>JACCDS010531289.1_pt1 | contig 83986 bp, 35 predicted proteins | sample 7446441 | NCBI WGS metagenome assembly JACCDS01 (sample SAMN15323445, study PRJNA562643) | freshwater metagenome | isolation source: river surface water | place: USA:Blue River Watershed | collected 2017-08-17
GCCACCGCCGCCGCCACCGCCGCCACCGCCGCCGCCGCCGGACGGAATGATCTCCATGCGCGCCGGAGTGGTCTCTGACGATCCGCTTGCCAATGCGAGCGTGCGGGTCTGGCATGACGCGAATGCGGATGCGCGCATCGACATGAACGAGGTGCAGGCGCAGCTGACAAGCAGCAGCGCGGCCACGCTGCGCGGGCAGTTCGCCATTCCGGACAGCATCGCGCAGGCCGTCGCGGCTGCCCCGGGCGTGCTGCAGTTCACGTCGACCGGAGGCGCGGTGACGGTGCTTGGCCAGGAGGTGGCCGTCGCCGGTCCGGTCCAGTACATGGCCTACCGGGTGCACCCGTTCACCGACAGTGCGACGGATTTCCAGGTGGTGCTGAGCCCGCTGTCGACGCTGGCCGCGCAGCTATTCAGAAAGACGCTGGTGCAGGGAACGCCCGTGTCCTTTGACGCGCAAGCGCAGCATGCAGAGACCCTCGGCTTCATTGCCGATACGCTCGGCGTGCCGATGCCGGCTCAGCAGCTGATGACAGTCGCGCCGGAACACAGTGCGGTGCAGCGTATCGTTGCCGAGCGTCAGATGAATGCATTGCTGAACGCGCTGGTGGCGCTATCGACGGGCAAGCAGGATGCGTCCGACGCCGCGCTCTCTGCGCAAGCGAGCGCCGCGATCGCACAGGGGCTGGCCGGCTACCTCGTCAACCACGGCAGCCTCGATCCCACCGACGCGACCCAGCTCCGTCAGCTGGTGGTCAGTGCGCTGCCGGATGCGCTGCCCATCGCTGACGCGCTTGCTGCATCGCTGGCGCCGCTGATGTCGGCATTCGCGCTTGCCGCGGACGGTGACGACGGCATGTCGCGTGCGGCACAGGCCGTGATGCCACAGCTCGCACAGCTGATGGCAGGCCTGCATGCGCCGATGGCCGCCGGTACACTGGCGCTGCCCGCTACGCAAACGCAGCTGGATGCGCAACTTGCGCAGTTGAGGTCGGCGCTGCAGAGCCGGGTGTCCGACGGCACACCGCTCGCGTATGCGCGTGTGATCGTCAACGATAACGGCGCCTTCATCGACCGCAATGTTGACGGCAGGCTGGATGACGCCGACCAGCTTGGCGGGGTACTGGTCAGCGCGAACTACGCCGCCGGCGGCAATGCCGAACTTGCGGCCAGGCGCGTCGTGCTGACCTGGCAAGGCCTGCCGGTCGCGGCGCAGCTGCCGCCGCTGTCCGGGCTGACTGCCGACGATCGGGTGGCGCTCGACCTCGACAGTGCGAATTACGGCCACCACCTGGACCTGAAGTGGAGTGCCAGTGAGGCGAACGGCTTCCTGAAAGCAGCCCAGGACAAGGGATTGAAGGCCGACCTGTCGCTGGTGGCGCACGGCCTCGGCGCGAGCGCCGCACTTGCCATTGGCAAGTTGCCCGAGGTGGACAGTACGCAGGGCGTCACTGCGCAGTTCGGCGCACTGTCCGTGCTAGCGGCCGGCAACCTGAACGGTGCGATGGCGAGCGACGCCAGCCTGCTGGTCGGCCTGGGCGGCAGTACGCCCGGCCTCCTTGGCGGACCGGTACGCGTGCAGGCGGCCGGTGCCGGATCGCGGGCCTCGCTGGCGGCGCTCTCGAACGGCGCCATCACGGCCGTCGATGCGACGGCAGTCGCTACCGGCGCGGGTGCCACGGCCATGGCTACGCTCAAGTCGGCGGCCGATAAGTCACTGGGCGCGGGTGCGCTGATGGCTGCCAGTCATGCGGACCGCAGCAATACCATCCTGTCGGTCGATGCGGGCGCGGGCGGTGGCATCGCCGGCAGCGCCGCGGCGAACGCTGCCGGTGCGGGCGCCACGTCCACGCTGAATGTCGCAGCTGTGGGTGGCGGGCTGCGCATCGGCGCCACCAGCGGCGCGAACTTCGTCCCGGGCGACGTCAGCGCGGTGGCGTCAGGATCGCTGCTGTCGCCGAGCGGCGAGGCATCGGGCCATGCGGCCAGTGCCCGGGTCGAACTCCTCGCTCACGGTGGCAACCTGGCCGTCGGTGCCGTCACGGCACTGGCGTCCGGCCTCGGCAGCAGCGCCGGCATCGTAGCCCGGGCCGATACCGGTACGGCGGCACTCAATGGCCCGGTAACGGTCGAGGCGCGCGCTACAGGATCAAGCGCATCACTGGAGATCAGTGGCCACGCGGGCGGGGGCGCGACCGGCACGGCGCTGCAACTGGCCAGCCTGCTGGCGCTGGCATCGGGAGCCGGTGCGGCCGCGTCGGCTGACCTGAGCGCCGGCGGCGGCAAGCTCGGCGTGGGCGGTGATCTCGCCATGCAGGCGTCAGGTGACGACGCCACCGCGACGCTGCACATCCATGCAGGCAGTGCACCGCTGTCGGTGAGCGGCAATTGGAGCCAGGCGGCCAGCGGCAATCACGCACGTACTGACGTGCAGATCAGCCGAACGGACAGCGGGGCGGCCGCGCTGGACCTGACCGGTACCGTTACTTTGGACGTCACCGGATCGAACGGCGGCGCCAGCCTGCGCTTGCTACCGGATGCGCCGTCCAGCGGCGACATCAGCGCAACAAAAATCGTGCTTAACGCCGCAGCGGACCAGACGACAACTGCTGACCAGATCGCGCTGGCACTGGTCACTGGCAGTGGCAAGTTCACCAGTCCCGCCGGGCTGGAGGCCAGCGCTTCGGGCACGCATGCGACCATCGACGCCGAACTCGGCGCGCGTACCGGCTCGGTGGACATCGCCCGCCTGCAGCAGCGTGCCGTTGGTGCGGGCAGCCAGATCGACACGCATCTGATGGCCTCCGATGCGCTGCTCATGCAGCACAGCGTCCGGCTTGAAGCGGCGGGTGCGTTTGCGTTCTCGCGTACGCAATTGGATGCGGGCAGCGCGTTCTCTATCACTGCTCCCGTGACGGACGCGCCCGATCGTATACGCGTCGAATCCACCGGCTATGGCAGCGGCACTGAGGCGATCGTGAATATCAGCAGCGGGGACGTCACACTGTACGGTCCGGTGAGCCTGTACCGGTCCGGCGCAACCGGCACGCTCATCGGCGCGCACGATCTCACCCGGCTGGCGCTCCTCGGACAGACCCGGGATGTCGAGCTGGACGGGGCGCTGGAACTGACGGCGGATACCGGAGCGATCAATGGCCGGGTGCAGGCCGAACTGCCATCGGTATCCGGGATAATGCATCTCGGCAGTCTGTCGATCTCGTCGCACGCGTTCAACAGCCTCGCGCGGCTGGATGCGCTGGTGCATCTCGAGCCGGGCGGCGAACCGGCAGCGGCGCAGTTCAGGGTCGATGGCAATGTCGTGCTGAATTCCACCGCGGATGCCCGCACCGGCCCGGGCGCTCCGACGGGTGCGGCATCCGTCGTCATCGTCGAAGGCAGTGGCGCGCATTTCCTGGTCGGTGGCAACCTGCTGCTGCAATCGACCGGTGATTTTACGGCGTCCAGTGCCCACCTCGAGGCACTCCCCGACGCCAGTGCGACCGCCAGCCGCATCGGCGGGAGTATCGCTATCACGGCCGCCGGGGTGGGCAGTCGGGCCGATGCTTTGCTGGTTACCGCGTCGACGCTGGCTGTGGGCGGCACCATTGAGTTGATGGCTGCGGGTGTGGATGCGCAGGCCAGGCTCGGCATGAGCAACCTGGCCGATTTCAATGGCAGTGTGCTGGTCACGGCCCTGTCGGCCCCGGGGGGGAATCTGGCTGGCGCGTTCGCTGACCTGCGGCTTGACGGCCTGGCGGCGATGGGCAGCCAGCTCTGGACGGTGAATGCGGTGAACAACCTTGACCGTGCGGTGCTCGACATCAGCCTGCAACAGTATGGCGGGGTGGTCAAGCTGGGGACGGTGGGCAGCCGTGGCACGGGCTATCTGCAATTACGCGCCGCGCCCGTCCAGCAGGTGATCATTGAAGGCAATCAGGGCCACGAGGTGGTGGCGCTGTCGATGCCCGACCTCGATCAGGGTCATGCCGAGGCGATAGGCACGATGATGACCCTGACCGGGTTCCGGCCGGGTACCGACTACTTGCGCTTCGACGTCGAGCAGGTGCCGGCGTTGAGCTGGCGCGGTGTCATCAGCGTCGCGCCCGGTAGTGTCGATGCACAGCTCGAGGCCTTCCTGACGGAAGCGGATGCGCAACTGGCGGGCCAGCCCGGCGCCTTCGTGACGGCCTTCATCGGCCCCGACGAATTCATTGCATTCGACTACGATGGGTCGGGGCTGACCGGCCTGCTCAAACTCTCGAACGTCGGCAACGTGCTGCCCGGTAGCAGCCTGGTGACGACGGACCCGGTGCCGCAGGTCCAGAACATCGACCTGTCGAGCGTACCGTTGGCGGATATCAGCGATCCTGCTTCCGAGGAAGTGTCGTCCGGAGATATCGAGCGCGCCGACGTGAGCGTCAGTGTGGCCCATGTCGCCGAACGAAGAACCGTGCGACTGAACGCGGAGAGCGGCAAGGTCCTGGCGACAAACCTGGTGGCGAGTGCCGATGCGTATCGCGGGCAGGCGATCGCGGAGCTGAATGCGTCGCAGGCGTCGAGTGTCGTCTTGATGGGCAACCTCGCGCTGTCCGCCAATGCGCTCTCCAGTGTCGCGCAAGCGGATCTCGCTGGTGGTCACGTGCTGATCAAAGGAAGCATCAATGCAAACGCGACCGGCGCACGGTCAGATGCGGCGTTGTCGCTGGCCGGCGCGAACTTCCAGCTCGAGAGTGCGCTGAACCTGAGCGCACTGGGAGAGTACGCTACTGCGAAGGCCTCGCTCGATAACGTTTACCAACCGGCGTCCGGGGATTCCATCGCCCTGCTGGCGTCCGGGCTGAACGTCAAATCGGCCGGCTTTCATTCATCGGCGGAATTGAAGCTCATTTCTCCCCGGGTGGAGCATCTGCTGCTCGCTGGCGATGTGGTGATCGACGCTGCCGGCGATGAGTCGACGGCCACCATGACGGCCCACACGCTCAGCGGTACCGTGCAGATGCAGCACCAGCTGCTCGTGCTTGCCTCCGGTGTCGGTGCCAGCGCCAGTTTCCGGCTGACTGACTCGGCGTCGTTACAGGATCCGTTCTCGTTCACCCGGTCGGTCGCAGGCCCACTGACGGCGGAAGCGCGCGGTGTGCGTTCGCTGGCCACCGCCGATCTGCAGTTCGGCAGCCGGGGTGGCATCGAGTTGGGTGGTGCGCTGTCAGCACTGGCCAGTGGCGAGCAGGGAACGGCCGCAGTGGGATTGTCCACGCTGGCAGGCAATGTGGGATTGCCGACTGTGCTGATCGACGCCTCGGCTGTGCAGGGTCAAGCGTCAGCGCAGGTCACCGTCGGCGAGCTGGTCACTGACCAGAACAACGTGCCGCGCTCCGTGTCTGGCGAAGGCGATCTTGACGTTGGTGACCTGGACGTTCGGGCGCGCGCGCTGGGCGCGCATGCAGACGCCGGCCTGCGCGCTTTCAACGGCCAGCTGAGCATTCTCTCCGATATCGATGTGGCCGCCAGTGCGGCCGACGGCGTGGCCACGTTGTTCATGCAGGCCGGTGCGAGCCGGCAGGACGCGGACACCGGCCTTGAGTTCAACGCGGCCGTCGGCGCGTTGAACATCGCGCAAGATGTGCGGGTGCAGGCGAGCGCCGCCCACAGCGAGGCATCGGTGGCGGCGCAAGCGCATAACGAACTGCTGAAGTTCAGCGGGTCGCTGAAGCTCGTCGCTGCCGGTACCGATAGCACCGCCTTGCTGGATGCCCACGCGTTGTCGAACTTCACCGCCGATGGAGGTTTCGCTACCGCCGAGGACTTGCCGCCTGCCCCGCTGGAAGTGGTTGGCGGCCTGACGGTCGTTGCATCGAATGTCCGCGCGCAGGCGCGCGCCAACCTGTCGTCCAGCGCGGGTCATCTGCAGGTGGGCGGCAGCCTGAGTGCCTTGGCCTCGGCCGACCGGGCGACAAGCGCGATTGGCTTGTCGACCAGGTTTGCCGATATCCTGCTGTCGGGCGACCTGATGGCGCTGTCGTCCGGGAATGCGAGCCACGCGGTGCTGAAGGTTGGCACCGAAACCTTGGCGCCGCCGGAGGTATTGGTCAACCGGCCGGGCAAGATCGACGTCGGCGGTGCGGTAACGCTGTTGGCCACGGGAACCAATGCGGTATCCGAGCTTGAGCTGGTGGCCCGCCCCCACAACGGCGTGAAGATCGGCAAGGGCATTGACATCAGTGCCGACGGCGGCGGGTCGCTCGCCCGGCTGACGCTGACGGCGGCCAATACCATGACCAGCTCCGCACCCGACGATGTGATGGTGAGCGGACTGGTGCGACTGTCTGCCTCGTCCGCCGCGAGTACCGCGGAGGCGGCGTTAACGGCAGAGGACGGGGATGTCGCCATCGGCGGTCTATGGCTATCGGCCAGCGGCACGGGCAGCCATGCGAGCTTCATCGCCGGCGCCGGCGACAGCCTGGCCTTAGGGAGTGGCCTGCAGACAGTGGCCGGCGGATTCGACAGCAGCGCCACCGTCACGCTGTCTGCAGCGAGCGGGGCGCTGACGGTGAATGGCTCTGTTGCGCTGATTGCCAGTGGCGAGGCGAGCCTCATCGATGCATCGCTGACGTCGGCGTCGGGTAGCCTCGCGATCTCGAAGGATGTCAGTGCGATGGCGCTGGCCGATGGCAGTGAGGTCCACATGACGCTGTCACAAGGCAGCGGCTCGTCGGTGTCGGTGGCCGGCCAGATCAGGCTGGCCAGCGACAGCGGCGCGGCCTCGGTATCCGGTGCCACCAGCAGCGCGACGCTGGTGCTTGGCAAACTCGGCCTGGCCAGTACCGATCTGCTGCTGACTGCCGTGCAATCGGCCGACCGCAGCGAAGCCTCGCTGCAGCTGCTGGCCGATGGCGGCGTAGTCAGGATGGGCGGCGCGACCCAGCATGGCACCGCGCTACTGACGCTTAACGGCACGGCGGCGGCAACGGGTAACCAGCTGGTCGATACCATCGACATCGATTTCACCGGCAGCGCGGGCCAGGCAGTTATCCGTTTCGATGCCGACCAGGACAACCTGACCGCAGCCGCGCTGCCTGTCGTCAAGCTTTCCGGCTTCCGGCTGGAGACCGATGCGCTTCACTTTGGCAGCCTGCCGGGAATCGACTTAGAGACCGGATTCACCTCGCTGAGTGCTTTCACGAGCTCTGCACTGAGTCATTTCAGTCCCGGCGCGCCGGGCGTTTTCGCGGGCGGATCGACGGGGCTGGACAAAACCTTCATCGCCTACGATATCGACGGCTCCGGGGTCACGGCCATCATCGAGCTCGATGGCGTGGGCGTCCACGATTTCGTGAACCACTACCAGACGGCGAACGGGCTCGGCTGAGCGCAGGCGGCCGTCATGTCGCGGATGACGGCGCCAGCTTCAGCGGACTGAAGTAGCGTCGTGTGTCGCCCATCATCCTGCGCAGCTCGCGGATGGGTATATCGGTGGCTTCATGGACCTTGATCAGGATCTTGCTGCTGATGATGAGGCGGCGATGCCTGACCTTGCTGATCACCGACGGCGACAGCCCGATCACGCGCCCGAGCGCGGCATAGCTGCGCACGCCCAGTCTGCGGATGAGGCCATCGATAAAGTGTTCCGGTGCGTAGCTGACGGCTTCTTCATTATTTTTCATGGAAATCCCCATTCAGGCTGGTTTGGACATCGGGCAATCCGATGTCCAGACGGGTCGTTTAGTCGAATATTTCGCTGAGCCAGGAAGAGTGCTTGCGGCGATGCCCGTGGCCTGATTGCGAATGCTCGTAGTGTTTCTGGGCATAGGCATCTTGGCGACGCTCACCTCCTTGCGCAGGCGGCGCCTGCGCCGCTCGTTCGAGCAATTTGTCGAGTTCACCGCGATCGAGCCAGACCCCGCGGCATTGCGGGCAATAGTCGATCTCTACGCCCTGCCGTTCGCTTATCACGAGCAGGGTGTCGGTACAGGTAGGACATTTCATTGATTTTTCCTCAGATCCGAATAACAAACGCTCACTCGCTCGAGCCGCCCAGGCCGAACAACTGCAGCAAGCTGGTGAACAGGTTGAACAGCGAGACGAACAGGCTCACGGTGGCCATCACATAGTTCGTCTCGCCGCCATTGACGATGGCGCTGGTCTCGTACAGGATCAGGCCGGCCGACAGCAGCGCGACCATGGCAGATACCGCCAGCGCCAGCGCGGGCATCTGGAAGAAGATCGCTGCCAGACCGGCCAGGATTGCGACCACCATGCCGGCGAACAGCATCCCGCCCATCCAGCTGAAATCACGGCGAGTGGTGAGCACCCACGCGGACAGCGCGAGGAAAATCGCGCCGGTCGCGCCCAGCGCGAGTGCGATCGTGCCGGCGCCGCCGGGCAGGCTGAGCGTACGCGTCAGGATCGGGCCGAGTGTGTAGCCCATGAAGCCGGTCAGCGCGAAGACGGCCGGCAGTGCCCAGCCGCTGTTCTTGAGCCGGTGAACCGCGAACAGCAGCCCGAAGTAGCCAGCCAGCGTCAGGATCAGCCCCGGTGCCGGCAGTGCCCACGCGGCACTGGCCGTGGCGACGCCGGCGGCGAACAGCAGCGTCAGCGACAGCAGGGCATAGGTATTGCGCAGTACGCGCTGCGCATCGGACGGCAACGTGCTGATCACGCCGGTGCCTGTCGCCAGAGCCCCGGCGTGGGCACGGGTGATCGCAAGATGTTTTTGGTTGTCCAAAATTTCCTCCATGGAATAAGACAAACTGTTGCGCTTAAACAACGGACGAGTCCATCGCAAGCAGGCAAATCATGGGGAAGTTAATTGTTCTATTAAAGCAGATTCAAATTGAAATCTTATTCGTTAAAAACTGATAATTTGCTGTACCGGTCCGCCCGTTGCAGCCGGTCGTGCTGAGGTGATGAAGAAAATGCTGTGCATCGATGGCACGCGGGTAGTCCGGCGTTTTGTCCGCCGGGTATTCGTGAAAAACTCTGAAAATACCGAAATAAATCAGGGAATTGGCGGGGAAACCCAGCCGCCGGGTGACTTCGTGACGGCTGCCGTTCTGCCCGGATTCAGGTGGCGATGAGTGCCATATAATTCGGCAAGCTGGTTCCGTACGACTCGGGCGGTAATGAATTTGTCAACTTTTTGTTATTTTTCGCGCTGGACAAACCAAGGTCAGTGGGTCTTCACATTCGTAATAAGCCAAAACCTGAAAATCATTGATGGTTTCAATTTTTTATAATAAGTTACATGTGCGGCAAAGTGCCACGCCAAATTTGTTGGCCAGAGGGAGTTTTTGCGCGCAGTTCAATCGGATTTCTGATTCATTATTTACTGTCTAGTACTGCTTAGGAGAACAAGATGAAACAAACTTTGGGTCGCGTGGCCGGACTTTCCGCGGTGATGATTCTGTCGGGCCTGATGACCGGCTGCGCCACCAACAAGGATCTGGCTGCGCTGAAAGACAGCGTGGATGCACAAATCGCAGAAATCCGCGCCGTTTCAGAAAATGCCGCGACTCGTTCGCAGAGCGCAGTCCAGGCAGCCGACTCGGCTGTGAAGACGTCGGCCGACGCCAATAGCTCCGCTCAGGACGCAGTCAAGACTGCCAATGCTGCCGAGGCTAACTCGCAGAGCGCCATCCGGACCGCCAATGCAGCAGATGCCAACTCGCAGAACGCTATCCAGCGTTCGAACGAAGCTGCCGCATCGGCTGATGCCGCTGTTGGTACCAGTAAAGACGCGCTGGCGATCACCGAAAGCCAGAAGGCAGCACTCGAGGCGGCTGTGATCGCCGCCAAGAAGGCTGAAGTGGCTGCCTATGATGCTGCCGGCATGGCTGCCAACGCACGTTCCACCGCCGCTGCAATGCGCAGCAAGATGGAAGAAAGCATCGCTGTCAGCAGCGAAGCGAAAGCATTGGCCTATGAATTGCGCGCTGAAATAATCAACAGCGGCCTGAAGGATAAAGCCGAAGGCGAAGCAAAACAGTAATTTGCCCGACGCCGGCCGCAAATCCCGGGTAATCACCGGGACTACTTTGCAGCGGCACACGTGGCACCAGAACTCCCGCGATCGCGGGAGTTCTTTTTTTAAGGGTCGGGGTGACGGATGGGGCGCGCCGGTAGTGGCCGACCTGTCGTGCCTCAGATGTTCGCCAGGTTTACCCGTTTTTCCAGCGCTTCTTTTGCCTCTTTGCGTTCGCTATAGCGATCGACCAGATACGGCGCGATATCGCGCGTCAGCAGCGTGAATTTCACCAGTTCTTCCATGACGTCCGCCACCCGGTCGTAATAGGCCGATGGTTTCATCCGGCCGGCTTCGTCGAATTCTTCATAAGCTTTCGCTACCGACGACTGGTTCGGAATGGTCAGCATGCGCATCCAGCGACCCAATACGCGCAACTGGTTGACCGCATTGAACGATTGCGAACCGCCGCACACTTGCATTACGGCAAGCGTCTTACCTTGCGTCGGCCGTACTGCACCCAGCGCGAGCGGAATCCAGTCGATCTGTGCCTTCATGATGGCCGTCATCGCGCCATGGCGCTCCGGCGTCGACCAGACCATGCCCTCGGCCCATTGGCAGAGTTCGCGTAACTCGACGACTTTCGGGTGGGTGTCGGCCGCATCGTCCGGTAGCGGCAAGCCGGATGGGTGGAAGAAACGGGTCTCGGCGCCGAGGCGGTGCAGCAGTCGAGCAGCTTCCTCGGCAAGCAGCCGGCTGAACGAGCGCTGCCTGAGCGAACCGTACAGCAGCAGGATGCGTGGCGGATGCGCGGACTGCCGGCCTGCAAACAGCGCGCTTTCATCGATGGGCCGGAAACAGTCCTCGATCAGGTTGGGCAGGGTGTCGCTTGCCATGTTGGTGTTGTCACGCATGATGTTTTGTTTTTTGGACCAGGCCGGACTCGTACCATGGTTTGCTGCGATTGACCACGCGCACCAGCAACAGCATGACCGGCACCTCGATCAGCACACCCACCACGGTGGCCAGTGCGGCACCGCTGTCGAAGCCGTACAGTACGATTGCTACGGCCACCGCGAGCTCGAAGAAATTCGATGCACCGATCATGGCCGACGGGCCGGCGATATCGTGCCGCACCTTGCAGCTCCGGTTCAGGCCGTAGCCGATAGCGGCGATCAGCAGGCCCTGGATCAGGATGGGCACCGCGAGCATGGCGATGATCAGTGGCTGCGTACTGATGGCCTCGCCCTGGAAGGCGAACAGCAGTACCAGCGTCGCCAGCAGGGCGATGATGGTGAACGGCCCGATCTTTGCGATCACACGACCGAACACGTCCGGGCCGCGCGCCATCAGCCGCTGGCGCAACAGTTGGGCGAGGGCGAGCGGAATCACGATGTACATGACGACCGACAGCAGCAGCGTATCCCAAGGCACCGGTATTGCCGATACGCCGAGCAGGAAGGCGACGATGGGCGCGAATGCGAATACCATCACGAGGTCATTCAGCGCTACCTGCGAAACGGTAAAGTTGGCGTCGCCGCGGCACAGATTGCTCCAGACGAAGACCATCGCGGTGCAAGGCGCGGCACCGAGCAGGATCAGCCCGGCGACGTAGCTGTCGAGCTGGTCTGCGGGCAGCCAGCGCGCAAACACGCCATAGATGAATATGCCGCCGAGTGCGGCCATCGTGAACGGCTTGATCGCCCAGTTCACCAGCAGCGTGATCGCGATGCTGCGACCTTGCTGTCCGACCTCGTGCAGCGAGCGGAAATCGATCTTCATCAGCATCGGGATGATCATCACCCAGATCAGCAGGCCGACCGGCAGATTGACCTGCGCCAGCTCCATCGCGCCGATCATGTGGAATGGCGCCGGGAAGAACTGGCCGAGCGCGATGCCTGCGACAATGCACAGAAACACCCACAAGCTCAGGTAACGTTCGAAAACGCTCATTGCACACCTGCCTTGCCGGTACTGCGTCGCTTGGGCTGGCCTGCGGCGGAGGTCGCGGACGACTTGATCGCGATGGCGCTGACCGGGCTGCAGGGATTGCCGCCGCAGCAGTTTTCCGTCAGGTAGCCGAGCAGGTCGTTCATCACGCCGATTTGCGCTGAATAAATGACGAAGCGCCCCTCATGGCGGGAGACCACAAGGCCCGCATGAGTAAGCTCCTTCAGGTGAAAGGACAGGGCGGACGGCGACAAGCCCACTTTCTCTGACAGCAGGCCCGCCGCCATGCCGGCCGGACCGGCCTGCACCAGCAGGCGGAAGACCGCCAGGCGCGACTCCTGCGCGAGCGCGGCCAGCGACCTGACCGCTTGGGTGAGTTCCATGGTATCGACCCTACGCGCTGAGTTGCAACGCGGCGACGTCGGCCGGCGTGCGGCCGATGTCACGCACCGTTTCCTGCAATGCGATACGGTCGAGCTTTTCCAGTGGCAGGTTGACCAAGATCGAGATCCGGTTCGAGATTTGCAGCATCGCTCGCTGGAAGGCCTTCAGCCGCACGGCCTTTGAACCCTCGACAGCGACCGGATCCTCGAAACCCCAGTGCGCCGTCACCGGCTGGCCCGGCCATACCGGGCACACTTCGCCCGCGGCCTGGTCGCAGACCGTGATTACGATGTGCATATGCGGCGCGCCGGGTGCGGCAAACTCGTCCCAGCTTTTGCTGCGCAGGCCGTTCGCAGAGATATTCGCCTTCGCCAGGCAGTCGAGCGTGATCGGATGGACGTCGCCACGCGGATGGCTGCCAGCGCTGTACGCACGGAATTTGCCTCCGCCCATCTGGTTCAGTAGAGCCTCGGCGAAGAGGCTACGCGCCGAGTTGCCGGTGCATAGGAACAGCACGTTGACTACCTGATCTTTCATTTCTCCCCCTGTGATGTCCGCGCCGGTTCGGCTCGCCTTTCATGGCAATCGCAGTGTCGCAACGACGACGCGCAGCATCCGGCATTATCTCAACGTTTCAATATTTGTTCAAACGTTTCGAGGACGTCTTCCGGATCTCCGCGCACGCATGCGTCATCAGCAACGGGGGCGGTTCAGGGGGGCAGGTTGGCGTTATGCCGCCTCACCCAGCGTCCCGCCGCGGAAATCGCTCAGCGCCTGATAGATCTCGGCCTCGCTATTCATTACGAACGGCCCGTATTGCACGATGGGCTCACGCAGGGGCTTACCGGCGATCAGCAGCACTTTCGATTCGACGCCTGTCTCGATTACCACGCCGTCAGCCTGGTCGTCGTTGGCCAGGATGGCCATCCGCTTCGACGGTACGCGTTGGCCGCCAACGGTAGCCTCGCCGCGGTACACGTACAGGAAGGCGTTGTGGCCGGGTGGCAGGGGCTGCGCGAAGCGCGACCCGGCCGGCAGATGGATATCGAGGTAGACCGGTGCCGTGATGTCCCGCGTGACCGCGCCCGTCACGCCGTGACTGTCGCCGGCGATCACGGTGACCGACACGCCATCGCCGTTCACAAGCTTCGGCAGCTCGCCGTCCTGGAAGTCCTTGTACCAGGGCTTGATCATCTTTTCGCTGCTGTGCAGGTTCAGCCACAGCTGGAAACCTTCCATCACGCCGGCTTCCTGCTGCGGGATTTCCGAGTGGATCACGCCACGGCCGGCGGTCATCCATTGCACGCCGCCATTCTGCAGCAAGCCTTCGTGGCCAGCGCTGTCACGGTGCAGCATGCGCCCCGCGATCATGTAGGTGACGGTTTCGAAGCCGCGATGCGGATGGTCGGGGAAGCCGGCGATGTAGTCGTCCGGATTGTCGCTGCCAAAGGCGTCCAGCATCAGGAAGGGATCGAGACGACGCTGCAGATGGTTGGTCAGCACGCGCGTGAGCCGCACGCCGGCGCCGTCGGAGGTTTCCTGGCCGGCGACCAGCTGCTCCACGCTGCGCGAGCGCGTAACGAGCTCCTTGCTATCTTGGGTGTTCATGTCATCTCCTTTGCGCTGAATGCATCGTCAAAGATTTACGTCGGTTAGCTGCTGCACCACATCCGGACCGGACGGGACGATGCCGGTCGGGTTGATGTGCCGGTGCGAGTAATAGTAGTGATAGCGGATCTGCTCCATGCTGACCGTATCAGCCACGCCGGGCAGGCGATAGATGCGGGCCGTGAACCGATGCAGTGCCGGATAGTGCGCGATCTGGCGGCGGTTGCACTTGAAGTGCGTGTGGTAGACAGCATCGAACCGGATCAGTGTCGTGAACAGCCGTATGTCAGCCTCGGTCAGCACACCGCCGCACAGGTAGTCCTGCGCCGTCAGCAGCCGTTCGGCCCGGTCGAGCGCACTGAAGAGTTCATCGACCGCCAGCTCGTGCGCCTGCTGGCTCTGCGCAAAGCCACTGCGGTAGACGCCGTTGTTGATGCTCGGGTAGATCCATGCATTGACGGCATCGATCTCGCTGCGCAAGGCTTCGGGATACAAGTCCAGCCCGGGCCGGGTGCTCAACGGCTGAAACGCCGAATTCAACATGCGAAGAATGTCGGCTGATTCATTGTTGACTATAGTGCGCAGCCGTTTGTCCCACAGCACGGGCACCGTGATCAGCCCCTCATACGCCGGCGCCGCTTCCAGGTACACCTGCTGCAGGAAGGACTTGCCGCCGGCGGTGTCGCCGGTGGTGCCGGGAAAATCCGTTTCGAACGACCAACCCTTGTCGGTCAGGTAAGGATGCACCACGTCGACGCTGATCGCGTCTTGCAGTCCTTTAAGCGCGCGAACGATCAGCGTGCGATGGGCCCACGGGCAGGCGAGCGACACGTACAGGTGATAGCGTCCCGGCTCCACTGCAAACTGCGCTGCCGGATCTTCCGACAGGACAGCGTGAAAGCTCGTTTTCGTGCGCTCAAAAGCACCATCTTTCGCGATTTCGCGCGTCCAGGTATTACCGGTAGTTTTTACTGTATCCATGCTCACATCGTTCCTCGACAGTGTGCAAATAGGCGCGTCATGATAGCCGCAGCGGGCAAGTCCGATTGGCCGGCATGCCTGCAGCACGACGCGCTGGCTGGCGTCGCGCTACGGTATGCCGGCGCAGGATCAGGACAGTACGGCTTCAATATCGGCCTGAGCCTGGGCCAAGCCCTTCTCTGCAGCCTCCGGTCCCATCGCCAGGCCTTCGGCGTAGACGAAGCGCACGTCGGTCATGCCAAGGAAGCCAAGCACGTTCTTCAGGTAAGGGACCTGCGAATCGTTCGTCGTTTCGCGATAGATACCCCCGCGGGCCAGAGCCGCATACACGGTCTTGCCCTTGACCAGGCCCTCGGGACCGGACTCCGTGTAACGGAAAGTCACGCCGGCGCGGGCGATCGCGTCGATCCACGTCTTCAGCTGGACCGAGTTGCCGAAGTTGTACATCGGTACGCCCAGGACGATGACGTCATGTGCCTGAACTTCGGCGATCAGTGCGTCGTCCAGTGCCACGCGGGCGGCCTGTTCCGGCGTCCGTTGTTCTGCCGGCGTGAACAGTGCGCCGAGCGCTGTCTCGTCCAGCATCGGATGCGGCTGCGCAGCCAGGTCACGAACGGTCACTGTGGCGACCGGATGACGTGCCTTGAGTTGCTCGACGATCTGGTTGGCAATGCGGGTGGACTGGGCACCGTCGCGGCGGGAACTGGTATTGATCTGCAGGATGTTCATCGTGTCTGCTCCTTGGGTTGCTTGCGATATGCCTACTATATTCCGGTTGAATCTTCTGAAAAATGGGGGTTATTGGATATAATCGTTCCGTATATGGAACAATCAACCAGGAATATCGATCCCAATGATTTGGTGATCTTTGCGCATGTCGCCGAATCGGGCAGTTTCACCCGTGCAGCCGAGCGGCTCGGATTACCCAAATCGACGCTCTCGCGGCGGCTGTCCGGGCTCGAGCAGCGTGTGGGCGAACGGCTACTGCTGCGTACGACGCGACGGCAGACGCTGACCGAGTTCGGACTGGAACTGCTGGAGCATGCGTTGCAGGTGGTGGCTGAGGTCGAGGCAGTGGAAGCGTTAAGCGAGCATCGGCAGGCAGCTCCTGGCGGGCGGCTGCGGGTCTCCATGCCGAGCGATTTCGCGAACCTGCTGCTGGTCGATGCGCTGGCGGCCTTTGTCGCGCTGCATCCGGGAATTCAACTCGAACTGGACTTGTCGCCGCGGCGCGTCGATCTGCTCGGCGAAGGTTTCGACCTGGCAATTCGCGTTGGCGATCTGGCCAGCGACAGTCTGCTGGCGGCTCGCCGGCTGAGCAAACTGTCGACCGGTCTGTATGCGTCGCCCGGCTATCTCGCCGGGCGCGGCGAGCCGCTGCACCCGGACGATTTGACGGCGCACCGTGCAGTCCGCCTGCTGGCAGGACATGGCGAACCGCTGCCCTGGATTCTGATGCGCGAGGGTGACAGGTGGGAGGGCTTGCCGCCCGGCCAGGTCACGGCCAATTCGCCCGAATTTTTGATCCGGATCATCGCCGCGGGTGCGGGTATCGCTGCGGTGCCGGATGATTTCGCGGTCGGCTTCGTGCGCAGCGGCGTGCTAAAAAAAGTGCTGCCAGCGTGGCGCTTGCCCAGCCCGACGGTGTCCGCGGTTTTTCCGGGGCGCAAACTGATGCCGGCAAAGACCCGGGTGTTTATTGACATGCTGCAGGCGTTTTTCGGAACCTGAACCGATGGTGCTCGCCCGCTGCGGCGAGGGCGCTGCCGCGGCAAAACACGCGTGTGCGCGCCGCGTCTTTTGCCGGTTACCGCAAATGGCCTGCATCTGCAGGCCGTATCATTTTCGATGGGGTAGCTTGCCGCCCGCAGGGGGCGCTTTGCCGGCCGTCTGTCTGGTCTGCGCTGTCCTCGCCTGCTCAGCGACTGCGCCGCCTCGCGCCGCTGATTTTGAAACAGGCTTTCTGAAGCAGACTTTCACTGTCGATCAATATTGAAAGTTATAATCGTGATAATGAACAAAACGTCAATATATTACATTTAATATAACCTTTACGTGACTCCCCGGCGTGTCTGAGCCCATGCAGTCTTCCAACCGATTTTCTCTGCGCTGGATCGTCGCGCTGGGCCTTGGTTACATGGCACTGGGTTGGCTCGGGCTGGAGCTGGCGATTCCGCCCGGCTATGCCAGCCCGGTGTTCCCGGCGGCGGGACTGGCGCTGGCAATGGTGCTGGCCGGCGGCTATCGGGTCCTGCCCGGTGTGTGGCTGGGATCTTTCGGACTGAACTTGCTGCATTCCTCGCAGGGCGTGCCTTCCGACTGGAAGGTAGCGGCGGTAGCGGCGCTGATTGGCGTGGGCGCGACCGCGCAGGCGGCCGCAGGCGCCTGGCTGGTGTGGCGCCGGCAGGGTGCGCAATGGCGCGTGATGGAACGGGAGCAGGACGCCTTCGTCTTCATGATTTGGGGTGGCCTGCTGGCCTGCATCGTTTCCGCCAGCCTGAGCATCGTCGCCCTGGTCGCACTGAGCGTGATCGATATCGACCAGGCGGGTTTCACCTGGTGGAACTGGTATTCGGGCGACGTGCTTGGTGTGATGATTTTCGCGCCGCTGACGCTGTGTTTCCTGCTGCCCGGGCCCTTGTGGCGACAACGGCGTCGCCGTGTCGTCGGCCCGATGCTATTGACCCTTGCCATCGCCGGCGTCGCATTCTATGCGGTGTCGCGTGCCGAGTCCGATGCCCAGGCACGTCAGCTGGCTAAGGACGGACAAGTGCTCGCCGACCGGATTTCCGATCACCTGATCCGGCATCGCGAGGTGCTGGCGTCGATGCGCAATTTTGCGGTCGCAACGCCGGATTTCACCTTTTCGCAGTTCGAACGCTTCACCCGCCATGTTTTGGAGGAGAACCCGGACATTTCCGGGCTGAGCTTCAACGACCTGGTGCGCGGGCAGGAGCGCGCCGCGTATGAAGCCCGGGCTGCCCGGCTGTCTCCGCTGGCGCGGTTTCGCATCACCGAGCGAAATGCGCAGGGTCAGCTGGTGCCGGCCGCGCCGGCGCCGCAACATGTGGCGGTGCGCTTTATTGTCCCGATGGGAAAAAACCTTCCCGCCGTGGGCTACGACATTTTTTCTGAGCCCGTACGGCGGCAGGCGATATTGAGTGCGATTGATCGCGGCAAGATGGCTATCACCGCGCCGCTGTGGCTGGTGCAGGATCAGCACCAGCGCATAGGCTTGCTGGAGCTGTACCCGGTGTATCGCCCTGCGGCCCATGGTGTGCAACCGCAGCCGCTGGGTTTTGCGGTCGGCGTGTTGAAGGTCGACGAATTGGTGGGTATTGCGCTCAAGGGCATGCTGCCGCCAGAGCTCGAGATACAACTGCGCGATCTGGCTGCGCCGCCGTCTCGTTCGCTGCTGTACCGCTCCGATGCCAGCGCGCTCGATGCGGTGCCATTCAGCGCGAACCAGGTCGCCTGGTCGACCCGGATCGAGGTAGCCGACCGGGTCTGGGAGCTGGCGCTGTCGCCTGGTCAAATGTATGGAGCGATGGGGCGCGGTTGGTTCGTCTGGGGGGTCGGCGTGGCTGGCCTGTTGTTTGCCGCCCTGCTGCAAGTGCTGATGCTGGGTATGACAGGCCGTGCCGCTGTCGTGCAGCGCAAGAACGACGAGCTCAGTGCCAGTGAGCGGCGCTACTTGCAGCTTTTTAATGAAAACCCATTGGCGGCCTGGCTGTATGACACTGCCGCCGAGCGCTTCCTGCTGGTCAATGATCGCGCCGTCGCCCAGTACGGCTGGCCACGGGAAGCCTGGCTGACCATGCGCCATAGCGACGTGGTGGTGGCTGGCGGGCACGAACATGAAGGCGAACAGCAGCACCGCCGCAGTGACGGCAGCCTGATCGATGTGCGTGTCAACTCGTCACCCGCCACCTACGGTGATATCGACGCCAGGCTCGAAGTGGTGGAGGACATCACCCAGAAAAAGCAGATCCAGGCGCGCGTCGACTTCCTCGCCTTTCATGATGCGCTGACCTCCCTGCCGAACCGGGTGCTCGGCCTGGACCGGCTGAAGCAGGCGGTCATGGTCGGGCAGCGGCACCAACGACGGTTCGCGGTCTTGTACCTGGATCTGGACAAGTTCAAATATGTGAATGACACGCATGGCCATACCGTAGGCGACGCGCTATTGCGGGCGGTCGCTCAGCGGCTGACCCACCTCTTGCGCGCGGACGACATGCTGTGCAGATTGTCCGGCGACGAATTCATGATCATGCTGCAGGATGTGCTGGAGCAGGAGGATATCGTCAGCGTTTGCGAGAAGATCCTGACGCATCTGGCGCGGCCGTTCGATCTCGAAGGCTTACGTCTGCATACGTCGTTCTCAATCGGCATCGCGATGTATCCGCAGGATGGTAGCGACGCCGAAATGCTGATGCGCAATGCCGATACGGCGATGTATGAGGCCAAGCTGGACGGCCGCAATACCTATCGTTTCTTCGACCAGCAGATGAATTCGGCCATGCTGCGCTACGTGCAGACGCGCGATGCACTGCGCCTTGCCCTGGAGCGCCAGGAGTTCGAGTTGTATTACCAGCCGCAGGTCGAACTTCGTACCGGCAAGGTGGTCGCTGCCGAGGCATTACTCCGCTGGAAACGTCCGGGCCATCCGATGGTGACGCCGGCAGATTTTATTCCGGCAGCCGAAGAAAGCGGACTGATCGTACCTCTGGGTAAATGGGTGTTGCACGAGGCGTGCCGCCAGGCAGCCGAGTGGCGCGCGGCCGGATGGGGAAATGCCGTGGTCGCGGTCAACCTCTCGGGCGCCCAGTTCCGGCACGGACAACTGGAGGAGCATATTTTCGCTGCGCTGCATGATTCCGGTCTGGACCCCGCCTGTATCGAGCTTGAGTTGACCGAATCCATCCTGATACAGGACGTGGACGCAGTCATGATGAGCTTGCGCCGTCTGAAGTCACGCGGCCTGCGCCTGTCGATTGATGACTTCGGCACGGGGTATTCCAGCTTGTCGTACCTGAAGCGCTTTCGGGTGGACAAGTTGAAAATCGACCAGTCCTTCGTCAGGGACATCCTGCAGGACGAAGAAGACCGCGCGATTGTTCAGGCGGTGGTGCAGATGGCGCGCAGTCTCAATGTGCGCACGATCGCTGAAGGCGTGGAAGACGAGGACAGGGCTCGAATGCTGGAGGAGCTTGGCTGCGAGGATGGCCAGGGTTATCTCTTCACCCGGCCGTTGCCGGCACAGGCGTTCGAGGACTGGCTGCGCGCCCATGGCGCGTTTGGCTGACGTGTCGCCGCTTTCCCGACTCGCGCGACCTATATCAACGGACTCGATGACAACAGCCCCCTGCCCGCCTCGCAGAATTTTCAAGAATACCCGCGCGGTTTATCTGGCACCGTGCAATGGCCGACACGTGCTTTCAAGCGCAGGGCTGCGCCGGTACAGCGTTCTCGGATGCTTCAGGATAGACTGGATGCCGCATGCCATGGCCAATGCATTCCGACAGGGACAGCGGGCACACCGGCGTGCATCAATAGGCTGACTACAAGGCTGCAGCTTCAACCAGCGGCCAGCATGCAAAATCGTTTGAACTCCGGCAGGCATCCATATAAGCTCCCTGGATTGTTTACTTGGCGTCTCTATCAAAATGAACGACGCACAGCGGCGTGGTCGCTGGCAAGGCACCCTCAACGCGGCCAGCGGCATTTTGATGGAGACTCTTAACTTTACGGCAGCGAGTGATGGCACATGAATGATAGGATCCGCAACTACATTGAGCAGCGCTTCCTGATCGAGTTCGATGCATCCTTTCCAGAAGATACCGACTTGTTCAAGGAAGGCGTCATGGATTCTTTCGGCTATGTCCAGCTGTGCCGCTTCCTCGAAACGGAATTCAATTTCCGGTTTTCCGAAGAGGAAATGACCAGCAATGTGCTCACCAGCCTGACTCGCATTCAGGAATTCGTTGCCCGCAAAGCTTCGCCAGAAGCGGGCAGATCTTCTGCCTGACGGCTGCGGCGGTCGAGTTTTTTCATGTGCGGCATTGCCGGATTTTTCCATGCATCCCTTGCTGTCGAGGCCCATCCAGATATCGTGCTGGGTATGCTTCGGGCCATCGCCCATCGCGGGCCCGACGCAACCGGTTACGTGGTGGACGAGCGGTGCGGACTGGGTTCCACTCGGTTGGCGATCATCGACATCGAGTCTGGTGTGCAGCCCCTATCCGATTCGACGCAGCGCTACTGGCTTTGCTACAACGGCGAAATTTACAACTACCTCGAACTGCGTGACGAACTGACTGCGCTGGGACGCAGCTTCACGACGCAATCGGATACGGAGGTGTTGCTGCAAGCATGGCTGCAGTGGGGGCCTGCTTGTCTCCGGCGCCTGAACGGTGGCTTTGCCTTCGCCCTGTACGACCGGGATCGCGATGAGCTGATCCTGGGGCGGGATCGCTACGGCAAGCGCCCGTTGTTCTATGCCGCTTCCGGCGAGGGCTTGGTGTTTGCCTCGGAAATGAAGGCCTTCATGGCCGTCCCGGGCTTCGCGTTCGAGCACGATGCGCCGCAGCTCGCGTCGATTCTGGCCGTCTGGACACCCTTGCCGGAACAGACCGGTTTCCGCGGGGTCCGTCAGTTGCCAATGGGAAGCTGGCTGCGCTGCCGTGCCGGCAGCATGGAACTCGTTTCCTACGAGCCTCTGGATTTCGCGGGCAAAGTGGCAGTCGCCAGCGAATCAGAGGCCCTGGAGCTGATCCGCGATCAATTGCGACAGAGCGTCGCCTTGCGCTTGCGCAGCGATGTCGAGGTGGGCGTGTATCTGAGCGGCGGCATCGATTCCGCGGTCATCGCCCTGCTGGCACAGGAACGCAGCACTCATCCGCTGGCCACCTTTTCCATCGAGTTCGCCGACCGGCAATACGATGAATCCACCCAGCAGCGCGAAATGGCGGCGCTACTCGGTAGCAGGCATCGGGCCCTGAACATTTCCCATCGCGACATGGTCGAAAACTTTCCCGTCGCCGCCTGGCATGCCGAAATTCCAGCTTTCCGCAGTGCCTTCGTGCCTATGTACCTGCTGTCCGCCGCGACCCGGGAGGCGGGGATCAAGGTCGTGCTGTCCGGTGAGGGTGCGGACGAGGCTTTCCTCGGCTACGATCTGTTCAAGGAAGTCCTGTTGCGCGAGCAATGGGAACGTCTGGACGAGACGCAGCGCCGTAGCCGTCTGGGACAGTTGTATCCTCACTTGGATCATTACGGTCCGCAGGATATTGCGGCGCTGACCGGCTTGTATCAGCAGTTTTCTGCTGAACGCATGCCCGGGCTGTTTTCGCATGAACTGCGGTTCCAGAACGGGCGTTTCTCGGCGCGCCTGATCAAGGATGCAGGTGATCCGTTCGCGATGATTGCATCCCTCGTGGCGGAGGAGCGCGGCTATGCTGGGATGAGTTCGATCCATAAGGCCCAGTGGCTGGAGTTTCGCACCTTGCTGGCCGGTTACCTGTTGTCCACGCAGGGCGAGCGGATGAGTATGGCCCATGGTGTGGAGAACCGCTGTCCGTTCCTGGATCCGGATGTCGTTGGCGTGGCGGCTGCGGTCAATTTGCGTTTCGATGACGGCTTCGAGGAAAAGCGCTTGCTGCGGCGTGCATTCCGGGAGCAACTGCCGGCGTCCATCGTCACCAAGCGCAAGTTTCCTTATCGCTCGCCAGACAGTGCAGCCTTCGCGGACTGCCCTCCCGATTATCTGGAACTGCTGCTTAGTGCCCACGAACTGGCCAAACTGCCGTTCCTCGATGCGCGGTTCGCCGCAGCCTTGACGCGAAAGATCGTCAGCTCGCCGCCGGAGGAAATCAGCACCAAGGAGAATCAGGCGTTCATCTTTCTGCTGAGTATTGCCTTTCAGCATCGTTTCTTTGTCCAGCGCGCCAGTCCGCCCGGCAATCAATGGGCGGAATCTCCATTGGCCCGGGCGGTGGACCTGCGGCGGCAGGCCTAGACGGTGATCCCAACCTCAGTGCGGTATTTCGTTTAGCAGGTGCTTTTGCAGTGCCTGGCTGACACGCAGCATCGACGATTCGCTGCTCAGCATGAAGTGTTCTTCGTCCACATCCACACAGCATGGCGGGGATGGCAGCAGGCTGGACCAGCGATGGGGCGGGTTGCGCTGCACATCCGGCAACAAGGGAAGGGCGAGCGCGCTGGGACTGCCGATCAGTCCGCGGGTATTTCGGAACAGCAGCGAGTTCACTGGCTGGGCGAGGGGCCGTGGCCGATAGTCGGCAAGCAGCTGCGCGTGAACCCGCATCATCCGCTGGCTCCGCCACAAGTAGTTCTGCAGGGCTTGTTGGGTATGCGGCACCTTGCTGTGGCTCAGCAGGAACCGTGCCGCATGATGGCTGTGTTCGACAAAGGGCAGGGCGGGCAGGGCATCGGGCGGCAGCAAGCGCTCTGCTTTCCACAGCAGCGCGAGTTGGTTGCTCATGACCTGCATCAGCAGGCCGTTGCGGCTCCATGAGGTAATGCTTGCCGCGAGATCCGGATGCGGGGCGAAAGCGTCGATGATTACGAGTAATGCGACCGTTTCGCCGAGGTTCTGCAACTGCCGGGTGATTTCAAAGGCAACAACGCCGCCCATGGAGTAGCCGCCCACTAAGTAGGGCCCACTCGGCTGCTGGCGGCGGATGTCCTGCAGATAGGCGGCAGCCATCGCTTCGAGGCTGAAGAAGAAGGGGGCATCGGAGTTGAGGCCAGGTGCAGCAAAACCGTACAGGGGCCATTCCGGCGCAAGTTGGTTGGACAGATGCTTCATCCAAGTCAGTTCCCCGGCGATGCTGTGGATCAGGAATAAGGGCGTCTTTCCCGATCCGAGCCGGATGGGGGCGAGGAATTGGTGGTTCACGGTGCGGGGCTGTGAGGGAAGTGGCGGGTCGCGCTGGTAAGGTTTTTCCTGTGATTCCTGCATTGCCTCGCCCAAGGTTAGTTGATATATTAGCCGAAGTAGTTTTTTCCAAGGGGCAACAAATGGTAAAGAAAACCGAAGATTCTGCCGCTGTAGGTGAGGAAGCTGCTGCGGATATTAGCGATGAAAATACTGTGCAAACCAGTCTGGATAGTGTTTCGCAGGAAACGCGTCAGGCGAACGTAGCGGATGCCATCAAGCGCAATATGCTTTGGTCCGCAGGTGCCGGAGTTCTGCCCGTCCCGGCGCTGGAAGTGGTGGCTGTCACCGCCGTCCAACTCAAGCTGGTGAAGGAACTCGCGGATATTTACGGCGTCAGTTACCGTCGCGATCTGGTGAAATCGGCCGTTCTTTCCCTTATCGGTAGCCTCGGTGCCGCAACGCTTGGCAAGATGCTGGCCTACAGCAGCCTCAAATCCATTCCGATTGTGGGTTACGTGTTCGCCGTTGCCTCCGTTCCGGTGTTGTCTGCGGCGATTACTTATGCCATCGGCCGGGTTTTCGAGACCCACTTCGAGACTGGTGGTACCTTGCTCGATTTCGATGCGAACCGCGTGCGGGAGTATTTCCGCAAGGAGTTTTCCAAAGGCATGAAGGTGGCCAAAGAGACGGTTGCGCCCAAGTCGGAGCCTGGTGCGGCGGCAGCCTGATTGTCGATACAAGGTCTGGAATTCCAACAGGAATAGGAGAGTCCGAGTGGTATTCTGGCTGGCTTACTTTTTGCTCTGTGCAATTGTCGCTTACATAGGCAAGGATACGCGTCTGGGATTCTGGGGCGTGTTTGTGGCAGCGCTGTTCATCACCCCTGTCATTTCCTTTGCCATGATCATTCTTTTCGGCCCGCCGACCTCAACCGGCGTCAAGTAATCCTTGCTCGCGCCGTGGTATTTCCCTCTCCCTGATTTTCCGAATTCGTGATGAACGAGGCCGTAAAGACCGCGCGTGCCGGTGATGCCCAGTCCGACGCTGAAAAAGCCGGCGAGGAGTCGGCCCACGGCCTGCTCGGCCGCTTGCGTAAATATCGTTTCGGCATCACGCTGTCGCTCCTTATCACTGCCTTCTTCGTCGTCGTCATGTGGCGCGATGTCCTCGTGGCGAAATATCCGGGGGAGCAGGGCATTTACTGGTCGCGCTTTTTCGGCGGTACATACGACATCGTGCTGGGCGAGGGGACGCATTTCAAGCTGCCCTGGGACGAAATCTACGTCTACAGCACGCGGGTGATGAAGGTCAACGACACCACGGTTCTGCTGACCAAGGAGGGGATGGAGATTGTCGTCAATTGGGCGGCGCGTTATCGTGTCGATCCCGCCCATCTGCCTGAACTGCACCGCAACCTGGGACCCGATTACGCGAACAAGGTCGTGGTGCCGGAAGTCGTCTCCTCCTTGCGGCAAGTGTTCGGCAAGTACTCTGCCGAAGAAATCTATGCGAAGAGTGAAGAAGACCTGCTAGAAGAGATCGACGACCGCGCGCGCACACGTCTGGAGATGTTTCATCCGATCATTTTCGAAACCATGTTGCTGCTTAGCCTGTCGTTGCCGCGTGAAATGCAGCAGGGCATCGTCGATAAACAACTCTACGAGCAGCGGCTGCTTTCCTACGACTTCCGTTTGCGTGCGGAAGAGGAAGAGAAGAAGCGGAAAATAATCGAAGCGCAAGGCATCAAGGCCTTCGAGGAGACCAGCAAGGTCTCGATCCTGAAGTGGCGCGGCATCGATGCAACGATCGAATTGGCCAAGTCGCCTAACACCAAGATCGTGGTCATGGGAACCGGCCAGAATAGTTTGCCATTGCTCCTGAATGCGGATGGCCCGTCCGGTGGCGCGTCCGGAACCCCCGCCGATAAGCCCGCCCCCGCCGGGCGTGCGGTTCAGCAGGACAAGCCCGCAAAATAGCTCGACGATTTACTGCCTGACGCTGGAGTACTTTTCTATGTATTCGCGATAAATTGCCGCAAATCGCCCGTTGCGGCGCAGGTCTTCTAAGCCGCGGTTAAAGTCGTTGCGTACCTGCCTTTCAAGGAAAGCCGCCTTGAAAGTCGTGGGCGGAAAGATCGTGAAGGTATCGAACTCAACGTTCGCCGGCACCTTGCCTTCGGCAGTTAGTTTTCTGATGAAAAATTTGAACACGCTTTCATCCATGATGGCGATTTCCGCCTCACCATCTATCAGCATATCGACCTGCTTTTCCTGATTTGACATCTCGCGGTAAAAATAATTGCCGGTCATGGCGCGACCGTACTTTTCCCCCAAGTATTTGCGCGCGCTCTGGAACGCCACGATCTTCTTCCCTTTGAGGTCGGTGATGCTATTGATCGCCAACGAGCGCGATTTCAGAGCGAAGGCCTTGTTGTGGTAGCGGATGAAGTCGTCCGAATAATAGACCGGCAGATCGGTGTTTTCCGTGATGCTGGCGGTGCCGTCTGCCCGCCCTTTCGAGAACAGGTCTAAGCCCTTGCCGATGGGCAGCGGGATGGGCACTATTTTGTAGCCGCTCGGCTGCAGGGCTTCACGCATCAAGTCGATCACGATACCGCGGTTCTCGTCGAGAACATAGGGAGGGGTGTACTTGAGGAAGACGATTTTCAGGTCGCGTGCCAGAGCCGGCTGGCAGAGGATGGTCAGGCTAACGAGCAGGATTTTTAGAATGGCGGACTTCATGGCAATCGTTCCAGGAGGAGTGGGGGCAAAGGCAAGCGGAAACGGATGAACATCTAGCTCCCTCGCGCAGGAGTGTGGCGGAATTGCGAGACCCGGATGCCGGGGCTCCTCGCTGCAAGGGCGGCAGCGTAGTTTGGCGGGGTTTCTATATCAATCAGCGACCATGTGGCGGCCGAGCCAAAGGCCTGGTCAAGGTCTAGCAGGGTGGCCTTCGCAGCCGGAGAAAAGCTGACCCGCAGCTTTTTGAAGTCCGTCGCCATGCCGAGTCCGATGGCCTTCGCCATGGCTTCCTTGCGGGTCCAGGCGAGATAAAAAGCGCGACAGCGCTCGTCGGCGGACAGGTTTATCCACTCGATCATGTCCTCGGCACACCAGATCATTTTCGCCATGCCAGACCAGTCATCGAGCATTCGATGTCTTTCGATGTCGATGCCGACTTCTGCGCCTCGGCAGAGCGCAATCAATGCGTGCTCGCCCGAATGGCTCACGTTGAAGTACAGGTCGTCATCGGGTGGGGGCAATCGTGGCTTGCCGTGGGAGTTGGTCCGGAACGTTGTGCTTGCACTATCAGTTCCCAGGTAGCGGCCGAGAAGCAGGCGCAATGTGCTGCGCGTGACGATGAATTGTCTGCGTGGCGAAGGAAGGATAAAGCTGTCCGCACGAATTTGCTCGTCGATGGACAGGTGTCGCCGCAGTCGCGCCAAGTCATCGTCCGCCATGTCGAGGGACACATGCCATACATGGCATTCCCCTCTCCCCAAATGAAGGTCCGGATGGCGAACCTTCTTGCGAGGCGTGGCATGTATCGGTGTAGAATCTTCCGGAAACATTCTAGTGAGCAATAATTGCCTGATGGCATGTGCCCTATTGTGTTGCAACATGACGGGCTGGGGCAAGCAGGTCATGCAACCAGCGCTTTATGCCTCACACGGAACGCCATCCAGCGGGTGCGCGGAGACAGCGGGGGCCGCGGTCGATCTCGTCTAGGGTAGGCAACTGAACATCTTGCGTTTGTTGAAGGCCGACAGGCCCGATGGGGTATTGGGTGCCCTGTATGCAACTTGTCTAGCGGGGCTGGCTAACGCGGTGTTGATCGGATTGATCAACTCGGCAGCGGAAGCGGTGGCATCGGGCGAGAGGGTGGAGGCGCGTTTGTTTGTGCTGTACCTGCTCGCCTTCGCAATCTATGCCTTGGCGAACCAGGCGTCCTTGCGACGGGCGAACGATTTTCTCCAGCAGCGTCTCGGCGAACTGCGCTTGCGCCTGACCGACAAGATTCGTCGCGCCGAACTGCGCACACTGGAAGGCTTGGGACGCGGTCGCCTGTATGCCGTTGTCGCCCAGGAAACCAACCATCTGTCGCAAACCTTTCCCCTATTGGTGGCCGCCTCGCAGAGCGTATTCCTGTTGTTGTTCTGCCTGCTTTACATCGCCTACCTGTCGGCCGTCTCGTTCCTGGTCATCAGCATCGTCACCGCGCTGGCCCTGCTCTATTATTTTTATCGGCGCCGGACGCTTAATGCCGCCATGATTTCCGTGCATGCCCAAGAAGGCGAGATGCTCGATTCGCTGATGCATTTTACCGCCGGCTTTCAGGAAATCCGCCTTAACGCAGACAAGAACGATGGGCTGTTCGCGCGTTATACGACGATCGTCGACGATTTGCGCGAATTGATCGTCGGTATCGGCGATAAATGGGTATCGCTGCTGTTGTTCAGCAACGCCTTCCTCTACGGTTTGCTCGGCGTCGTGATCTTCGTCCTGCCCGGCTTCTTCAGCGGGTATACCGACATCATCTATAAATTCGCTGCTGCGGCGATTTTTTGTGTTGGTCCGGTCACGGCGATTACCTCGGCCGCCCCCCTGTTTACCAAGGCCAGCATCGGGCTCAGCCACGTTTATCGGTTGGAGGAACAACTGGATGAGGGTGGCTTGCCGCTGCCGGCGCGTGCGCTGCCGGCGCCTTCGCGATTCGCTGGCTTTGCCAGAATTGCGTTCGAGGGCATTGGCTTTACTTATGGCGATCCGTCGCAGGAAGGCAGCTTTTCCACCGGGCCGTGGAGCTTTGAGTTGCGGCGCGGTGAACTGGTTTTCCTGATCGGGGGCAACGGCAGTGGCAAGTCCACCGCCCTAAAACTCATGAGCGGGCTTTATCCGGCAAATACCGGTGTCATTCGCCTGGATGGCGTGGCCGTAACCGCGGAGAGTTTGCAAGAATACCGCGAGCTGTTCTCCTGCATTTTTCCCGATTTCCATTTGTTCGACCGGCTGCACGGACTCGAGGATGTCGATCCACAGCGGGTGCGTGATCTCATTGCCCAAATGGAACTTACGGACAAGGTCGACTATGAAGCAGGACGCTTTTCTACGCTCGATCTTTCGTCGGGGCAACGCAAGCGTCTGGCGATGATTGTCGCCCTGCTGGAAGACCGGGACATCTACTTTTTCGATGAATGGGCGGCTGACCAGGATGCCCATTTTCGAGCGACCTTCTATACCGAAATCCTGCCGGACCTGAAACGGCGCGGCAAGACGGTGGTGGTGGTGACTCATGACGACCGTTTCTGGCACCTCTGCGATCGGACCATGTACCTCGACCTGGGCCAGATGGTCGCTCCCGAAGGCGAGGGCCACGCATGATCCTGCTCGAATTCATCAAGCGTACCGAGCGACGGGATCTGCGGCGCATGCTCGCATTGACCGTGATCGCCGGGTTTGCCAACGCGGTGCTGGTCGTCATCGTCAACCGGGTCGCCGGGCTGGTGGCTGAAGGCGACCGCCCCGGTCTCTGGCTTTGGCTGGTGTTCGTCGGTGCCTTCGTCCTTTACTACCTCTGCGACCGGATTTCCTTGCTGATGTCCAACCGCACTATTGAGGGCTTGCTGCGCGATCTGCGCGTCGAAATCGCGGCCAAATTGCGGCGTACCGAGTTGCCGACGGTAGATGCGCTGGGGCGGGGCGATCTCTACAACATGGTCTCGCAGGAAACCAACCATCTGTCGGTCAGCTTTCCGCTGCTGATGGAAAGCTTCCAGCAGGCCGTGCTGATGGTCGCTTCGCTGCTTTACCTCGGCTATCTGTCTATCTCGGCCCTGCTGGTGTTTCTGCTGGCCATTGGGCTTGGTATCTTCGGCTATCTGCGAATCAACGCGAGCTTTCGTGCCACCCTCGCCGAACTGGGCCGTTGCCAGGCCAACATGCTGGATGCCGTCGGTGACATCATCGATGGTGCCAAGGAGATTCGGCTCAATAACAGGCGCAATGATGCGGTATTCGCCGCCTATAGCAAGTTGTCGGAGATCGGCCAGCGTCTGATGACGCGCTCGGGAGAGCACTGGGCCGCGCTGGTTCTGCTGAGCGGTATCGTCATCTATTTCATATTGGGGGTCGTGGGCTTTGTATTCCCCATCTACATCAGCGGTCACAACACCATCGTCTTCCAGCTCGTGCCGACCCTGCTTTTCTGCATTGGTCCGATGACGCGCATCGTGGCGCAATCGCCGATGTTCCTGCGCGCCGAGGTCGGACTCAGTACGGTGATGGACGTGTTGCGACGCCTCGATGCCGCGCCGGGTGTCGACCCGCAGACGGCACGCAACCAGGCGGCCGCTTTCCGCAACTTTACGCGCATCGCCTATCGAGGACTCGTCTTCAGCTATCTCGGCAAGTCAGGGGGGCGCGAGTTTAGCCTCGGCCCCCTCGATCTCGAGGTCCAGCGGGGTGAACTACTCTTCATCGTCGGCGGCAACGGCAGCGGCAAATCGACGATGCTGCGCCTGATGACCGCGCTCTATCCCCGTGCCGGCGGCGAAATCGAGGTGGATGGCGGCACTCTGGACGCGGCCCAGGTCGCTGGGTTCCGCGAACTTTTCTCGGCAGTCTTCGCTGACTTCCATCTTTTTGACCGCCTCTATGGCATCGAGGATATCGACCCCGAACGGGTCAACCGGCTCATCAAGGACATGGGGCTGGCCGGCAAGCTGAAGTTCGAGGATGGTCGCTTCACCGACCTGAACCTGTCTACCGGCCAGCGCAAGCGCCTGGCCCTGATCGCTGCCCTGCTGGAAGACCGGCCCATCTACATCTTCGACGAATGGTCGGCGGAACAGGACGTGCATTTCCGCGAGTACTTCTACACCCGGGTGCTGCCGGATCTGCAGGCACGCGGCAAGACCGTGATTGCAGTGACCCACGACGATCTCTTCTGGCACGTGGCAGACCGAGTCGTCAAGCTCGACCTCGGTAGGGTGGAATGGGTAAAAAGCGGTAAAGAGCTGGAGGCCAAGTCATGAAAGCGGTCATGTTTGCGGGCCAGGGCGCCCAGCGAATCGGCATGGGTAACGCGCTGTTCTCGGCCTTCCCCGCGCAGGTGGCCGAAGCCGACGCTCTCCTCGGGTATTCGATCGCGCAACTCTGCCGTGACGGTCCGCTGGAACAGCTGACCCAGACCGAGTTCACCCAGCCGGCCCTCTTCGTGGTCAACAGCCTGGCTTATCTGCAGCGCGCCAAAAGTGCGCCTGCGCCCGACTACCTGCTCGGCCACAGTGTGGGCGAATACGTGGCCCTGTTCGCCGCGGGTGTCGTGGATTTTTCCACCGGTCTGCGGCTTGTGCAGAAGCGTGGCGCCCTGATGGCCCAAGCCCGGGGCGGTGGCATGGCAGCCGTGCTGGGTCTCGACGAGGCGCAGATCCAGGCCGTCCTCGCACAACACGGCATCGCCGATGTCTACGCCGCGAACGTCAACACGCCGCGCCAGATCGTCATCTCCGGTCGCCGCGCGGCCGTGGCCGCGGCCGAGCCCTTGTTTATGGCGGCGGGCGCCACCTACTTCAAGCTGCTGCAGGTCAGCGGCGCCTTCCATACGCCCTTCATGGCCGAGGCCCAGGCCGAGTTCCGCGCGTTCGTGCAGGAGATGCCTTTTGCCGCGCCGACGATCCCGGTGATTTCCAACGTCACGGCGCGGCCTCACGACGTGGCCCGGCTGCGCGAACGCATAGTGGAGCAGATCACTGCGCCAGTGCGCTGGGCGGAGAGCCTGCGCTACCTGCTGGCCAAGGGCTTGGAGATCGGCGATTTCGAGGAAGTGGGACCGGAAGGCGTGAGCGTCGTCAAGCCCATGGTCATGCGTACCAAGGCCGAGGCGGGGCCCCTCGATCCGGCAGTGCTGGCGGCCGAGGACGCGGTCGCGCGGGAGACGCCTGCGGCGGAAGTCCTTGCCGCGCCTGTGCAAAAAATCGCGACTGACGAGATGCCACGGCGCGAGGCACACCCGCCGGCCTTGTCCGCGGCGAGCCTGGGTTCCGCTGCCTTCCGCGAAAAGTTTAGCCTCAAGTATTCCTACCTGGCCGGCGGTATGTACCGAGGTATTGCCTCCGTGGAGCTGGTGGTGGCCATGGCCCGCGCCGGCTTGATGGGCTTCTACGGCACCGGCGGCCTCAGAGCCGACGAGATCGAGAACGGCATCGTCCGCATTCAGGAGAGCCTCCCCGCTCACGCACCTTATGGCGTGAACTTCATCGCCCACACCCACCATCCGGAGCTGGAGGACCAGCTCGCGGACCTGCTGCTGATCCACGGCGTGCGCACCATCGAGGCTTCCGCCTTCATGGAGGTCACGCCGGCCCTGGTGCGCTACCGGGCCAAGGGCCTGCTACGCGACCCGGACGGCCGGCTTCAGGTACGCAACCGCATCATCGCCAAGGTGTCGCGGCCCGACGTGGGAGCCCAGTTCTTCGCGCCGGCGCCGCAGCGTCTGGTGGACAAGCTTCTGGCCAGCGGCAGCATCAGTGCCGAGGAGGCTGCCCTCTTGGCCACCGTACCGATGGCCGACGCCCTGTGCCTCGAGGCCGACTCCGGTGGCCATACGGACCAGCGTATGCCCTTCGCCCTGCTACCTGCCGGCCTGGCCCTGCGCGACGAGATGCAGCGCCAGTTTCCCAACCATCCGCTATTCATCGGTGCCGCAGGCGGCATCGGCACGCCGGAAGCAGCGGCGGCGGCATTCATCATGGGCGTCGACTTTGTCCTCACAGGCTCGATCAACCAATGCACCGTGGAAGCCGGTACCAGCGACCTGGTGAAGGACATGCTGCAGGGCATGCAAGTCTACGATACCGACTATGCGCCTGCCGGAGACATGTTCGAGATGGGCTCCCGTGTGCAGGTGCTCAAGAAGGGCGTGTTCTTCCCGGCCCGGGCCAACAAGCTGGTGGCCCTCTACCGCCAGTTTGATTCCCTTGATGTCCTGGACGCCAAGACCCGCCAGCAGATCGAAGAGCGCTACTTCCAGCGCAGCCTGGAGGCCGTGCTGGCCGAGGTGCAGGCCGAGGCAACGCCGGCAGACCTGGAGCGGGCGGCGCGCAATCCGAAGCAGCGCATGGCCCTCGTGTTCCGGCGCTACTTCAAGGATTCCACGCGCTGGGCCATGGCCGGCGACGCCGACCACAAGCTGGACTTCCAGATCCACTGCGGGCCGGCCCTCGGTGCATTCAACCAGTGGGTGGCGGGGACCGAGCTGGCTTCATGGCGCGCCCGCCACGTGGATGACCTGGCGGAGCGCCTGATGAAGGCCACAGCCGCCCTGCTGGAACGCCGTTTCGCCGCCATGCACGGCCACGAGAGATCAGGTGATGAATTCCCAGCCTAAACAACGGGAAATCGCCATCATCGGCGTGGGCGTGCGCCTCCCCGGCGCAGAGTCCCTTGGCGAGTTCTGGGGGCATCTTGCGGCCGGCCGTTCTCTGATTACCGAGGTGCCGGCCCGGCGCTGGGACAAGGCCGCCTTGCGCGGTGATCCCGCCAAGGGCAACAAGAGCGCCAGCATATGGGGCGGCTTCCTGGCCGACGCGGACTGCTTCGATGCGGCCTTCTTTAACCTGTCGCCGCGCGAGGCGGCCTGGATGGACCCCCAGCAACGCTTCGCCCTGGAGCTCGCCTGGCAGGCCATCGAGGATGCGGGCTATCGGGCCGGTGCGCTAGCGGGAAGCAAAACCGGCGTGTTCATGGGCGTCTGCCACTGGGATTACGCCGAACTGCTGGAGAAGCACCTGGCTCATATCGATGCCTATATGCCGACCGGCATCGCCTTCTCCATCATCGCCAACCGGGTCTCTCATTTTTTCGACTTCCACGGCCCCAGCATCACCAACGACACGGCCTGCGCTGCCTCCCTGACCTCGGTTCACGAGGCCGTGCAGGCGCTGCACTCGGGCAGTTGCGACCTGGCCCTTGCCGGTGGCGTGAACCTGATCTGGTCGCCCAATCATTTCGTTGCCTTCTCCAAGAACGGCATGTTGTCCCGGGACGGTGCCAGCAAGGCCTTCGATGAGCGCGCCGACGGCTATGTGCGCGGCGAGGGCGGCGCGATGCTCCTGCTCAAGCCGCTGGAACAGGCCTTGGCGGACGGGGATCCCATCCATGCAGTAATCCGTGCCACTGGCGTCAATCACGGCGGCCACACCTCCTCCCTCACGGTCACCAGTCCCAAGGCCCAGGCGGACTTGGTGGCCGGCGTCATCGAGGCCGCCGGAGTGGCGCCGGACAGCATCAGCTACATCGAGGCCCACGGTACCGGCACGCCGCTGGGCGACCCCATCGAGATCACCGGGCTCAAGCAGGCCTTCGCGCGCTTGTATGCCGACGCCGGCCGGGCACCCGCGCCGCAAAGCTGCGGTATCGGCTCAGTGAAGACCAACATCGGCCACCTCGAAGGCGCGGCCGGCGTTGCCGGTATCGTCAAGGTGCTGGTTGCACTGGCCCACGAGGCCCTGCCGGCCAACGTGGATTTTGGCTCGGTCAATCCCCTGATTCGCCTCGACGATACCCCGTTCCGCATCCAGCGCGAACTGACGCCCTGGCCGCGCCGGCCGGCCCAGCCCCGGCGGGCCGGCGTGAGCGCCTTCGGCTTCGGCGGCAGCAATGCGCATGTGGTCATTGAGGAGGCGCCGGCAGCGCCCGCAACCGCGCCGTTCGCCGGTCCCCAGTGGATTCCCCTCTCAGCACGGGACCAGGGCAGGCTCGTGGAAATGGCACGCCGGCTCCTCGCCTGCCTCGAGGCGCCAGGCGCCAGCGTCGACCTGGCCGATCTGGCCTGGACGCTGCAGCAGGGCCGCGAGGCCATGGCGGCCCGGGCCCTCTGGCGCGTTGCTGACCTGCCCGCCCTGAAGGCGGCCCTGGCCGATTTTGTCCGCACCGGAGCCGACTCCGCCGCCCTCTACCGAAGCGAGCCAGCGGCGCCGGGCCAAGACGATATGCCGGCACGCTGGATGGCCGGGCAGGGGGTGACCTGGCCCGCGCCGGAAACGCCGCGCCGGCGCCTGCACTTGCCCACCTACCCCTTCGCCCGCGAACGCCACTGGATCGATACCTCCCTGGGCGCCAAGGATCCTGAGCCGGTGATCCATCCCCTGCTGCACCGTAACCTTTCCCGTCTTGGCGAGCAGCGCTACCGAACGCCGCTCGCTGGCCGTGAGTTCTTCTGGGCAGATCATCATGTCGGCACGGCCCAATTGCTACCCGGTGTGGTTTGCCTCGAAATGGCACGGGCCGCCTGGGCCCACGCCATCGGGCGCTCGGGCGAGGCCGCCCTGTCCTGCGACATCGGGCAACTGGTGTGGGCACGGCCGGTACTGGCCGGAGAATCGCCGGCCCGCCTCGACATTCGCCTCGAGCCACGCCGTTCCGCCAGCGCCGACTTACCGGGGGCGCCGGACGAACTGCTGTTTGACATCGCCCAGCTCGACGGCGACGCGACGCCTGCCAGCCCGAACGTCCAGGGCAGAATCACCGCCGCAGTGGCGGAGGCGCCGGAAGTCCTCGACCTGGCCGCACTGCGGGCCGGCGCCCACGGCCCGGCACTGTCGCCTGCGCAACTCTACGAACGCCTGGCGGCGACGGGCATGCACCACGGTCCTGCCTTCCGTGCCATCGCCGGCCTGCATGCCGGCGATGGCTATCTGCTGGTACTGCTCAAGCTACCGCGCATCCTGCGCCCCACTTTGGACAGCTTCGCCCTGCATCCGGTCATGCTGGACGCGGCGATCCAGGCGTGGATTGGCCTGGAAGACGCGCAGGCTGGCATGACGGGCGCTGCCGTGCCTTTCTCTTGCTCGCGCGTGGCCGTGCGCGGCGCCTGTAGCGATGCCATGTGGGCCCTGCTCAAGCCCGTCGGCCGCCAGGAAGGCGGACTGCGGCGCTTCGACATTGCTCTGGCGGACCGGGACGGCCGCGTGTGTCTGCGCTTCCATGACCTGGCCTTGCGTGTCATGGCCGCCGAGGGAGCGCCCGCGCCCCTGTTCTCGGTTCCCCGCTGGGAGCCCGCGCCGCCGGCGGGCGAGGTCGGCACCGCGGTGCAGTCCAGGGTGCTGCTGGCGGGATTTGAGGCGGCGGCGGCGCAGACCTTGCGCGCGGCCTGCGGACTATCCATTGAATTTCTGCCCGAGCTTGCTGACGAGGGGGATGGCGCACTGGCCTGGTTCGAGGCCCTGCGGGAGCGCATCGCCGCGGAGCGGGGCCAGCGTGAACAGCTGAAATGGCTGGTGCTGCTGCCGGCCGGACGCCATGAACTGGCGGGCAGCGCCCTGGCGGCCCTGTTCCGCTGCATGGCCGCCGAGCAGCCCCGGCTGGCCGGGGCGGTGCTGTGGATGGACGCCGGCCTGGCACCGGACCGACTGGCCGTCATTCTCCAAGCGGAAGCGGCACGCCGAGACGGCTACAGCGAAATCCGCTACGACGTGGCCGGTCAGCGCAGTGTGTTGCGGCCCGCCGTGGTCGAACTGCCGGCCGTCTCGCGCAGCCCTTTGCCGGCGCCGGGTGTGGTCCTTGTCACCGGTGGGGCTGGCGGCCTCGGGCGGCATTTCCGTGACTGGCTCTCTGCTCGCGGCGTGACCCGCATCATTGTGGCGGGCCGGGCGGTGCAAGCCGGCGTGGCGACCGCCCGGGACGCCGATGGTCCGCAGATCTTCTACCGGAGCTGCGATGTGTCCGATCCGACCCAGGTTCGCGCCCTCGTGCACTGGATCGGCTCCGAGGTGGGCCCCCTGAAGGGGATCGTCCACGCGGCCGGCCTGCTGCACGACGGCTACCTCATCAACAAAGCCACTGGCGAAGCGGCCGCGGTGTTCGCCCCCAAGGTGCGCGGCGCCCTCAACCTCGATGCGGCGACCCGCGACCTGCCCCTTGACTTCTTTGTGCTGTGCTCATCCATCGCCGCCACCCTCGGCAATCCGGGCCAGGCCGACTATGCGGCAGCCAATGCCTTCATGGACGCCTTCGCGGCCGCGCGCAGCCGGCGGGTGGCCGCCGGCGAGTGCCACGGGCTGACCGTCGCCGTCGCCTGGCCCCTGTGGGCCGACGGCGGCATGTCGGTGGATGGACCGTCCCTGAAGTCCCTGCAGCGGCGTTTCGGTTCGGTACCACTGCCCACCGAGGCCGCTCTCGCGGCTCTGGATGCGATTCTCGCCGACGGCCGGCACCCCTGCGTCACCCTCCATTACGGTGCGGCCGAACGCATCCGCCAGGTGCTGGCGCAGTTCGGCGCCACCCCAGAGATCACGCCCGCGCCGGCCATGATCGCGACCGCGATACCGGGTGCCCCGCTCCCGCTGCACTCCGTCCAGACGGCGACCGATGGAGACCTGCTGGATCGCACCCTGGAATGGCTCAAAGACTTGCTGGGCGAGTTGATCCAGATGGAGCCGGCCAGGATTCGTACCCAGACCCGACTGGAAGAGTACGGTATCGATTCCATCGTCATCGTCGAGATGACGGCGCGCATGGAAGAGACCTTGGGAACGCTGCCCAAGACTCTGTTCTTCGAGTATGTTAACCTGGCCGGCGTGGCTGGCTATCTGCTGGCCGAAAAGGCAGCGGTGCTGGCCGCCCTGCTGCCGGCGGTTGGTGCGGCGCCGCCAGCTGCACCATCGGCGCAGGCGCTTGCCGCGCCGGTGCCGCAGCCCGCGTCCGGCACCGATGCGCAGGCAGACGGCGATGGTGGCGAGCATGACATCGCCATCGTCGGCCTGTCCCTGCATGTGCCCGGCGCCGACGACCAGGAAAGCTTTTGGCGCATGCTGGAAGAGGGGCGCCACAGCTTCCGGCGAGTGCCGTCCGAGCGCTGGAACCACGAGGCGCTTGTTCATCCGGAACGCGACGTCCTCGGCAAAACCGTCGTGCAGACGGGCGCCTTCCTGGATGCCATCGACCGCTTCGATCCGCGCTATTTCCGTATCTCGCAGGCCGAGGCGGAGTTAATGTCGCCGGAGGTAAGGCTGTTCCTGCAGACCAGCGTGGAAGCCTTCGAGGATGCCGGCTATTCTCGCGAGACCCTGCAGCGCAAGTACGGCGGTAATGTCGCGGTGATCGTCGGCACCATGACAAACGACTACAACCTCTACGGTTTCCAGAACATGCTCCAGCGCGGCGCGCTGGCCAGCGGCAGCTACACAGGTACCGTGCCGAACATGGTCTCGTACTACTACGGTTTCACGGGCCCGTCCTACTTTCTCGACACCATGTGCTCGGCGGCGGCTACCTGCGTGCATGAGGCCGTGCACATGCTGCGCAGCGGTCGCGCGCCCATGGTGCTGGCCGGCGGCCTGAGCTTGCTGCTGCATCCCCAGAAGCTGATTGCCACCTCCCAGGAGTATTTCACCAGCAAGACCGCCGAGGTGATCCGTGGCTACGGCCAGGGCGCCGACGGCACCCTGCTCGGCGAGGGCGTCGGCGCCCTGGTCCTGAAGCGGCTGGCGGACGCCGAGCACGACGGTGATCACATCTACGGCATCATCAAGGGCACGGGTATCAGCAACGCCGGCGTGCGCAACGGCTTCACGGTACCCAACCCGCGCCAGCAGGCCGCTGCCATCGCACAGGCGCTGGCGGATAGCGGCGTGCCGCCGGAAAGCATCGGCTACATCGAGGGCCACGGTTCCGGCACCGCCCTGGGCGATCCCATCGAGGTCAAGGCCCTGACTGAGGCCTATGGCGGTTACATGACCGCGCGCCAGAGCTGTCCGCTCGGCACCGTCAAGTCCAACGTGGCGCACCTGCTCGGCGCCGCGGCCCTGCCGGGCATTGTCAAAGTGCTGCTGCAGATGCAGCGCGGTAAGCTCGCGCCGTCGCTGCATGCCGACACCCTGAACCCCAACATTCCCTTCGCCGACACGCCCTTTTACGTACAGCGCGAGCTGGCCGACTGGATGCCGCAGCGCGACGCGGCCGGCCGCGAGCTGCCGCGCCGGGCCGGCGTGACCTCCATCGGCGCTGGTGGCGTCAACGTCCACCTCATTCTCGAAGAGCCTGTAAGGACAGCGCCAATCATGCCGGCGGCCGGGCCGGCCCTCTGCGTTTTTTCCGCGATGACGACCGAGCGCCTGCGCATCCTGCTGGAACGCTTCGACGACTGGCTGGCGGACCATCCCGAAGCGCCGCTGGCTGACCTGGCCTGGACCCTGCAGACCGGCCGCAACGAGTTGCCTTGCCGGTTCGCCGTCGTGGCGCAGGATCACACGCAGCTGCGGCAGGCGCTCTCCCGTTTCCGCGCCGCTGGCGAGGCAGGCGAGGGAACGGTGTATACGCCCACCATCCTCGACCGCGATGCGCGCGTGGATGCGGACCGGGTGGAGGCGGCGCTGGCCGGCCGGCAGCTGGCGGATCTGGCCCGCTGGTGGGCCGACGGCGTCGTCATTCCCTGGGAAAGGCAGCCCGGCGCGGACCGGCGGCGACGCCTGTCCCTGCCGTCTTACCCGTTCGAGTCGGTGCGTTGCTGGTATGCCCTTGATCCGGATGCGCCCTCGGTGGTGGCGCCCATGGGGGCCGGGCTGAAGCTCCATCCTTTTGTCGGCCGCAATCTGTCGGACCGGCACGGCCTGCGATTCCGCACCCACCTGCATCTGGGTGAGCTGCTCGACTACGTCTACACCTGGAAACGCCAGCAGCACCTGCTGCCGACCGCCGTTGCCGAGATGGCGGCGAGCGTGGCGCGGCAGGCCGGCTTCGGCGCCGAACTGTCCCTGCATAGCCTGGAGGCGGCGCGAGCGCCGGACTGGGCCCGTGCGCCGGTGCTCACGGCGACGGTGCTGGACGAGGGCGGCGCACCCTTGATCGAATTGTCCGCGAGCGAAGCGGAGGGCGCCCCGCTGCCCTTTGCCCGCGCCCGCATCGGGGATCTGCTGCCGGCCATGCCGCAGGTGAATATCGCAGCCTTGGCCAGTGGATCCCCTCAGCCGGCCGGAGAGATTTACCGGCAACTCGCGCAATTGCAGCTCGGCTTCGGTCCCTACCTCGACGTCATCGATACCCTGTGGCTCCAGGCCGGTGGCGGTGCGCTCTGCCGCCTGCGCCCGAATCCGCCCCAGCAGGACCCTTTCAAGCGTGATGTGTTATTGCCGGCAGCTGCCCTGGGTGCGGCCTGGCAGATGATGGTCCTGTTGCGGCCCGAGTCGGCGCGCCACGCGCTGGCACACATCGACCGCTTGCGTGTCAGTACTGGCCTGGCGTGCTACCTGCTCCTGCGTCCGGCCGCCGGCGACCCTTCAGCCTGGGATCTGCTGGTCCTTACCGAAGCGGGCGAGACCGCAGCGGCGCTACTTGGCCTGCGCCTCCTGCCGCCCGAACAACTGGCCTGGTCCGCGCCGGCGAGCGCAGCTGCTCCGGCCCGTTCCTTCAGCGCGGCCATGCCGGCCGCGCGCCTGTCCGCTGCAGTGGCGCGGGCAGATACTGCCGCCGAGCTGCCGTCCGTCGCCGCCAGTCGTGCGCCGCAGGACGGCGTACGGGGTGCGTTTGCCGAAGGATTGCGGGAAATGGTGGGCGAACTGCTCAAATTCCCGCCGGCAGACATCAACCTTCATTCCCCGTTCTACGATCTCGGCTTCGACTCCATCTCGCTGACAAAGCTCGCCAACGAGATCAACGCACGCTACGGCAGCAGCCTGACACCGGCGATCTTCTACGAGTGCAAGCACATCGAGGACTTGGCCGGCGTGCTAGCCCGTCGCTACCCGGGCGCATTGGTGCCGCAGGCTGCACCCCAAGCCGCGCCGGCAGCCCCGGCAGTTCCGGCAGCTCCGGTTCATGCGCCGCCGCTGGCTGCGCTGCAGCCAGCCGCATCGGCCAGCCCTGCCGCTGACCCTGTCGCCATTATCGGCATGGCCCTGCGCCTGCCCGGTAGCCCGGACGCCGACAGCTTCTTCGCCCACCTGCTGGCGGGCGACGACCTGGTGGGCCCCCTGCCGCTGGAACGCTACTCGGCGGCCTACCGGGCCCGCATGGAGGCGGCGGGCTTCCCGCTGCAAGGTGGTTTCCTGACGGACCTCGACCGCTTCGATGCAGCCTTCTTCAAGACCACACCTTTCGAAGCGAGCCGCATGGATCCGCAGCAGCGACTGCTGCTCGAAACTGCGCTGCAGGCCATCGAAGACGCCGGCTACCGTTCCGAGCAACTGCCGGGCTCAACCGGCGTCTTCGTCGGCGTCAGCGGCCGTGATTACGCCAGCCTGCTGCAGGCGGAGGGCCTGCCCGGTGATACCCATGTCGCCACGGGGAATTCCCTGGCGATGGTGGCGAACCGGGTGTCCTGGCAGTTCAATCTTCACGGCGCCAGCGAAGCCGTGGATACGGCCTGCTCGAGTTCCCTGGTGGCCCTGCTGCGGGCCGTCGATGCCATCCGCCAGGGGCAGTGCGCGCTGGCGCTGGCCGGCGGCGTTAACTTGTCGCTTGCCATTGAGGGCTTTGAAGGGCCATGGCAGGCAGGCATGCTGAGTCCCACCGGCCGCTGCCGGAGCTTCGCCGCCGAGGCCGACGGCTATGTGCGCGGCGAGGGCGTCGTGGTGCTGGTGCTCAAGTCGCTGGCCGCCGCCGAACGCGATGGGGACGCCATCCTTGGCCTGGTCGCAGGCGGCGCCGTGAACCACGGCGGCCACGCGGGCTCGCTGACGGCGCCGAACGCCCATGCCCAGGCGGACCTGGTGGCGGCGGCAATGGCCGGCCTGGACCCGCGCAGCATCGGCTACATTGAAACCCACGGCACCGGCACGCCGCTCGGCGACCCGGTGGAGGTCAACGGCCTGCGGCTCGCCTACGGCCGGCTCGCAGGCGAGGGTGCCGCACTGCGCATTGGCCTGGGTTCCGTCAAATCCAACATCGGTCACCTGGAAGCCGCTGCCGGCCTGGCCGGTGTGGCCAAGGTCGTGCTGGCCATGCGTGCTGGCGAGCTGCCGCCGACGCTGCATTGCGCCAACGTCAATCCCTACGTGGAGCTGGCAGGCAGTCCCTTTCATCTCGTGCGCAGCCGCCAGCCCTGGCCGGCGGCGCTCGATGCCCACGGGCGAGTGCTGCCGCGCCGCGCCGGCGTGAGCAGCTTCGGCTTCGGCGGCGCCAATGCCCACGTGGTGCTTGAAGCCTACGCGGGTCCGGCGATCCGGCGCCGGCAGGCACTGCCCAAGCGGATCTTCGCAGGCACGCGTTACTGGGTGCCTGCGTGCGACGCGGTGCCCGCAGCACCGGCTATTGCCAATGAATCCGTGCTGCTGTCCTCGCGCTGGACCCCGGTGCCCCTGCAAGCGGCTACGGTGCCGCTACCGCGCCGGCTGATCCTGCCCTGTGAATTCGACCTCGGCCCGATTGCGCCGGAGGAGGGCGTCAGCATCATTGACCTTGCGCCGCTGGCGGGGGACGGCGCCCAACGCTACCGGGCCCTGGCGGAAACCCTGCTGCTGGCCCTGCAGCAGTCAGTCAGTCAAGGCCATGGCGACCTGCTGGTACAACTCCTGGTTCCCCTTGATGCCCGGCGCGGCCTCTACGCCGGCCTCGGGGCCATGCTGGAGTCCGCCTGCGCCGAGATTCCCCGGCTGCAGGGCCAGGTCGTGGAAATCCCGCTGGATATGCCGGCGGCCGAGGCCCTGGCCTGCCTGGCGCGGGAGGCCCGACAGGGCGCACATCGCCGCGTACGCTACCGCGATGGCCAGCGATGGGTGCGCTGCTGGCAGGATCTGCCGCAGCCGCCCCGGCCCTTCGCCTGGCGCGCCGACGGCATCTATCTGATGACCGGCGGCCTCGGCGCCCTTGGCCGCCTGGTGGCGCGCGACATCCTGGCGCGTACCCCCGGCGTGACCCTTGTGCTCGTGGGACAGTCGCCGCTCGACGATGTCCGCCGCAAACAGCTGGCGGAACTGAGCGCGGCCGGCTCGGGCCGCGCCACGGTGCGCTACGAGCAGCTCGACATTGGCGACCCGGGCAGGACGCCGGCCGTGGCTGCCCTGGTGCGCGACTGTATCGCTCGCCATGGTGCGCTCCACGGCGTGATCCACTGCGCCGGAATTCACCGGGACAGCGCGTTGATCCGCAAGACGCCCGAGCAGTTGCGCGCCGTGCTGGCACCCAAGGTGCAGGGCGCCCAGGCCTTGCTGGAAGCCTGCCGTGACCTGCCGCTGGACTGCTTTGTCCTCTTTTCCTCCCTGGCCGGGGCGGTGGGTAATCCCGGTCAGACAGACTACGCCGCGGCGAACGGTTTCCTCGCCGCGCTTGCGGAGTGGCAGGGTCAGCCGCTCCTGGCCATCGACTGGCCTTTGTGGCGCGAGGGTGGCATGCGGGTGGACGCCGCCGGCGAGCAGGCCTTCCTCGACCGCATGGGCCAGCGCCCGCTGGAGACTGCCGATGGCCTTGCCGCCCTGCGCTGCTGCCTTGCGGCCGGGCACGGCGAGGTGGCCGTGGTGGCTGGCGACGGCGCCCGCATCCGGGCCTTCTTCCGCGACTCAGCCCTGCTGGCGCGTGCTGGCGCCATCGCGGGCCAGCACGCGGCCGGGCTTCCGGCGCGCCGCGCAGTGGCGCAGTGCCTCGCGCAGTTGCTGGCCGACCTCTCCGGCCTGCTGGCCAGCGCCATCGAAATCGATGCGCCCCTGGAGCACTACGGCATCGACTCCCTGATGATCAACCGGCTCAACCTCGCCCTGGGCGAGCGTTTCGGCCGCCTCTCTAAGACCCTGTTCTTTGAATGTCGGACACTGGCCCAGGTAGCCGACTACCTGCTGGCGAAGCATCCCGAGGCCTGCCTCGCCTGGGTCGGCACCCGGGCCGCCGGCTTGCCGCCGACCGCGGCTGCGGTATCGCCGGGCGCGCCCGCCACGCCGGTCCGCGCTCCTTTGGCAAGTGACGAACCCATTGCCGTCATCGGCATGAGCGGCCGCTATCCGGGTGCGGAGAACCTGGCCGCTTTCTGGGCCAACCTGGTGGCCGGGCGCGAGTGCGTCGGTGAGATTCCCGCCGAACGCTGGCTGGTCGACGGCTTTTACGAGGGCGATCCTGACCGGGCCGTGTCGGCGGGCCTGAGCTATTCGCGCTGGGGCGGCTTTGTGGAGGGCTTCGCCGATTTCGATCCCCTGTTCTTCCGCATTTCCCCGCGTGAAGCGGCGGCGATGGACCCGCAGGAACGCCTGTTCCTCATGGAAGCCTGGGCGGCCTGCGAGGACGCGGGCTATACGTGCGCACGCCTTGCCACGCAGCACGACGGCCGGGTGGGCGTGTTCGTCGGCGTCACCAAGACGGGCTTTGCCCATCACGCGCCGTGGCAGACCGAAAGCGGCAGTCACGTGCGGCCGGTCACCTCGTTCGCCAGCATCGCCAACCGGGTCTCCTTCTGTCTGGGCCTGAAGGGGCCGAGCCTGCCCGTCGACACCATGTGCTCCGCTTCCCTTACGGCGCTGCACGAGGCCTGCGGGCACCTGTATCGCGGCGAGTGCGAAGTGGCCCTCGCCGGCGGCGTGAACCTCTACCTGCATCCCGACAACTACATCGAACTCAGCGCCGCCCGCATGCTGAGCCCGGACGGCCATTGCCGCAGCTTCGGTGCCGGCGGCAAAGGCTTCGTGCCGGGCGAGGGGGTCGGCTGCGTAGTCTTGAAGCCCCTGTCGCGGGCCTTGGCAGACGGCGACCGGGTCCACGGCGTGATCCTCGGCAGTGCGATCAACCATGGCGGCACGACTGCCGGCTACACGGTGCCCAATCCGCACGCTCAGGCCGCGGTGGTACGCGAAGCCCTGCGGCGGGCGGGCGTGACGGGCGCCGACATCAGCTACGTGGAGGCCCACGGGACCGGCACCGAGCTGGGTGATCCCATCGAGTTCACCGGCCTTTGCCAGGCCTTCGGCGACGCCGGTCACGACGGCCCCGCCCTCGGCGCCTGCGCACTGGGCTCGGTAAAATCGTCCATCGGGCACCTGGAGGCTGCTGCCGGCATTGCCGGGCTGACCAAAGTGCTGCTGCAGATCCGCCACCGGCAGCTGGTGCCAACGCTGCACGCGGAACCTGCCAATCCCAACCTCGACCTGGCGGCCAGCCCATTCCGGCTGCAGACGGCCCTGTCGCCCTGGCAGCCGGCGTCCGGCCAGCACCGACTTTTGGCGGGTGTCTCCTCTTTCGGCGCCGGTGGCGCGAATGCCCATGTGGTGGTGGCCTCATTCGAGCCCGTGGCTGCGCACCAGCACGGGGACGATTCAAAGGAACTCCAGGCCGTGGTGTTGTCGGCGCGCGATTCGGAGCGGCTTCGGGAGTATGCCAGGCGTCTGCTTGCCAGCCTGACGGCAGTCTCGCCCGCACCGACCGACGCGACGCCGGCGCTGGCAACCCTGCGCCACCTGCTGGCGCAGATCATCAGCGTCGAGCCCGGCGATATCGATCCGTCCGAGCCGTTCGACGGCTATGGCCTCGAGCCGGTCCATCGTCACCTGCTGCGCCGGGCCGTGGAACAGGTGCTGGGCATCGCCCTGGACGCCGGTGAAGCCGAGGCGTGGACGTCGTTGAAGGACGCGGCGCGGGCTCTGGCCGGCAGGTGGCGGGCTGCCGGTGATGCGCCGCCCCCCGTCGCGCAGGTCGACCTTGCCGATCTGGCCTGGACCTTGCAGATCGGCCGTGAGCCTATGGAATACCGGCTGGCGATCCTGGCGACGACACCGGCAGAACTGGCCGCTCGCCTGGCGACTTGGCTGGAAGCACCCGCTGGTCAGGAACTGGCACATGTCGTGCACGGTTCGGTAGAAGGGCGCAAGGGCGCCCTGGGCCTGCTGGCCGACGAGCCCGACATGCAGGGCGTGCTGGCGCGCTGGCTTGCCCAAGGGGAGTTGCGCCGCGTCCTGGGCCTGTGGGTGAACGGACTAAACGTGGATTGGCGCCAGCTGCCGCGCAGCCGGCCGCCGCGCATCGTGGATGCGCCGACCTATCCGTTCGCGCGGCAACGCCTCTGGCGGCCCGATCGTGGCGACGATCCGCGCAACGCGATTGCCGCGGCCCTCGGCGCGGTCATGCCCGGACGGGAGGAATTGCAGGCCGGGCAGGACGAACTGGAATGGCAGCTTGCCGGTCTGATCGGCGCCGTGGCAGCCGAGTGGCCGCCGATACCCGCCGCTGGTTACTGGCCCGCCTGGCGTGAGGCGCTGGATGCGCTGCAACAGTCGGTGCTGGCGGCACGGCGCAATCCGGCATTCGTTGCCGCATCCGTGCTGCCCACCGGTGCGGGGGCTACGCCAGCGTCGGCCTGGTCTGCCTGGGTGGAATACCGTCGCAGCGTCGCGCTCCATGGCGGGCCGCTGGCTCAGATCGAACTCGTAGAGACCGTGCTTCGCGCCCTGCCGGACATCCTGGCGGGCCGCCGCCCGGCCACGGCCGTCATTTTCCCGGCGGGACGCATGGACCTGGTGGAGCCGGTCTACAAGCAGAACGCCGTAGCCAACCGCTTCAACGCCCGCCTGGCCGCCGCCAGCGCGGCCGCCGTCGGTGCCCGTGGCGGGGCGCAACCTTCCTTGCGCATCTTGGAAATCGGCGCCGGCACCGGCGGCACCACAGCGCCGGTGCTCCAGGCGATCGCACCCTGGTCGGCAGCCATCGCAGAGTACCGCTACACCGACATTTCACGGGCCTTCCTGATCCACGCCGAGCGGACCTTTGGCGCCCAGGCTCCCTGGTTACGGACCGCTCTGTTCGACGTGGAGAAGCCGCTGGCAGGGCAGGACGTGACGCCGGGCAGCTACGACATCGTGATTGCCGCCAATGTGCTGCACGCGACGCGCCGCATGGACGAGACCCTCGCAGCAGCCCGGGACCTGCTGGCGCCCGGCGGCCTGCTGCTGGTCAACGAGACCAGCCGCGCGACCCTGTTCACCCATCTGACCTTCGGCCTGCTGGAGGGCTGGTGGCGCTTCACCGATCCGGAGCGGCGTATCGCGGGCACCCCCTCGCTGTCGCTCGACAGCTGGCGTGGCCTGGCAGAAGCGGCGGGGCTGCGGTGGATCGGCACCACGACGGACACGGAAATGGCCTTGGGTCAGCAGGTCTGGGCGGCGATGCGTCCTGAGGATGTCGGGCAGGCCATGCCGGCGCCGCCGACCGCTGCGGCCGCTGTGCGGGCGATGGCACCCTCTGCCGATCCGAACCGGCCGGCGGGGCAGACGAGCGCCGCGGGCCTCATCGTCGATGCCCTCGCCGCTACCTTGAATATTGCGCCGACGGCCATCAACACCGGCCTTTCCTTTTCGGACTACGGCCTGGATTCCATCCTCGGCGCCGAGCTGGTGCATCGCCTGCGGCAATACCCGGGCGTCCACCTGAGCCATACCGACCTGTTCGACTATCCGTCCGTCATCCTGCTGGCGGGCTGGCTGGAGCGCCAGGGTATCGACCTCACGGCGGCGCCGGCGGCGCAGGACTCTGCTGCCGCTGACACTGACACGAGCGTGGCCGTGCGCATCGCCGCTGCGGTGCGGCCGGCAGGTACCCCCGCCACGCCGGAGCCGATTGCCATTATTGGCTACAGCGGGCGCTTCGCCGGGTCCGCCGACGCGGAAGCCCTCTGGCGTCACCTGCGCGATGGCGACGACCTGGTGCGGCCCGTCACTCGCTTCGACTTGACCCCCTTCTATCGCGACGCCGCGCCGGGCAGCTGGTGCCATCACGGCAGCTTCATCGACGACGTGGATCGCTTCGATGCCCGCTTCTTCAACATCTCGGGCCTGGAAGCGACCTTCATGGATCCGCAGCAGCGCCTGTTCCTGGAGGAGGCCTGGCGCACCCTCGAACATGCGGGCCACGCCGGCGCGGACATCAAAGGGCGGCGCTGCGGCGTGTTCGTGGGTGCTGCCCATGGCGATTACCAGGAACTGTTCCGACGCCAACCGCCGGGCCAGGCCTTCTGGGGCAACACCTGCTCGCTGATCCCGGCGCGCATCGCCTACCACCTTAACCTCAAGGGCCCGGCGGTGGCCGTCGATACGGCCTGCTCCAGTTCCCTGGTGGCGCTCCACATGGCCTGCCAAAGCCTGTGGGCGGGCGAAGCGGAACTGGCACTCGCCGGCGGCGTTTTCGTGCAGTGCTCGCCGCGCTTCTTCCGCTACGCCAATCAGGCCAACATGTTGTCGCCCAGCGGCCGTTGCGCCGCCTTCGGCGCCAAGGCCGACGGCATCGTGCCCGGTGAGGCCGTTGCGGCGGTATTGTTGCGGCCCCTGTCCCAGGCCCTGGCGGAAGGCGATACGATCCACGGCATCGTGGTCGCCAGCGGCATTAACCAGGACGGCGCCACCAACGGTATTACCGCCCCCAGCGCCTTGTCGCAGGAACAGCTGATCCGTGAGGTGTATCAGCGCTATGGCATCGACGCCGGACGCATCGGCCTGGTGGAGGCGCACGGCACCGGGACCCCCCTTGGCGACCCCATCGAGTATGCCGCCCTCACCCGCGCGTATCGCGGCTGGACCTCGGCTGCCGGTTACTGCGCCCTCGGCACCATCAAGTCGAACTTGGGCCACGCCACCACGGCGGCCGGCATCGCCGGCGTGCTCAAGCTGCTGCTGGCGCTCAAGCACGAGCAGATTCCGCCGACCCTCCATGCGGCGCCAGCCAACCCGGCCCTGTCGTTCGCCGATAGTCCCTTCTATCTCAATGACCGCCCGGTGGCCTGGCCGGCCCGGCCCGAACAGCCGCGCCTGGCGGCCGTCAGTTCCTTCGGCTTCAGCGGCACGAATGCGCATGTGGTGATCGAGGAGGGGCCGGCAGCGGCGTCTTCCGGACTGCAGCGGCCGGCCTGGCTGTTCGTGCTCTCGGCGCGTTCGGCCACGCAACTGCAGGCCCATGCCCGCCGGCTGGTCGACCATCTGGACGCGCAGCCGGACCAGGCCGCGGGCGACATCGCTTATACGCTGGCCGTCGGGCGCTGCGCCGGTCCTCACCGCCTGGCCGTCGTGGCGGCGGATCGTGTGGACCTCGGTGCCCGTCTCGCAGGCTGGCTGGTGAACCAGCCGGATGCGGCGGTCGCGGCCGGCGTGACCGACAGCGCGCATCCCGGCGCCGGCGACCACCTGCGCCTGCCCGCGGACCCGCAGGCGGATGCCGTGGCCTGGCGCCACGCGCTGGATGCGCTGGCCCGTGGCTGGCTGGAAGGCCAGGACGGCGCGCCTGTCCTGCAGTTCGGCGCCGATCGGGGCCGCCGTGTACCGCTTCCGAGCACGGTTTTCGAGGGCAAGTCCTATTGGGTGACGGAGCAGCCAGCCGAGCCCCCGCTGGCGGCCGTGTTACCTGCGCCACCGGTGCCCTCGGCGCCGTCGCGTCCGCTCACCAGCCTGCGCCTTGCTGCCCCCACGCAATGGGCGAGTGCACCGTCCGCGCCGGCCAGCCTGACACCGGTACGACTGACGCCTTTGGCCGGCGCTGTCGTACCGGCGGCCAGTCACGCGCCGCGGCTGCGTCGCCGGCCTGATGCCGATGGGGTTCGCAGCATCGACATCCTCGGTCCCTGGGATGGCGCCCTGGCCACCGCATTGGCTGCCGAGCTGGCCGCCGTCGCCGCCGACGAGGATGTGCGCGCGGTATGCCTGAGTGGCATTGGAACCGGCGGCGGGGCGGCGTCCGCGGACTGCGCCGACGCGGCGCTGGAAGCGCCGCTCGCCTGTCCCGTGCCCGTCGTAGCGGCCCTGTCGGCGTGCAGCGGTGCGGCCCTGGTCTTGGCGGCCCACTGCGATTTCCTTGTGCTGGCGGAGGCCGACCACGACGGCGCGCCGGTGCAACTGCCTGCACCGGCCGAGACCCTGCTGCGGCGTCGCTTCGGCAGCAGCGGCCTCGCATCGCTCCGGCAGGGCCGGGCGGCCAGCACCCTGGCCGCAGGCGGTATCGTTGTGACCAGCGCCGAAGCGGACGCGCGCGCGCTGGCGTTGGCGCGGCAAATCGCCGCCGCGCCGCGACTCGCCCTCGTTGAACTCAAGCGCCACATGCGTACCGGCCCGCAGGCGCCGGACGATTTGCCGGTGCCGCCGCTCGGTGTCGACCAGCTCATTGCCGGCCCGGCCGATGCGACGGAGCGCGCCGCCTGGGGAGCGCCACGGCGGTTGGAACTCGCTTCGCCGGTGGTGAAGCTGGAGCGCTTCCCGGATGGCGTGGCGCTGCTGACCATGGACGAGCGGACCCACAAGAACTGCTTCACGCCAGCCTTCATGGCGGGCATGGAAGAGGCGTTCGCCCGCTTGGCCAACGACCCGGACTGCAAGGTACTGGTCTTGACGGGCTATGAAGCGTACTTTGCCTGTGGCGGCACGCGCGACGGCCTGGAGAGCCTGCAGCGTGGCGACACGCGATTCACCGACCAGCGCATTTACACACTTCCACTGGACTTTCCGCTCCCGGTGATCGCCGCCATGCAGGGCCACGCCATCGGCGCCGGCTGGTCGCTGGGCATGTTCTGCGACCTGACCCTGTTCGCCGCCGACAGCGTCTACCACAGCAATTATCTGGGCTTCGGCTTCACGCCCGGTGCCGGAGCGACCCTGGTCTTCCCGCACCGCCTCGGCGACGACCTGGGACGCGAGGTGCTGTTCAGTGCGCGGGAATACAAGGGGCGGGAATTAGCCGCCCGGGGCATGCCCCAGCCGGTATTTCCGGCGGCCGAGGTGCTGCCGCGTGCCCTCGCCGTCGCCCACCGGCTCGCCGCCGACAGCCGCGTGGCGCTGCAGGCGGCCAAGTCGCAACGGGCCGCTGTACTGCGCGAGCGCATCGAGGAGGTACTGATTCGGGAGCTGGCGATGCACGAGACGACCTTCATCGGCAATCCGCTGGTCAGGGAGCGAATTGCCAACCGCTTCGCCCATGAGCTGGCGCCACCGGTTGCTGTGCCGCCAGCGCCGGGATTTGCCGAGACCCCCGGCGCGCTGCGCAAAGGCATGGTGGACAGCCTGGCCGAGGAACTGATGATGGACGCCGGTGAGATCCGGGACACCGACGGCTTCCTGGCCCTCGGGCTGGACTCCATCCTGGCGGTGACCTGGATCCGCAAGCTCAGTGCCCGCCTGGGCATCGAATTGTCCGCGACCTGCATTTACGCCCATCCGACGGTGGGCGCGCTGCTCGACGCGGTAGCGCGCCTGCTGCCCGCCGCGGCCGCACCGGTGGCCGTCGCGGCGCCGGCCACCGTCGCCATGCCGGCGCCTGCGGTGGCCGTGCCGCCGGTAGCGGGTTTTGCCGAGACGCACGGCGTGCTGCGCGATCGCGTGGTGGACAGCCTGGCCGAGGAGCTGATGATGGACGCCGGTGAGATCCGGGACACCGACGGCTTCCTGGCCCTGGGGCTGGATTCCATCCTGGCGGTCACCTGGGTCCGCAAGCTCAATGCCGGCCTGGGCATCGAACTGCCCGCCACCTGTATCTACGCTCGTCCGACGGTAGGTGCGCTGCTCGACGAGGTGGTACGCCTGCTGTCGGTTGCGGCGGCTGCCGCACCCGCAGCCGCAGCCGCACCGGTGCCCGCAGCGACGCCTGCCCGGTCGCCTGCCACGGCAGCTGCGCCGGTGCCGACCCCGACCCCGACCCCTCGCCTCAGCGCCGGTGCCGGTCGCGCGGATGCCATCGCCATCGTTGGTGCCGCGGGTCGCTTTCCCAAGGCGGCCGACCTGGAAGCCTTCTGGGCGAACCTGCGCACGGGCGTGGACGGCATCGCAGAACTGCCAGCGAGCCGCTGGGACATCGCCGAATACTTCGATCCCGACCCCCAGGCACCGGGCAAGTCCTACAGCAAGTGGCTGGGGGCTATCGACGACATCGACTTGTTCGACGCCGCCTTCTTCAACATCACGGCGCGCGAAGCGGAACTCATGGATCCGCAGCAGCGCCTGTTCCTCGAACACGCGTGGCACGCCCTGGAAGATGCAGCCATCGACCCGTCAAGCCTGGCCGGGCGGCGTTGCGGCGTGTTCGTCGGCAGCGGCGACAGTGGCTATGGGGACCTGATCAGCGCCACCAACGAGACCAACGCCTACAGCCTGATCGGTAAGTCCGGTTCCATCCTCGCCGCGCGTATCGCCTACCTGCTGGATCTGCGCGGTCCGGCCATGGCGCTCGACACAGCGTGCTCCACTTCCCTGGTGGCCATTGCGGCGGCCTGCGATAGCCTGGTGCTCGGTACCAGCGACCTGGCCCTGGCCGGCGGTGCCTGCGTACTGCTCGGCCCGCAAATGCACGTGGATACCTGCAAGGTGGGCATGCTCTCGCCCGATGGCCATTGCTACAGCTTCGACCAGCGCGCCAATGGCTTCGTGCCGGGCGAAGGCGTCGGCGTGGTGCTGCTCAAGCGGCTGGCCGATGCCGAGCGGGACGGCGATCCTATCCGGGCCGTCATTCGCGGCTGGGGCGTGAACCAGGACGGCCACACCAACGGCATCACGGCGCCCAATCCCATCGCGCAGGGCGAGCTGCTGCAGGAGGTCTATCGCCGCTTCGAGATTGCGCCCGCCAGCATTGGCCTCGTTGAAGCGCACGGCACGGGTACGCCCCTGGGCGATCCCATCGAGATCGAGGGTTTGCGCATCGGCTTTGGCGACGTGCCACCCGACACGACCGTGGCCCTGGGCTCGGTGAAGAGCAATATCGGGCACCTGCTGGCCTGCGCCGGCGTGGCCGGCGCCCTCAAGGCGATGCTCGCTGTCGAACATGCCGAACTGCCGCCCAGCATTCATTTCGAGCGCCAGAACGAGCACCTGGCCCTGGCCGGCTCGCCTTTCCGCATTCAGACCCGGCTGGCGCCCTGGACTGCGCCGGCGGGCGGCCCGCGCCGTGCCGCCGTCAGCGCCTTTGGCTTCAGCGGTACCAATGCGCATGTGGTGCTGGAAGACTATCCGTTGCAGCCCGCGTCCCCGGCGTCGGGCGGCGACCTGCTATTCGTGCTGTCAGCACGCAGCCGCAATCGGCTCGCGGCCCAGGCCGCGGCCCTTGCCGACCACCTTGAAGCTCGACCGGCGATCCCGCTGGCGGACGTCTGCTGGACGCTGCAGGTCGGCAGGCAGGCCTTCGAGTGCCGGGTCGCCTTCGTGTTCGCGACGCGCGACGAGTTGTTGGCGCGGTTGCGCAGCCTGGCCGGCGGCGAGTCGCCGCGCAGCGTGCACGTCGGGGGTGAGCATGGGCAAAGGGCAGGGGAGGCCCAGACTTGGTTCGCCGATGACGCCGATGCCCGCGCGCTGCTGGACAAGTGGCTGGCCGCAGGTGATCTCGAACGCCTGGCCAAGCTCTGGGCGCAGGGTGCCCGGCTGGACTGGCGGCGCCTGCCCGGCGCGGCGGCACGGCGGCGCTTGCGCCTGCCGGGCTATGCCTTCGCGCGGGACCGACACTGGCTCGCTGACGTCCGCCTGCCGGCACCCGTGACGAGCGTCGGGACGGCGGCCCTATTCGTACAGGGTGCCGCCGGCCAGCGGCGCTTCATCATGCCCCTGCGCGGCGACGAGGCCTGGCTTTCGCGCACGGCGGACAGTACGTCCTTGCGTGTGCCGGGGCTGTTTCTTGCCGAGCTGGCGCGCGCCGCTGGCCAACTGGCCACCGGACGGCCGGTTGGACTGGGCCGCCTGGTCTGGGGTCCGTCACCGGCAGTGGCCGAACTGCCGGCAGAACTCGTCGTCGGATTCGTCGAAGACGAAGAGGGCTGGCGTTACCACATCGCCCTGGCGGGCAGGGAAAACGAAGTCATCCAGGTGGGCGAATTGCTGCCGGCCGACGATACAACGGCGTGGCCGGCGCCGCCCGGTTTGCCGGCCGACGCCGTGGACGGTTGGTCAGCCTTCCGCCACGCCCGCCCAGAGGCACGCGGCATCACCAGCTTGCAGTGCGGCGCCGACATATGGCGTGCGGGCTGGAGCTGTCCGCCGGGCGACCCGCAACCGGCGTGCGCCCTGCTCGAGGCCATCTGGCAACTGGCTGCCGGCCGCGACGACGCGGCCGGCCTGCCCGGGCCGCGCTTCCCGCTGGCGCTGTCGGCCCTGCGCAGCCGGGGCGCCGAGCCGCAGGCAGGGTGGATCTGGTTGTGGTCCGGCGCGACGGGACTCACGGCCCTGGTAACGGACTCGACCGACCGGCCTTGCCTGTGGCTGGAAGGACTGGGCAGCGCCGGCCTCGAGGCGCTGGCCTGCCTGCACAACCATCCTGAGGAGACAGCATGACGACAACGTCCTTCAAGCTTGCGATCATCGGTGGCGGTCCGACCGGCATCGGCGTTGGCCGCGAGCTGGGTGACGGCGGTATCGACTACGACATCTACGAAGCGGCGGACGATTTCGGTGGGGTCTGGTACGGTACCGCGCCCTGCGGCCGCACCTATCCCTCGCTGCATCTGATCTCGCCGAAGTTCAACACCCAGGTGCAGGACTTCCCTATGCCGGACGATTTTCCGGTCTACCCCAACCACCGTCAGATGCTGGACTACATCCGCGCCTATGCGCGCCAGTTCGGCCTCTACGCGCATGCCCGCTTCAACCACCGCATACAAAGCCTGACGCCGGAGGCCGGCGGCTGGCGGCTGCGCTGGGGCAGGGGCGAGCAAGACCAGGCCTGGTATCCAATGGTGGTGGTCGCGAACGGCCTGCAGAACAAGCCCCACTTTCCGGAGACGCCTTATCCGGGCGAGTTCGCCGGAGAGATCCTGCATTCCGTGCAATACAAGACGCCGGACCAGTTGCGCGGCAAGCGCGTGCTGATCATCGGCGGCGGCAACACCGGCTGCGACATCGCGGTGGACGCTGTCCATGCCGCCAGTGCTGTCTGGCACAGCACGCGGCGCGGCTACTACTATCAGCCCAAGTTCGTCGCCGGCAAGCCGACGCCCCAGTGGATGATGGAGCTGGGAAGCAAGTTCGGCAGCAAGGAGGAGACCCTCGCCTACATCGAGCAGGTATTCAAGCTGGCCGGTTTCGACGGCACCGACTACGGCCTGCCCGAGCCCGAGTACCCGCTGGACGGCGCCCATCCGGTCATGAACTCCCTGCTGCTGTACCACATCGGCCACGGCGACATCGTGCCCAAGGGCGAGGTAGCTTCCTTCGCCGGCAACGAGGTGCGCTTCGTGGACGCAAGCAGTGCCGAGGTGGACCTGGTCCTCTACTGCAGCGGCTATGAGCGCGACCTGTCCTTCCTCGATCCGGCCCTGCTCGAATGGCGCTCGGGCATTCCCGACCTGTTCCTGCATGCGGTGCCGCGCAACCACGACAACCTGCTGTTTATGGGCTTCATCAACGCCGCCGGCGGCCTCGGTGACGGCCTCAAGACCCAGGGCGCCTTCGTGCGTGCCTACGCTCGTGCCTACATGGCGAAATCACCGGGCCTGTACTCCTTCCTGGCGACTAAGCGCACCGAGCGGCCGGACTTGGGCCAGGCCTATTTTGTCCAGTCCTATCGCCATTTATGGGAAGCGGACCTGTGGAAGCTACTGGCCCAGATGCGCAAGTACCGGGATATGTTGGAGCAGTAACTGAAAGGGAAGTTTATGGGCGGAAGCGGCGAAATGGACAAGGACATGCGCGAGGGCATGCGCAACCTGCTGGAGCGGGAGTTGATGGCCAAGGCCAGGGTGCGCCGTGCGGTCGCCACGAGAGACCTCGCCGGCGCCGGGCTGGCGCGCGCCTCGTCTCCGGATCTTACATCCGCGCCGGTCGCTCCCGCTGCGCCAGCCGCCGACCGCCGGCTGGAGGCCGACGTGACACGCCTGGCCCTGGCCTGTCTCGGTGTATCGGCGGAGCACTTCGACCCGCGCGCCAACCTCGCGAGTTACGGTGCCGATTCCATCGCCATCACCGAGCTGATGGCGCAGGTCTCCCGCTTCCTCGGCGTCTCCATCGCCCCCACCACCTTCTTTGAGGCGAAGAACCTGGATGAGCTGTGCGCGATCCTGCGCAGCCGCTTCCAGACGGCGGTGGATCGCCACTACGGCAAGCTGCCCGCCGCACGCGCCGAGCCTGCCGCAGCCGTGCCCGCCCCCGCACCAGCGGCTGCGCTGCCGTTACCCCCGGTGTCGGCGCTGCACGCGCCCATCGACGACTGGCTGGCCCGGCACGGCGTGCGGCGCGGCAAGCCGGTGGCGCAGCAGGCTGCCGCCCCGGTTGTTCATGCCGCGGCGGACGGCGCCGTCCCGGTCGCGATCATTGGCATGGACGGCCGCTTCCCCGGCAGCCCTGACCTGGAAGCCCTGCGCGAGCACCTGCGGCAGGGCGACGACTGTATGGAGGAAATCCCGGCCGACCGCTGGGACTGGCGCGCGATCTGGGGTGATCCGAAGCAGGGGGCGTTCTGCGATGTGAAGTACGGTGGCTTCGTCGCCGGCCATGATCTTTTCGATGCAGGCTTCTTCAGCCTGTCCCCGAAGGAAGTTGAGCTGCTCGATCCGCAGCATCGCCTGTTCATGGAATGCGTCTGGCATCTGCTGGAAAACGCCGGCCATGCACCGGCCAGCCTGGCCGGGCGCAAGGTGGGCATCTTCCTCGGCATCAACCTGCTCGACTACGTGAACCTGGCGAACCAGCAGGCCGACATCGAGGCGATGCGGATGACCGGCCTGGGGCACGCCTTCTGCCCCAACCGCCTCTCCTTCCTGCTCGACGTGCACGGTCCCAGCGAAGTCATCGATACGGCCTGCTCCAGTTCCCTGGTGGCAGTGCATCGGGCCGTCATGAGTATTCGCCACGAGGGCTGCGAGATGGCCATCGCCGGCGGTGCCAACCTGATGCTGACGCCGACCCAGCACATGATGTTCGCCAAGATAGGCATGCTGAGCCGGAATGGCCGCTGCAAAGCTTTTGGCGCTGGCGCTGATGGCTACGCGCGCTCCGACGGGGTCGGCGCGGTGCTGCTCAAGCGCCTCGACCTGGCCGAGCGGGACGGCGACCACATCCTCGCGGTGATCCGCGGCTCCGCTGAGCACCACGGCGGAACAGCCAGCTCGCTCACCGCGCCCAACGCCCGCGCCCAAGCCCGCCTGATCGTCGAGGCCCACCGCCAGGCAGGCACAGACCCGCGCAGTATCACCCTCATCGAGTGCCACGGCACCGGTACGACCCTCGGTGACCCCATCGAGATCGACGGCCTCAAGCAGGCCTTCGCAACGCTCTACCAGGAACGCGGCCTGCCCGCGCCGCTCCGGCCACATTGCCCGATCGGTTCCATCAAATCCAATATCGGACATGCCGAGACCGCCGCCGGCGTGGCCAGCCTCGCGAAGGTGGTGCTCGCCTTGCAGGACGGCATCCGCTATCGCAGTCTCCACTGCGCGCAACCCAACCCGCTGATCGAATTGGACGGCACGCCGTTCACGCTTCTCAGCGAAGCGTCCGCGTGGGAGCGTCCCGTGGTGGAGGGCAAGCCGATGCCCAGGCGCGCCGGAATCAGCTCCTTCGGCGCGGGCGGGTCCATCGTCCATTTGGTGGTTGAGGAATACCAGGCGCCCGCCGACGCGCAGCCCGAGCTGCGCCATACGGTGGTCATCCCGCTGTCGGCACGTAACGAGACGGCCCTGCGCGCCGCCGCCAAAGCCTTACTGGCCTGGCTGGAACGGCACGGGCCCGTGGACGCTGTCCGGTTCGCCAGCCTGGCCTACACGCTGCAGGTGGGCCGCGATGCCATGCGTTACCGCCTGGCCATTCCGGCGGCTACTGCCGGCGAACTGGCCGGCCGGCTGGCTGCCTGGCTGGGCGACCAGTCCGGCCTGGCCGTGCAGGGCGTCGTGCCGCGGGCCGCCGCACCCGTCGCCATCGCGGCGCCGACCACGCTGCCGGCCGCCGAGCTGGCCGCACGTTGGGTCGCCGGCGCGGACGTCGACTGGGCCACGCTCTGGCCGGGCCCTGGTCCGAACCGGCCGCGGCGCCTGCCTCTGCCCGGCTATCCCTTCCAGCGCAAGCGATACTGGTTGCCCAATGCGCCGACGGTCCCTGCGGCGGCCACGCCGCTGCGCCCCGCAGCTGCCGTCATCAGTCCGGCATTGCAGACGGCGGCCAGCGCCGATGGCATCCACCACCTGCAATTCAACGGGCAGGAATTCTTTCTCGCCGACCACCGGGTGAAAGGTGTGCCCGTGCTGCCCGGCGTGGCCTATCTGGAACTGGTCTGGCAGGCCGCCGTCGCCCGAGGCCTGCGGGACTTCTGCATCCGCCAGACGATCTGGCAAAAACCCCTTCAGGTGCATGCGCCGCTCACGGTGGAAGTCGCCTTCAGGGACGAGGCCGACGGCTGGCCCCGGGTAGAGATCGCCAGTCGGGGTTCGCAGGCCGAACGCCAGGTCCATGCACAGGCACGCCTCGGGCCGCGCGGCGCAACGGACATGCCGGCGGTGAATCTGCCGGAGCTGCTGGCCGCCCACCCGCGCGCGGTGACGGCCGAGGCGGTCTATCGGCGCTTCGCTGCCATCGACATCGTCTATGGACCCGGCCACCAGACATTGCAAAACCTTCATCTGGGCCTGGACGAACAGGGCCGGGCTTCCGTGCTGGCCGAGTTGCGCCTGTCCGCGCCGCAGTCGGGCCGTGTCGGCCAGGGGCTGGATGCTTTCGTCCTTCATCCGGGCCTGCTGGACGGGGCATTGCAGGCAACCCTGGGCATCGCCCTGGCGGCGGACACCGGTCAGGGCACCGCGTTGCCGTTCTCGCTGGATCGCGTCGAGATGTTCGGCCCCTGTTGCGAACGTATGTGGGTGCACGTGCGCCAGCGTAGCATCGGCACCGTTGATCTTGACCTGCTCGACCAGACCGGTGCGGTCCGCATCGCCCTGCGCGGCTTCAGCGCGCGGGCGCTGGCCGCGCCCGCGACGGCTGCCGCGGCCGAGACCCTGATCTTCTCCGCCGGCTGGGAGGACGTGCCTGTGGCCACGCCGCCGGCGCCGATGTTTGCCCGTCGCCTGGTGCGCCTGGTCGGCGCCGATGCCGACCGTTGCGCGGCTCTGGCCCGGGCGCTGCCGGGCATCGAACCGGTCGTGCTGGCGCCGGCCATTGCCGATCTGGCGGACGGCTACGTGGCGGCTGCCGCTGCCCTGTTGCAAGACGTGCAGGCCCGCGTGACCGAAGCGGGCCTGCCGGCCGGCCCTGTGCTGCTGCAGGTGCTCGTGGCCTCGGCCGAAGCCGGCGCCTGGAGCGGCCTGGCAGGCTTGCTGAGGACGGCGCGCCTGGAGTATCCGTGGCTGTGCGGGCAGCTTGTGCGCGTTAGTGATCCCGCCGATGCCGCTGCCGCCCTGCAGGCCGCCGCGCGCTATCCGCTGGCGCAACTGGCGTGGCAAGACGGGCGACTGCGCCAGCCGGTCTGGCGCGAGCGCAGCGGCCTGGCCTCCCGTCCGCCACGGCCCTGGCGTACGGACGGCGTTTATCTCATCACCGGTGGCGCCGGCGGTATTGGCCGCTTGCTGGCCCGCGACATCCTCGAGCACGCGCCGGGCGCGCGTCTCGTGCTTGCCGGCCGTACCCCGCTGGTGGGTGAGCCCGTCGCCAAGCTGGCGTGGCTGGCCGAGCTCCAGGCCGCTGGCAAGCGCATCGAGTACTGCCAGGCTGACATGGCCGACGCGGACGCGGTGCAGGCGCTGGTGCAGGGCATTCGCCACGAGCACGGCCGCCTGGATGGCGTGTTCCACTGCGCGGGCCTGATCAATGATCAGCGCCTGGTCCGCAAGGACGCGGCCACGCTGGCGCGGGTGTTGGCGCCCAAGGTGGCTGGTACCTGCCATCTGGACCGGGCCCTGGCCAACGGTGCACTGGATTTCCTGGTGCTTTTCAGCTCGCTCGCCGGCGTTTTTGGCAACCCGGGCCAGGCCGACTACGCGGCCGCCAACGCCTTCCTCGACCGCTTCGCGGAAGACCGCGAAAGTCGCCGTTCCCAAGACCTGTGCCAAGGCCGCACCGTGGCCGTGGCCTGGCCGCTCTGGCGGGAAGGCGGCATGGGTCTGTCGGCCGAGGCGGTGCGCCTCATGCGCCAGACCACCGGCCTGGGCGAGCTGGACACGGAGGCGGGCCTCGATGCCCTCGTGCACGCACTGAGCGGCGATGCCTGTGGCGCGATGGTGATGGCGGGGGACGTCGCCCGCCTCCGTCGCAGCGTGGCTGAGTTGCAGCGACTGCCCGGCGCAGCGGCGCTACCTTCGGCGCCTGCCCCATCAGCGCCTGCCCCATCGGTCCCGGCTTCTGCGCTCGTCAGCCTGAGCGCCCCCTTGCTGTCAGCCCTGACGGACTGCGTCTGCGCGTTTCTGAAAGTGGAGCGCACCGACCTGGACGCCGAAGTGGAGCTGACCGAATACGGTTTCGATTCGATCGGCTTCACTCAGTTTGCCAATGCGCTCAACGAGCGCTTCGGTCTGGACATCACGCCCACTTTGTTTTTCGAGCACCCGACCCTGGCGTCGGTCACGGATCGGCTGGCCGTCGACTATGGCGAGCGGCTGGCTGCAGCCCTCGGCGGCACAGTACAGGCCGCACCGCCTTTGTCCTCCGCACCGCCATTGGCCCCCTTGCTGTCAGCCCTGACGGACTGCGTCTGCGCGTTTCTGAAAGTGGAGCGCGCCGACCTGGACGCCGAAGTGGAGCTGACCGAATACGGTTTCGATTCGATCGGCTTTACCCAGTTTGCCAATGCGATCAACGAGCGCTTCGGTCTGGACATCACGCCCACTCTGTTTTTCGAGCACCCGACCCTGGCGTCGGTCACGGACCGGCTGGCCGTCGACTATGGCGAGCGGCTGGCTGCGGCCCTCGCCAGCACAGTGCAGGCCGCACCGCCTTTGCCCGCCTTGTCGCCATTCCCCGAGGCCGCGCCGGTCGCCCCGGTCGCTCCCCGCTTGGACCTGCCGGTCGACGCGCCCGCCCTGCATGCGCCGGTGGCCCACACCACCGCAGCCGAGGAGGGCATTGCCATCGTCGCCCTCAGCGGCCGCTTTCCCATGGCCGAGGACCCCGAGCAACTCTGGGCCAACCTGGTCTCTGGCCGCGACTGCATCGGCGAGGTACCGGCCGACCGTTGGGACTGGCGCCAGTGGTGGGGCGACGCCGCGACAGAAGCCAACCGCACCAAGGTCAAATGGGGCGGCTTCATCGACGGCCTGGCAGACTTCGATCCGATGTTTTTCAACATCTCGCCCCGGGAGGCGGCCGACATGGATCCCCAGCAGCGCTTGCTGCTGATGGAGACCTGGCGCCTGCTTGAGCGCGCCGGGTTGGCGCCGCGCAGTCTGTCGGGCAGTCGCACGGGCGTCTTCATCGGCATCGCCGATTCCGGCTACGGCCGACTGGTGGCGGGTGCCGGCCGTGGCATCGAGGGCTTTTCCATGACCGGCCTGGCACCGTCGCTGGGGCCGAACCGCATCAGCTATTTCTTCAACTTCACCGGCCCCAGCGTGGCAGTGGAGACCGCCTGTTCGAGCGCCCTGGTGGCGATCCACCGGGCTGTCGAGGCAATCCGCGGCGGCACCTGCGACGCCGCCATCGCCGGCGGCGTGAACAGCCTGCTGCTGCCGGACGCTTTTGTCGGCTTCAGCAAGGCCGGCATGTTGGCTCCCGACGGGCGCTGCAAACCCTTCTCGGCGGCGGCCAACGGCTACGCACGCGGCGAGGGCCTGGGCCTGGTGCTGCTCAAGCCCCTCGCGGCCGCCGAACGTGACGGCGACACCATCCTCGGAGTGATCCGCGCCAGTATGGAAAACCACGGAGGCCACGCCACTTCACTGACCGCTCCCAACCCGCGCGCCCAGGCGGATCTGGTCCGCCGCGCCTGGCGCCGCGCTGGTATCGACCCGCGCACCGCCGGCTACATCGAGGCCCACGGCACGGGCACGCCCCTGGGCGACCCGATCGAGGTCGAGGCCCTGGTGGCCGCCTTTGCCGACCTCGAAGGGGAAGCCGCCGACAGCCGTGGCGAACTGCCGGCCATGCCCTGCGGCATCGGCTCGGTGAAGGGCAACATCGGCCACTTGGAGATTGCCGCCGGCATGGCCGGCCTGGCCAAGGTGCTACTGCAGATGGCCCACGGCCATCTGGTGCGCACCCTCCATTGCGAGAGCCTGAATCCCTACCTGAAATTCGCTGGCAGCCGCTTCCAGGTGGTGCAGGAAAACCGCCCCTGGCCCCGGCCGCGGGAGCGGGACGGCCGCGAGCTGCCGCGCCGCGCCGGCGTGAGCAGCTTCGGCTTCGGAGGCAGCAATGCCCACTTGGTCGTGGAGGAATACCTGCCGCCGGCCACGCCGGCGCCGGTTGTCGCCGGCCCATCGATGATCGTGCTTTCCGCTCGCACTCCGGAACAGCTCGCCGATGTCGCGCGCCGGCTTGCCGATCGTGTCACGGCGGACATGCCGCTGGCGCAGATCGCGTGGACCCTGCAGGTGGGCCGCGACGCGCTGGAGCACCGGTTGGCCTTCCTGGCCGCTGACCACGACCAGTTGCGGCAATGCCTGCTGGCCTGCTCCGCCGGCCTGCCGGACGAGGCCGCCGGTATCCACGCGGGCCGGGTCAAGGGCAACAAAGACACCCTGTCCATCCTCGACGGCGACGAGGAGATGCGCCGCGCCGTTGCCAGCTTGCCGGCCCGCGGCAAGCATGACAGCCTGCTAAGGCTCTGGGTGCGCGGCCTGGCCGTGGACTGGCGCGCCCTGTTTCCGCAGAACGCCCGCCTGCCGCGTCTGGTCTTGCCGTCCTATCCTTTCGCCGTGCAGACCTGCTGGCCGCAGGTGGCGCCCATGCTGCCACCGGGGCCGGCGACACTGCCTGCGGCCACGCCCGCGCCGCTGCCGGAAACCCGGCATGCCCCTGGCGCCGACTTTTCTCTGCAGGCGCCGGCCGTGCTGGCGGCTGCGCCCGTCTCTGCGGCTGAAGAAACGACCGTGACCGTCGAGGCACCCGGGGCACGCGTCCAGCGCGCGCTGGCGGCCCTGGTACAGATCGCCGCCCGCTTGCTCGAGGTGGAACCCGAGGTGCTCGAGCCTGATACTGAACTGGGCGAATACGGTATCGATTCCATCACCATGACCGGCTTCGCGACCAAGACCAACGAGGCGCTGGGCTTGTCACTGACCCCGGCCGATTTCTTCGAGTTCGCCACCCTGGGCCGCCTGGCCAGCCATATCGCTGCCACGCCGGCCTTCGCTGCGTCCACGCCGCCAGCCGCATCGGCCTCCCCACCCCTTGCGACCGTGCCGCCGCCAGCAGCGAGTGCGGCGTCGGTGCCCGTCGCGGCGACCAACGACGACGACCCAATCGCCATCGTTGGCGTCAGCTGCCGCTTTCCGATGGCCGACGATGCAGAGGCCTTTTGGCATAACCTGACGCAAGGGCGCGACTGCATCACCGAGATTCCGGCCGACCGCTGGGACTGGCGCGCGGTCTACGGCGACCCGAAGCGGGAGCCGAACAAGACCAACATCCACTGGGCCGGTTTCATCGACGGGGTGTTCGAGTTCGATCCCCTGTTCTTCGGCATCTCGCCACGGGAAGCCAAGCTGATGGACCCGCAGCAGCGCCTGTTGATGATGCACGTCTGGAAGGCCCTGGAAGATGCGGGCCATGCGCCGCGTTCTTTTGCAGGCCGCAACGTCGGCATTTTCGTCGGTACATCGTCCAGCGGTTACCGAGAGACCATCGGTGCCGAAACCGGCGGCGAGGGTTATGTGGCCACCGGCACCGTGCCCTCGGTGGGCCCGAATCGGGCCAGCTACTTCTTCGACTGGCACGGGCCCAGTGAACCCGTGGAGACCGCCTGTTCCAGTTCCCTGGTGGCGCTGCACCGGGCGGTCCAGGCTATCCGCGACGGCGATTGCGAGATGGCCGTGGTCGGGGGCGTGAACACCATTGTCACGCCAGAAGCCCACATCAACTTTGCCAAGGCCGGAATGCTGTCCCCCGACGGCCGCTGCAAGACCTTCGCGGCCGGCGCCAATGGCTATGTGCGCGGCGAGGGTGTCGGTATGATCGTGCTGCGCCGCTTGTCGGCGGCCCAGCGCGATGGCGACAGCATTTACGCCCTGGTGCGCGGCAGCGCGATCAACCATGGCGGCCGCGCCAATTCGCTGACGGCACCGAATACGGTTGCCCAGGCCGAGGTGCTGAAGGCGGCTTACCGCCGGGCCGGCATCGATCCCGCCAGCGTGAGCTACATCGAGGCCCACGGTACCGGCACGTCCCTGGGGGATCCGGTCGAGGTCAATGCCCTCAAGCTGGCCTTCCGCGAGATGGGCGTGGCGGCGGGCGCAGCACCGACCTGCGGCATCGGCAGCGTCAAGACCAATATCGGCCACCTGGAATTGGCCGCGGGTATCGCCGGCCTCGTCAAGGTGCTGCTGCAGATGCGCCATGGCATGCTGGTGCGCAGCCTGCATGGCGAAGAACGCAATCCTTACGTGGACTTGGGCGGCAGTCCCTTCTACCTGGTGGACGCCAACCGCCCGTGGGTGCCGGAAGATGCCAACGGCAATCCGCTACCCCTGCGTGCCGGGATCAGCAGCTTCGGCTTCGGCGGCGTGAACGCCCATGTGATACTCGAGGCCTATCCGCAAAAGAAGGCCGCACCGATGACGGGGGAGCCGGCCTGCGTGGTGCTGTCTGCCCGCGACGAGGCGCGGCTGCAGGAGCAGGCCGCGCAACTGCTGCAAGCGCTGGCAGCCGGCCGCTACGACGCGGCGGACATGCCCGACCTGGCCTGGACGCTGCAGGTCGGCCGCCAGGCCATGAAGCATCGGTTGGCCGTGGTGGTTTCCAGCCTGGACCAACTGGCGACTGAATTGCGCGCCTGGCTGGCGCGCGATGCCTGCGCCGTCCAGACGGGCATCGCGGGCGTGGCTGTCCCTGCGGCTGAGTGCAACCTGAGCGAAGCGGCCGCCCTGTGGGTGGCGGGCGCGGAGGTCGATTGGGAGCGACTCGCATCCGTTCACTGCTCGCAGCGGCGCCGCCTGCATCTGCCGACCTATCCCTTTCCCCGGGAGATCTATCGGATCGGCCCGGCCGTCACCGCGACCGTCGCATTGCCCTCTGCGGGCCTGCCCTGCGCCCTGCGCTTGAACACGGCGGGCGAGGTGGCCTGCACGCTGGATGGCAATGCCTTCTACCTGCGCGACCACCTCGTGCAGGGCGCCCGGGTCTTGCCCGGCGCGATGAGCGTGGAACTCGCCCGTCTGGCGCATGCCCTCTCGGGCGGCACCGGACCGGAGACACGGGTGAGCCTGGCCCAGGTGGTCTGGTTGCAGCCCTTGACTGCAGGGGCTGCAAGCGTCGAAGCCGCCATCGCTTTCTCGCCCGAGCCCGCTGGCAACGGCGTGCGCGAGACCTTCCAGTTGCGCGTCGGCGCCACGGTCCATGCCAGGGGCCTCGTCGGTCCTGGCCCGACGACCGATGCGCCCATGCTGGATCTGGCCGACCTGGAGCGGCGTTGTTCGCGCAGCCTGACGTCCGATGCACTCTATACCCGCTACGCCGCCCTGGGCTTGGCCTATGGCCCGGCTTTCCGCACGGTCGCCCACCTCAGTGCCGGGGAGGGCGAGTACCTTGCGCGGCTGGTACTCCCCCCCGCCGCCGGCGGCGAAGGGGACTTCGGTATTCATCCGGTTTTGCTGGACGGCGCCTTCCAGGCTTGCCTTGCCCTGTTTGGCGGGGACCCGGGCGACGCGGCCCTGCCATTCGTGCTTGAATCCCTAGACTACTTCGCGCCGACCCCCGCCGAGCTGCGGGTTTATGGCCGATTGGAATCGGCGGACGGCGGCGCTATCCGCCGCATCGACATCGATCTGGCGGATGTGACCGGCCGCGTCTGCGTGCGGGTGCGCGGCTTCTCGGTGCGTGTACTGCCCGCTCGCGCCAAGCCTCGCCCCACCGAAGCGCCGGCCGACCGTGCCGCCTTGCAGCGCTACCTGGCCGAGCTGGTGGCGGCCGAGGCAAACCTCGCGCCGGCGGACATCGATCCTGCCGCTGCCCTCGAGGCCTACGGCATCGACTCGATCATGATCGCCAGCCTGACTGACCGGCTGGAAGTGCATTTCGGGTCGCTGCCGCGTACCCTGTTCTTTGACCACCAGACCCTGGACGCCCTGTCCGGCTACTTCGCCAGCCACCATGCCGGGGCCGTGGCACGCCTGCCGGGCGGCGGCGGCACCGCAGCCGTCGCGGCCGTGCCCCTGGCGCCGCCACAGGCCGTCGCCGCTGCCGCTGCACCCACTGCGGCGGCCGGTGACATTGCCATCATCGGCCTGGCCGGCCACTATCCGGGTGCAGATGACCTGCGCGCCTTCTGGGCCAACCTGGCCGGAGGGCGCGACAGCATCACGGAAGTGCCTGCCAGCCGCTGGGATCACAGCGCCTACTATGACCCGGTGCGTGGCACGGCCGGCAAGACCAACAGCAAGTGGGGCGGTTTCGTTGACGATTATGACTGCTTCGATCCCCGCTTCTTCAACATCGCGCCGCGTGAGGCCGGCTATATCGACCCGCAAGAGCGCCTGTTCCTGCAGTGTGCCTGGGCAACCCTGGAAGACGCAGGCTATACACGCGCCGCCCTCGCCGACGATGCCAACGCGCCGCCGGGTGCGGTCGCGCCGCTGGCCGGCGGCAATGTGGGCGTGTTCGTCGGCGTGATGTATGAGGAATACCAGCTCTACGGTGCGGAGAGTACCCTGCGCGGCGAGCCCATCGCCCTGAGCGGCAGCCCGGCCTCGATCGCCAACCGGGTGTCCTACTTCTGTAATTTCCACGGCCCCAGCCTGGCGGTGGACAGCATGTGCTCCTCGTCCCTCTCGGCGATCCACCTGGCCTGCGAGAGCCTGCGCAGCGGGGGGTGCGAGCTGGCCCTGGCCGGTGGGGTGAACCTGACGCTGCATCCGAACAAGTATCTTGCGCTGGCCCAGGGCCGCTTCATGTCAAGTACCGGCCGCTGCGAAAGCTTTGGCGAGGGCGGCGACGGGTACGTGCCTGCCGAGGGCGTGGGCGCCGTGCTGCTGAAGCCGCTGGCTCGCGCCGAGGCCGATGGCGACCGCATCTACGCGGTGATTCGCGGTTCATCCCTCAACCACGGCGGCAAGACGAACGGCTACGCGGTGCCCAACCCGCACGCCCAGGAGGCGGTGATCCGGCGCGCCCTGGCGCGGGCGAACGTTGCGCCGGACCACATCGACTATGTGGAGGCCCACGGCACCGGCACCCGCTTGGGCGACCCTATCGAGATCGCTGCCCTGACACGCGCGTTCGCGGACAGGACGACGCCCTGCGCCATCGGCTCGGTCAAGTCCAATATCGGCCACGCGGAAGGCGCTGCCGGCATCGCCGGGCTCACCAAGGTCCTGCTGCAGATGCAGCACGGCATGCTCGTGCCCTCGCTGCACAGCGAGCGTCTGAATCCCCACATCGACTTCTCCGCCACGCCCTTCGTCGTGCAGCGCGCTCTCGCGCCCTGGCCGCCCGCCCGTGATGCGGCCAGTGGCCGGGTCCGGCCGCACGTCGCCAGCGTCTCTTCCTTCGGCGCTGGCGGGTCGAATGCGCACCTGATTGTCGAGCACTATGTGCCGCCGCCGGCGGTTTCTGTCCCCGGTTTTGACGCCCGCCGGCCGGCCGTTATTCCTGTATCGGCGCGGACTCCGGAGCAATTGACGGCGATGCTGGAACGCCTGGCCGAGGCCGTGGCGGAACTGGACGAGGACGCGCTGCCGGCCGTGGCCGCCGGTCTGCAATTCGGCCGCGAAGCCTTTGAGCACCGCGCGGTCGCGCTGGCGGCGGATCGTCGCTCACTGCTGGCGCAACTGGCGCGCTTACAGGCGGACCCGGCGGCTTCGCCCGCGCCTGTGGCTGATCGACAAATCGCCGACATGGCGGCCCGCTGGCTGTCGGGCGCGGCGGTGGATTGGCGTGTCCTGTGGGACGGCCATCGTCTGCCGCGCAAGATCGGCCTGCCCACGTATCCCTTCGCCCGGCAGCGTTACTGGGTGCCGGGCCGCATGACCGGTGCGCATGTGCAGCCGGCCCGCATGCCAGATGATCGTGCCCAGCATGTCGCTGTGGCAGCCCAGGCAGTGCCGCCCCTGTTGTTCGCGCCTGAGTGGCGCACCGTACGGCTGGCTTCAGAGGTCGCGAAACCAGAGCGAGTGCTGGTGGTGCTGTGCGAGCCGGAGTCCTTCGCCGGCGCAAAAAGTGGGCCTTGGCAGGAAGGCGAATGGCGTGTCCTGACCGGCGGCAACGCGCCGATCCCCATGCGCTTTAGCGGCTATGCGCAGGAACTGCTGGTGCTGATCCAGGGGCTGGTGCGCGAGTGTCCCGCCAGCGCGGGCGTGCAAACCATGTTGCAAGTGGTGGTGCCGCTGGCCGGCGAGGCCGCTTTGCTCGAGGGTCTTGCGGGCCAACTGCGTAGCGCGCAGCTGGAGTACCCGAGCCTGCGCTGCCAGCTGATCGGCCTGGCCGATGCGGTGCCGGACCTGGCGGACCTGCTGCAGCGGGAACGGACCAGCGGCGATGCGCAGGTACGCTATGTCGACGGCCAACGCCGGGTGCGTACCTGGCACGAGCTGCCCTGGCCGGCGTCGCTGCCGGTGGTGCCCTGGCGCGACGGCGGCGTCTATCTGATCACCGGCGGCGCGGGTGGCGTAGGACTGTTGCTGGCCCGCGAGATCGCCGGCCGGGTGCGCAACCCGGTGCTGTGCCTGGTGGGCCGTTCGGTGCCCGATGACGCCCTGCGCGCGCGCCTGGCCGACTTGCCGGGCGCTTTCTACTGCCAGGCGGACCTGTCGCGGGAAGGCGAGGCAGAGCGGCTGACGGCGCAACTGCTGGCCCGCCATGGCCGCATCGATGGCATCGTCCATGCCGCGGGTATCACCCGCGACAAGGGCCTGCTGCGCAAGTCGGCCGATGAACTGACGCAAGTGCTGGCGCCCAAGGTGGCCGGCCTGTATTTCCTCGACCGTGCCACCATCAACTGCGAACTGGATTTCGTGCTGCTGTTCGCCTCCGCATCCGGCGCCCTCGGCAACCCGGGGCAGGTCGACTACGCCTGCGCGAACGCCTGGCTCGACGCGTTCGCCGGCCATCGTAACGCCCTGGCGGCCGAGGGCCAGCGCCACGGTGTCACCGTATCCATTGACTGGCCCTACTGGCGCGACGGTGGCATGCGCATGTCCGACGCGCAGGTGGCGGCCATGGCGGCGGTCACCGGCGCACAGCCTCTCGCCACCACCCAGGCCTGGCGTGCCCTCGACGCGGTCTGGCAATATCGCGCACAAGCGCAGGTGCTGGTGTTCGATGGCGACGGCGCGGCGATCCGCCGCCTGATGCTGGGCACCGCGACGGCGCAGCCGGCCGCCGCGCAGTCCGTCGCGCAGTCCAGCGCGATAAAGCCGGCGGACTCGGTACCCGCCGATCTGCATGGCCGGACGACCGCCTGGGTGACGCAATGCCTGGCGGATGTTCTCGCTATGGCGCCGGGCGACATCCGGCCGGACCGGGCCGTGGACCACTATGGCGTCGACTCGGTGTTGGCAGCGCAACTGACTGAGCGACTGGCCTGCGACCTGGGTACCTTGCCCCAGACGCTGCTGTTCGAGTACCCGACCATGGCATCGCTGGCGACGGCCCTGCTGGCCAGCCATGGTGACGCCCTCGCGGCGCGCTTCGGCGCGCAGCAGCCGGCTGTCCCGGTGCCGCCCGCGGCGACCGCGGCGGTCACCTCATCCGCGCCAGTTTCAGGTACCGACATCGCCGTCATCGCCGTGGCCGGCCGCTATCCCGGGGCCGACGATGTCGAGGCATTCTGGGAGCTGCTGCGCGCAGGCCGCGACTGCATCACCGAGGTGCCGGCCGAGCGCTGGGATGGTGACGAGCGCTATTCCCCGCGCAAAGGCCAGCCGGGAGCCAGCTACTGCAAGTGGGGCGGCTTCCTGGCCGGCGTCGATCTTTTCGATCCGGGCTTTTTCGGCCTGTCGCCGCGCGATGCCATCCTCATGGACCCGCAAGAGCGGCTGCTGCTGCAGACCGTATGGCATCTGCTGGAGCGGGGCGGCCAGACCCGCAGGATGTTGCGGGAGCGCTATGACGCCCGCGTCGGCGTTTTCGTGGGCGCGATGTACCAGCCCTATCGCGAGGTGGACACGGATGCGGAAACCCGCGCCCTGTTGGGCCTGACCACGCATGCCAGCATGGCCAACCGGGTGTCCTGGTTCCTCGACGTGCACGGCCCGAGCGTGGCGGTGGATACGCAGTGCTCCTCAGGCCTGCAGGCCGTGCATTTCGCTGTGCAGAGCCTGCGGTGCGGCGAATGCGCGTTGGCCATCGCCGGCGGCGTGAACCTGAGCCTGACGGCAAGCAAGTATCTGGGACTGTCCCGGGCCGGCATGCTGGGCAGCCATCCGGGCAGCCGCAGCTTCGCCGAGGGCGACGGCTATCTGCCGGCCGAAGGCGTCGGTGCGGTGCTGCTCAAGCCCCTGGCCGACGCGCTGCGCGATCGGGATCCGGTAATCGCAATTATCAAGGCTAGTGCCGTCAACCATGGGGGCCACTCGGCCGGCTACGGGGTGCCCAGCGCCGAGGCACAGTCCCGGCTCATCGCTGGCAACTTCCGCCAGGCCGGCATTGACCCGGCCAGCATCGGCTACGTGGAGGCGGCGGCCAACGGCGCTGCCCTCGGCGACGCCATCGAATTCCGCGCTCTGACGCGGGCCTTCCGCGCGTTCACAACGGCGCAGGGCTATTGTGCCCTCGGCTCGGTGAAATCCAACATGGGCCACGCGGAATCCGCTTCCGGCATGGCACAGCTCACCAAGGTGCTGCTGCAGCTCGAGCATCGCCAGCTGGTACCCGGCGTACCGCCCGGGCCACTGAGCCCCCATCTGCAACTCGACGGCACGCCGTTCCGCCTGCAGCGCGAATTGGCCGACTGGCTGCCGGCGCGGCCGGGCCAGCCGCGCCGGGCCACGGTCAGTTCCTTCGGTGCCGGCGGGTCCAACGTGCACCTGATTCTCGAGGAAGCCCCGGCCCAGACCCTGGCCGACAGCGCGCCGGCGCGCGGCCCGTGGCGCTTCGTTTTCTCGGCCCGTAACAGCGTGCGCCTGGGCGAATGGCTGGTGCGCATGCGCGACTATCTGGCGCGCCATCAGGGCCTGTCGATGGCGCGGCTCGCTGCCACGCTGGCATTTCACCGTGAGCCCATGGAATGCACCTGCGCCATTGTCGCCGCCGATCAGGCCGAGCTGATCGATCGCCTGTCCGCTATCGATCCCGACCACCTTCCCGATGATCCTGCGACTGCGGTGAGCGGGGCGACACCGGCGGATCCGGCGCTGATGTCCCTGGTGCTGCCGGGCTATCCCTTCGCCCGCGAGCGCTACTGGTTGCCCGCGCCGCTGGTCGCCGTGGTGCCTGATGTGCCGGCGCTTGCCGTGCCTGCCGACGCGCCCGTGATCGATGGTGTGCCTGCGCTGATCCTCGACCAACTCGCAGCCGAACTGGCGGTGCCGCGCGCGGACCTGTCCGCTACCTCATCCTTCCGCGCGCTGGGCGTGGATTCCATGGTGGTCCTGCGCCTCATCTATTGCATCGCCGAAGCCACCGGGGTCGAGCTCGCACCGGGCGATCTGGAGCGCCATCCGACACCCGCGAGCCTCGCTGCCCATGTCGCGCAACGCAGGGGCGCCGCGCCGGCCGCAAGCCGGTATGGCACCGAGGCTTCCTTTGGGCGCGGGCAGGAAGGCGAATCGATGCCGGCCAGCGCGACGCCGGCTGACTCGCCGCTCTCGGCGGGTCAGCAGGGGCTGTGGCGCTGGCAGCAGCTCCATCCGCATTCCCCGGCCTACAACCTGCCGCTGGCCTTCCGCGTGGACAACGCCGACGTGGACCGGCTGGCGGCCGCCTGCCGCGCCATGATGATGGCCTGGCCCCTGCTGGCCTGCCGTATCGCCCCGGCGCCCGACGGTGCAGTCCGCTGGCAGGCCAGTGCCGCGCCCGCAGCGCTGGCTATTCATGAACTGCCCAATGGCAGCTGCCTCGATGGCGCGGCGCGGGCGCTGGCGCGGCGGCCGTTTGACCTGACCACGGAAGCGCCGATCCGCTATGCGCTGCTGCGCGAGGAGGGGGGAGCGACAAACGCAGCGCTGCTGCTCGTCCTGGTCCATCACATCGTCTTTGACGGCCTTTCTGCGGTGCATTTCAGCCGACACCTTTGGGAGACCTATGGTCGCCTGGCGGACGGGGTGCCGCTGCCCGCGACACCTGCCGGTGCGCCATTCGCGGATTTCGTTGCCTGGGAAGCCGGATACCTCCAAAGTCCGGCGGCGCAGGCCGACCTGGCCTACTGGCAGGCGCAACTGGCCGACGAGCCGCCGCCCTACCTGCCCGCGGACCGCCACCCGGGGTCAGGGCAGGAAATGGTTGGAGCCAGCCTCGAGCGCCAGGTGCCCGCCGACCTGTGGGCCGCCAGCCGCGATTGCGCCCGCCGGCTCGGCATTGACGCCTCCGCCTTCTTCCTCGGGGCGCTGCAAATCCTGCTCTACCGCTGCGGTGGCCAGACGGATTTCGTCGTCGGCATGCCCATGCTCAACCGGCCCCAGCGCCGTTTTGGCGAATCGCTGGGCTATTTCGTGAACCTGCTGCCCATACGCGCCATGGTGCAGGGCGATGCTTGCGCAGGCGAATTCTTGCGTGCCACCCAAGCGCGGCTGACGGCTGGCCTGGACCATGGCGCCTGGCCCTACGCCCTGATGGCGGATCGCGGACTGACCCGCTACCCGGTGGAGGTCGTCTACTCGTGGCAGAGTTTCCTGGCGCCCCAGGATCTGTCTGCGCTGGCCGGCATCCCGGTCCGTCATCTGGCGGGTGTGCGCCAGGAGGGGGATGTGCCGCTGGCGCTGGAGCTCTACGCCAGCGGCGATGCAGAGAACTCATTGCGCCTCGTGGCCGCCTTCGACCGCGCCCGCTTTGATGCCGCCACTGTAGAGCGGCTAGTGGACCGGTATCTTGCCCTTGTCGCCGGGATCTGCGCCGAGCCGGCGTCCCCGGTCAGCCGCCTCGACTGGCTGTCCGTCGCCGAGCGCCGGTGCATCATGGAGCAATGGAGCGGCCGCACAATCCCGCCGGTGGCGGACGTCGCAGGCATCGAACGCCGTATTGCCCGCCAGGCCGCGCGCACGCCAGACGCGCAGGCCCTGGTGGTCGGTGCGCAGCGAATCTCCTATGGCGAACTGCAGGCGCGAACGGAACGCCTGACTGCCTGCCTCATCGGCCAGGGCGTACAGCCCGGCCAGCCGGTCGCGGTACTGCTCGAGCGGGGCGTGGACAGCATCGTCGCCTTGCTGGCGGCCCTGCGGGCCGGTGCGGTGTGGGTGCCGCTGGATCCGGACAGCCCGGACCAGCGCCTGGCCCTGATCCTCAAAGACGCCGCGCCGGCCTTGCTGATCGCGCAGACAGCGACCCGCGCCCGCCTGCCGGCGGGCGAGATGCCGGTACTGCTGGTGGACCGCTCACTGCCGGTGGACGGGGTCGCCGCGGCTGTGCCGGCGTTCGACCCCGAGTTTGACCCTGAGTCCCCAGCCTACCTGCTCTACACATCCGGCTCCACGGGCCGGCCCAAGGGCGTGGCGGTGTCACGCCGCGCTCTGGCTGTCCATGGCAGCGCCGTGATCGGGCATTACGCCCTGACGGCGGATGACCGGGTGCTGCAGTTCGCCTCCCACCATGTTGATGCGGCTCTGGAGCAGATCCTGCCCACACTTGCTGTCGGCGCCTGCCTGGTGATGCGTGAGAACGAGCTGTGGACGCCGGCGCAGCTGGCGCAGCGGTTGAGCCGGGAATGCGTCAGCGTGGCGGACCTCCCGCCGGCGTACCTGCGGGAGGTGCTGCAGGCCTGGCGCCGTGAGACTGTCACGGTGTCCTGTCCGCGCCTGCTGATCGTCGGCGGCGACTTGCTGACGCCGGAGCTGGTACGCCTGTGGCAGGCCAGCCCGCTGGCCGGGGCACGCTTCCTCAACGCCTACGGTCCCACCGAGGCCACCGTCACGGCGACGGTGCACGAGGTCTGCGCCGCCGATGCGGACATCGGTGCGGTGCCCATCGGCCGGCCCCTCGCCGGTGGTTGGGTGGCGATCCTCGACCGGGACGGCAATCCGCTGCCCGAGGGTCTGGTGGGCGAGCTGGTGATCGGCGGCCAGCGCGTCGCCAATGGCTACTGGAATCGCCCGGATCTGACAGCCGAGCGCTTTGGCGCGGCCGCCGGCCTGCCGGGCGAACGGCTCTATCGGACCGGCGACCTGGCGAGATTTATTCCCGGCGGTGGCGGCGCTATCGCCTTTCACGGTCGTCGCGACCATCAGATCAAGATCCGCGGCTTCCGCATCGAACTGGAAGAGATCGAGGCGGTACTGCGCACTGCCGGGGCCGCTGAGGTTGCGGTGGTCGCCTTGCCGCAGCCCGGCGGCGATCAGGGTCTGGTCGCCTGCGTGGCGATGCCGCCGCAAGCGCGGCCCGACGAGGCCGCGCTGCGCCGTGCCGTGGTAAAGCACCTGCCCGCCGCGATGTGCCCGGCCGCCTACCTGTTCCTCGATCGCCTGCCCGTGACGGCCGGCGGCAAGCTGGACCGCCAGGCGTTGCTGAAGCTGGCGGGCGGTGCCGAAGCGTCCAAGGTGCGCCGTTCCGCCAGCGCCGACCTGTCGCCGCCGGGGGACGACACGATGACCAGGCTGGCCGCGATCTGGTGCGAGCTGCTTGGCCTGGATTCGGTGGCGGAAGCAGACGACTTCTTCCTGTGCGGCGGCCATTCCTTGCTGGTGCTGCGCTTGCTGGGCGCGCTCCGCAACGCCTTCGGCCGCGAGCTCTCGATGGCGGCGCTGCATGCGGCACCCACCCTGGGTCAGCAAGTCCGTCTGCTGCGCGGCGAGACCCTCGGCGCGCCGGTGGCCGCGCCGGTATTACTCAACGGTGGCGGCAAGGCACTGCCGCTGTTTTGTCCGCATCCGGTCGGTGGCGGCGTGGGTTGCTACCGGGCCCTGGCGAACTGTTTCGAGGGCCGGCGGCCTGTCTTCGGGCTGCCGTCGCCTGCACTGGAACGCGGGCGCGTCACCGCAGAGAGTCTGCCGGACATGGCCGCCGCCATGGTGGCGGCCATGCGTAGCGTCCAGCCGGCCGGGCCCTACCATCTGGCGGGTTGGTCCATGGGTGGGCTGTTGGCCTACGAGATGGCCCGCCAGCTGCGCCGCGCCGGCGAGCCAATCGGTCTGCTGGCCCTGCTCGACAGCTACACACCGGAAGAACTGACCCGGCTGGAGGCGTCGCTCAACGTCGGCGCTGGCGACACGGCACTGCTTGAGCGGGCTGCCTTTACCCGTGACCTGAACGAACTGTCCGCAGCCGGGGTCACCAGCGATCCGGATCAGGAAGCACTGCTGTTCGCGCTATTCCAGGCCAACCTGCGCGCCCTGCAGACCTATACGCCCGGGCCCTATGACGGTGCCCTGCACCTGCTCTGCTGCGCGAGCCCGGAAGGGGGGGTGAGCAGCACCCGGCGGCGTGCGTGGGAGGGCCGGGCCGCAGGCGGCGTGACGCTGGCCGAGTTGCCGGGCGACCACTACAGTATCCTGCACATGCCCGTGCTGGCCCAAGTGGCCGAACGGCTGGCGGGCTGGCTTGGCGACGGTGGTGTATTTGCGAAATGAGCATGGAAACGAATTCAGGAAGAACGAGGAAATGACTACACTGGCCACCTTGCCGGACGGCCGGCAGATCCACTGCGTGAATACCTATGAGGTGGATTTCTCGGTGCATGAAATCTTCAACGATGACCTGGTGCGCCACGGCATCGACCTGCCCGCCGATGGCGTCTTTCTGGATGTGGGGGCAAACATCGGCTTGTTCTCCCTGCATCTGAAGGACGTCTGTCCGGGTGCCAGGGTGTTCGCCTACGAGCCCATGCCGGAAGCCTATGCGGCCCTGGAGAAAAATCTCACTGGGTGGGGCAGGGCTTTCGCCTTTGGCCTTGGCGCCAAGCCTGGCAAGGCTGAGTTCGAGTATTTCCCCCGCATCACGGCCCTGTCGTCCTGCCACGGCGCAGTCAGCGCCGAGATGGTGCGTGGCCTCAAGCGCATGCTCGCCGGCGCGCCCGTTGACGCGGAAGTGGCCGAAATTCTCGACAAGACCGGTGCGGCCGAAACGGCCGCCGCCGACCCCGCATTCGTTGAACACCTGTTCGAGACCTGCAAGGTGGAAGCGACGATCGATACCCTTGCCAACCAGATCAGGCAGCATGGCCTTGAGCAAATTGACCTGCTGAAGGTCGATACCGAGGGCGCAGAGAAGGAAGTATTGGCAGGCCTCGGTGTGGACGACTGGCCCCGCATCCGCCAGATGGTCGTGGAGGTGCATCTGGGCCGGGAGGAGTCGGAACTTATGGCGCTGCAGTTGCAGGGCCGAGGCTTCCGCACGCAGATCGGCCATCACCCGCTCTCAGACAGTGGCGTGCCAGTGTTCCACATCTACGCAAAACGCGACTGAAACGGAGAGTTTTTGATGAATACCGCGACGGAACAAGCCAGTTGGTGGGAAACCCTCAAGGATCCGGACTTTCTCACCGATCCCTATCCGCAGCTCAAGGTCTGGCGCGAGCATGGCGTGATCCATCATGACGCAGCCTCGGATATCTACTTCGTGCTCGGGCACCGGGAGTTTGCCAGGATCGGCCGCTCTCCGAAGATGAGCCGCGACACGCGGCTGTGGCGGGACGGTTGGGCGAGTGACGCCGCGAGGGTCCGCGACCCGCTGTCCTACGCGCTGTTCTCGGAAATCCAGCCGCAAATGATCAATGTGAATCCGCCTGATCATCGCCGCATGCGCTCCGTGTTTGAGCAGGGCTTCAGGCCAGCGGCCGTGGCGGCCCTCGCGCCGATGATCGAGGCCGAGGCTCAGCGCCTGATCGAGCAACTGGACGACCGCGACGAGGTCGAGTTTGTGAAGCACTATGCCGCCCCCTTGCCCCTGCGCGTGATCTGCAACCTGTTCGACATTCCTGCCGTCATGGACGAGCCCATCAGGCGCTGGAGTGAATCGTTCATCCGTGTGCTCGACATCATGGTCTCGCCGGAGCACCGTCAGGAAGCCCTGGTAGCGATCCGCGAGTTCAAGGCCTACGTCAAGGAACTCATCGACGAGCGTCGCAAGCATCCGGGTCATAACATGATGGATGCGCTGGTGTCCGCTTTCGACGCCGGCGTGCTCAGCGAGCAGGAGGCCCTGACCAACCTGATTGCCATGCTGGTGGCCGGCCACGAGACGACGGTTTCGTTGATTGGCAACGGCATGCTGTGCCTGCTGCGCAATCCGAGCGAGCTGGCGAAGATGCGCGCTGACCGCAGCCTGGTGCCGGGTGCGGTGGAGGAGTGCCTGCGCTACGAGCCCGGCGGCAACATGATCCTGCGCGTCGCCATGGAGGACTTCCCGGTCGACGATGAGGTCATCCCGGCCGGCGCCATGGTGCTGGGCCTGATCGGCGCGGTGAACCGCGATCCGGCCGTCTTCACCGATCCGGATCGCTTTGACATCGCCCGTCCTGCCAACAACTTGCAGCTGACCTTCGGCGCCGGCCCCCACACCTGCATCGGCGCGGGCCTGGCGCGCCTGGAGGGCAAGATTGCCTTCAATACCCTGCTGGACCACTTCGACCGGCTGGCGCTGGCCGGCGAACCGCGCTGGCGCCTGGACCGCATGAACGCCCGCAGCCTGGCGGCACTGCCGATGCGGATGGGGAGATCACGATGAGCGTCGCAGGCACCGCGGGTATCGAGGCCCTCAACTTCTATGGGGGCAGTGCCTGCATCGACGTCCGCGAGCTCTGCGAGTATCGCGGGCTCGACATGCCGCGCTTCGAGAATCTGCTCATGCGTGAAAAAGCTGTGGCGCTGCCCTATGAGGATCCGGTCAGCTTCGCCGTCAACGCCGCCCGTCCGCTGGTGGACCAGTTGTCCGTGGCTGAACGCGACCGCATCGAGATGGTGGTCACCTGCACGGAATCGGGCATCGACTTCGGCAAGTCCCTCAGCACCTACGTGCACAAACTGCTGGGCCTGAAGCCCAACTGCCGGCTGTTCGAGATCAAGCAGGCCTGCTACTCGGGCACGGCAGGGCTGCAGATGGCGATCAACTTCATCCTCTCCGGCACCTCGCCCGGGGCGAAGGCGCTGGTGATCGCCACCGACATCTCCCGCTTTGCGCTCGCGGATGCTAACGCGATCGAGGAATGGGCTTATTCCGAGCCCAGTTCTGGCGCCGGCGCCGTGGCCGCGCTGGTCAGCGATACGCCCTGGATCTGGCGCGTCGATGCGGGGGCCTACGGCAACCATGCGTTCGAAGTGATGGACACCTGCCGCCCCGGTCCCGACAACGAGGCGGGTGACGCCGACCTTTCCCTGATGGCTTATCTCGACTGCTGTGAGCAGGCTTACCGGGACTATGCCCGCCGGGTGGCGGATGTGGACCTGCGGAGCAGCTTCGACTACCTGTGCTTCCACACGCCCTTCGGCGGCATGGTCAAGGGTGCTCACCGCCAGTTGATGCGCAAGGTGCTGCGCGCCACGCCGGCCGAGACGGAGGAGGATTTTGCGCGGCGCGTGGCGCCCGGCCTGAGCTTCGGCCAGCGGGTTGGCAACACCGCCGGCGCCTCGGTGCTGCTGTCCCTGGCCGGGACTCTGGCAGTAGGCGACTTCAGCCAGCCGCGGCGCCTCGGCATGTTCTCCTACGGCTCCGGCTGCTGCTCCGAGTTCTTCAGCGGCGTGGCCGATGCCGAGGGCCAGAGGCGCCTGCGCCAGCTTGCCTGGGGCGACGCGCTGGACCGGCGTTACCGGCTGTCCATGGCGGAATACGAAACTCTGCTGCGGGGCAACGACGTCATCCGCTTCGGCACCAGGGACGCAGAATTCGACCACCATATCATCCCGGACGCCTGGCCCGCCTTCGCGGCGGACCGACGTCTGGTGCTTAGCCGGGTGGCGGCCTATCATCGGGAATACCGCTGGGCCGAATGACATTCACAAGAAAGAAAAGGAGACCAGTTTGGACAGGAATGCCGTCTTGGCAGTGATCATCGAGCAGATCCGCGTCGTCGAACCCGTCCTGGCGGGGCAGGAGATCCAGGCTGAGGACTCGATGGTGCAGATCGGCCTCGACTCCATGTCGCGCCAGGAGGTCCTGATCCTCTCCATGGAAGCTCTGGGCCTGAATCTGTCCATGGTGCAGCTGTTCGGCCCCCGCAACCTCGGCGAACTGGCTGACCTGCTCCATGCCAAGCTGCCGGGATGAAATCGCCGCGCCGGTGGTGACCGGTATCGGCGTGGCGACGGCCTTTGGCTATGGCAAGGCTGCGCTGCTCGACGGCCTGCGTCAGCCGCTGCCTGTCTTTGGCGAGCTGCAACGCCCCGGCCGACAGGTACCCGGCCGCGCAACGCCTTTCCGTGGCGCCGAATTGGCGGATCCGCCGGAATTGCTGCCGTCGCGCGTGGCGCGCGTGACGGGTTTTGGCGGTCGGGTGGCCGTGGCCGTGTTGGCCGAGGCCTGGGCGGAGGCCGGCCTCGACGACACCGCCCCGGAACGCATCGGCCTGGTGATCGGCGGCAGCAACCTGGATGCGCGCGAGCGGCTTCTGACGCAGCAGGCCTATTCGGAGCGCATGCAGTACCTGCTGCCCAGCTACGGCTACACCTGCTTCGACACCGACCTGGGCGGCCTGTGCAGTTCCCATTTCCCTATCCGCGGCTTCGCCTACACCCTCGGCGGCGCATCCGCCAGCGGCACCCTGGCGGTGCTGCACGCGGCCGACGCGGTGCGCAGCGGCCGCGTGGATGCTTGCATCGCGCTTGGCGCGCTGCAAGACCTGTCCTGCTACGAGTTGCAGGCATTTGCTGCCCTCGGCGCCCTGAGTGCGGGGGAGGCCTGCCGGCCCTTCGATCGGGACCATGACGGTTTCATGTTTGGCGAGTCTTGCGCGGCGCTGGTGATCCGCCGGCCAGCGGCTGGCGACAAGGCCTACGGGCGCATCCTCGGTGGTGCCCACCTGGCCAATGGCAACCGCGGGCCAGAGCCCTCCCTGGCGGGCGAGAGTGCGGCGATCCGCGCGGCCTTGGCGCAGGCGGGCCTGCCGCCCGATGCCATCGACTACGTGAACACCCATGGCACCGGCACGCCCAAGGGCGACGAGACGGAACTGGCGGCCCTGCGCGAAGCCGGCGTCGTCGGTGCCGCCATCAACGCCACCAAGTCGCTGGTCGGCCACGGCCTGAGCGCCGCCGGTGCTGTGGAGGTGGCAGCCGTGCTGCTGCAGATGACCGAGAGCTTCCTGCATCCGAGCCTTGGACTCGACGAACCGATCGACGCCGCCTTTGACTGGGTGCGAGGTGCGCCGCGGCCCCATACATCCCGGCATGCCCTGAAGCTCTCCTTCGGCTTCGGTGGCATCGATAGCGCCCTGGTGATTGGCGCGATGGCGCCAGCGAGCTGACATGGATTACGCGACGCTCGCGGTACGCTTCGACAATGGCCTTTGCCGGGTGCGCCTGGATCGGCCGGCGGCGCAGAACGCCATCAACATCCAGATGATCGCCGAGCTGGGCGCGGTGCTCGCGCGCTGCGAGGCCGGCGAGGCGGGCATCCTGGTCCTCGAGGGCACGCCGACCGTGTTCTGCTCAGGCGGCGATTTTGAAGCGACTGCTGCGGCACAGGAAGTCGCCGATCCCGAGCCGCTCTACCACCTCTGGCAGCGCATGGCGACTGGCCCCTTCGTCAGCATCGCGCTGGTGCGGGGACGGGTCAATGCGGGGGGCATCGGCTTCGTTGCCGCTGCCGATATCGTCTTGGCTGAACGCGGCGCCAGTTTTTCCCTCTCCGAGCTGCTGTTTGGCATTTTTCCTGCCTGCGTCCTGCCGTTCCTGGCGCGGCGGATCGGCTTGCAAAAGGCGCACTACATGACGCTGATGACGCGCCCCTTCCTGGCGGAAGAAGCTTTCGCGTGCGGCTTGGTCGATGCCATCGGAGACGACGCCGAGGTTGTGTTGCGCAAGCATCTCCTGCGCCTGCAGCGGTTGTCGCCTGCCGCCATCGGGCGCTACAAGGCCTATCTGTCCGATCTCGCCGGCCGGCAACTGGCGGACGCAAAGCCGGCTGCCCTTGCCGCCAATCGGGCCGTTTTCGCCGAGCCGGAGGTGCAGTACAACATCCGGCGTTATGTCAGCACGGGCAAGTTTCCGTGGGAAGCCTGATCTTTGGACGATGTGGGGACGCGGACACGAACAGATCCCCACGTTTCCGAACGAACCCACGGGAACAAGCGGGTTCTGGCAGGGTTCAGGCGAAAAAAAACCAACCGGGAAGGGTTGGTTTTTTAACGATTGGTGGTGGGGAGGAACCCGGTATCAAATTCGTGAATAGATACACCTGCTAACACCTATGGTAAGCATTCGGAAATACGCGGAAGGATAGTTGCGACTACTGTTGGCTTATTGATGGCCACAGCTTTCCACATCATTTCGATTCTTTCTCGTAAAGTAATCTAAGGTTGTATTTCGCCTGAAACATTCAATCTTGCTATCCATCTAAATCTCTGTGTCGCTGGGTATTCCACAAAGCCGAAGATATTCATAGATGCTGTCATACACATGCGGAGATCTTGTCGGATCCGATGAATCACCAGGCGGGACGAATATCACCATGCCTTGTCGGGCGCGTGTCAGTAATACCCGATAAGCATTCTTCAAATAAAGTTGGCGATCGGCGGCGTTCATTCTCTGCCATTTCGTACCCCTAAAACTGAAGTGCTCCCACTCATCGTTGACACGACGAAAGTCGGCGTCCCAGCCAACACAAACCCAGTCTAGTTCAAGACCTTGGATATCAAATTCGCTTGCGGCTTCCTCCAGGTAATATGACGAGCGGACATCCGTCTTGTCATTTAAAAACCAAACCGGCGCATCGATTTTTGACTTTATCCAGATGCCATCTGGCCGCAGTCTATTCGCACCAGATGAGGCAATGAGGCCATAGCGTTCACTGCCACGAGCTTTAGACTTCAGCCAAGAGCGTGCTTCGGTCAAGCTGCGTGTCAACTGAATTGGATACTTGTCCGCTAGTGCCAGATAGGTCAAACGTGCTTGATCCGGCTTGTTATCCACCACAAATCCAACAAATTCAGAAAATGCCTCCGCACGGAATGATCGAATAGAAACACTGAGGTGCAAAGTCTCATCCCATGAAGTTGAAGTCTTAGCCAATTCTTTGGCCAATTCTGCATTCCAGATATAGTCGCGATCGCCGAGGCGGTTCGACAGGTGAACGTCCCAGTCGGGATGCTGATCGCGCACCACTGTAATCCATTCTGAGAGGCCAGCCTCGCCGGTGTTGATCTCTTGTCCGCCTCCGATAAGACAAATCACGACGCACCAGTCTTTATGGCGATTCATCGCATCAAGCAAAAAGGCAGGTTCAGACATATCAAAGGTAGTGATCCCTCGTTTTTGTTGCATGAACTTACTAGCCATGTCGCGATTCCACGCCCGCTGAGCTTCATCGAATATGACTACCTTCTCAATCGGCGGGTTTGTACTTTCGAGAGCATCGTCGCGGAAATGATGGATGTTTTGTACAAAGGTTGAGACTTCTCGATACGCGTGGCTACGTGGAATACCTTCGCGCTAGGCTTTATCTCTTGCCAGCGCTTCACGGAGGACATCTACCAATGGGCCATTACCAGACAGGAAGACTGCATGCTCATCAGAATGCCGTTCAGCACGTGACGTGGCAATATTTAGACCTGCAAGCGTTTTTCCAGCGCCAGGAACACCGGTAATGAAACATATGACTTTGCGATTTGATGACTTAGCATGCTCGATGATTTGATCGACGCGCGCCGCCGTCAGGCCAAGGTTGTCTGCTCCAGCCTCTGATCGAGTAATTTCTTTGACATCATGCTGCCGATATAAAGCCAAAGCAGCTTCTACGATGGTAGGTGTTGGTTGGTAGCCAGATTGCGACCAATAAATAGCATCAATGGGTAATGCTGCACATTGCGTTACCGCTACCTCAATCGCCTGAGGCAATTCTTCGGGCGATATACACAGCGGTTCGGCAACCTGGTCTGCGGCCCATTTTATTGCGGGCACGGACTGTCGTGGTGCAGCTGTAGGAATCAGAATTGGAACGATTGGAGCATTGTGACTGCCGAGGTGAAAATTCTTGAGGTCTAGCGCATAGTCATGGGCCTGTTCAATCGCGTAGCTATCAAAACTGTGCGAGCCAACTTTGAATTCAATGACAAATACTATGCCCCCGATAAGGAGAACAACATCAGCCCTTTTTCCCATCCTAGGGATCGAAAATTCAAAGTAGATCCAGCCTTTGAGGGTTGGTGAAAGAAGGCGCTGCAAAAGTTGAATCTGACCCTGCCAAGCGTGCTTTTGTTGATGCTCCAAAGCGAAGCCATGTTGCATAGTCAGTGCGCCGAGAATCGCATCTTCATCGGCGTCCAGGAAATCCTGGAGATTGGATTCATAATAGGCAATGCGGGACATTTAGAGAATATACAGGCTGTTGCGTTTGAACAGCTTTACGCCAGGCTCTGGACTTTGGCTTGAATCGTCCCTGGTTTACTAGACACTCCTGAGTCTATAAATTTAGGTCTTCAAGGGGGTGTAATGAGTGCCAAGCGTTATGCGGAACAATTCAGGATTGAAGCAGCCAAATAAGTAACCGACCGAGGCCATCCCGTAGCAGAAGTCGCTAGCCGGTTGGGCGTGACCACGCAAAGTCTGTATCAATGGCTCAAACGCTATCGCGTGCCGCCGGCTGAACGCGAAGCGGTGCAAGATCAACAAACGGAGATGCGGCGTCTCAAGGCTGAGCTCAAACGGGTCACCGAGGAGCGTGACATATTAAAAAAGGCCGCCGCGTACTTTGCCAGAACATCCGAGTGAGGTACGCATTCATCTGGGAACAGCCGGTGGCAAGAGGCGCAGAGAGAAAGGGCAGAAACAGAGAGAGCTGAGCACAGAATCCACCTACCGGTGCCAAGGGTGAAGTCCACGGGTTTCCCAACGAACCCTCGGGAACATGCGGGTTTTGGCAGCATTCAGGCGAAAAAAAACCAACCCGAGGGTTGGTTTTTTAACTGGGGTGGTGGAGGCGGCGGGAATCGAACCCGCGTCCAGAAGTCCTCTACAGACAGTTCTACATACTTAGTGCTGTCATTTGAATTTAA
>JACCDS012288077.1_pt1 | contig 82485 bp, 55 predicted proteins | sample 7446441 | NCBI WGS metagenome assembly JACCDS01 (sample SAMN15323445, study PRJNA562643) | freshwater metagenome | isolation source: river surface water | place: USA:Blue River Watershed | collected 2017-08-17
AAGGCAATCGCGGCATTTAAGTCCGCTTCTGCATTCTTGTAGTCGTTTAGTTTTCCGAATACAATGGCACGACCGAGATACGTATCAGGATCACCTCCTGCTAATTCAATACACGTTGAATATTCACTTAAAGCGGATTCAATGTTTCCCATTTCATTGTAACAGCCTGCAAGTACAAAATGCGCTTTCAAATTACGGGGATCGCGCTTTAAGGCCTCACGGGCATCCTCCAAGGCTTTTGAATAGTCCCTCATTATCAAGTAAGCAGCAGCTCGCCCCGACCAAGCCTTTACATAGTCATACATGCCAAGCACTTGATTGAAATCGGAAATGGCTGCACGGGCATTGCCATTTTTTAAATGCAAAAGCCCACGGTTAAAATACCCTTTGTAATTCTTAGGTGATGCTTTTATGGCTTTATTTAGATAATTCAGCGCTTCGCCGTCAAAGTTGGTATTCATCATTTCAACACCCAAACTGTTAAGCGTTACATATTCATTGGGGTAGATGTTTAGAATCGATTTATAGAGTTGGGTTGAATTACGCCAATCATTAATTCGATTGAAGGTAAGCAGACTAAAAAGACAAAGAAGTAAACCCAAGCCCCAATTAATGAATTTAAAATTTTCAGGAAGCAGCCAGCCAATGATCCAACCAACTGCAATAATGGCTACATAAACATAGCGATCGGCGTACAAAACTTCTCCAAAGGGAAGTAATTGCAACACGGGAATTAAAAGTAAAAGAAACCAACCAAGAATGAAGAACAGGAAACGCTTTTTCTTGTACCAAAAAAATAACACAGAAGAAATAAATACGAACAAGGTTAGCGAGCCACTTAGCAGTACCGCGGTTGAAACGGTTGGAAAGGGATAAATCACACTTAAGTGAATGGGAACAAAGAGCAGTCGCACATAATTGATCAGTGCAAATCCTGCTAAGGCAAGTCTTACCGGCCAGTCGAAAAAACGCGAATAATTGATGAAATGATCGGCTTCTTGTGTTTTGATGGTGTAAAGACCAATAATTAAGGCAAAACACCCTGAAATAATGGGTACAACAAGGTTTGAGGCTTTAAAGGGTTGCTTGAGAAGAAAGGGAACAAGCAGCATTATTAAGGGTAACACCACCGTTGATGGTTTACTTAAAAAGGCCAACAAACTAAAAAGCAAAACCAGAACGATTTTTTTGGCGGAGGACGAATGCAACAATTCAATGTAATGATAGAGACCAATGAGCAAAAATGTGGTTGAGAGAATGTTTTTTAATTCAGAAATCCAAACCACGCTTTCTACTTGAATGGGATGCATTAGGAAAAGCACAGTAGCGAGCAAGGCGGCACTTCTTCTGTTAAACAGGCTGCTTGAAAGTGAGAACACCAACATTCCATTAAATAGGTGTAAAAGTAAATTCACGAGGTGAAAACCTCCACTCCAGTTTCCAAATAGTTTGTACTCCAGGGCATAAAGCAACATGGTGACAGGGGTGTAATTGCCCACATAATGCTGTGTGAGCAACTGACGCCATTCTCCATCCAATAGGGCCTTGTTGGCAAACACCATTTCTGGATCATCCCATGAAATGCCAGGGAACATTACTGTTTTTGCATAAACTAGCAAGGTTATCACTAGGCCAGCTAACAAAATTGGCTGGTTGCGCCATGTTTTCCAATCAGGTAACATACTGCAAAAATAAACTCTTTCGGGTCAATTCGCTTCTAATGAAAGGAAATCAATAATTTTACGGCATGATCAGCCTCTCAGTAGTCATTATTACATACAATGAAGAAAAGAACATTGAAAGGTGTTTGAAATCGGTGTTAGGTGTGGCTGATGAAATTGTAGTTCTCGATTCTTTCAGTACCGACAAAACAAAGGAACTATGCGAAAAATATGGTGCAAAGTTCTTTGCACATAAATTCGACGGTCACATTGAACAAAAGAACAGAGCAATTACCTATGCTAGTTTTCCACATATTTTGTCGCTAGATGCAGATGAGGTCTTGGATGAAAAACTGCAAGTGGAAATCAAAAAGATAAAAAGCGATTTTAATAAACAGGGTTATTACATGAACCGTCTTACGAATTACTGTGGCCACTGGGTGCGCCACTGTGGTTGGTACCCAGATAAAAAGTTGAGGTTGTGGGACAGCAGAAAGGGCAGCTGGACAGGGATTAATCCACACGACAAATACGAATTAGCTGAAGGTGATAAACAGGCGGGCTTTCTGCAGGGAGACATACTGCATTATAGTTACTACTCTGTTGACGACCACTACAAACAAGTTGAGTACTTTACCAATATTGCAGCAAAGGCCTATTATCAAAAGAAGAAGTCGGGTGCTTGGTACAAACTGGTACTTAATCCCATCGCAAAGTTTATTGACCATTATATTTTAAAATTGGGTTTCTTGGATGGCAAGGCTGGTTTTCGAATTTCTAAAATTTCAGCCTATGCAACCTGGCTTAAATACCATAAACTAAGACAATTGTATAAAGGTAATGGCTAACAGTAAAGTGTTCTTGCTGAGCCGTACCGATAGTATTGGCGACATGATTCTTACCCTGCCGATGGCCGGCTTGTTAAAACAAGTACATCCAGGTTGCGAGGTTTTTATACTTGGTAAGAATTACACGCAACCTGTTGTTGAATGCGCTAAACAAGTGAATGGGTTTATCGATGTAGCTACTCTGCCAGCTAACGCCACCGAATGTGCAAAACACCTAAAGGCGTTACATATAACGGATGTGGTGCACGTTTTTCCTGTGAAAGAAAGAGCGTTTCAATTAGCTAAAACAGGGGTCAACCGAATTGGAACGACTAATCGATGGTACCATTGGCTAACGTGTAACCAACTTATTCGCCTCAGTAGAAAAAACTCAATTTACCACGAAGCGCAATTGAATGCGATGCTGCTGAATAAATCGGGACTAAAAACGATTCCAACCATGTCTCAATTAGAGGCCTGCTTAGACATGGAAGCGCCGCCAATGGAAGAAGCCACGGCTTCATATATTTCCCCAAACAAAATTAATTTAATCCTTCATCCAAAATCTAAAGGGAGTGCAAAAGAGTGGGGACTGAACAATTACGCGGCATTAGCAGCCTTGCTGCCAAGTGATAAATTCAATATTTTAATAGGTGGTACACAAGAAGAGGGGCAGTTAATTGGTAGTACGTTCAATAACTTACCTCACGTTAAAAACTTGACGGGTAAACTCTCGCTTTCACAATACATAGCATTGATAAACCAGTGTGGCGGTTTAATCGCTGCCTCAACGGGCCCCTTGCACATCGCTGCTGCATTGGGTGTAACAGCAATTGGACTTTTTTCAGAAAAGCGACCTATCCACCCCGGAAGATGGGCGCCTTTGGGTAAAAGAACGCTAATTGTTTCTGATAAAAATTGCCTCAATTGCAAAGAAGGTAAGGCTTGTGATTGCATAACAAGGATATCTCCACAAACAATTGTAAATTTGATAAATGAGCACTTTTAAAGATCAGGTGGTTTGGATAACTGGTGCATCGTCAGGTATTGGCGAAGCCTTGGTTTATGCTTTCGCTAAACAAGGTGCTCGACTCATTCTTTCTGCTCGACGAGAAGAGGTGCTTAAAAAAATTGCAGCTTCCACAGGACTAGGTGAGCGCGATATTTTAGTTCTACCTTTTGACTTAAACGATACGTCGAATGCGACTGGTCTCGCCGCTACTGCTATTAATCATTTTGGCAGAATTGATATTCTGATTAACAACGGTGGGTTGAGCCAACGCAGTGAGGCCCTGCAAACGCAGGAGGCGTTGGATCGGCAATTAATGGAAGTGAATTACTTTGCCCAAGTAAACTTAACACGTGCCGTTTTGCCTTATATGATAAGGCAAAAGGGGGGACGTGTGGTGGTCATCAGTAGTATCGCTGGCAAATTTGGTTTCTACTTGCGGTCATCATACAGTGCCGCCAAACACGCCCTTCATGGTTATTTTGAATCATTGCGGTTAGAAACTGAAAAAAAGGGAATAAAGGTGCTACTTGTCTGTCCAGGGAAAATTAAAACGAATGTGTCCTTAAACGCAGTCACATCAAGTGGTAATGTGCACGGTCAAATGGATGAAAGCCATGTTAATGCAATGAGCGCCGACAAATGTGCGGAGTATATTCTAAACGGAGTGCTTAATAACAAGGAAGAGCTATTTATTGGAGGAAAGGAAATTTTAATGGTCTACATTAAACGATGGCTCCCAGCTCTTTTTTCAAAATTAGTAAGGAAACAAAGCCCGTATTAATTCGATAAGGGCTCCTTGCTGATGGTCATTGTTGCTCCAAAAACTTTTTCAAAATTCCGAAGTAGTTTATGTTTAATTTCTTGCATATCTACTTCATGCCCTAATTCTTTATGGAGACTTGTAACGCTTTTATCAGTGATGCCACAAGGAATAATGCCATTAAAATAGTTGAGGTCTGCATTCACATTAAATCCCCAACCGTGCATGGTTACCCAGCGACTACAACGTACCCCCATGGCACAAATTTTTCTTGCTTTAAGCGGATTGTCAGCATCAAGCCAAACACCTGTCTCTCCCTTACTTCTTCCAGAAGCAATACCGTATTCAGCTAAAGTTAGAATAATGGTTTCTTCTAAATTCCGTAAGTATAAATGAATATCAGTGAAAAAATGGTCAAGGTCAAGAATAGGGTAGGCAACTAACTGTCCGGGCCCATGATACGTAATATCACCACCACGATTGATTTTATAATAGGTGGCATTTACCTCTTCCAATTGTTGGTCAGAAAGCAGCAAGTGATCTGTCTTACCTTTATTACCAAGTGTATAAACATGTGGATGTTCTACAAATAGCAAATGATTAGTGGTAACCGTTTGTGCCTCCTCAGATTTTGAACGGTTTTCAGTTTTAATCTGAATAGTTTGATTGAACAACCGTTCTTGCAAATCCCAACAGACTTTATAGTCCAACGAACCTAGGTCGTGAAAAAGGATGTTTTTGTTTTGCAACACGATTAGTTGAAGTTGGCAAGTTCTTTTTTAAGTTGGTCGATAATGTTCACTTCAACAGGGTCAATGCCTCTTAAGTCAGCAATATCACAACTGATAAAATCGCCGATATGAATCAAATAAAAGAATTGCTCTAGTTTCGAATTACCCTTAGCAAAAATATCGGTTACACTTGAGCTGTATTGTTCGAACAGCGGTTTGCAGAATTCATAACGTTTAACTGTTCGTTTGTAGTCAAACGCAGTTCTGAAAGTTACAACAGCTAAGTTTTCATTGCGAGTTGTCCAGCCCACCAGTTCATTGTGGTTCATCTCAGGGAAACTATGGTGTCCACATAAGATCTTACCATTTTCATTAATCTGTTGTCTAAAGCGAACAACTACACCTTCACAAGAGCCGAGTGAATAGAGTAGTGGAAATTTGTTGTATAATAATCCGGCTACTTGCTTCGATTGGTTAATGATATCGGCTTGTTCTTTTTCAAGTAAGCTTATACTATTATCGAAGTCAGTTAGTAAAGAACTACTCGCAAGTCCGTTAACAACAAAAACTTTTATCAATTGGGCCAAGCAATAGCCGATCGACGAGCGGGGCGGATTGCCACCGGGTATCTGAATAAATTCAAGTTGATGCTGTTTGGCCAACTCAAGCACCTTGCCTCCACTAGTAATCGCAACAATGATTGCTTTTTTCTCAAGCGCTTTTTCCATTGCTTGAAGAGTTTCCTCTGTATTTCCAGAATAACTCGAAACAATTACCAAGGTGTTTTGGTTGACAAAGGAGGGTAAAAAGTAGTCTTTGTTGACAATTACAGGTACCGCACATTCAGCACTTGTAAGTTCACTTAGTATGGTTCCGCCTATGCCAGAACCGCCTAAACCGGTTATAACTACTTGTTGAATGTTCTCATGTTTGGTTAAAACAGCGGCAGATGCAATCTGCGCCGCTTGTTTTAATTGTGTAGGAAAATCTAATACCAACTTTCTCATATCAGTTACAGCTTTTGCTGATCTTTCAATAATTTTATTTTTAATAAGGCCACCATACTAAGTGAATCTGTTATCTCACCATTCATTACCATTTCTACCGCGTCATCCAATTTTATGCGCCGTACCATCAAGTCCTCTGACTCTTCTGGCTCGGCACTTTCTTGGGTTAATCCAGTGGCCAAGTAGATAATGGCCAGTTCGTCGCTAACAGAATTACTCGTATGCAGTCTGCAAAGTTCAGCATAATTTGCGGCAATTAAACCAGTTTCTTCTTTTAATTCTCTTTTTGCAGAATCTAAAGGTGAAATATGAAGAGGCCCCCCTCCTTCAGGAATTTCCCAACTGTATTGGTTTAACGGGTAGCGCCATTGTCCAACCAACCAAGTATAACCCTCCTCGTCAATGGGAACAATGCCAATCGCAAGGTTTTTGAAGCTTACTTTTCCGTAAATAGCGGGATTACCGGCAGGGTTGAGCACTTGATGTTCGGAGACAGCAATCCACGGTGTTTCAAATTTGACAGTCTCACTTAGTGTCTTCCAACTATTAGTTCCTTTTGGCAGCATGAGGGGTTACGAACATTGAGAAGTTAAATATGAGATTTATTTGCCGTTTTTTTTTGTATCTTTTCAAATAATTTCGAGGACAAAGCGAATTATGCAAAGATTGCGGCGCCTGATAATAAGCACCGTTCTGATTTTCGTTGTGCAATTTATTAAGGCGCAATGTACTCCGACTATTAATGTTATCCCACCAACCTGTACGGCTCCTGGTGGGTATCAAATTATTGTACCAAGTACTTGCACCAATGCGTCAGCTGCAACGCCTTATTTTTTGATATGGGGCGTACCTTCTGGTTGCCAAACGCCTACTTTACTCACCATTCCTGGCCCAGGTACGTATTCCAATTATTTCACATCGGGGTGCAGTACCATCTACAATGTGAGTGTATTCGATAATAATTTCAATCCAATTGGAGGGAACAATGCTAATGGAGCACCTGCTTCGCCTGCCACCTTAACCTTTGTAATCGGGGCAGCTATACAGCCATCTTGTAATGGTATGTGTAACGGCCAAAGAATGATTTACTGGCAAGGTTCTGGACCATTAACGGTTTCCTTAACTGCCAATTCGCCAGGGTCCCCCGGCGGCATTACTAATACGGTTTTTACTAATGTGCCAGCTTTTACAACGCAAACTATAACTGGATTATGCGCAGGAACCCACACTATGAATGCGCTCGACGCCAATGGTTGTACTTATACGGGTATGACGTTTACGCTAGGTCAACCAACAGCTGTTAGTGCTTCTACGGTTCTTAGTAATATCACCTGTTTCGGAGCGAATAACGGGGCTTTTAGTGTGTCGCCCTCTGGAGGTACTCCGGGGTATACTGTAACTTTTAATCCGGGTGGAGGTGTTGCTACTACGACTAGTGGAACAGCTTCTTCGGCCTCCTTAAGTCCTGGTGTTGTTACCGCAACGGTCACCGATTCAAAAAATTGCACTTTCACTACGGCTGCAACGGTTACCCAGCCAACATCGATTACAGCCAACGTTACTTCTGGTAGCCTCACATGTGGTGGGGTTTGCAACGGTACAGCCGTTGCAACTATTTCAGGGGGTGGTGGCACCTATTCCGTCTCATGGAACGGCGGTCCCTCCTCTACATCGTTAGCTACCGGCTCACTTTGTTCGGGAAGCCAAACGGCCACTATCACAGATAACTTAAATTGTGTTATCACCAAGAATTTTACAATTACGGCTCCGCCTACATTAACCGCAACGATTAATATTAATGGAGCTGTTTGTAATAGTGTTTGTAATGGATCAGGTACGCTGCTCCCAACGGGTGGAACTGGAACAAACTCGATTCAATGGGTAAATTCAACCAGTAGCGTAGTCTCTACTACTACGCTCGCCTCTAATTTATGCCCGGGTAATTATTCTGTTCACCTAACTGATCAGTCGGGTTGTCTGTTCAATCAAACCATCACTATCACGCAACCTCCCGCGGTAACATTGAATGTGGTGACTCAAAGTATTTCGTGTCAAACGAGCACAGCTGGTGGTAGCGCTACGGCAAACATTTCAGGAGGAAATGGGGGGCCGTATACGTTCACTTGGACTGGTTCAGGTGGAACAACTGCTTCTACTAGTTCGTTGGCAACGGGATTACCTGCGGGCAGTTACACCTTAACGGCTAGGGATGCACTGAGCTGTCAAATAACTACTGTTATAACAATATTACAGCCTGCTACCTATACCTACGCTGTTACGAGCAATAGTTTACTTTGTGCCAATTTATGCAATGGGTCGATGACAGTGGCGCCAATTGGCGGTACTGGTCCTTATCAATTTACTTTACAAAGCACCAGCGGAAACACCACGTCTACTGCCGGCACATTCAGTGCGCTTTGTAGCGGTAATTATACACTGCGTACGAATGATGCAGTTTCTTCTTGTCCTCAACAAACTATTCTCACGCTGGCAGCTCCATTAACGCTTACGGCCTCGGTTGCCACAACTTCACTTGCTTGTTTTAATGTGTGCAATGGCGCCTTGGCAGGAAGTGCTTCAGGTGGTGTCGTTCCGTATACTTTTACGTGGACAACCTTGACAGGGACACAAACAGGCTCATCACTAACTGGACGTTGCGCTGGTAATTATACTTTGTTAGTAAGGGATGCCAATACGTGTACAGCACAAACAACAGCCTCTCTAAGCCAGCCTACGCAAATGAGTGTTTCTGTTATTACTACACAAGAAACGTGTTTTAATAGTTGCAATGGGGCAATTGCGGCTACTCCGTCAGGAGGTACGCCTGGATACACGGTTAATTGGTCAAATGCGTTTAGCGGCTTGGTAAATAATGCGCTTTGCTCAGGACCATATAGTTATACTTTAACAGATGCGAATGGCTGTAATGCCCCCGGTACGGCTACTATTCAACCTAAAACGCCTGTTACTGTTGGCATCGGCACCACAGGGGTAATTTGTGCTGGAAACTGTAATGGAAGTGCTACACTTACACCGGCTGGCGGAAATGCGCCTTATTCTTTTACGCTTGCTGGTTCGCCAACAGCCAATAATAACACGGGACTTTTTTCCAATTTATGTTCTGGGGCCTTTATTGCTAGTTTGGCAGATGCCAATGGGTGCACAACCACTAGTAATGTTACTATTCCCACTCCTACGTTGCTCTCGTTAGCCGTTGTTGGTACAAAAAATAGTTGTGTGGCCTGCACCGGTGCTGGAACTGTGGCCGCAAGTGGTGGGGTGCCGGGATATAATTACAGCTGGGCCAATTCAACGGCTTCAATCGTTTCTACTGCAGCCACTGCGTCTAATCTTTGTTCAGGTAATTATACAGTAACGGTTACAGACAATAGCGGCTGCTCGGCTACTACAACGGTTACTATTAATCAAACAATTATTGGCGCTGTAGTTAATGGTGGTACTGGTATTGCATGTAATGGACTGTGCACAGGCTCAGCAGTAGTAAGTCCCTCTGGTGGTTCAGGCGCTTATACCTTTTCTTGGTCAACAACACCAGCTCAAACGAGCGCGACTGCTACCGCTTTGTGTGCAGGTATTTATTCAGTCACGGTGACAGAAACAGGTGGCGCAGGATGTGTAACAACCAATACCATTAGCGTTACTCAGCCGGCTTCCATTACTATTGCCTCTTCTGTGACGAATGTGCAATGTAATGGTCTTTGCAATGGTGCTATTACGCCAACGTTATCTGGCGGCGCTGGTGGATTTACCTATACGTGGACACCCGGACTTATAAATACAAGTTCGCTTACTGCATTGTGTTCTGGAGGTTATACATTAAATGCGAGGGACGCAAATGGATGTACTGTTGCCCCACAAACCTTTAGCGTGAGTCAACCGCCTGCTGTTACTGGTAATTTTACGGTAACTGCTCCATCAGGTTGTACATTGACGAATGGCGGAATTTGTGCGTCTCCTTCAGGTGGAAATGGTGCACCTTACACATTTACATGGTTGCCGTCATCTACAAATGGAAGTTGCCTCACCAATGTAGGCGCAGGTTTGTACACAGTAACAATTAGAGATGCTGCTGGTTGTACATTGGCTCTTAATCCAGCAATCAATAGCAATACAGTGCCAGTGGTAACAGTCGGTCAACAGTCGGCTAGTTGTTTCGCGGGCAATGGTTCTGCTACAATTACGGCAACTAGCGGAAATGGTGGCCCCTTCTCCTATACCTGGTCGCCGGCAGTTGCGGCAAATACAAATATCGCTACGAATGTCCCAGCCGGAAATTATGCTGTTAATGTAAGTGATGGTCAAGGTTGTTCTGTTGTCCACACATTTGTTATCAATCAGCCGACATCTCTCACTGTGCTTGGAAATGTTTCTAATGCTCAATGCAGCAACACGCTCAATGGCGCTGTTTCATTAACGGTTGCAGGCGGTACGCCAAATTATAGTTTCAGCTGGAATGGACCTTCCTTTACGTCAACACTGCAATCTATTTCTGGCCTAGGCGGTGGTAATTATTCTGTTACAATCACAGATGCTAATAATTGTACGAGGCTACAAAGCTTCACCATTACCGTTCCTCCAGCACTTTCTTTAACAACCGTTGGATCAAAAACCGCCATCTGCGCAGGCGCAACTTGTGATGGCTCTGTTTCAATTAACGCCAGTGGTGGCACAGGAAGTGTATACTCCTACAGCTGGTTACCGGTTGGCGCATTTACAGGTTCTTCAACAGCGACCATTTTTAATCTTTGCGCCGGACAATATTCAGTGCTTGTTAACGACGCAATTAATTGCCAAATAGCAGCAACATTTACTGTCGTCACGTCCAATTTAACTACTTCTGTTGTAGTTAAAAATGAAACCTGTGGCGGCGATTGCAATGGTTTGGCTACGTTATCTGTTTCTGGCGGGGCTCCTGGGTTTATTTATTCTTGGTCCTCCGGCTCCTTCACCACAGCTTCTATTAATTCGTTGTGTGCCGGAAATTATACCGCTAATGTGACCGATGCAAACGGCTGTGTGTCTTCTAACTCTTTCGTCATAGGAAAAGCATTACTCACAGCGTCATTATCTTCTACTCCTGTTTCATGTGCTAATGGTACGAATGGTTCCATTTCTTCAACCATCACAGGGGCGCAAGGAAATGTCAACTACAACTGGAGTCCAGGTGGTACTGGTCCTAACCCAATTGGATTGCCAGCTGGCACTTATACATTGATTGCTGTTGATGATTCGTTATGTCAAATTAGCTCTGTAATTACACTCACGAATCCAGCTCAACTTACATCAAGTATCAATGTAGTCAATCCATCGTGCGCAGCTGTTTGTAATGGACAAGCAACTATTTCTGCGAATTTTGCGGTAGGAACTCCTACGGTGACTTGGTCACATACCACCGTTGCTTCTTCTACGATGAATGCGCTTTGTGGAGGTACGCCATACACCTACACGATAACTGATGGGAATGGTTGTAAGGATGTGGCAACATTTTCCTTGGTTTCTCCACCTGCAGTGAATGTTTTAGCGAGTACGTTCCCTCCTACTTGTGGAACGAATAATGGCACTATAAATGTTACTGCAACGGGCGGTACAACTGTTGCTCCGGCCCCAGGTTATTCAATAACATGGACACCCTCTTCGGTAACAGGGTTTAATCCTACGAATTTAGATGCGGGCATTTACACGGTTACTGTGCTCGATGGTGCCGGTTGCACAGGGTCCTTGGTAATCCCATTGAGTAACTCAAATGGTCCTCAGGCTCCAGTAACACAAACAAACTTGACTTGTAATGGAATCTGTATAGGTGCCGCTTCTGTTGGATTAATAACAGGTACAACGCCTCCATTTACCCTGGTGTGGAATTTTCCAAATGCTACTACGTCAACGGTTAATCCTATTACCAATTTATGCGCAGGTGTTTATATCTCTCAAATCACTGATAATACCCAACCAACTGGTTGTGTAACGTTTTCAACTATCACGATAACACAACCGTCAAGCATCTCCGTAACCCAAACCCAAAAACTACCTACTTGTCCTGGTGTTTGCGATGGCTCCATTTCTGTAACTCCTTCAGGTGGAACTGGACCCTATACCTTCTCTTGGTCGCCAAGCGTGTCAACTGGTTCAACTGCTACGAATGTTTGTGCAGGGACTTATTCCCTTATTATTGGCTATAACAACGTGTGTACCGCACCTACCATTACATTTGATATTCCGGGAATACAGACGCTTCCAACACCTGCTTCAACTACTACTGATAATTCTTGTGCTGGTGATTGTAATGGAGCAATAAGTGTATTTATGCCAAGTGGTAATATTGCAGCACCGTTTAGTTTTAATTGGAGTAACGGACAGTCTAACCCCGGACCGACAAGCGCTTCCATTAGCGCCTTGTGCAGCGGAAATTATTCTTTGATAATCACTTCGGCTAGTGGCTGTACGTCCACTTATTCTTATCAAATCAATACCCCCAATCAACTCACTGTTACGCCTAGTGTTACACAGCCAGAATGTAATCAGTGCAATGGATCAGCTTCATTGGCTATATCAGGCGGTAGTGGGACTAATTACACAGTGAACTGGTCGAACGGTAGCAATGGTCCAGTCACATCAAGTTTGTGTGCGGGCCTTTACCAAGTGTTGATAACAGACGCCGCCGGCTGTGCAAAATCTCAAACAATTACCATCAACAATTCAAATGGAATTACAGGGGATTCAGCCCATGTGGCTGATGAACGTTGTTTTGCACAATGCAACGGGTCTGTAACTGTTTTTGCAATTGGCGGTACTGCGCCAATTAGTTATCAATGGTTAGCGCCAGCTGTGGCTGGAAATAGTTTAAACGGACTCTGTGGTGGCGATTATTTTGTGCAAATGACAGATGCGAAGGGATGTATTAGAACAGGTAGTACTCACATTGCTTCTGCTACTGCCATGACTTTGTCTTCGTTTGTAAAACAACCATCTTGTGGACCAGCACCATTTGATGGTTCCATCAGTGTGCAAGTTTCAGGAGGTTCACCGGCTTATACTTATACTTGGTCACCAGTCGCCAGCAGCAACAGTTTCATTGCAAACATTGGACCTGGTCAATACAGCGTAATGGTTCAAGACAATTCACCAGGTGGTGGTTGTCAGGAAACGTTTACTGTCAATTTAAGCAACTTAAATGGCCCAGTTGTTGCTTCTACACAAACCGATATTGCCTGTCAAGGCAATAATTCAGGGGCAGTTAGTGTAACCGTTGTTGCTCCAACAGGAGGCCAACCGGTCTATTTATGGAGTAATGCTTCAACAGCTAGTTCTGTAGTTGCGTTGCCTCCTGGATTAATTACCCTTACGGTGACTGATAATGTCACAGGATGTATAACTGTAGAATCGTATTCCATTCTTTCCAATCCGCAATTAGTGATACAAGTCTTCAAAAAAACACAGGCTTGTGCGAATGTGTGTAATGGGGAGGTGACTGTTTTACCGTTAGGCGGCGTGTTGCCCTATACCTTCAATTGGCCACCCTCTAATAATTCAACCCCTTCTTACGATTCACTTTGTGCAGGCAACTACACAGTTATCGTTAGCGATGCATTTAATTGTCTCCTTGATTCTGTAATTCAACTAGTAGCGCCTCCAGAACTTAAAGTTAATGCCACCTTTACAAATGCTACTTGTGCTTCTAAGGCAGATGGTAGTCTAAATGCCGTAATTGTTGGCGGTGTTCCACAATTCAGTGTCAATTGGTCTGGACCTTCAGGCTACACCTCCTCTAATCTAAATAACACAAATTTGTTGCCGGGAACTTATTCATTAACCGTAAGCGATAGTAATAATTGCCACGTCGACACACTCTTAATTTTAGCACCTACTCATACAATCATTGCTGATGCAGGAAGTGATACAACATTATGCGCTGGACTCACTGTTACAGTAAGTGGTTTAAATTCGATTGGTGCGGTTTCCTATGTTTGGTTCCAATTACCAGGGATCACCCATACAGTTTCAACTAAAGCGAGTTTCGTGGCTTCGGCGCCTGAAACGTATACCTATATGTTGCAAGCAAATAGCAGTATAACTGGATGTTTTGATAGAGATACAGTACAAATTAAAGTGTTTGAATTGCCCTACTTGGATGCTGGACCGTCCTTCACCATACCGGTATTTTCTACTGTAATCATTGGGGGCAATCCTACGGCCTTCGCTCCTGATACAGTTGTTTGGAGCCCAACATTCCAATTAGATAACCCTAAAGCGCTTAATCCAGCCTTTAGTGGTAACAAAAAGCAAAAATATTATGTCACCATGAAGTATGGTAAAGGCTGTACAGCAATGGATAGCTTAACAGTGGACTTGTACCCTGAAATTATTGTAAGCAGTGGATTTACCCCTAATGGCGATGGCAAAAACGACAGATGGATCATTGATTACATTGATCAGTTTCCAGATAATACGGTTGAAATATTTAACCGGTGGGGTGAGCGTTTATTCTATTCGAAGGGGTATCAAGATCCATGGGATGGAACCTATAAAGGAAAAGCCTTACCAGTTGGCACGTATTATTACATCATTCAATTAAACCACTCGGCTTACCAGGAGCCTTACACTGGACCTGTTACACTTTTTAGATGAGGAATTATAAGCACATAGTGATGCTGATGTTGTTTGTTGTAACTCTTAAGTCACAGCAGCTGCCGCAGTATTCACAATACATGCTAAATGAATTGGCCATCAATCCTGCGGTTGCCGGCAAGGATGATTTCTCAGAAGTGAGAACGAGTAGTCGGTTGCAGTGGACTGGTATAACCGACGCGCCAAGAACTTACATGCTTAATGTGCATGGACCTATTGAAAAGAAAAACATGGGACTGGGCATGTCAATGTTCACGGATATTGTTGGACCTACACGTAGAACTGGATTAAATTTTACCTACGCCTATAAAATCAAATTAAAAGAAGACGTTCATTTATCTATGGGGATAAGTGCTGGTATGTTGCAGTACGGTATTGATGGAAATAAAATCAGAATGCGGGAGGAAGGCGATGAGCAATTGCAGATGAAGTATCAAACCATTTATCTTCCTGATTTTGGAATGGGTGTATACCTGTACAGTAAGAAGAAGTACTACATCGGGATTAGTTTACCGCAGATCAACCAATCGCAAATACCACTTTACCCAACTGCCTATAAAAACAGCCGTCTTGCCACACAGTTAAATATTAACGGAGCTTATACATACAGTATTAATGCCGATTTCTCGGTGGAGCCATCGTTTTTAGTGAAGTACGAACGTCCCGCACCCATGAAAATAGACCTTGGTGTGCGCGCCATATACAAAGATCAGATATGGGCGGGTCTATTATACCGGCATCACGATGCCGTTTCTTGTTTAATTGGGTTCAAATACCAGGATTATTTGTTGATTGGTTATAGCTACGACTTCACCACTGTAAAAACACTTAGCGCCGTTGCCGGTTCTACCCATGAATTTATGTTAGGGATTCGTTTTTCAAGAAAACAAGCAGCCACTTGGGAAAAACAAGCTGAGTAACTAGTACTGAGCCAACGGATAGTTGGGCCATTAGAGCTGGGACTAAAATTCTTTCTTCCAGTTAAAAGAGGCAAAGAAACCATTAAAATGGCCTAAACCAACTTGTGAAAATTGATTTAGCAAATCTAAAATTGGGAGTTCTTCAACATTTTTTTCACAAATACAACTGTTCCCGCTAATCCCCGTCAACTCAAGCCTTCGTTTTCTTATTTAGAACGATTATAAATTACAATTACGTTAGAATTATTTCTAAAAAGAAGCACCCCATAACCCAACTTCTGTTAAATTTGCCCTCGATTTTGTGTCATAATTTTGTCATAAAAGGCATTTAAAACTGCAGTTTAACACTTTCTCTTATATATGAAAATCAGAATATCCGGAAACCTTCTAAAACCAGTAGTGGTGCTCCTTCTGACAGTGATGGCGTTTTCAGCCAAAGCTCAGTCTGCGGAAGGGGAAAAGCTCTTCAAGCAAAACTGTGCTGTTTGTCACGCTTCTCATACCGACCAGAAGCTTACAGGTCCTGGCCTTGCGGGTCTTTTTGACCGTGCGCCAAAAGGAGATTGGTTAAAGCGTTGGATACTCAACAACGAAAAGCTCATTAAGTCGGGTGATGCTTATGCTACCAAGATTTACGCTGAAAATGGCAATGCAGCCATGACTGTATTCGAAGGGCAGTTGGACGACAAACAAGTTGATGAAATCATTAACTTTTTAAAGGGTCCCGCTCCTGTTAAAGCAAAACCAACAACACCAGGTGGTGGTGAATTAAGTGCTGAGGCAACTGATGCTGCCGGAATCGATCCAATGTACCTGATTTTAGGTGCGTTGGTAATTTTAGGGGTGATGTTAATCACTCTGCGCGGTGTACGCATTGCACTTCAAAATAACATGAACCGTGCAGAAGGTAAGGATGAACTTCCTGAGACTACTTTCTGGCAAGAGGTGAAAATGTGGATGTCAGGTAACCGCCGTTTGGTTGGCGTTATCTGTATTGTGCTCGCCTTCGGTGGCATGAAGAGCTGCTGGGATGCTTGCTACGATTTGGGTGTTTATTACGATTGGGAAACTCAAAAGGGGTATAACCCAGAGCAACCAATTAAATTCTCACACAAATTACATGCTGGTGAAAACGAAATCCCTTGTCAGTATTGTCACAACTCTGTAGAAAAGTCACGTCACGCTGGTATCCCTACTGTGAATGTTTGTATGAACTGTCACAAGGGTATTCAAAGTGGACCACAGTATGGCGAAACTGAGATTGCGAAAATTTATGTGGCAGCCGGTTTTGACCCTAAAACACAACAGTACGATGCATCAAAACAAAATCCATTAAAATGGATTAAAGTTCACAACCTACCAGATCACGTTTACTTCAACCACTCTCAGCACGTTGTTGTAGGAAAGGTAGAATGTACAACTTGTCACGGTGATGTAAAGAAAATGACTGTGGCTGAACAAAAATCCCCACTCACAATGAAATGGTGTATCGAGTGTCACCGTAAGACAGAAGTATCGATGAAAGGCAATGCCTACTACGATCGACTGCACGCGGCCCTCAAGGAAAAATACGCCGGTCAATACGACGTTAAGTTCACCGTAGATAAAATCGGCGGACTAGAATGTGCAAAGTGTCACTATTAATTCTTTCAAACAGATCATAACGTAATGTCTATGTCAAAGAAATACTGGAGAGGTTTACCTGAGCTGCATAACAGCCCTGAATTTCAGGAACAGAGCAAAAATGAATTTGCACAGCCTCTTCCAATGGATGAATTCCTCGGTTCAGATGAATCTTCTTCAAACGGAACAAGTCGTCGTGACTTCTTAAAAGTAATGGGCTTTTCTACAGCAGCTGTGGCATTGGCTGCTTGCGAAACGCCGGTGAATCGTTCCATTCCTTATGTAGTTAAGCCAGAAGAAGTAACACCTGGTGTTGCTAATTTCTACGCTTCTACGTTTTATGATGGCCATGATTTTGCTTCAGTTTTGGTTAAGACCCGCGAAGGTCGTCCAATTAAATTGGAGCCAAATGATTTGAAAGGTCTTCCTTTTTCTGGAACTAGCGCCCGCGTTCAAGCATCTGTGCTTGGATTGTATGATGGCGCCCGCCTTCGTAACCCATTGGTAAAAGGCGAACCAGCTACATGGAAAATGGTTGATGATGCTGCAAAAGGCATGTTGAGTGGTGGAACTAACCGTATCCTCACTTCAACGATTATCAGTCCATCTACACAAGCTGTTATTAACGAGTTCATTGAAAAGTATCCTAACACCAAACACGTGGTGTACGATGCTGTTTCTTATAACGCTTTGCGTAAAGCCAACATGAATGTGTTTGGCAAATCGGTAATTTCATCTTACGATTTTAGCAAGGCCAAAACAATTGTTGGTATTGCGTGTGATTTCTTGGGTAACTGGATTTCTGGTGAAGAGTTCGCTCGTCAATACGCTAAGAATAGAGCAGTGACACGTGACAATGCTGAAATGAGCCGTCACTACCACTTCGAAAGCAATATGTCCCTTACCGGCGCTAATGCGGATTACCGTTACATGGTAAAAGTTAGTGAATTAGGACGTGTGGCTGTTGCTTTATACAACGAAGTTGCTTCAATCACTGGAAACGCAAAGGTTTCTGGCGATGCTAAAATAACTAATGCAGATGCAGTTAAAGCCATTAAGGTGGCTGCAGAACGTCTCGCTTCACACCGTGGTCATTCACTCGTTGTTTCAGGTATCAATGACGAAGGTATTCAGACCTTAGTGAATGGTATCAACAAGATGTTGGACAATTATGGTAAAACAGTAGACGTTGAAAATCACATCAACCTTAAACAAGGTGATGATCAGGCGTTCGCTGAGTTAGTAGCTGATATGGGTGCTGGTAAAATCAATACCCTTTTGGTTTACAACTCGAACCCTGTGTATACCTCTCCTGCTTCATTAAAGTTCGATGCAGCACTAGGTAAGGTGCCTAACCGCATTTCATTCTCATCAGTACTTGATGAAACCGCACAAAAATGTAATATCGTTTGTCCTGATCACCATTACCTAGAATCATGGGGTGATGCCAATCCACGTCGCGGTATCTACACATTGCAACAGCCGACCATTAATCCGATTTTTGCACAACCACGTCACGAAGGAACACGTCAATTCCAAGATTCCCTCTTATCATGGTCTGGTGTAAAAACAGATTATCTTAAATATTTACAATCTTATTGGCAATCACGCGTGTTTACCAATCAAGGTAAGTACATGGATTTCCCAAGTTTCTGGGCACATGCTTTACATGATGGAGCAGTTAAGATTGCGCCTCACCGTGAAGCACCAGTTACGCCAATGGCAAAAGACACGACTGGCGCTCCATTAGTAGCTATGGCTGCAGCACTCGCTGCGGATTTAGCTGGTGATAGTTTAGTTGCACCTACAGTTGAAGTGCCAACTCTTGCAACTGAAAAGAAAGGTGACGGTTTAGCTGAAACTGCTGCTCCTGCTGCTGATTATAACAAAGCAGCTGAAATGGCAACAGCAATGAAGTCCTCAGCAATGGAACTTTTTGTTTATGAAAAAGTTGGTATTGGTGCAGGTACTCAAGGTAACAACCCTTGGTTGTTAGAATTCCCAGATCCAATTTCAAAAGTGGTGTGGGACAATTACATCACCATGAGCCCAATCGATGTAAAAGCGCTTGGGTTAAACGAAATGCTTCGTCAGGACATTGACGCGAGTATCGTTGAACTTTCTGTAAACGGCGTTGAAACAATCAAAGTACCAGTTTACCCACAACCAGGTCAGGCTCCAGGCACAATTGGATTAGCTATTGGTTATGGCCGCACTGCTGATTCTTTCCTTGCATCCGTTGGTGTAGGTGTTAATGCTTTCCCATACTACAACATGATGAATGGTACCATTCAAAATCTTGTAGCCAATGTGAACATTAAGGATACCAACGAAAAACACACTTTTGCAGCTACACAAATTCAACACACCATTATGGGTCGTGAAGAGTATTTGTTACGCGAAGTATCTCTTAAAGAATACAAGGATAACGATAGAACCTTCTACAACCCATTGGTTGAACTTCCAGTTCACGGTGGTGGTAAGAAACACGTTAACGAAATCGATTTGTGGGATGCACATCCACGTCCTGGTCACAAATGGGGCATGAGCATTGATCTCAATCTTTGTTTCGGTTGTGGCGCTTGTGTTGTTGCTTGTACAGCTGAAAACAACGTTGCAGTTGTTGGTAAGTTAGAAGTTAGCCGCCAACGCGATATGCATTGGTTACGTATTGATCGTTACTACAGTTCTGACATGAACCTTGAAAAAGGCAAAGAAGAACATTTGGGTAGCAAACAAACGTACATTGAAATGGAAAACCCATCAGCGAATCCGCAGGTGACTTTCCAACCAATGATGTGCCAACATTGTAACCACGCACCTTGTGAAACAGTTTGTCCAGTTCTTGCTACCAGTCATAGCACTGAAGGTTTGAACATGATGACGTATAACCGTTGTATCGGTACCCGTTATTGCGCGAACAACTGTCCATTTAAAGTTCGTCGCTTCAACTGGTTTAACTATGGCGGCAACGAAGATTTTGCAAACGTAAATCCAGCACAACAAGAATTAGGACGTATGGTATTGAACCCAGATGTTGTAGTTCGTAGTCGTGGTGTAATGGAAAAATGTAGCATGTGTCAACAACGCTTACAAGCAGGTAAGTTGGAAGCTAAAAAGGCAGGTGCTCCAATAAAAGACGGTGCTATCAAAACAGCTTGTCAATCCGCTTGTCCTTCAAATGCCATCACGTTTGGTGATTTGAATGATAAAGAATCGATGATAACTAAGGCTTTTGCTGATGACCGTACTTACTTCTTGTTAGAGGATATTGGTGTTAAACCTACCAACTCTTACAAAGTAAAAGTTCGTAATCAAGATGAACCAATTCTTGCAGCACATGCAGCAGCTCCAGCTAGCGCTGAGCACAAGGAAGAATCTAAAGCACATTCATAATTAAGAGCAGGTAAACAGAATATTATGCACGCAGAATCAGAAATCAGGATACCCCTCATACTCGGTAATAAGACTTACCGTAACATCACTGATGACATCATTGCACCAATCGAAGGAAAAGCAAAACGTGGGTGGTACACGCTCATCATTATTTGTTCCCTTTGCTGGCTTTGGGGCATTGGCGCATTAGCTTATACTATTGGCGTTGGTATCGGCGCTTGGGGTAGTTCAAACAACGTAGACTGGGCATGGGATATCACCAACTTCGTTTGGTGGATCGGTATCGGTCACGCTGGTACCCTTATCTCCGCGGTACTCTTATTGTTCCGCCAAAAATGGCGCATGGCAATTAACCGTTCTGCAGAGGCAATGACCATATTTGCCGTACTTTGTGCTGCAATATTCGTATTGTTACACACAGGACGTCCTTGGTTAGACTACATGTTGTTCCCACTTCCGAACCAATTTGGTTCCTTGTGGCCAAACTTCAACTCACCTTTGTTATGGGACGTATTTGCAGTATCTACTTATGCAACCGTTTCAATTGTGTTCTGGTACATTGGTTTGATTCCTGATTTCGCAATGATTCGTGACCGTGTTATTAAGCCATGGCAGAAGAAATTCTATGGCTTCTTATCGTTCGGTTGGGGTGGAAGTGCTCGTCACTGGAGTCGTTTTGAAGAAGTATCCTTGGTACTTGCAGGTCTTTCAACTCCACTTGTATTCTCTGTACACTCCATAGTATCGTTTGACTTTGCTACATCGGTGGTACCAGGTTGGCACACTACCATTTTCCCACCTTACTTCGTATCAGGTGCGGTATTCTCTGGGTTTGCAATGGTATTAACGTTGATGTTAGTCGTAAGAAAAATATACGGACTTGAACACTACGTGACCATCAAACACATCGAATACATGAACATTGTAATCATCGTGACTGGTTCAATTGTTGGTGTGGCCTATTTAACAGAATTGTTTGTGGCTTGGTATTCAGGAGTTGAGTGGGAACAATACGCGTTCTTAAACCGTGCTACTGGACCACTTGCTTGGTCGTATTGGATCATGATGGGTTGTAACGTATTCTCGCCGCAGCTATTCTGGGTGAAGAAATGGCGTACAAGCATCACCTTTACTTTTGTTATTTCAATCGTAATCAACATTGGTATGTGGTTCGAACGTTTCGTAATTATCGTTCCTACCTTGTGTCGTACCTTCCTTCCTTCAACTTGGGGAACTTATACACCAAGCTTTATTGATGTGGGTATTTTCGTTGGAACCATTGGTATGTTCGGTACATTCTTCCTGTTGTTCTCGCGTTACTTCCCAGTAATAGCTCAGGCTGAATTGAAAACCATCCTAAAGGCTTCAGGAGAATCACAAAAGAAAGAAGCAGCACAACATCATTAAGTAAAAAGTAGAAATTAATATATGGCAACTGTAAAGCATATCATTCATGGCGTATTTGGAGACGAAGTACCCATGCTCGAGGCTTGTAAAAAACTTCGCGCCTCTGGTATCAGGGTGAAGGACGTTTATTCTCCAATGCCGATTCACGGAATTGATGGAGTTATTGGTGTACCTAGAACACGCATTGCAATCACAGCTTTCATCTATGGTTTAACCGGATGTGGCTTGGCTACGTTAATGATGTGGTACATGATGATTTCTGATTGGCCAAATGATATTGGTGGTAAACCAAACTGGGCTTATTATTTCAATATCCCTGCATTTATTCCCATTACGTTTGAAAGTACGGTATTTTGTGCAGCGCACGGAATGGCATTAACGTACCTCTTACGTTGTTGGTTGATTCCTGGAACAAAGGCTAAAAATCCTGATCCACGTACAACTGACGATAAGTTTTTGGTGTTACTTGAAGTAGGTGACGCACAAGCAGCAAAAGCTCAGGATATTTTTCGTGAAGCAGGCGCTGAAGAAGTGAACCTTAAAGGTTCCTATGAAGTTCAACCCAAGTATGTAATTGAAGAATCGCATTAATCCAAGATGAAAAAAAGTATGATATCACTGCGTTTCGCCGTTGGTTCTGTAGTAGCGGGACTTTTCTTAGCAGGAATAACCTCCTGCGGCAAGCGCGATCAGAATAGTCCGGGTTTTGAATTCATGCCAGACATGTATCGTTCACCTTCGCTTGAGTACTACAGCACTCATACGATTGATGGTGATACTGTTTATAATGCCATGCTACCTGTAAAGGGAACCATTGCAAGAGGATTCATGCCTTATCCTTACGCTAACAATTCAGAAGGGTATGAGGCTGCAGGAGCTAACCTAAAAAATCCATTGCCAATGGCCGATCGTGCAAAATGGGAGGCTGAAGGTGAAGTAATTTATGGTAAATTCTGTATACAGTGTCACGGTGCAACCGGCGCTGGCGACGGTAAAGTTGGCCAAAAACTGCCTGGTGCTCCTCCTGCATATGATGGTGCTTTGAAAACATTACCTGAGGGTAAAATTTTCCACTCCATTACTTATGGTAAGGGTATGATGGGCGCACATGCCCCAATGCTCACGACAGAAGAACGTTGGAAGTTGGTATGTTACGTACAAAAATTGCAGGGACCTCCAGTGCAAGCTGCACCTGCTGATTCAGTTAAAACAGCAACAGCTGCAAAATAATTAAGAAGAAGAGATTGAATATGAACACCGATAAATTAACTTTCACCATACCATCACGTACACGCATGATCTCCATGCTGTTGATGGCAGTGGGCCTTGTGTCAATCATCCTTATGTTCATGAACGACCACGTGGAAGGCGATGCGCATTACCACAACAACCGTGCATGGAGTAATGTTTTTGCAGGCTCTTTCTTTTTCATGGCAATTTCATTGGCAGCAGCCTTCTTCCTTGGCCTCCAATACGCTGCAGAAGCAGGTTGGTCAACTACCATTAAACGGGTGATTGAAGCAACTACTATGTACCTACCATGGGGACTAAGCTTTATGATGTTATTGTTCATTTTAGGACAATTGCATGTTCATCATATCTATCACTGGATGGCAGATGGAATTGCTACCCCTGGACATGAAAATTATGATGCAGTTATCGCAGAAAAAATTGGCTACTTCGGCATTTTCTGGTGGATACGCACTATTCTTTACATGGTGGGATGGGTTTGGTTTACTTTTAAACTTCGCCGCAATTCATTAGAAGCAGATAAATTGGATATCGACGTTAACAACAGCTACCACTGGAAAAACGTAAAAATCGGTGCTTGGTTCATGGTACTTTTTGCTGTGACTTCGTCGACTGCATCATGGGATTGGGTTATGAGTATTGATACACACTGGTTCTCAACCTTGTTTGGTTGGTACATCTTCTCTGGCATGTGGATCAGCGCACTGACTTTCATGACCATTTTAATCGTATGGTTGCGAAAGAATGGCTACTTGGAATTTGTTACCGAAAGTACTGTGCATGATATGGGTAAATGGATGTTCGCGATTTCCTTCTTGTGGACTTACCTCTACTTCTCACAGTTCATGCTAATTTGGTATGCCGATATTCCAGAAGAGGTTGTTTATTTCCAAACCCGTTGGGAAAGTTATAAAGCGCTAATGTGGACGGTGTTGTTTATGAACTTCGCCCTACCAATGGTGATGTTGATGAGCCGTGATAGCAAACGTAACTTCTTCTTCCTAATGTTTGTTGGTACCATCATCTTCGTTGGTCACTACTTGGATGTAATCATGATTGTTATGCCAGGCACAGTTGGTCATCATTGGGATGGCTTAAGCTGGATGGAATTTGGAACCTTCTTTTTCTTCCTTGGATTGTTTATTTATGTCGTGTTAAATGCACTCACCAAGGCACCATTGATGGTAAAGAATCACCCATTCCTCAGCGAAAGTCTTCACCATTCAACCTGATCAATTAAATCATTAGTAGTTAAAGAAATTAGAAATTAAATAAACGATAAAGATGAATCTGTTAGTTCTGTTAGCCATCGCTCTTCTCATTGTTGCTGGTCACCAGTTGCTCCGCATCATTGAGATAAGCAGAAACCTTAAGAAAACGAAGGAATGGCAGGTCTCCGACAATGATAACAACTTGATGGGAAAGTTCATGTTAGTATTCATGATTCTTTTCTTTGCCTTCTTTTTCTGGCAAGTAAATCGTTGGATGGACCGCACCTTACCTGGTGCTGCTTCTGAACATGGCGAGTTTATTGATAAATTGTGGGATGCCAATATTTACCTTATCACTTTTGTGTTCTTGGTAACCAATTTCGTCCTCTTCTTGTTCGCCTATAAATACCGCGGTAACAGCAACCGTAAAGCGGTGTATTATCCTCACAATAATAAATTGGAGATGCTGTGGACCGTTGTTCCTGCTATTGCTCTGGCGTTCATTATCATTTTCGGTTTAAAATACTGGAATGAAATTACTGACCGTGCAACCGATCCAAATCGGGTGGTAGTAGAATTGTATGCAAAACAGTTTGACTGGACGGCTCGTTTTACTGGTAAAGATGGTAAATTGGGAGAAACCGATTACCGTCAAATCTCAGGAAGTAATTCAGTTGGTATGGATACAACCGATGCTAATGGCTACGACGACATGTTGGTTAAAAACGAATTCCACATCCCAGTTAATACCGAGGTTGAACTCCGTATCAGAAGCCGCGATGTTATTCACTCTGTGTATCTGCCGCACTTCCGTGCTCAAATGAACGCGGTGCCAGGTATGGTTACTTATTTCAAGTTCAAACCAACCAAAACAACTGCTGAAATGAGAAAAGATGCGTATGTCATCAATTTGATGAAGGGCATCAATAAACAAAGAGAATTAGAAGGCAAGGAGCCTGTAGAGTTTGACTATACACTTTTGTGTAATAAAATCTGCGGAGCATCGCACTACAATATGCAAATGAATGTTGTAGTTGATACTGAAGCCGACTATTTGGCCTGGTTGGCAAAACAAAAGGCCGTTAAAAGTGTTGCAACTAAATAACTGAAAAATAGATCACAATAAATATGGCTACTACAACCAATACAGCTTTAGAAAAAGAACATCTTGCTCATCACGACCACGTGCATGATCACGATGATCACGAAGAGTCATTTGTGAGTAAATACATCTTCAGTATGGATCACAAAGTGATTTCACGCCAGTTCCTTATCACAGCAGTGGTAATGGCGGTAATCGCTATGACCATGTCCATCATTTTCCGTTTACAATTGGCTTGGCCAGGTGAGAAATTTGCATTCGTAAATGCAATTCTTGGTGATAAATGGGGCAAGGACGGTATTCTCGATCCAAACATGTACCTCGCCTTGGTGACGATTCACGGTACCATCATGGTGTTCTTTGTGTTAACTGGTGGATTATCTGGTACGTTCTCAAACCTCTTGATTCCATACCAAATTGGAGCACGTGATATGGCGTCTGGCTTTATCAACATGTTATCTTACTGGTTCTTCTTTGTGTCAAGCGTAATCATGTTGGCTTCATTGTTCTTAGAAGATGGACCTGCTTCAGCAGGGTGGACAATCTACCCGCCATTATCGGCACTCCCTGAAGCAATTCCGGGTTCTAAAATGGGTATGACCTTGTGGTTGATTTCAATGGCGATTTTCATCGTTTCATCGTTGTTAGGTTCATTGAACTATATTATTACCATTATCAACTTGCGCACAAAAGGCATGAAAATGACCCGCCTTCCTCTCTCTATTTGGGCGTTCTTCATTACAGCGATCCTTGGTGTTCTTTCATTCCCAGTATTGCTTTCATGTGCCTTGTTATTGATTTTTGATCGTAGCTTCAATACTTCGTTCTATCTATCGGATATTTATATTGGTGGTCGTCCACTCGATAATATCGGCGGTAGTCCAATCTTATTCGAACACTTGTTCTGGTTCCTAGGTCACCCTGAAGTGTACATCGTATTATTACCTGCACTAGGTATCGCTTCAGAAGTAATCGCCACGAATTCACGTAAACCAATTTTCGGTTACCGTGCAATGATTGGTTCTATTCTAGCAATCGGTTTCTTATCGTTTATCGTATGGGGTCACCACATGTTCTTAACCGGTATGAATCCGTTCCTAGGTTCTGTATTCGTGTTTACTACTTTATTAATTGCCATTCCTTCAGCTGTTAAAGCGTTTAACTACATCACAACGATGTGGAAGGGGAACTTGCAATACACTCCTGCTATGCTTTTTGCTGTAGGATTGGTTTCTTCATTTATCACTGGTGGTGTAACTGGTATCATCCTGGCCGATTCTACACTCGATATTAACGTACACGATACATACTTCGTTGTAGCTCACTTCCACATTGTAATGGGACTAAGTGCGATATTCGGTATGTTTGCTGGTGTTTATCATTGGTATCCTAAAATGTTCTTAAGGATGATGAATAAGAAATTGGGTTACTTGCATTTCTGGTTAACCATCATCACAGCTTATGGCGTGTTTTTCCCAATGCACTTCCTCGGAATGGCAGGGGTTCCACGTCGTTATTACACCAACTCAAACTTCCCAATGTTTGATAATTTGGTGGATGTGAACGAAATTGTCACCTATTGTGCAATTATCGGTGCTTTAGCACAAGGCGTATTCTTGTTTAACTTTTTCTACAGCATGTTCCGTGGAGAAAAGGCTCCTCAAAACCCTTGGAAAGCGAACACTTTGGAATGGACTACACCAATGGCTAACATACATGGTAACTGGCCTGGCGAACTTCCTGAAGTTCACCGTTGGGCTTATGACTACAGCAAGCCTGGTCAAGATAAAGACTATGTTCCTCAAAATATCCCACTCGCCGATGGCGAAGAAGATGGTGGAGCACACTAACAAAAAAGGAGGCCTAGGCCTCCTTTTTTTTTGATATGTTTTTATTGACTAAAATGCGTAATCACTCAAATAGTTAAACGCTGGTGTGAGTTCTCCATTTGAACAAATGGTTGCTCTTGCAATGACACCATCTTCGTCGGCCCCAATTAGGTGAGGAAGTACACGCTCAGATAAATCTTTTCCAAAGTCATCGCTTGCATCGCGTGGTAGCTCGCACGGTAGATTATCTACAGCCATAATGCAAATGCTGTCCTTCTTAAATGGAAGGTCCTCTTGCCCAGATAGAATATTGTAACCATAGAATGGACTCGCGATAGTGCTGGCGCGCATCGTTGTTGGAACCGACCCGTTTACATCACAGGTAACATCTGCGATAACTGAAATATGAAAGTCCCGTTCAGTGATGTCTTCTTTACTAAACATCAATGGCGCCTTGGGGTCCCAATAATGAGCTGAAATATACAAGTCAGTACACTTGGTAAACGGTTTGAATTTAGATGTAAAGTGTTCTGGGTGGCTAAAGAAATCATTTAAATCGAAGTTATGATCATTGGGGCGCTCAACATAATCTCTTGGATTTAATTGACAGTAGACTGGCTCACGAAACGAGCCCATCAGGTATTCTTCAGGTGTTATTTTACGAATGCGTAAATAACTCAACGTTTCAATGGCACCATTGGCTACCCGACCACCACCGGTTAAAGCAATCTTGATATTTGGTAGCCGAACGCGTCGAAGTTCTTCTTCCATTTCGGCACGGTCACGGCATTGGTTAGCCGGACGAAGTCGGAATAAATCGTACTTTAAACCATAACCCAAAATACCATTGTAAGCACCAACTATGCCGGCATAACGGCCAAAGCCGATGATTCGATTGTGTTTATTATCAGTAAGCGTCTCATAATCAATCATCGTAATTTTGTTTGCGATGAGGGCCTTCATTAACTTCTGATTATGCGGTTGTTTTTTAATAGTATGGGAAAAGAAGAAGTACTTCTTACCTGGAATCAATTTGTGGGCAGGAACCTCTTTAACCCCCATCAGCACATCACAATCGCTTAAGTCTTCTTGTAAAGTAACACCAAAAGCTTCGTATTCAGAGTCACTGTAACAACGAATTGGACTCGGTTGAACCACGATGGAGACGTGCGGCCAATTTCTTGTTAATTCGGCACAAATTAATGGGGTGAGGGGGACGCGTTTATCTGGAGGACTTTTTTCCTCTCTTAACACACCAATTTTAATTTTCTCCATCCTTAATGTTATTTTTACAAATATACGTGAACCATTTCGCTTGAAGCACACTTACTTTTTTCTGCCCATATTCTTGTTGTATGCCGCATTCGTTGTGGCACAACCGAGCAACCGTACACTTATCAAGTACCCGCCTGATAAGTTGCGCGCTGATGCTGTTGTTTTTAAAGAGGCAGTGCTAGCCATGCACCCGGTAATTGGTTATTACGAACCAAGGACGTGGTATCAAAACGGTTTTGATACATTGATAACATCACTGAAGGATAGTTTAACGGAAAGGGAATTTCGTTTACGACTTAAACTATTTATGGATGAACTTCACTGTGGCCACTCAGAAGTTTATTATTCAAAACAGACAATGGCCGTTGTGGCCAAACAAAAGTTTAATTTTTCACCTTATTTGTTTTTACCAATTGGCGAGAAGGTTTATTTGTTAGGAGCCATGATGGATAAGCCGGATAGTTCATTTCACAAAGGCAGTGAAATTTTATCGATTAATGGCGTACGGGTTGATTCGATGATTAGGTATATGCGTCACTTGATTACCACCGACGGCTATTCCACTACAGCAAAAGATCATTACATTCAGTTGGGGTTTAACACCTATTTTCCTGCGCTTTTTGGTCGGCCAGACACCTTCGTAGTGGAGTACATTGATGGATACGTTAAAAAGACCATAAAGTACCCTGCCAAGAAGTATAAAAGCTTACCTCAATTGCCATTAAAGTTAAAACAAGATAGTTTGTTTCATAAAATACGTCGTTCGTCTATTGCTTGGCGTTACCTTGATGAGAGTAAAAAAGTGATGGTGGTACGAATTGATGCGTTCTCCCATTCGGCTTACAAGCGGGCACACAGACGTATTTTTAGAAAAGCACGGAAAAACGGAGTGGATAAAATGATAATCGATTTGAGGAATAATGGCGGAGGAAGTTTAGCCAATACCTATAATCTGCTATCGTATGTGATGGACCGTCCTGTTACACAAACATTAAGGACCAGGGTGAAAAATTATCCCTTAAAAGATTACACTAAGGGAAATGTGTGGTTCAGGTTAACGCGGTTTGTTTTTTCTAGAATTGGCACACACCTTATTCAAGGAGATACAGATGTTTACGTATACACCATCAAGCAAAGGCGGCGCAATCATTACGATGGGTCAATTTACGTTTTCACCAATGGTGGCACTTTTTCTGCTGCCGCGTTAACAACAGCCTATATTAAAAAACGCCCCAATGCTAAAGTAATTGGTGAAGAAACTGGCGGAGCTGCTGAGGGCTGCAATGCAGGCGTAACAGCCGTTTATAAATTGCCGAATACAGGAATACGAATTTATGTACCCGCCTTCAGGATTGTGCATGATGTTTCGCCTGAAAAAACTGGCAGAGGAATTCAGCCAGATGTGCCAATACGCTATGGCTACAAGGATTTGCAGCTTCGGCGCGATTTGGAATTGGAATACTTCCTTCAGGTTATCAATAAATGAGTACCTTTGTAGTAAGTTCTTTGAGTACTACTTATGGGTCCGACCGGTTTTGACAGTAAGTACGTAGACAGGTAAGCATGTAGAGCGTTGTAAGAAGAGCTCTTTAAACAGAACTTTCACAACTATTAACTGGCGAAGAGAATTCTTACGCTATGGCTGCCTAATCGTATCGATTAGAGCCATTGCTTTCCTGAAAGCCTTTTCTTGCGGCGTTCAGGGTGAAGCATCGAAAATGCAGGGATTGACCGGCAGGTGTTACGACGCCGGGCAATATTAGTAACTAAGTAGTTATTTGGAAATTTTTGACTCCTGATAACTGCCGACAATCAAGTCAAAGATAAACATGTAGAAAGCTTGCTTATGGCTTATTTGGACGAGGGTTCGACTCCCTCCGGATCCACAATGAATGAAAAAAAGGCCCGCGATAGCGGGCTTTTTCTTTTTACACGCGAGCGTTGAAAGCCTTAGCTTTCAAAAGCGAGCGTGTAAAAAGAAAAAGCGATGCGTTAGCAGCGTTTTTTCATTTTGACTTTTGGTAAGGAGGGACGAGCGGAGCTACTCCCGAAATCGTTGAAAGCCCTAGCTTTCAAAAGCGAGCGTGTAAAAAGAAAAAGCGATGCGTTAGCAGCGTTTTTTCATTTTGACTTTTGGTAAGGTGGGACGAGCGGAACTGCTTATATCTATCGCAATATTTTAATTCAGTTAAAGTGAGATGGCTTTCGTTAAATTTCTTTTCTATTTCAAAGTAGCGCATGACGTCGAAGAGAAAATAGCTCTGCGTAGATAAAGTTTAAGCCAACGTAAATAGCGTTAAACCCAATGCCGTAATGTGCGAGAGGGATTGCAGGCAGTAGCAAGATGCAGCCAGGCCTTACACACACTTGGTTGGCGGAGGCTGCTTCCTTTTTTTGGGGGGAGCAGACCCCGTACAACTTAGTGTGTGTGGGCCTGGCAAATCTTCTACAGCCGGAAAGCCCGCCCGCTCGCCCAAATAATTAATAGAGCGGACGAATCATTTCAGCTGAATCTTCAACGATTCTAATAAATAGGTTCGAGCTTTTGAGTCGTGTTTCATGGTGTCGAGCACTTGTTTTGCCCTAGTTGTATTGCCTTGCATGATTTCTATGCGGGCTAAATTTAATGCGGGTTCATCGAACCTTGGAGAAATACGCAATGCTTCTAAAAACAACTGTCGGGCTTGTGCGATTTGCTTTTTCTCATAATACAAAACGCCAAGATCATTGATTAGGTGATGGTGATATGGTGCCTCATTTAATGCCAATCGAAATTGTTTGAAAGCAGAATCAGGAACGTTTAACGACTGCCAAGCTCGCCCAATTTGCCACTGAATGGGGTTGGACCAAGGATCTAATGTGTACAAAGGGTGGAGTGCTTTTTGTCCGTATTCGATAACTTTTGCAAAGTTGTTTTCAGTAAATGAACGGTTCATTTTATCGGTGTAATACTCACCCCGAATGCGAATGGCGCTTACTGTGCACACGTATAACAACAGAGCTAACAAGAAAAAAGTTGGCCATTTTTTAGGCGTGCGTTGGTTAGGTGTGACGATTAAGGATACTATGAACAGGACTAACATACCGTGTTCGGCACGTTCTAAAGGAAAGTCATTAAACAGAAGAATGAACACTACCACAAAGGCTGTTAGACCTACTAGTGCGATTTGGGTTATGCTATTTTTGAAGGACTGGAAGAGGGTAAAAACGGGTGTGAACAAAAAGAGAAATAGTCCGAAGACACCTGCTTCGCAGAGAATTAGGATGAAATCGTTGTGAGGTCGTTGGAAGGTGACATAAAGATCTTCAACCCGAAACATGCCGGTTAAAGAATGCGAGGGAAACATTACTTGCCAATTACCAGCGCCGATGCCTAACCAAGGATGTTCTGCTACTAGTTCAAAACTCTTTATCCAGAGTTGTTGCCTTTCGCTATCGACCAGGGTGACCCACTGGTTGTTAAGCGCTATAGGTAAGGCGAAATAGAACAGGCCAACAAGAATAGATGTGCAAAGTAGGGACCATAAAAAAACGTTGAACTTTATAACAGGACGTGTTTTACGAAACAAGTAGTGTGAAGCCAACCAGCCCATCACCAAAACCCCAGTGGCGATCCATCCTGTTTTGCTATAGAGTAAGCAGGAAATGATGAGTGCAACAAAAGCCAACCATTTATAGTTTTTGTGAATGATTTTTTTTTCGAGAGCGAGTAGTATGCAACAGGCCAACAAAATCAACGCTGAAACAACTAAATTTTTGTGACCATGTAAAGCGGTGATTTGATAAGAGACGTTGCGGCCAATGCCTGATTGCACGAGTTGATAGAGAGTAGAGACGAGTGAAATAGTGCCAGAAAACAAAAGAGATAGAACAAAAACACGGCGTTCGTCATCTTTCAACTGTCTGAAGATAAAAAAGCAGCCCATCCAAAAACACGGCCGTATCAACCAGGTGAGCGCTTCGCTTGTATTAGTAGCGTATAAGGCGCTTAAGGCTGAAAGGGCAAGAAAAAGCACGATCGCTACGTCGGACCCTTGAAAGCTATAGGTTATTTGTCCCCTTTTAGAGAGAATATAGGGGAGAAAGGAGATTGAAAGAAAGAAAAATCGGGGAAAGAGTCCGGGATCAATCGCCAATGATGAAGAAAACAGCATGGCTAGTCCCGGCAAAGCCATTAGCATGGCAGAATATGTAAGTTTTGAGTTGATTCTGATAAAACGGTTGGAGAACAAAATAAAAACTAGTAATGCCGTGAAAATAAGGCTAAAATCCCCATTTTGGCCAATTATTCAACGATTCGTGCCACTTATAAAGTAAAAATTGAGGTAGAGCTTTGTTCACGTGTTGGATAAATGTTAATTCTAATTCTTCGTTAATTGTTCGTTGTTTGACTGAGTGAAAAAATGGCTATTTTGTGGGACTATTAGATCATATAACATGAAAAAAATCACACTTGCTGTTTGTTTAATGGGAATGCAATGGATGCATGGTCAAACACATTTTAGACTAGCTCCTTTTGCATCAGATTTTCAATTTAGTAAACAACAAACACTCGAGTTCGTTACCCTTGATCCAGCAAAGGCGCCTGTGGCGGCCAATGTTGTTGGATTTATCAATGAAAACGTATTAAACAATGGGGCCACCAAGGTGGCGGTTCTCAAATCAGAGAACGATGAAATAGGATATACCCATACCCGTTATACCCTTCAATACAATGGTACTGAGGTAGCAAGACGTCAGATTATTTCACACGTAAAAGACGGTAAGCTTGTTTCTCTTAACGGGGAGATGTATGAACCAAAAGCACCATCCAACAGTATGACACTAAGTGAGGCTGTGGCACTCTCTAATGCTCTAAAATACATTGGTGCCGATCGATATATGTGGGAAAATAAGGCGGAGGAGTCGCACATGCGCCAAGTTTTAGAAGATCCCAATTTCTCGTATTACCCAAAAGGAGAGCAAATCATTTTGGAGAAGAATGGTAAAGCACTTTATACCTGGCGTTTTAACATCTACGCCGAAGCACCATTATCCCGTTCTTATGTTTTTGTGGATGCTTCAACGGGGGCAATTGTAGACAAGGAAGATTTAATTTGTACTGTCAATGCAACCAATACCGTAGCTACTAAGTACAGTGGCACACAAACTGTGACCGTTGATTTTACGGGGTCACTCTATCAATTAAAGGAAACAGGACGTGGATTAGGTATTGAAACCTATAACATGCAGGCTGGCACCAACTATAACAATGCAGTTAACTATACGAACACAACCACAAGCTGGACCGTTGTAAACAATACCCAGGGCGGCAGAGATGCTCATTGGGGCGCAGAAAAAACGTATGACTACTATTGGTTTATTCATAATCGCAATAGTATTAATAACAATGGTTTCAAGTTAATCAGTTATTGCCGTTATGGTAACAACTACGTTAACGCGTTTTGGGATGGTCAACGTATGACATACGGTGATGGCAGTACTTCAAGCGGGTATGGTGTATTTACTGCACTTGATGTTTGTGGGCATGAAATTACACACGGGTTAACTTCCAATACAGGTAACTTAACGTATCAAAATGAGTCAGGTGCTTTGAACGAAGGCTGGTCTGATATTTTTGGTGTTTCTATCGAAAACTATGGTCGCCCTACAAATTGGAATTGGAAGATTGGTGAAGACATTGTCAATGGTGGCATGAGAAACATGGCAAATCCCAATCAATTTGGTGATCCTGATTGTTATCTTGGTACCAATTGGTATGCTGGCACACAGGATAATGGTGGAGTTCACACTAATAGCGGTGTTGCCAACTTCTGGTTCTATCTTTTAACAACAGGTGGAATTGGCACAAATGATTTCAATAACACTTACACCGTAACAGGTATTGGTATCACAGACGCAGCAAAAATTGCATTCAGAGGCATGACGGTTTATTTTACACCTTCAACTAATTATACCAATGCGCGTGCATTAACTGTTCAAGCAGCGAAGGACTTATTTGGCAATTGCAGTACACAAATGATTTCTACCATGAACGCATGGTATGCTTGTGGCGTTGGAACCTCATACAATCCTGCTACAGTTGGTGTTGATTACAAGCCAAACATTACCAATTTCTGTTCATTACCAGCAACCGTTACTTTTAGTAACTTAACCATGAATGGCAGTAATTATGTTTGGGATTTTGGTGATGGTACCACCTCAACCGCTACCAATGCTGTAAAAACTTATACTGCTCCAGGCAACTACACCATCAAATTGAAGGCCACGGGCTGTAATAATTTGGTGGACAGTACAACCAAGTTCAGTCAGATTGCTATTAACCCTGTTACTACCCCGCAAGTTGCCGATTATTATGGTTGTAGCGCTTACGGTGCTACACTTACAGCAACAGGAAGTGGCACCATGAATTGGTATCCTAACATTAGCTCAACGACTTCGATTGGAACTGGGGCAACGTGGGTAACCCCACCATTAGGTTCTAGTGCTACATTTTATGTAGCTAGTCAAGGTGGTGGCGGACAGTTTGCTGGTGGTGAATTGGCCCCAATCAATGGTGGGTATTTAAATAACAACACACATTGGTTAAGCTTTGATGTGAATCAAAACTGTACGTTGAACACGATTGACATTGATGCTCAGTTTGCTGGTAACCGCACGATAGTGATCAGAAACAATGCCAATACAGTAGTATACTCCCTCACCACTTATTTGAATGTTGGGATTAATACTGTGAACATAAACCAAGGACTCACAGTTGGAACAGGATACAAGATGATGTTAAATGGTGGCAGTTCGGCAATGTATCGCACTACAACTGGTGTGAATTTTCCATATCCTTTGGGTAATGCCGTAAATATAACCGGCTCTAGTATTGCGGGCAGTTATGTGTGGTTCTATAATTGGAATGTAACTGTACCAGGTTGTACCAGTAATAAGGTAGCGGTAAATGCCAACATTACTCAAGGTCCTGTTGTAACAGCTACTGCGCCAGTTTCAACGATGTGTAAGGACGATCAAGTAAACATTACTGGTTCTCCAGCAGGCGGGGTATTTACTGGTGGTAATTTTAATGGATCAACGTTTGCGCCAATCAGCTCAGGCACCTACAATCTCGTTTACACATATACGGATAACACCAGTGGTTGTCCTGGCTATGACACCTCAGTTGTGATGGCTGTAGAAGAGTGTGAAGGTTTGGCTAAGTTGACAAGTGGACAAATGAAAGTTTACCCGAACCCAGCCTCAGATATTATTCAGATTTCTGGAATTAATGGTAACGGTAACATGCAGGTGTTTGATGCCACAGGGCGACTTGTAGCGACATTAGCAGTTAGTGAAGCTAAGATCGTAAGTGTGGCTGATTTAGCAAAAGGTGTATACATTCTGCAATACAGAAATGCAGAAGGTGTGTTAGTCAACGCTACACGATTTGTGAAGGAGTAATTAGATAAACTGAAATAATTTACGAAGCGGCTTCAGGTAAAGGGTTAACAAACCCGGCCTGAGGCCGTTTTGTTTCCAGGCTAAGCGGTCTTCACGATTGGCCTTTAGACGGTTGGCCAAAGTAACATTGCTCATGCCACCGGTGCGCATTTTCACGGTAACTTGTTGAAGATAGGCCAATGTAATTCCTTCCTTCAAAATAAAACGCAGCATTAATTCATAATCTGCAGCACTCCTAAAATTCAAATTAAAAACACCGAATTTGTTATAGACAGATCGTTTCACAACAAAAGTAGGGTGGGGAGGCATCCAGCCCCAATAAAAGGCGTTGCTGCGATAGCTGCCACTTACCCAATTTCTAACAACCTTGCTTACATCTGTTCGGTTTACATAGTGCAAATCGCTATACACAGCATCAGCATTAGATTGTTTAAACAAATTAACGTAATTGGATAAAACTTGGTGGTGTGCATAAAAATCATCAGAATGGAGTATAGCAACAACATCACCCGTTGCTAATTGAATGCCTTTATTTAACGCATCATAGATACCCTTATCTTTTTCAGAAATAACCGTGGTGATATTAGAACGGTACTTATTGATTATATCCATTGTGCCATCTGATGAAAGACCATCAACCACAATGTATTCAACCAACGGATAATCTTGTTGAATGACTGACAACAGCGTGTCTTCTATTGTTTCAGCTGAATTGAAGGTAACAGTTATAACAGAGACTTTCATTCGAATTGATCGGCAAATTTTCTTAGTGATGTAAAGCAAAAATCGGCCATGGCTACATTAGTTTCACCGATGAACACCGTTATCATTCCCACCGCTTTACCAAAGGCAATATCACTTGAACTATCACCAACCATAATACTTTTTGAAAAATCAATTTCTGGAAAATCGTTTTTGGCTTGTAAGGCCATTCCGGTTCCTGGCTTACGAGTGGGGTGATTTTCAGCAGCCAGGTAGGGAGAATAGTAGACTTTATCAATAGTACCACCGTGGTAAGCCAATTCGTAGACCATGTTTTTATGGATGAGTTCTAGGTCTTCACGGGTGTAAAGCCGTTTTGCAATTCCTTGTTGGTTGGTCACAACAACCGTCCTTCCAAAAAGCTTAGAGAGGTCGCGAATGGCAGTAATTGTGCCTTCAATAAATTCGAACTCTATCCAATGTTTCACATAATCATCTACCAATCGGGTATTGATAACACCATCCCTGTCTAAAAACAAGGTCCATTTTTTATCAATATTCAAATCTCTTAAATGCATCTTGTGCTTTGTTGTAATCGGTTGGTACGCCAATATCGATAAAGAAACCCGAGGTGGTGCAACTATAAAAAGAAAGTTCTTGCGCTTTAGCTTGAAAAACATCCTTTTCAATGGAGAAACTACCTTCGGAAGTGTGGTTCAAATAACTTTTTTTATTGATAAGATACACCCCGCCATTTATTAATCCGGCTAAGTGGTCATTTGATTTTTCTTTAAAATCGGTAATTTTAGCTGACTTGTTAAGTAGAATGGAGCCAAAACGTGACGCATCTTCTACTTCACGAAGAACGAGAGTGATGTCGGCATTTGCCTGAATGTGTATAGATTCTACTGCATTTTTGTCAAATTCGAGAAAAGAATCACCATTCATGACGAAAACATTTTCATCCTCCGTAAAAGAAAGAGCATGACGAATAGCACCACCAGTACCCAAGGGGCTTTCTTCGATAGCGTACTTCACAGCCAGTTCACGGTATTGATTGTGATAACGGGCTTGAATTTGGTCTGAAAGGTGTCCAGTTGATAGCACCACTTTCTCAAATCCCAGACTAATGAGATAATTCAATAAAATATCAAGGAAAGGCCTACCATTAATTGGCACCAATGGTTTAGGCGTGTTTTTTGTTAATTCTCCTAATCGTGTACCGAATCCTCCGGCCAAAATAATGGCTTCCTTCGACATTACATTCTAGGAAAAAGTTTCATTTCTGTCAGTTCACAAATGGTATGCCCAAGTAACATATGGCATTCTTGAATTCTAGGTGTATCAGAGCTTGGAATATTTACCAGCAAATCAACCTTTCCGGCTAATTTTCCTCCTGTTTTACCTGTGAATCCAACTGTTAGCATTCCTTTTGCTCGCGCCGTTTCCATAGCTGCAATAACATTATTACTATTACCGCTAGTGGTTAAACCAATGAGCACATCACCCTTTTTTCCCATTGCTTCAACAAGGCGACTATAAATTAAATCATAACTGTAGTCATTAGCCACAGCGGTGAGGTAACTAGTGTTTACATGTAGCGCATCGGAGTTGAGAGGTGGACGGTCATAATAGAATCTACCACTTAATTCAGCAGCTAAGTGCTGAGCATCGGCAGCACTGCCACCATTGCCACACCACAAGACTTTTCCGCCGGATTGATAGGCGGCAACTATACCTTCAACCGTTTTTTCAACTGCGTGGAGAACCTGTGCATCACTCAATAAAGCAGTTTTTAAATCAATAGAGGCGGTTACGCGACTTCGTATAAATTCTAACATGTTATAAAATTAATTGTTTCGGCGTATTAATCCATTAAATAAATCGGACTTAATAGCAAAATGATTGAATATCCGTGTTAACCTTATCATATTCAATAACCGTTAGGCACATGAAGCTCAATGGTGTTACTACTTGATTCTTGTAGGAAGTAACCTAATAGCGTGGTAGTAAGCCGATTGGAATTGAAAAAGGGGGAGGCGTTTTGCATTCGTGGTCAAAAATGTTATGTTTGTCGAGCCTTCTGGCCAAAAATGAATATAGAAGTCTGTTTCACTCCGCTTTCTTACCCTCTCTTTCACAATCCTAATTCTATTGTGGTGGTGATTGATGTACTAAGAGCCACTTCCGCTATTACAACTGCATTTTATAATGGGGTCTCAAAAATGATACCTGTTGCTACTGTTGAAGAAGCGAGAACCTATAAAGAAAATGGCTTTATGGTAGCTGCTGAACGCAATGGTGAAATTGTGGAGGGATTTGACCTGGGTAACAGTCCATTCGGTTACATGAACACCCGTGTAAAAGGGAAAACCATCGCTATTACTACAACAAATGGCACCCATGCCATCAATGTTTCTAAACAAGCGAACAAGGTGGTTGTGGGGAGCTTTCTAAATCTTGAGATACTAACCGAGTTTTTACGTAAAGAAAAAAGAGATGTACTTTTTCTTTGTGCAGGTTGGAAGGATAAATTTAACCTTGAAGATTCATTGTTTGCCGGTGCGGTTGCTGAATCGCTTATTTTTAAGTACGGCTTTAATAGCACCTGTGATTCTACGATAGCAGCCATGGAACTATACAAATTGGCTAAACATGATTTGTATGGTTTCTTAGCCAATTCCTCCCATCGTAACCGATTGCAAAAATTAGATTTAGAAAGAGATATTCAATACTGCCTCACACCTAATCAATGCCCAGTTGTGCCAATTATGGAGGGGAAGTTTTTGATAAAATCGTCCTTTACTCTTTAGGTGGTAAGTATTTATCCCGTTTCGAGCCTTGGTACATTTCGTATTTCAAATACCGACACTCTAACGAGCCGTTGTAAATTTTTATTTTACGTGAAGTGCGAAGGCCAATAGCCTTGATAGCTTCGGGATTACTAGTAATTATCCAAGCATTAAAGCCAGAAAAATCCTTTTTTAATTTATTCCCAATCTCTTTATACAAGCCAGTGATTTCATGAACAGGTAATCGTTCGCCATAGGGTGGGTTGAGAATCAAGGTGCCCGCCTTACGTGTGGGTTGAATATCGAAAAAATCACCTTGTTGTATTTTTACAACGTCTTCTACTTTTGCATGGCCAACATTGGCAAGGGCTTTTTTTACCGTGTAAGGATCAATTTCATTACCAATAATTTCTACCTCCTTATTACTGATACGGTTTAATGCATTGTCTAGTATGGTGTCGTATAACTGTTCATCAAAATTTTGCCAACGCATGAATCCAAAGTCCTGTCTAAAATAACCTGGTGGAATTTTGTTTGCTAACAAAGCCGCTTCAATCGCTATCGTACCAGACCCGCACATGCCATCAATCAATACGTGATGCGGCTCCCATCCGCTAAGACTTACTAAACCAGCAGCCAAGACTTCTTTAAGCGGGGCTAAGTTTTGTTCTGCTCTGTAGCCGCGTTTATACAGCGGATCACCACTGCTATCGATGTACAGCGACACTTCGTCGTTAAAAACGCGGGCATAGAGTCGCAAATCTGGACGAATTAGATCAACCGAAGGCCGTTTTCCCTCTAGTCTTCTAAAGCGGTCAGCAATGGCATCCTTTATTTTTTGAGAAACGAAAAGCGAATGATTGTAAAGTTCTGTGTTTAACACCGATTCTATCATGAAGGATTGATCGGTGTTTAAAAAACGTTCCCATTCAATGAGGCCAGCTTGTTTATAAAGCTCTTCTTCATTACCTGCAATGAACGAAGTAATGGGTATCATGATTTTAAGTGCCGTGTGCAAACATAGATTGGCTTTGTAAACAAATCCGAGGTCACCTGTCACAGAAACACCGCGAGTAAAGGGTTCAATGTTTTTTCCACCCAACCGTTGCAGTTCCTTCGCTAATACTTCTTCTAAACCATAGAAGGTGGTGATTTTTAATTCTAAATCACCCTTTTGTTCGAATAGATAGTTAACCTTCATTTATTAAGGAGTATTTGTGAAGTATTGTTTTTGATTTTCAATGTTAAATCGTCGGTGGGTAAATCATTAGAATCTGTGCCAAATGGGTCTTCTATTTCTTCACTTATGAGTTCGAGTGAGGCAAAGGCATAGAACAAAAACATAACAACCGGTATTGCAAAGTAGCCAATACTTACCGATAAGCCTATTGGTAAGGTGACGACATATAAAAAAATAATTTTTTTAATGAATATGCTATAGGAAAATGGGATGGGGGTGTTGCGTATGCGTTCACATCCACCACAGATGTCGGCTAATGCCTGTGTGTTTTCAGCTAGCGGTATAGCGGCATACGGGTCGTTCTTACAAATATGCGTAAATGTATTATGAAGTTGGGTCAATACAAAATTGGGTACATGCGGAGCCAACTTTGCCTCATTTGAAAAATTCGCATCTACTAATTCTAATTCCTCCGGCGCTTGTTGATCTCGAAGGTGATTTTTTAGTGCTATAGCGAAATTGGTAATCAACGCGGCTGCATTGGCGCGCTGTTTCGAATCGTTTGTTAACGACTGAACTCTAATTGCAAGCACACGACTGTGATTCAATAAGCTTCCCCAAAGTTTTCGGCCTTCCCACCACCGGTCATAGGCGCTGTTAATTCGAAACACCAGCACCATTGATATCATGAAACCTGAGAGTTGATGAAAGATGACCAAACCTTGAACTTGAAGCAATTTGTGTTTCTGTTCAATGTAAACATAACCACCAGTTAATAACCCAAGAATCAACATCGTGGGAATTAACATGCGGAATGTGTCGGATTTATGGAATTGAAAAATTAGCTTGAACCAATCTTTCGGATTGTAGGAGACCATCGATGCAATTAATATGACAATACTACTTTTTCAATAATGGCAATACATTCATCCATTTGAGCTCTATTTATGACAAGTGGGGGCGCAAACCGAATAATATCCCCATGAGTGGGCTTGGCTAATAAACCGTTTTCAGCAAAACCCAAACAAACATCCCACGCCGTTTTTCCATTTCGCTCTTTTATCACAATGGCATTAAATAATCCTCTTCCTCTCACTGTTTGAATGAGGTCGGTTTTAGTTTGCAATGCCTTCATACTAGCTCTGAATACCTCTCCCAAGGTCATAGCGTTCTCAGCTAATTTCTCTTCTTTTAAAATTTTAAGCGCTTCCATCGCCACTGCACTTCCTAAGGGATTGCCACCATAGGTGGACCCATGTTCGCCTGGTTTAATAGTAAGCATGATCTCATCAGAAGCGAGTACGGCACTTACCGGCATCATGCCTCCGCTGAGTGCTTTTCCGAGAATAAGAATGTCGGGCTTAACAGACTCATAGTCACACGCCAACATTTTACCAGTTCGACAAAGGCCTGTTTGAATTTCATCTGCAATGAAAAGCACATGGTACTGGTCGCACAATTGGCGTATGCCTGCTAAATAACCTTCTGAAGGAACAACAACACCGGCTTCGCCTTGAATCGGTTCAACCATAAAGGCCGCTGTGTGTGGGTCAGCTATTGCTTTTTCTAATTCGACTAAGTTATCGTAAGGTACACGCTCAAATCCGGGGACAAATGGTCCGAATCCTTCATAACTGCTAGGGTCGTTGCTGGCTGATACGGCAGCAATCGTTCGTCCCCAAAAGTTATTTTCGGCGAAAACAATTTTGGCTTTATTTTCTGGAATGCCTTTCTTAACATACCCCCACCTTCTGGCCAGTTTGATAGCTGTTTCAGCTCCCTCAACACCGGTATTCATCGGTAATACTTTATCGTACCCGAAATACTGGGTAATATATTCTTCATATTCACCAAGAACTGAATTGTGAAAAGCTCTAGAGGTAAGCGTGACTTTTTGCGCTTGTTTGGTGAGCGCCTCAATTAAACGTGGGTGACAATGACCTTGATTAACAGCGCTATAGGCTGCTAGAAAATCAAAGTAGCGTTTGCCTTCCGTGTCCCAAACAACAGCTCCTTCTCCCTTTTCAATAACAACAGGTATGGGGTGATAGTTATGTGCACCGAAACGGTGTTCAAGTTCGATTAAATGTTGGCTGCGGGTTTCAACTATGCTCATAAGTCACTAATTCCTACAAATATAAGGTTAAATGGCGATTTTGTCCTTGCCCGGCAAGAACCTCAGTTCGCCGATTTTTCACTATTTTAAGAGCAACAAAAGTCCTACGGAAACGTTAATTCTGTAACTTTAAGGTTTATCATTTTGATAAGACGGTTCTACATATTTTTATTCCTTTTGGCTTCCGTCAAATTGTTGAGTCAATTTAACTATGGCCACCAAATGGAATTCGGCAAAAACCGAATTCAGTACAAAGAATTTGTTTGGAATTTTTTCGATTATGAAGAGTTCCGTGTTTATTACTACCAAGGTGGTCAAGAAATAGCAAAGTACGTTGCTTACAGCGCCTCGCGACAGCTGCCAATTATTAATAAGCGAATTGGTAGACAAACCAAGGATAAAATCAATGTATTGGTTTATAACAATGTGTCTGATTTTAGACAAAGTAATCTTGGTCTGAGTAAAGATGAACAAGGTAATACTGGGGGCACCACAAAAATTATTGGAGATAAAGTATTTCTGTATTTCAATGGCAGCCGTTCAGACTTAGAACAACAAGTACGAGCTGTTCTTGCAGAAGTGATGATCAACAAAGAGCTATTCGAAGGCTCGGCAAGGGAAATGGTGCGCAACTCAACCTTACTCAACGTGCCTGATTGGTTTCTTCAAGGGTTGGTTAGGTACATTTCTCAAGGTTGGACCACCGTAAACGATAATCAACTATATGATAATTTAAAAAACGACCAATTCAGTTCCTTCAACCGTTTGAATGGCGAAAAGGCCGCACAAGCTGGACATGCGCTTTGGTATTACTTGGCATCAACGTTTGGTGAAAGCTACATTCCTACATTGCTTTACATGACGCGTGTAACAAGGAGCCCTGAAAATGCCTTGATAAACACGTTAGGTGTGACCTTGCCTGGTTTGATAAATGACCTCACCGAAGTTTATCACCGAAGAATCTATAGCTACCGCGATTCGCTGCGTAAATCACCGATTAAAAATAATACGGTGCTAAAAAGGTTTAGTGAAAATACCGATTATTATCATCCTCGTATCAGTCCAAACGGTGACCAAGTGGCGTATGCTAGTAATACCTTGAATCAATTAAAAGTACACATTAAGAACACCGCTGATGGTAGCCCAAAAAGGGTACTAAAATTGGGACCTAAAGTGGAGATGATTCCAGATTTTTCTTACCCGTTACTGACATGGCATCCAGATGGCAAACATCTACTTGTTATTTATGAAAAAGCGGATCAGCTTTATCTGCAAACTTACGATGTCGAATCAGGTGAAAAGGTGGTCCGGCCAATTCCTGGCTTTACAAAAATCAATAGTGCTGCATTAAGTCCCGATGGAAAAAAACTCCTCATGAGCGCTGTTAAACGTGGCAAGGGTCAGTCGGATGTGTTTATTTTTGGCGTGGCCTCTGGTGCTATTGAACAACTAACGAATGATTGTTGGGATGATTTAAATCCAGTTTTCGCCAAAGGAGGTAAACAAATTGTTTTTGAAAGCAACCGCTTGTCAGACACGTTAAAAACAGATGATGGTGGTTACTTTAATCGGTTTAATAGGAACATGGACTTGATGATGATGAATTATCCGCTATCATCAAAGGTACTGAACCGTGTTGCAAAAACCCCCGATGTTGATGAACGAAACCCACAAGCTGTTGGAAAGGATAAAATTTGTTTCCTAACTGATAAAAACGGTATTTACAACCGGGTAATTGCAGAGTTTGATAGCGCCATTGCCTTTGTTGATACCACTGAACATTACCGCTACTTTTTCAAAACATGGCCCATAAGCAATACTGATCGCACGATTCTAGAACAGAATATTAGCGATAATGGCCTTTACTACACGGATCATATTAATGCCAATGGCCGCGACCTCTTGTTGTTTGGCCAACTAAATACCACACCACTATTAGACCCCATGAATTCATGGTACCGTGGGTTTGTAAGTCCTGCCATTATTAATCCAGACGATTACCGCGATCTTCAAGCAACAGAACAAGTAACACCTAAAAAACAAGATGGGCCAGCAAAAGGCATCGATTTTGAGAATTACTTACTTGAAGGGGAGAAAGCGCCTGAAAACGCTGCCAAGAGCGGCGACACAACGAAACTTACGAAGGGTAAGGGGCCATTCGGATTTCCAATTCCAAGAAATTACTTCACCAGTTTTTATACGGACTATGTCGTCACTCAATTTGATAATTCGTTCTTGGCCAATAATTACCAAGTTTTTGCCGGGGGTGGAACTCCAATTTATCTCAATCCAGGGTTTAATTTACTTACCCGTATAGGCATTAGTGATCTATTCGAAGATCAACGCATCATTGGCGGATTTCGCTTCAATCCGGGGTTAGATAATGAATTTATGCTCTCATGGGAACAACGGAAACGCATGTGGGATCACTCTGTGGTATTTGACAGACAAACTTTTTCTAAAACAACAGGGGTGGTAGGTAATGGAGATCTTCTCACCAAGTTAACCACCCACTCTTTGCGCTACACAATTAAAAAGCCCTTTAATGTGGTTTCTTCAATACGTTTCTCGGCACTCTATCGCAACGATCGAAAAATTACTTTGTCAGAAGGCGATTTTACTTTAAGAAGAGGGGTGATGTTTGATAATCTGGTCGGCCTTCGGGCTGAATACGTTTACGATAATACCAGAAAGGTAATGTTGAATATCATGAATGGGTTCCGTTTCAAAGTATGGACAGAAGCATGGACCTACACTTCTTCAGGGGCTCAAAATTTATTCACTTCGGGCTTCGATGCAAGGCATTATTTAAAGGTGCACAGACAAATTACATGGTGTAATCGTTTTGCAGGCGGAACTTCACAAGGCAGTAAAAAGCTGATTTTTTACTTGGGTGGGGTAGATAATTGGTTAGCACCTACTTTTAATAACAATGTCAATATTGTTAATGCGAGTGAGTATGGTTTTCAAACCTTGGCTACCAACATGCGTGGGTTCAATCAAAACATTAGAAATGGTAATAATTTCCTAGTCTATAATTCTGAATTAAGAATTCCTGTGGTACGTTATTTTATGGATCATCCCGTGCGCTCAGAGTTCTTTAATAATTTCCAAATCATTGGATTTACAGATTTAGGAATGGCCTGGTACGGTCTTAACCCTCTCAGTGCCGAAAATACCGAAAATGTGAAGGCCTACATTGACTCCGATCCGCAGTTAGGAAAGGGTAGTACAGGTATTATTGTTACAGTAATAGATAGAAAAAATCCACTTGTAGGTGGTGTGGGTTTTGGTCTTCGTTCAAAATTACTGGGGTATTTTGTGCGACTTGATTTTGGATGGGGAATAGATAACATGAGCGTTGCTCAGAAGGTGGTAGGTCTCTCCATTTGTACAGATTTTTAACGATGCAAATGAATACTATTTTTGTTTTACTCGCTCTTGGCGTAATTGCCGGGTTTTTAAGCGGCCTTATTGGCATTGGCGGCGGTATCGTAATCGTACCAGTCTTGGTTTATTTTTTATCAATGGACCAAAAAACTGCACAAGGAACAACCTTGTTCATGTTCATGATGCCTATCGGTATTCTTGGTGTTTACACGTATTATAAGGGAGGAAATGTGGATGTAAAATCGGCACTTATTATTTCTTCTACTTTTATTGTTGGAAGCTTTCTTGGTGCTAAAACAGCGCAAACAATTGACACTAAATTGGTGAAACAAATTTTTGGGGCGGCTATTGTTTTAATTGGTATTAAAATGTTATGGGGGAAGTAAGGCTCACAGCTTCTGAAATTTATGCACTGGCTCTAAATGACTATGAGCGGCTTAGTGCGACTAGAAGACATTTGCATCGTAATCCGGAACTTTCATTTAAGGAGTTTAAAACATCTGCCTACATAAAGGCCTTTCTGGATAAGGAAGGGATAACTTATACTGACGGACATGCAGGTACAGGAGTAGTGGGTGTTATTCAAGGGGCATCAACAGGACCGGTCGTATTATTGCGGGCGGACATGGATGCCTTGCCGATTTTAGAAACGAATGATGTTTCATATAAATCGGTAAATGATGGGGTAATGCATGCATGTGGTCACGATGTGCATTCTTCCTGTTTGCTTTTTGCTCTTGCACTGCTTAATAAGCTTAAATCCCGCTGGTCAGGTACAGTTAAGTTTATGTTCCAACCGGGTGAAGAGGTCTTGCCTGGTGGCGCTTCCATCATGATTGAAGAAGGGGTGCTACATAACCCCAAGGTTGATATGGCTATTGCTCTTCACGTATTTCCGTCAATGGAAACAGGTAGGTTGGGATTTAAAAAGGGCATGTACATGGCAAGTACAGACGAACTCTACCTCACGGTACGTGGCAAGGGTGGACATGCGGCAATGCCAGCCGATTACCGTAACCCCACATTGACTTTAGCTGAAATTCTTATTGCCTATCAAAAGCAATTCATGGAGCCAGCGGGTTTAATCGGAACGCTCGGCGAAACGATTCCAACCGTTGTGGCATTTGGGAAAGTGCAAGCCGACGGAGCCACGAATGTTATACCGGATACAGCAAGGGCTGAAGGCACTATGAGAACAATGGACGAGGCCTGGCGTAGTGCGATCCAAAGTCAACTCAAATCGATTGCTGCAGAAATCGCCATGAAAAATGGAGTAGAGGCGGTGCTGGAAGTCAAAAGGGGGTATCCCTGCCTAATTAATGATGCGAAATTAACAGCGCTTTGCGCTACTGCGGCTCAGGAACTTCTAGGTGCTGAGGTGATTGATGAACTTCCTTTGAGAATGACAGCCGAAGATTTTGCCTTTATTTCCCAAAAAGTTCCAAGTTGTTTTTTTAGACTTGGTACCGGTAATAAAACAAAAGGTATTGTGTCGGGTGTGCACACCTCAAATTTTGATGTGGATGAAGATGCTCTGCCAATTGGGGTAGCCGCCATGTCATGGCTTGCAATTAAAGCGCTCGGTGCAATTTAGTACCTTTAGTTGCGTTAAATTCAAGTGAAGCATTTAATCTGTTGGTTAATAGTCTTTTATGGTTCCACCCTGCTAGCTCAGAACTCCTTGTTCAATGCTAATCGGGTGAAACGCCTTGCGCCTTTATCAGATACAGTTCAAATCGATACACTCTCTATTGTCCCCGCAAGTTTGTCCTATACTGTGTTTCCGCAAAAATCAGTTGAGGTGGTTTATGAAAAATCATTTCTCCTTTTCAAAGATGGTCGGCCGGACAGTATCGTAATTTCCTACAAGGTGTTCCCTTTTAACGCTTCAAAGCCAGTGTTCCACCGCTCTAAAAGCGATCTATACCCCGACAGAACGCGCCCTGCAAATCAATTTGCCATTCAATACAATAAAAACAGTTCTTCCAATCTGCTCTTGAATGATGGATTGGTGAAAAATGGCAATATCAGTCGTGGAATTTCATTCGGCAACAACCAAGATGTGGTGGTCAATTCTAACTTAAATCTTCAGGTCAGTGGTAAACTTTCACCCGAAATCGATATTCTTCTGGCTGCTACCGATAACAATATCCCTTTTCAAGCCGATGGAACAACGGCCCAACTGCAAGAGTTTGATAAAGTTTACATTCAACTGAATAACCCTGGCAATAAATTAATCGTCGGTGATTACCAATTATCCAAGCCTAGAACGGGTTATTTCATGAATTTCTACAAACGCTCGCAAGGCATGTATTTTGAGAATAATTTTATTGATTCTTCAAGCCGTGTGCCGCTCAAGTTTAAAACACAGATAAGTGGTGCCGTATCACGTGGGAAATTTTCGCGACAAGTTTTTTTTGGAATTGAAAGTAACCAAGGTCCCTATCGGTTAAAGGGTGCCGAAAACGAACTTTTTATTATCGTTTTAAGTGGAACAGAAAAGATTTATATCGACGGAAGATTGTTACAACGGGGGCAAGAAAATGATTATGTAATTGACTACAACACCGGTGAAGTGACTTTTACTGCTAAACAATTAATTACAAAGGATAAAAGGATTGTTGCAGAGTTTCAATATGCCGAAAGAAACTACGGTAGATCCTTGTTTTTTGCTTCAGAAGAGGTTCAGGTTAATAACACCAACTTCTTCATGAATTATTTCAGTGAACAAGATAACCCAGCACGCCCACTGCAACAAACACTATCGCAAAGTCAAAAGGATATTTTGACAAATATTGGCGACACACTTTCAAAGGCATTATCGAGCGGTGCTGAACGTGTCGAATTTACGAGTGGAGAGGTATTATACCGTGTCGCTGATACAATAATAAACGACCTAGTTTACAAATCCATTTATGTTTTTAGTACGGACCCTGATACGGCACGCTACCGACTTAAATTTAGTTACGTGGGTGAAAACGGTGGCAACTACGTACAAATTCCTTCAACCGCAAACGGAAAGGTGTATAAATGGATGGCACCAATCAACGGCGTTCCACAAGGGAATTACGAGCCTGTAATCCCCCTGGTTACGCCTAAACAACAGCAAATGTTAGCGGCCGGTTTTTCGCATACTTTCACGCCAAATAACACAATAAAAGTAGAAGGGGTTTATACAAAAAATGACATCAATCGGTTCAGTGGTCGCGATAAAAAAAATGATGAAGGCTCTGGTATTAAAGTCATTTCCACCAACACCATCCTCATTAATGGTTCGAGCGCAAGCAAAGGGGTTTATCTAAATGCGGATTATGAATTTGTTCAAAAGCAATTTAAACAGGTTGAACGTTTTAGAAGTGTAGAATTTGATAGGGATTGGAACCGACAATTGGCCGGGGTTATCAATAACGATCAGCAATTATACACTGTAGAGGGCGGGTATTTTTCTAAACAACTAAAATTGGCAACTAATGTGGCTTCATTTTCAGAAGGCCTAACTTACAAGGGAATTAGGCAAGGGGCAACCGCCAATTTTACATCAAAAAAAGTGGACTTGAATTACACGGGCTCACTTTTAAATTCTGAGAATAAACTGATTAACGAGGCGACTGTTTTCTATAGACACAAAGCAAATACGGCACTCAAAGGTAAAAAAGCAAAATTGACGTTTTATGATGAACTTGAAAGAAATTTGTTTCAGAATTCAAATCGTGATTCGCTAAAAAATAGAGCCTATCTTTTTAATGAATGGGAAGCAGCTATTCAAAATACAGATAGTGGTAAAACCAATATCAAACTTTTTTATAAAGAACGGTCAGATAAATTGGCTTATAAGAATGAACTAAGGGATAGTACAAAGGCAAAAAACATAGGCCTTACAGCGGGCATCTACTCCATTAAAAACAACCCCGTCACCGTCATGTTAACGTACCGGCAACTCGATATCATTAACCAAGTGGGCACTTCTCTAAAACCTGATAACACGCTCTTAAATAGGGTAGAGTATAGCCCGCGCTGGTTCAAGAATTTTTTTACCGCAACTGTTTTTTATGAAACAGGGTATGGACTGGAAAATAAAAAGGAGTTTTACTACCTGGAGGTGGCACCGGGGCAAGGCCAGTATTCGTGGCAAGATTATAACGACAATGGCTTAAAGGAATTAAATGAATTCGAAGTGGCCGTTTTTGCCGATCAAGCAAGGTTCATCAGGGTTTATACACCAACCAACTTGTACACAAAAGTGCTCCAAAATCAATTTAGTTTTTCATTCAATATGCGTCCCGCGGTACTGCTAAAGAATAAAACGGGACTTCTGCCTAAAACACTTGCACGCTTCAATGTTCAATCTGCCATCAAACTCGATAATAAAACCAATAGTACCGATAAGTATTCGGCGTTAAATCCTTTCGTCGTGTTGGCAGACTCTGCACTCATCTCTTCAAATAACAACACGCGCCATTCGTTATTTTTTAATCAAACTTCGCCAGTGTTTGGTGCTGATTATACGCGAATAGATAACAAGAATCGGCAATTGCTCTTAAATGGACTTGAAACGCGGGCATTAAAATCAAATGAAATAAAAGTGCGCTTAAATTTCTTGAAAAACTGGTCGATCAACGTTTCAGCGATCGGTTCTGAAAAAGAAAACGCATCACTTTTTCTTACTACTAGAAACTACTTGATCTTCTCTAAGGAACTCGAAAACAAAGTCATTTTCCAGCCTACTACTTCTTTTCGCATTGCTGGCAGCTATCGTTACAGCGACAAAAGCAATCGGTTAATACCTTCAGGTGAAAAAGCTTATCTCAATAATTACGGGGTAGAATTCAGATTTAGTCAGGCCAATAAAGGGAGTCTAACTGGAAAAATGGAATTTATTGACATCAAATTCAATGGCGATGCTAATTCCGCAGTAGCCTACGAAATGCTCAACGGTTTAAAGAATGGAAGAAATTACACCATCGAACTAAGTTACCAACGAAACCTAGGGTCGAATATACAAGTGAGTATCAATTATAATGGTCGCAAAACGGGCGACACTAAATTTATTCACCTTGGTGGGGCTCAAGTTCGTGCTTATTTTTAGTAAATGTTGATCCTATTTCATGGCTCATTTATTCCTTATTGAACCACCGGCCTTTATCGTTTTTAAATACTCACTTAGCATCTAAGCCTTTCTTGATTTTTTTGGGCGCCTGTCACCGCCTTCCGCTGTAGCCTTGTTGCCAGTACATAAGCAGACCTAATGGGTGCGGGGTTGCCGCATGCAGTGGCTGCGGCACCGCCACCCCATAAGGTCTGCTAATGTCCCGCCAACAAGGGCTGCCGCTGCAGTCGGTGGCGCACGTTTACGCCTAACGTTTACGCCGAGCGTTTACAACAATTATTCAAGAATATTAATCGAGTAAGGTTACACTCGTTCTTGGTGAGTAGTTGATTAGTCAAGTACGTTTCTTGTAAACTAACAGCAGTACATACTATTTGTTGCATCTCATTTTGCTCGAGACATCCACTACTACTAGAAGATATCAAAAAAGGCTGTTCCCTTATTTTGATGAAAAGTCTTAGAAGTCCAGAAAAGACACTCGTTCAAACTAAAGGATTGAGAAATTCGGATCCCTTATGATTTGTCCAGTGCTAGGATGTAGGCTAAACAAACTGCAATCAAATTTTGCCTATAACAGTAACTCCCCCCTTTACAGTTTCGCCAATTTTTATGTCTAATTGAGTGCCGAGCGGAAAATAAAGGTCCACCCGCGAACCAAATTTAATAAAGCCCATTTCACCTGCTTGGCTGGCACTGTCGCCTTCCTTGCAATACCACACCAGCCGCCTCGCTAAGGCTCCTGCTACCTGTCTGAAAAGTACTTCAACACCATTGCTTCCTTTAACAACGACTGTTGTGCGCTCATTGTCCGTACTACTTTTAGGTTCCCAAGCGGCTAAAAATTTGCCAGGATGGTATTTAAAATAGGTTACTAATCCACCAATAGGGTAGCGGTTAACGTGTACGTTAATTGGACTCATGAAAATGCTGACTTGAAGTCTTTTGTCTTTAAAGTATTCAGACTCAGTGGTTTCCTCAATTACCACCACTTTTCCATCCGCAGGGGCTATTATTAAACCTTCTCCTTGGGTAAGTTGGCGAATAGGATGCCTGAAAAATTGGACAATAACGAGGGTTAAAAAGCCAGAGATGAGGTACGCTAACCAGTGTAAAATCACGAGTTCAGGCGCAGCCCATCGAATCAAACTTATTAAGGCAGCGCTTACTAATAGAACAAAAATCAGACTTGGCCAGCCTTCCTTGTGAAATTTCATATATCAACAGTTTGCCTCAAATATACTCAATACCATTAAAATCATCCTATTTCTGTATTGGCAGTTCTCTTTGTTTTTATAGCTTTGTGCTCTATTTTTAAACCTCAACAGCCTACATAAAATGACTAAAATTAAAGTGGCCAATCCGGTCGTGGAACTCGACGGGGACGAAATGACCCGTATTATCTGGAAATTTATTAAGGATAAATTGATCCTCCCTTATCTCGATGTAGATATTAAGTACTATGATTTGGGAATCGAATACCGCGATCAAACAAATGACCAAGTAACAATTGATGCCGCTGAAGCAATTAAAAAGTACCAAGTAGGTATCAAATGTGCAACCATTACACCGGATGAGGCGCGTGTTAAAGAATTTAATCTAAAACAAATGTGGAAGTCGCCGAACGGCACTATCCGCAATATCCTCGATGGAACCGTGTTCCGCGAACCTATCGTATGTAAAAACGTACCTCGTTTAGTAAGTAACTGGACAGCCCCAATCATCGTTGGTCGCCACGCTTTCGGCGATCAGTACCGCGCTACCGATTTCGTTGTGCCTGGAAAAGGTAAACTGACAATGAAATTCATCGGTGAAGATGGTAAGGAAATTGAACACGAAATCTACAATTTTAAAGGTGCTGGTGTTGCAATGGGTATGTACAACACCGAAGAGTCCATCCGCGGATTTGCACACTCGTGCTTCAACATGGCATTGAGTAAGAAATGGCCTTTATATTTATCAACTAAGAACACCATCCTTAAAAAATACGATGGTCGTTTTAAAGATATTTTCGCTGAAATCTTCGCTGAAAGCTACGAGGATAAATTCAAAGCAGCTGGCATCGTATACGAGCACCGTCTTATCGACGACATGGTTGCTTCTGCCCTAAAATGGAACGGCAATTTCGTGTGGGCTTGTAAAAATTACGATGGTGATGTTCAATCCGACTCTGTGGCACAAGGTTTTGGTTCATTAGGACTAATGACATCGGTATTAGTAACTCCAGATGGTAATATTATGGAGGCTGAAGCCGCTCATGGTACCGTTACCCGCCACTTCCGTGATCACCAAGCTGGTAAACCTACTTCAACAAATCCTATTGCATCTATTTTTGCTTGGACAAGAGGTTTGGAATTCCGTGGTAAATTAGACAACAACCTAGAACTAATTCACTTCTGCCAAACATTAGAGAAAGTTTGTGTTGAAACGGTTGAAAGTGGAAAAATGACCAAGGACCTTGCTGTTTGCGCTTATGGTAATAGCGTTAAACATGGCGAACACTTCCTCTACACAGAAGAATTCCTGCAAGCACTCGATGATAATTTGAAACTTGCACTTAAGAAGTAATGAAAAGTCCCTCGCCAACAGCGGGGGATTTTTTTTAGATTTAATTTTCAATTTCTATGGCTCGTTCCGGCAAACCTATTCGGTATTTATTCGAGGATATTCTCGATTTCCTGAAACACAATGGTGGTAAAACATTTAATTATAAACAGCTGGGCGCAGCTATGGAAATCAATGACGAACAAGGGCGCCAAAATCTGACAGAGGCTCTAGAAGCATTGAAAACAGAGGGCATGGTGCTCGAAGCTGAACGGGGTAAGTTTCAAATTAAAGAAACGAGGGACTATGTAACTGGAACTATTGATTTTACATCTCAAGGTACAGCGTTTGTTACATTTAGCCCTGATCAACCAGATATCTACATCCCGGCTCGAAAAACCTCCATCGCGCTTCAAGGTGATATGGTAAAGGTGTTGCTCACACCGCGACGCGGTAAAGGAAAACGTCGCGAAGGGGAAGTGGTAGCCGTGCTCAAACGTGCTAGAACAGAGTTCGTTGGCACTGTACACACAAACCCCAAATTTTTATACTTCGTCCCCGATAATAATAAAATCCATGTTGATTTTTATATCCGCCAAGGGGATAATGCAGGAGCAAAAGATGGACAAAAGGTGGTGGTTAAAATAAAGGATTGGAAAGAAAATGAATCCAACCCCTCAGCAAGTGTTGTATCTGTACTCGGAAATCCGGGTGAACATAAAACAGAAATGAACGCCATCATGGTTGAGTTTGGTTTGCCAGATAAATTCCCCGATGATGTTGAATACGAAGCACGGAAATTGCCTGTTGAAATAACAGAGGAAGAGGTAGCGAAACGACGTGACTTTAGAACTATTACAACCTTTACTATTGACCCGTTTGATGCGAAGGATTTTGATGATGCTCTCTCAATTAAAAAACTAGAGAGTGGTCTTTGGGAAATTGGCGTCCATATTGCCGATGTTACCTATTATTTAAAACCGGGCTCCATTCTTGACAAAGAGGCCGTAAACCGCGCAACTAGTGTTTACTTGGTGGACAGGGTAATCCCAATGCTGCCAGAAGTCCTCAGTAACTTTGTTTGCTCATTACGTCCGAATGAAGACAAATATTGCTACTCGGCCGTTTTTACACTCGATGATCAGGCAACTATTCACGACCAATGGTTCGGTAGAACGGTTATTCATTCGAACCGACGATTTACCTACGAAGAGGTGCAGGCGATTATTGAGGGCGGTGAGGGTGACTACAAAGAGGAGATAATGGTGCTGGATCGGTTGGCAAAAGTGCTTAGAAATGACCGTACAAAAAATGGTTCCATTTTTTTCGATAAAGCAGAAGTTAAATTTCATCTGGATGAAGAGGGAAATCCTATTGGCGTGTTCTTCAAAACACAAAAAGATGCCCATAAACTAATCGAAGATTTTATGCTGCTTGCTAATAAGAAAGTAGCTGAATTTCTAAGTAAAGGCGATGATAAATCTGAAATCAACGATAAATCAAAGAAAAAGAAAACGTCTGGTCCGGCCAGTGTTTATCGTATTCACGATGTGCCTTCTGATGAAAAAATGGCAGACCTTAGTTCCTTCGTTGCCAGATTTGGATATGAGATGAACATCGCTAACAAAAAGAAAACGGCTCAATCCATTAATAAATTATTGATGGATGTTCGAAATAAAAAGGAACAGGGCATGATCGAATTATTAGCAGTACGAAGTATGCCAAAGGCAGTTTACTCGACAACGAATGTTGGCCACTATGGCCTTGGCTTTGACTTTTATACACATTTTACTTCACCAATCCGCCGTTACCCTGATGTACTCGTTCACCGTTTACTCGATGCTCGATTACACCAACTCAACTACTCGAATAAAGAAGAATTGGAATTCCTTTGCAAGCAGAGTTCTGAAATGGAAAGGGTTGCAGCAGATGCAGAAAGGGCCTCGGTTAAATATAAACAAGTTGAATTCATGAAAGATAAAATCGGACAAGAATTCATCGGGGTTATTAGTGGTGTTACTGAATGGGGGATTTTTGTTGAAATAGTTGAGAACAAATGTGAAGGACTCGTGCGTTCGAGAGATATGAAGGACGATTACTATGTGTTTGACGAGGATAATTACCGATACGTCGGTAGGAATACAGGTAAAATTTATACGCTAGGTGATCAGGTGAAAATTAAGGTGATGGACGCCGACTTAATGAAGAAACAGTTGTCGTTTGTGTTTGTGGATGCTGAGGTTAAAGGGGCACCAAAAACGCATAAACAAAGAAGGGGACGGTAACGTGAATCGCCTTCGTCCTAATAAGTTTCATGTACGTGAAACGCTTACATTGGCATGGCCCGTTGTTTTAACACAAGTGGGGCATGTGCTAACTTCACTGGTTGACATCATATTTCTTGGAAAATTAGGCAAGGAAGAACTCGCTGCCGGGGTACTTTCTAATAGTCTTTATATTCTTGTTTTGGTGTTTTGTATCGGCATGAGTTATGCCGTAACGCCACTAGTTGCTGAAGCAAGAAATGAAGGCGACGATAAAAAAATGACGTCGTTATTCAAAAGTGCAATGTTCTTGAATTTTTTGGTTGCTATGGGCTGTTTCGTGCTTCTTAGCCTTCTCTCACCCATGATGCAATACATGAAGCAACCAATTGAAGTGGTTGACAAGGCTATTCCTTTCTTTGAAATTCTCATATTTTCAATGATACCTGTATCCTTTTTCTTTACTGGTAAACAGTTTTGTGAAGGCATCTCTAATACGCGTTTGGCTCTTGTAATTAGTGTTCTTGGTAATCTAGTCAACATCGGCCTAAACTATGGCTTAATTTGGGGGAAATTCGGACTTCCTGAACTAGGCTACTTGGGTTCGGCTTGGGCTTCTTTTATTAGCCGAATGGCAATGGGATTGATATTTATTTGGGGACTGTTAAAATCATCATGGGTGCCCGAACTTCGAAACTATTTTAGAGTGGTAAAAATAAACACAGTTGATTTGAAGCGGCTTTGGAAAATCGGGTTTAATTCTGCTCTTCAGTTTACGTTTGAGGTGGCCGCATTTGCAATCGCTGGTATTATTTGCGGCACTTTCAGTAAAGAACATTTAGATGGACATGGCATTGCGCTTAATTTAGCTTCGTTTACTTATATGTTCGCCAGTGGAATTAGTAGTGCAGCAACAATCAGATCGGCCGAATACTTCGCTGCGAAAGATTGGAAACAATTGCGTCTAGCTGGTAATACGGCTATTATGCTGGCGTTAGGAGTCATGGGGGTATTCGGACTCTTCTTCCTGCTGCTTAAAAACAGCCTACCGCTCATTTTTACTTCAGATGTAGAAATAGTCGCTATCGCTTCCGACTTGCTTATTATCGCAGCATTGTTTCAGATTTTTGATGGGCTTCAAGTTACGATGATTGGCGTACTTCGGGGAATGCAAGATGTTAAATACCCAACATACATCACACTTATTGGGTACTGGGTGGTGGCAATACCGCTTGCTCTCTTCTTGGCGTATTACTCTAACATGGCATCCTTTGGTGTGTGGATTGCATTGCTGGTTGCCTTGATATTTGTTGGCCTGGCGCTTTACCTGCGATACAGTCATTTAATGCGGAAATTTGCCGCTCAAGATTCTTGACTAATTCTCAAATCCTCAATAACGAATTGATAGGTAGTCACGCCCCTAAAATCATTTTCTTGAATTTTAAAAACAATGTCCATTGGTCGCTTGTTTTGAAAGAAACTAATGTAATCGCCTTTATCAAACGCAATGGCTTGAAAACGAATATGTGGGTTGCTTTTTTGATACAATTCCAATTTTAAATGGTTGTTGCCAAACACTTGTCCCCAACCTGTATCAAACACATGCCGACTGCAAAAGAGGGGAGCCATATTTTCTGGACCATGAGGCGCAAATTGCTTGAGTATTCTCAAAAGTTTAGGGGTAATTTCATGAAACTCCGTTTCAATATCAATGTCAATGCGGGGTATCAGTTGTTCTGGAGTGATACTGCTTGCAACAATGGATTCAAACTTTTGTTTAAAGGCTTCTACGTTGTGTTTTTTCATCGACAACCCTGCTGCATATTTGTGCCCGCCAAACTGCTCTAACAATTCACTGCATTGTTCTATAGCATGGTGTACATCGTAATCTTTTACACTTCTTGCACTACCTGTTACCATACCATCACTTTCTGTAAGTATAATGGTAGGCCTATAAAATTTATCGATAAGACGGGAAGCTACAATTCCTATAACACCCTTGTGCCAGCTGCTATTAAACAACACCGTGGTTTTTTTAGCGTGTTGCAGGGGGTCTGATTCTAGAATTTCCAAGGCTTCATTGGTGGTTCCTAAATCTAAATCACGCCGCTGAGTATTCGTATCGTCTATCGCTATAGCATTAGCTTGTGCATCGGTTTCATCTTCACAGGTTAACAACTCAACTGCCTTACTGCCGTGTTCAATTCTCCCTGCAGCATTGATACGGGGACCAAGTGTGAAAACCAACGTGCCTATATTGACGGCACTTTTTTGCTGATTTATTTGTAATAAGGCCTTAAATCCTGGACGAGGATTGACGTTAATCTTTTCCAAACCATAGTAAGCCAAAACGCGGTTTTCACCGGTTATAGGAACGATGTCGGCTGCAATGCTTGCTGCTACTAAATCAAGATAAGAACAACATTTTTCAATCGGAAGATGGTTTTTGAGGGAATAGGCTTGTACAAGTTTAAAACCAATGCCTGCTCCACTTAATTCTTTATAGGGATAGGGGCAATCTGATTGCTTCGGATCCAATACCGCAACCGCTGCTGGGATTTCTGAGCCCGGTAAATGGTGATCACAGATAATAAAATCAACACCTTTTGAATTAGCATAGGCAATTTTGTCATTGGCCTTAATCCCACAATCTAAAGCAATAACTAGCTGATAACCGTTGGCGGCCGCATAGTCAATTCCAGCTACCGATATACCATAACCCTCTTTGTAACGATCGGGAATATAATAGCGGATAGCTTTTATAATGTCTTTGAAGAAACTATAAACTACACTGACAGCAGTAGTTCCATCCACGTCGTAATCGCCATAAATAAGCACTTTTTCCCCACCTTGTACTGCTTTCTCTATACGTGTAATAGCAGCTTCCATTCCCTTCATAATAAAAGGGTCATGCAAATGAACTAAATCTGGCCTAAAAAAGAATTTAGCCTTCTCAAAGCTGTCGATGCCTCTGTTTTCTAATAATAAGGCAACAACCCTATCAACACTTAACGAGTGCTGAAGGTCACGTGTTATCTCAGTACTTTTTTGTGAACGGATATTCCAGATTTTCTCCACTTAGGCAATATTGTGGTAAACGGCCTGAATATCATCATCCTCTTCCATCTTCTCTATCATGGCCATTACCTCTGCCTCTTGCTCCTGAGTTAATTCCTTTGTAGTTGTTGGAATGTAGGTTTTACTGGTTTCTAAAACCGTAATCTTGCGCTCTTCCAACCCTTGTTGCATGTTGCCAAAATCTGAAAACTTAACCTGAATAATGAACTGTTTATTGTCCGTATCATGGGTAATGTCTTCGAGACCAAAATCAATTAAATCTAATTCAAGGTCATCCTTGCTCATGGTGCCTTCTTCAATTTTAAATAGGGCAACGTGCTCAAACATAAAACTGACTGACCCACTAGTTCCTAATGAACCACCAGCTCTGTTGAAATACATGCGTACACTAGCAACAGTACGGGTTGGATTATTGGTAGTACACTCTACTAATACAGGTACGCCATGTGGCGCATAACCTTCATAAATGACTTCTTCGTAATTACTCGAGTCCTTCTCACTGGCACGTTTTATGGCCGCTTCAACGTTGGCCTTTGGCATGTTAACAGCCTTGGCATTTTGAATAATCATCCGCAAACGAGCGTTTGACTCTGGATTGGGTCCCCCTATCTTTACTGCAATAACTATATCGCGACCAATTTTTGTAAAAGCTTTAGCCATTTTGGCATAACGCTTAAACATGGTGGCCTTCCTGGTTTCGAATATCCTTCCCATAATTAAAAACAACAAAGATAAACCAATCTTTACGTGATTGGTAGTGCCAATTGACCTAAAGTTTTAGTTATGGATAACTTTTATTGTCCTTCGACTTGTATCGCTTGTCAAATTAATCACATAAACCCCCTTGTTATAACCGGCTAAATCAATTGTTATTGCATCTCCATCCGTCGTTTTTTCATACACCATACGGCCTGTGGCGTCAAATAGGGTAACACGCACTCCGCTTGATAAATTACTGATTGTAAACAATCCATTGGTTGGGTTTGGATAGAGGGTAGCTTGCTGCAATAGTGTCCAATTTTCAATGCCACTACAGGTTGAATAAGCGACTTCTACAGTGGTACTGGCTTTACACCCATTAGTGTTCGAACCTGTTACAGTATATACTGAGGTGGCTTGTGGAGTAACGCCGTAGGTACTGGTAAAGGGACCATTCATCCACGTATACGTGCTGGCGCCATTTACAGTTAGTGTAACTGTCTTTTCTGATTTGCAAAACAAGGTTCTGGAGGCGACTGCACTAAGTGTTGGATTCGGATACACAATTATACCAATGGTTTGGGTGCCTATACAATTATTGGCATCTTCACCATTCACGGTATAAACACCAGTAACGGAAGGGGTAGCACTGTAACTCCAATTGATGGTACTAGGTAGCCAAGTAAATGTTTGGGCGCCAAATGCGGTTAGTATTACCGGTTTGCCTGCACATACGGTGCTTTGATCACTGGATACAGTTACTAAAGGAAGTGGTAGCGTGTTAACAGTGAACGAGCCACTGCTTCCACAACCGTTTGAACCAGTGGCCGAAACGGTATAGATGGAGGAGGCTACTGGTGAAACTGTTTCTGTACTTGAAGTGCCTCCTGAACTCCAGGTATAGGTTGCTGCTCCTGAAGCTGTAAGGGTAATGGCCGTGCCTTGGCAAGTGACCGTGCTGCCCGATATGCTGACTGTTGGCAACGGTAAGATGTTAAATCCGGTTGTGTAAGTAGTGCTACAGCCTTGAACGCCCGCAATCACTGTAAATACACTGGCTGTGCTTGCAGTTACAGCGTAACTGGTGCCGGTTTGCCCACTCGGCATCCAAGTGTAGTTAGTGGCATTTCCATTTACACTAAAGCCTACTGTTTGTCCTACACAGGCGGCAGTGGAATTACTCGAAACGCTTACCGACAACATTGATACGGATAAAGCCGCGGTGCCTGTACCACAGCCTACTTGTGCTATTACTGAATAGGTGGTTAGACTAGATTGTGAAACAGGCAAAACGGTAGAGGTAACGCCGTTACTCCAAATGGCAGAGCCGCCTCCTACAACGCTAACGTTAACGGTGCTACCGGGACAAAGGAGAAGTGATGGTCCTGAACTTAATGAGATGGTGGGAGCGGCTGGTGGATTGATACTGAATTCAGCTATAGCAAAAGTACATCCGTCTAGAAATTTAAAATTACTCTGTAAGGCTGGATCTGTTCCTGAGGTAAACTCTGCATAGACTGGTGCAATTTTATACATACCAGAAGACGGCTCTAGTACCTCCGAAGCTAAGTGCGTATAAAACATTTTACCACTGGTGGCCATGTTACATGAGGAAAAGTTTTTTATGTTGGTCCACTTGTTTTGCGTTACATCATAGGCCCTGCTAAATAAATCAGGGGTCTGATTAGCTTGCCCCAAGGTGTAATTGGTATTATCAACCCAACTAAAGAACACCTTTGTTCCATCTGCTGATCGGGCTGCTTGTGGCGACATGTCAAGCGTGGTAATATTAGGTGTGGCGCCAAATGTGCCCCTACCAGCCTGAACCGAGGCTATGTCTCTTGCTACCCATAAACCGTTCTGCATAGTTATGTCATACATCCGGTGAGTTTGTGTGTATTGAACAGCATATGCGCCTGTGCCATAACAAATAGTCGTAACTAAATGGGGATTTCCATTAACATCTACTACTAAATCGTGCTCGAAATTGGTAGTAGGTATACCTCCTGAGGCAATGCTCTGCGTAATACAACTTAAGGTGTTGAGGTCAACTTGTATTGGACCTGTCCAAGTGGCTCCACCATTGGTGGTTTTGTAAAATACGGGGTAGTAGGCATAACCTGTTGGTCCAGGTGATACATGCCCTAAGAAACTTAACCAGCCTGTTTGTCCCGTTGGGTCAAAGGCAATATTGTAATCACCAACTTGTGGTGTGCCATTATACCCTGTATTAAAGGGTGGGGTAACGGTATAATTGGTGACCCAGCTGACTGAATTTACACTTGGAGTCCAAACGCCTTTGTATACAGCATAGCCGGTAATGTTAATGCCATTGAAAAGACCATCTACTGCCCAATACACACCAGGTGCACCCTTCACAAGGGAATGTGGTATTAATTGAGGTGCAGTCACAGGAACATTGTAATTTTCTGTGCCATTATTCGTGCCAACTTGTGTTGCACCTTCTACTAAACCGTTCCATGCCGACGAAGATGAACTAATTGTTGCAGCCATGTAACATACATAGGCGGAGTTGGGATTGGTATTGTTGGTAGCACTGTAGATAGCTACGTTTGGATACCTGGCTAAACTGGTATTGATGGGGTTAAGATTGCCATAATCAACAGTGAAAGAGGTGCCGCCATTTGTGGAAACGTCGTACCGTAAATGACCTGAATTGCCACCGTTTACCAAGTTGTTGTTACGGTGGATGAAAACCACGGTATTAAGGGCTTTATCAACCGCAACGGGATTGGTGGAGTTGCGTATTTGAGTAAACATGTTGCCTGAACTGCCATTCGTAACGGCGGTTCCACACTGCGAACTGACAGTGTTAGAAATCAAAATTGCAAATGAAGCGAGTAATGATTTATAATTCATGTTATAAGATTTTGATAATCCCTAAGTTACAAATAAAATTGAAAAGTGCTCGATTATTCTCAAAGAGGTTTTTAACACCATGCTGCTCCATGTCTTGAAATTGAATGATGGCCGTTCGAATACACAGTTGCTTTATCAACAACAGTGTGCATTATTTAACAAGCACTCGCATCTCCATCATGTCCTGCATAGCGTATTTTACACCTTCCCTGCCCATCCCACTGTCCTTCACACCTCCGTATGGCATATGGTCAAATCGAAGGGTGGGAACGTCGTTGTGAATAACACCGCCAACTTCCAAATGCGTGTAGGAATAGTCTATTTCGTCAACCTTTTCTGTAAATATTCCGCATTGCAAGCCAAAGCGGCCTTCGTTCACCAAGGCCACGGCTTCTTCTATAGTGTCAAAAGGTTCAATGCATATAACGGGACCAAAGGCTTCTTCCCTTCGAACCTTCATTTCGGCTTGGGTTTGGGTAAGAATAATTGGATCCAAGTGGTTTTTCATGCGATTACCACGCAGTACGGCCTTGGCCCCAGTTGCTATGGCTTCATCTACCCAAGTATCCACTCTTTGGGCGTTTTCTGCATCTATCATAACCGAAAATTCAGTCAAAGAATCTAGGGGAGAACCAATTTTTAAACGCTTAGCGGCTGATAGCATCAAGTCGAGAAAAGTGGGGTAGTGATCCCTATGAACAAAAAAACGTTGAGCGTGTATACACACTTGTCCGCTATAAGAAAAGGCACCTACAATACATTTCGTAATTATTTCCTCAAGCTGGGCCGATTTACTGATGATAACACCAGCATTACCGCCCAACTCCAACACCGTTTTCTTCTTTCCGCTTTTTTCTTTTAAATACCAACCAACTTCCGGCGATCCAGTGAAACTTAATAGCTTAATGCGATCATCTGTGACCAATGCCATACCAGTTTCCCTTGTGGAGGGTAAGATGGAAACAGCGCCTCTTGGCACACCACATTGATCAAGTATTTTAGCAAGTGCTAATGTCGAAAGTGGGGTAGAAGAGGCCGGTTTTAAGATAATCGGACAGCCGACAGCAAGCGCTGGCGCTAGTTTATGAACGGCTAAATTCATCGGAAAATTAAATGGTGAAATGCCTGCAACAACGCCTATTGGAAAGGGCTGCACATAACCGGTCCGCCCTTTTCCATTGGGTGTCCAATCCAGTCGAATAATCTCTCCTGTTAAATTGCGGCAAGCAGTGGCAGCTGCTGAAAAGGTCTGCGCAGCACGATTAATCTCCGCTAACGCATACATCATGGGCTTGGCACTTTCACGACTCAACAAAGTGGCTAATTCTTCTCGCGAGTGCTGTATCCTTTCGGCTATTTGATTTAATGTGCTAAAACGCTCGAATATGGGCCAATTAGCTAACGCAGATTTAGAGTCTTCAGCCTGCTGTATGGCCGATTCAAATTCCTTGGGCCCAGCAAGAAAGGTCTTTGCGAAAGGGACTTGCGTGTATTTATCATTCACTTGCAATACATCGTTTGTTTGAATAAATCGCCCTGCTAAATACAATTCAAATGTTTGCATAGTCTAAATTTATAGGAAAGTTGGTAATAGTTCCTCAAAGTTAACGCAATATTGCTCACGATATTCAGATTAGAAATTGATGGCAATGGATCAAAATTTGTGTTAACACACGATTTATGGTAGTTAAGTTGGTGCTTGCAATCATTTATATCCACTACACCACTTAAAGAAGCTAAACCAATCAAATCTTGCTTACTTTTGTAAATCATGAATCCGAACGAAATTCCATATATCATCTACGCTGAAGAAACACCTAACCCTTCAAGTTTGAAATTTGTTGCTAATCGCATGTTGCTAATTTCTGGGGCTACTGCTGAGTACTTGCAACCTTCTGAAACTTCTGGATCGCCTCTTGCTAAAGCGCTTTTTCAATTTCCATTCGTGAAAAGGGTTTTCATTACGGCGAATTATGTGGCTATTACCAAAATAGAGGCTTTGGAATGGGAAGAGATTCGGGATGAACTTCGAACTTTCATTACAAAGTGGTTGAATGATGGAAATGGGGTGGTGACAAGCCTTCCGGAAAAAGCAATGCCAAAGGACAACTCGTTTAAAGAAACTATCCGCGTTAATACACATCACGAAACTCCTACCAATGAAATCGAACAAAAAATTATTGAGGTGCTAGAACAATACATTCGTCCCGCTGTTGAACAAGACGGTGGGCTAATTACATTCAAAGATTTAAAGGAGGGCGTGGTGACTGTGCAAATGAGAGGTAGTTGTAGTGGCTGCCCTAGCAGCACCATCACACTAAAATCGGGAATAGAGGCATTACTTAAACGTGTATTGCCCGACCATGTGACAGAAGTAGTCAGCGAAGCGATATGAACAAACGACCTTCATTTGACGAGATTTACATGGAGCTGGCTGAACGCCTGGCTCAGCGTTCACACTGTGTAAGAGCGCATGTGGGCGCTGTTCTTACTAAAGATACGCGTATTATTTCATTGGGATATAATGGACCACCAGCAGGTACTCATAATTGTGATGTGGAATGGCCAGACAAAGGATGCGAAAAGGATAGTAAAGGCTCCTGCTCATTGGCACTTCATGCGGAACAAAATGCCATACTGTTCGCCACAAAAAACAATGTAAGCCTAGAAAACGCTACTTTATACGTTACACTCTCGCCTTGTATCGCCTGTGCACGAGTCATCTATACCATGGGTATCAAAAAGGTGTTTTTTCTTTCGAGCTATGCTGCTTATAAAGGACTACCAACTGATGAAGGGGTCGAGTTCTTAAGACGTTTCGGAGTGGAGGTCATTCAATACACTAAATCCTCGACATGAAAAAAGTTCTTTTATTCTTCAGTTTTTTAATGGCTTTTGGCTCAAATGATGTCTTGGCGCAACAACCATCGGGACCACGTGAAAAAACCGTTAAAGAAGAACTAAAAACGAATAAACAGTTACGCAAAGAGGCAAGAGAAAAGCGTCGCCAAGAACGGGCCGAACAAAAAGCAATTCGAGCACATCACAAAAGAATTCAATCGAAACGCTCTATTCGAAGCATGAAGGAAAACCGCCGCAAGTCAAGCCTGGCCAACGATCGTAAAAGAGAAAACGTTTTCAGAAGGTGGTTCAAAAAAAGAAAACACTAATCCACTAGCGACTCCATTTACCCCCATCCACCCACCACTTGTAAAACACCGTTCGCCACATTTTTTAACGCTTGTTGGCATCTAAATCCTTCACTTAACTTTACAAATGGAAAAAGTGTCAATTTTATGCCTTCAAAAGCTAATACTCTGATTGTCAGTGCTGTGAAAAACCGAGAGAAGTTTTTTTTGCCAGTTCCCACAGGGGTAGTTAAATTTAAGGCTTCGCAAGACGCTGTTTTATTAAGGTAATTTAACACTATGAAGAAATTATACCTCAGTGCTATTCTATTTCTGTTGGGAACGTTGAGCTTATTTGCTCAGTCGGACAATGGAGCTATCAAGGTACTATTACAAGACAAAAACACCAAGGAACCGATCCCTTTCGCCAACGTTGTGGCTTACAGGGATGGCGTTATGGTCGGTGTTGCCACAACTAATATTGATGGAGAGGCATTTATTAAACCGCTTGCACCTGGCAAATACACGGTGAAAGGGGTTTACATGGGCTACCAACCAATGGAAATTCGTGACGTGGTGGTGGGTGAAGGCAAAACAGCCTATGTTACCCTAGCCTTGTCAAATGATGAAGGCGTTAAACTAGATGAGGTGGTAGTTGTTACCTACCAAGTGCCGCTTATTGACCCAGATACCAAGTCCGGGGCTACCGTTACTCGTGAAGATTATCAAAACCTCGCTTCCAAAGACGTTAACTCCGTTGCCGCAACTACTGCTGGTGTTTATCAGTCCGATGAAGGTAAAGGTCTCAACATACGTGGTGGTCGCAGTGGCGCCGCAACTTACTTCGTCGATGGGGTAAAAGTTTTTGGTACTCCAAATCTTCCTCAACAATCGATTGAACAGTTAAACGTAATCACAGGCGGGGTGCCAGCTTCCTATGGGGACTTAACCTCCGGCGCTATTTCAATTTCTACCAGGGGGCCGCAATCCAAATATTTTGGTGGTATCGAATTAATCAGCTCTCAACTAACAGATCCTTATGGATACAATTCACTCGGTTTTAGTGTGGGCGGCCCAATTTGGAAAAAACGCGATACTACCCGTCGTACTGTTCTTGGTTTCTTCGTTTCAGGACAAGGGACTTATATTAAGGAACCAACCCCTCCTTATGGAGATATCTACGTTTTAAAGGATTCTAAACTAGAAGAACTTAAAACAACACCGTTTATTCTTTCACCTTCAGGTACTGGTTATATTTATAGCTCAGAATACTTGACCAAGGCGGATATGACCACGCAACGTTATCGCCCAAATTCGGCAGCCCGCTCCATTTCTTTAAACGGAAAAATTGACTTCGCACCATCTGCAAACACAAACATTTCATTCGGGAACTATTTTGAGTACTCCGATGGAATGTCCTCTGGTATCGCTGGTGCACTCATGAATAGCAATAATAACTCTACTGGTTATTCACGAAGCTTCCGTACAAATATAGCTTTAACACAAAAATTTGGAAACGCAGCGCAAGATAAAACGAAGACTCAGTCCTTAATTTCGAACGCCTTTTTCAAAATGAACTTTAGTTATGAAACCGTTTACTCACGCTCACAAAGTGCTCAGCATAAGGACAAGATTTTTGATTATGGATACATCGGTAATTTCGATCGCAAGTTCTTGGATGAAAACTTCGCGTTCAATTATACCTACGTGCCTGATTACGTTGTAAATGGTGTTCAACGGAATGCCTATGTTTACACTGGAAGGACAGAACAACCATTAACGTTTACTCCCGGTGGCAAAAACCCCGATTCTGAAATCTATACCTCGTACCTTCTCTCACAACTAAATCCACAGTTACATTACCTTGGAGTAATTCAGTCACTAAACGGTCTGGTAAATGGCGGTAGCCCACAAACAATCTATAATATGTTCCTAAACTTTGGAACAACACCAAGTGGCTATTCTTACGCACAAAGTGAACAATACCGCGGTGTGGCAAGCTTTAATGCTGATATAAAAAGCCACGCTGTGACCATCGGTTTTGAATTCGATCAACGCATAAGCCGCTCCTTCGGCGTTGCCGCTTCTGCATTGTGGACTCGTATGCGTCAAATCGCAAATCAACACACAGCGGAATTGGATGAAACAAACCCCATTCTTAACGAAAACCTCAGCAGTTTGGTGCCGTACTATTATTACAACTACCTCTATCAAGCAGATAAACAAACACAGTTCTCAGAACGTTTACTTGAAAAATTAGGCTTGCCTAAAAATTACACCGGCTTTATTAATACCGATGGCTTGAATCCAGATATCCTTAACCTCGATATGTTTAGTGCTGAAGACTTATTGGGTAATACCGATGCGGCTAACCTAGTTTCCTATCAGGGTTACAACCACCACGGTGTAAAGGATAAAGGCAACATCAACATTTCCGACTTCCTCACCAAAACCGATGAGAATGGTCGCCCACTTTATCCTATCGGATCATTTAAACCTATCTATGCTTCTGCATATATCATGGATAAATTTGACTTCAAAGACATTAAGTTCTTGGTAGGGCTTCGTGTTGACCGTTATGATGCCAACCAACCAGTTCTTAAAGATAAATATGCGCTTCATGACTTGGCGCGTGTTAGTGATCTAAACAGTTTATCCTACCTGCCTGCTGGCTTTAGTGATAATATCCCTACAAATATTTCTAAAGATGCTGCTGTATATGTAGCACAAAACCCAACTGGTGGCCGGTCACCTTTGTCAATCAAAGGGTATCGCGATGGCGACAAATGGTACAACGCTGAGGGTTCTGAAATTTCTGACCCAACGTTAATCGCAGCATCAGATGGTAAACCAGTTCCTTTATACAAAGATCTTGGTGATTACGACAAAGCTATGTCAACTGGTGGTTTCACTACTTACAAAGCTGCAATTATTCCACAACCTCGTTTGGCATTCTCGTTCCCTATTTCTGACGTAGCCAACTTCTTTGCTCACTACGACCGTTTGATGCAACGCCCAACAAATAGCGTTCTTAGTCCACTTGATTACTATTACCTTCCTTCAGCAGCTAACTTACCTACGGTAAACAATCCAAACCAACGCCCTCAACAAACCGTGGATTATGAATTAGGCTTCTCACAGATTTTGAATGAACGTAAAAACGCTTCACTCACTATTACTTCATTCTACCGTGAGCAACGTAACCTTATCAACCAACGTGTGGTTGTTGGGGCTTACCCGAAGAGTTACATCATGTACGATAACATTGACTTTAACACTGTAAAAGGGTTGTCATTTATCCTTGATTTCCGTCGCACTGGCGGTTCACGCTTCAATTTCAACTACACCCTTCAGTTTGCTGAAGGTTCAGGTTCAAATACCGGTTCAGGTGCTAACTTAGCAAGCTCTGGTCAACCAAACCTCAGGGTGTTAATTCCGTTAGACTTTGACCAACGTCACACATTCGTATTAAATTACGACTACCGTTTCGGTTCGAAGAAAGATTACAAAGGTCCGACCTATAAAAACAAAAAAGACAAAGTAGTAAATATCCTCGAAAATGTAGGCTTGAACCTGACCTTCAACCTGGGTTCAGGTACACCATACACACGTTGGAGTACTGCTGTTCCAACTCAAGGTGGTAACGCGAGATCATCAATACTCGGACAAATCAACGGTTCATCGAAACCATGGACGTTCCGTACCAACTTGCGTTTAGAAAAAAATATTCCGCTCGAGTGGAATAAAGAAAATCCTGACAATAAAAAATCAGCTAACTTAAACGTGTACGTACAAGTGCTGAATTTGTTCAACACACGTAATATACTGGGTGTATACAATTACACCGGAGCTGCTGATGATGATGGTTACTTGTCTTCAACACAAGCCCAAGCTGCCCTCGCTCTTGCCAATAGTGCCGCTGCTTACAGCGACATGTATTCAATTCGTGTAAATAACCCATACAACTACGGTCTGCCACGCCAAATAAGGATTGGTGCACTGTTTGAGTTCTGATAATAGAAAATTTGTATCATGAGAAGTTCAATTTTTATACTGGCCTCCCTCGCGGTTGCAACAACCTTCGGTAGAGAACGTGCTGCTTCTGAAGTGCGTGAACGCGCATCAGGTGGACGTGCTATGGCACAATGTGCTAGCCCTAAGGCTTCTAAAGAATTGTGGTTTAACAATGTTAGAACCATTATTTACTCTGGCGGTGATATGTGGTGGGATTTAAATGGTAACGCAAATGCCTACTACTATGTCCCAGCTGTCACAAATCGTAATACCGGTGTGTCTTCTAGTTTTGCTGGCTCAATCTGGCTGGGTGGCTTAGACGCAGGTGGACAATTAAAGATCGCCGCAATGACCTATCGTCAAAATGGTATCGATTTTTGGCCGGGACCATTGGATACAGTGAATACTGCCGCTGATCCAACTCAGTGTTTGAAATACGATGAAATTTTCCAGGTTTCAAGAACGGAAGTTGAGAATTTTGTTGAATCAGGTGTACGCACAGCAGCAATTAATAACTGGCCAGGTAATGGTAACGTTAGTCTGCGTCAAGGTCGCCGTTTGGCTCCATTCGTTGACGTCGATTTTGACGGCTATTACGATCCAGCTGCTGGTGACTATCCTGCTTACGATATTGAAAACAAAGCAGAAAAAGATCAACTCGGTTTCTGTAAAACAAAACTCTATGGTGATAACACGTTATTCTGGGTATTCAACGATAACGGAGGCATTCACACTGAAACACAAGGTATTCCTATCGGTGTAGAAGTAAGAGCTCAGGCATTTGGATTTAAAACGAACGACGAAATCAATAACATGACTTTCTATAGTTATGAGATTTATAACCGTTCGTCATTCCAACTTAACCAAACCTATTTTACTATTTGGAACGACGCTGATTTAGGGTACTACCTCGATGATTATGTGGGGTGTGACGTGACGCGTGGTTTAGGCTACATTTACAACGCCGATCCGTATGATGAATCTATTTCAGGGGTAAATGGCTACTTGGATTATCCTCCTGCTTTAGGTTGTGACTTTTTCAAAGGTCCATTAGCTGATGTGGGTGATGGACTTGATAACGATGCTGATGGTACTATTGATGAAGCTGGTGAAACGATTCAAATGAGCCGTTTTACCTACTACAACAACAACATTGGAGCATTCCCTCCACAAACAACTAACCCGGCTATCGCCATCCATTTTTACAATTACATGACTGGCAAATGGAAGGATGGCTCTAACTTCACCGTTGGTGGAAATGCTTACGGCGGGACTCAACCTGCTCAATTTGTCTATAATGGTAATCCTATTAGTGGTAACGGTTGGACAGAACGTGGTTCAGGTAACTTACCTGGCGATCGCCGCTTCCTTCAATCTGCAGGTCCTTTTACTTTGAAACCAGGTGCTGTGAATGAAATCACTTTTGGGATGCCTTGGGCACAAAGTCCTTCAAAAGGTGGTAATATTCAGTCGCTCGAGTTGTTACTCTTGGCCGATGATAAGGCACAAGCACTGTTTGATAATTGCTTTAAATTATTAGATGGTCCTGAAGCTCCTCAAATGACCATTCAAGAATTACCAAATGAATTGGTGTTCTATCTAACCAACGAAAAGGGTAAAAACAATTATAAACGCTTCAATAATGATTATGAAGAAGAAGATATTACAATCATCTCCGATCCAACTTCTAGCATTGATCAACTGAAGAATCCAGATAAAAAATACCGTTTCGAAGGTTACATTGTTTATCAAACTAAAAATGATGCGGTAACAACTACTGAATTAAGTGATCCAACCAAGGCGAAGATTGTTTTCCAATGCGACGTAGCAAATGGTGTGACTACACTCATTAACTATGAATTGGACAATACTACTGGTGGATACGTTCCTAAGAAAAAGGTAGAAGGTGCGGACCAAGGTATTAAAACGACTTTTAAAATCACCGAAGATGCTTTCTCTACATTGGAGAACAAAAAATTGGTGAATAACAAGGAATACCACTTTATCTGCGTAGCATATGCCTACAACGAATACTTAAAGTATTCGGAAGATAAATCACCGGCGAATTCACCGACTGAAAACTATCTTGGACAAAAACGCCCATACCTAGAAGGCCGCAAGTACAAAAAGGCAGCTGGTACCCCACATCCTGTTGATTTCGAACAAGAAGGTACTACTGCACAAGCATACTATGGTTTCGGTCCAAAAATCACGCGCGTAGAAGGTCAAGGAAATGGCGGTAATTTGTTAACACTTACTGCAGCTTCTGAAGACGAAATAATAGCAAACGGATTCGCTCAAAAAGTAACGTATGAAAATGCACGTGGCCCACTCACAATAAAAGTGGTGGATCCGTTGAATATTAATATTGCTGATTACCGTTTCAGATTTATTAATACCTCTGTTAAGTCATCTGTGCCAACGGTAAGTAACAATCTTTTTGTTACTTCAACTTCTACCGCAGGTGTCGTGTCATATACAGGTACTATTGGCACATTGAATGTGAATAAAATTAGTTGGGAATTGAAAGATCTGACTAATAACAAAACGTACTATCCTAACGAAATTAAGTCAGCAGCTGATTCGGTCTATCAATCTATTAGCGTAGGTTCCGAGTTTTATTTCCCTGAACTTGGTTTCTCAATTAATGTGAATCAAGTTACTGATCCAGGTGAGTTAAAGGTTAATACGTTCACTAACCTCACTGCATTAACCGCTGATGATGGTTATGCGGGCCCTGCAAATTCAACGCTTATCGATGCTACCATGACGTATGTTAATGGTAAAACGAATTGGCTCAGTTCAATTCAAGATGTCGACGGTGAAACACCATTCAATTGGATTCGTTCTGGTACAAATAAAACTGCTGGACAAGAAGATGCTTACTACAGCTTAAGCAGCGATAATAAGATTCAAGCTTTCTACGATCCTGCTAAAACATTTGCCAATGTTTTAAATGGTACATGGGCTCCTTACTCGATAGTGTCTTCTTACTACCAATTATCAAGCGGTGCTTCAGGCAACCCAGCTCGCATTTACTGCGGTCCCGGTTTCAATGGAAATGCATGGGCACTTGATGACTATTTCATCAATAAATTCCAATCTAACGCGGCAACAAAAAGCACCCCAGATAGAGGAAATACAGATATCAGAAAAACGTCTTCTATTTTATTTGTCTTAACCCGCGACCGTTCAAAATGGTCACGTTGTGTGGTTCTCGAAATGCAAGAGAAATCAACGTTGGCAGAAGGTAATGCACTCTATTTCTCGCCAAGGAATCATAAGTCAGTAGATAAGGATGGTAAAGTAGGAGACGGAGTAGTGTCTAGCAGCCCGGATGATGCTGATTATATCGCTGCAAATGGCATGAGTTGGTTCCCAGGGTATGCCATTAACCTTGAAACCGGCGAACGATTGAACATTGCTTTCGGTGAAGACAGTTACCAAAAAGAAAATAATGGTAATGACATGCTGTGGAATCCTACCTCGAACAGAAACACACCTTATACCTACAGTATGGGTGGTAAACACTTCGTTTATGTATTTGGCGGAAACTCCATCGAAGGAAAATTCAAAGCGTCCAATGTTGGCGCTCCATCTTGGCAAGGTTTGTTGAAAAATATGCCATATGGTTTTGGTCGTTACGATGGTGGTAAACGAATGATTGATGTAATGTCGAAGTTCTTTACAGATGAGGTTCTAAACAATGCTACCAAACTCACAGGTCCTGGTATTGCACCTATCAATGCCATTGAGCGCGATATTATGTGGGTAACCATGCCAATGACTACTAGCGATAATCAATTCAGTCACCCTGATAACATGCCGTCAGATGTACGTATTCAAATCAACGTAACTAAACCTTACCGCTATGGTAATGCAGGTATGGCCTCAGTTGATACGACAATCGACGCTTCTTCAGTTAACAAGGTAATCGCGGTTAGTCATCCATCATTGGTTACAACAGCCACTGTAGCTGGTACTAATGATGGTTCTTATAATTACAACTTCCCTCAATACACTTTTAACACAAGTGATATTGCAACCTTGTACAACCAATCGGATGTGGCGAAAAATGCGCTTGATCTTATTCGTGTTGTGCCAAATCCTTACTATGGTTCTTCAACCTATGAAGCGAGAAGAACGGATAATATTGTTCGAATCATCAATCTGCCAAATACTTGTACTATCAAAATTTATAGTCTTAATGGTACCTTGATTAGAACACTCAATCGCGGTGTGGCAGGACAAGAAGAACTTTATGAAACAAGTGGTGAGACTAGAAAGTCAAAACGCACAAATTTTGTGGAGTGGGATCTTAAAAACCAAAATAGTATTTCGGTGGCGAGCGGACTTTACATCTTCCATATTGATGCTCCTGGCATCGGTGAAAAAGTGGTGAAGTGGTTCGGCGTTATGCGCCCACTCGACGTACAAAGTTATTAATTACGTAAACGGTAACAGACATGAAACAACGTTTAGTATATATTCTCGCAGGTGCCATTTCTGCTTCAACAATGTTCGGAGGAAATCCAGAACGTGTTGGACAAGCGGGCGCCGGACAATTGCTGATAAACCCATACTCACGTAATGTGGGTATGGCAGGAGCTAACTCAGCTCGCGTGAGCGGCCTTGAGGCACAATTTTTAAATATTGCGGGTACAGCCTTTACACGTAAAACAGAAATGATGTTTCACCGTACTAACTGGTTTGGTGGAACAGGTATAAACCTGAATGCTTTCGGAGTTACTCAAGGTGTAGGCGAAACAGGAACACTGGGCTTTGGGGTCGTTACCCTTAATAGTGGAGATATTGAAACTACCACCGAAGAACAACCGGATGGTGGGCTAGGCACCTACCAAGTGTCGATGATGAACATCAACATCTCGTATGCAAAGAAGTTTTCTGATGCCATTTACGGTGGACTCAATGTGAAAATCATCAACGAACAATTGCCTAACGTTAAAGCGCGTGGAATCGCTCTAGATGCGGGGATCCAATACCACACAGGTAAATACGAAAACATCCACTTTGGAATTGCTTTGCGTAACTGGGGACCAAAAATGTTCTATCAAGGTGACGGTTTAAGCCGCCAAGTTACTGTTAACTCAATCACTAATAGTTACGAATTAACGGTGAACAACCGCTCAGGTAGTTTCGAACTTCCTGCTATGATCAATATCGGGGCAGCATATGACTTCTTCCTCTCCAAAGACTCTTCTGGGGTTTCAAGAACAAACCGCCTCAGCCTTAGCGCTAACTACTGCTCGAACTCGTTTACATACGATAATGGCATGTTCGGTATGGAATACGCTTGGAAAGAAATGATTATGCTTCGCGCTGGTATGGTTATCGAAAAGGGACTTTTTTCTGAGTCTACTAAGCGTACAGCGCTTAGCGGCCCAACTGCAGGTGTAACTATAGAATTACCAGTGGGTCAAAATAAATCAACTGTAGGGCTTGATTATGCCTACCGTTTTTCGAATCCTTTTGGGGGCATTCATACTTTTGGTTTAAGAGTTAATCTCTAAAACTTTATTCATTATATTTGCAAAGAAGGGTCCCGGTTATCATCGGGATTCTTCTTTTTTATTTATATCAAATGGCACAAATAGGATACTACACCGAAGAGGGCATGCAAAAAATGAAGGATGAACTCCATCATCTTAAAACCGTTGAAAGAAAAGCGGCTACGCAAGCAATTGTTGAAGCAAGAGATAAAGGCGATTTAAGCGAAAACGCAGAGTACGATGCCGCTCGCGAAGCCCAGGCACTACTCGAATTGCGCATTGCCAAATTAGAAGATGTTATCGCTAATGCACGCATAGTAGACGAATCTAAACTGGACCTCTCTAAAGCCTCTATTCTTACCACCGTGAAAATTAAAAACTTGACTAATGGCATGGTCATGAAATACACCCTCGTAGCCGAAAATGAAGCGGATTTAAAGGCGGGTAAAATTTCCGTCGATTCGCCTATCGGTAAGGCAATTCTGGGCAAAAAAGTAGGCGATAAGGTCGATGTTCAAGTACCAGCTGGGAAAATGACTTTTGAAATTGCTGAAATTTCAATGTAATGGCTTCCATATTTTCAAAAATAGTCGCAGGTGATATCCCTAGTTACAAGGTAGCTGAAAACGATTACTACCTCGCTTTTTTGGATGTGTTTCCGCTGAAATTGGGACACACACTCGTTATTCCTAAAATAGAAACGGACTACCTGTTTGATCTGACTGAACCCGATTACCAAGGGTTAATGAACTTCACAAGGCGTGTAGCACTCGCTGTTAAAAAGGCCATACCCTGTGAAAGATGCTCGTTGCACGTCATTGGATTGGAAGTACCACACGCGCACGTGCATATTATACCAATTAACTCCATGAGCGATTGTAATTTTGCCAATCCAAAATTGAAACTGACGCCCGATGAGTTCATCCAAACAGCACAACTAATCGCTGCTCAATTCGAATAAGTAGATTAAGCTAAACTTCTTAATAAACCGGCAATGCCGGTTTTTTCGTTTAGGAGGTGCGGTAGTTGACTGATGGCAACGCGCTCCTGTTGCATCGTATCGCGGTTCCGAACTGTCACAGTCTGGTCTTCCAAACTTTGATGGTCTACTGTAATACAATAAGGCGTGCCTATCGCATCTTGCCTTCTATAACGTTTACCAACGGTATCTTTTTCATCGTAAGTCACGTCAAAATCAAAACGCAAGTCGTCAATTATTTTTTGAGCTAGTTCTGGTAACCCGTCTTTTTTTACTAATGGGAAAATTGCAGCTTTGTAGGGTGCCAATGCGGGTGGTAGGCTTAGTACCGTACGAGTATCCCCACCTTCTAAAGCCTCTTCTTTAAGTGAAGAAGATAACACCGCCAAGAACAACCGGTCTAATCCCACCGATGTTTCAACAACATACGGCACGTAGGATTGGTTTAATTCGGGATCGAAGTATTGTAGTTTTTTACCTGAAAATTGCTCATGTTGTTTGAGGTCAAAATCTGTTCGTGAGTGGATACCTTCCAGTTCTTTGAACCCAAATGGAAACTGAAATTCGATGTCACAGGCAGCATTTGCATAGTGAGCCAGTTTTATATGATCATGGAAGCGGTACTTTTCGTTTCCAAGGCCTAACGAACGGTGCCAAGTTAAGCGCGCTGCCTTCCAATGTTCATACCATTGCATCTCGGTCCCAGGCCTTACAAAAAATTGCATTTCCATCTGTTCAAATTCACGCATCCGGAAAATAAACTGACGAGCAACAATTTCATTACGAAATGCTTTGCCAGTTTGAGCAATCCCAAAGGGAATTTTCATGCGGCCGGTTTTTTGAACATTCAAGAAATTCACAAAAATGCCCTGTGCTGTTTCTGGCCTCAAATAAATTGTATTGGCATCTTCTGACACAGACCCCATAGAGGTACTGAACATCAAATTGAATTGCCTTACATCGGTCCAGTTACGTGTACCGCTAATCGGACAAACAATTTCCTCGTCAACAATTATTTGACGTACTTCATTTAAATCACTGTTGTTTAATGCCGTTGCAAATCGTTCCCTTACAGCATCAATTTTGGCTTGGTATTCCTTAACACGCCCATTTGTAGAACGAAACATGGCTTCGTCAAAAGGAGTAAACTTTTTTGACGCCTTCTCAACTTCCTTATTTATTTTATCTTCTATACGGGCCATGTGGTCTTCAATAAGAACATCCGCCCTGTAGCGCTTCTTGCTGTCTTTATTGTCAATTAATGGGTCGTTAAAAGCATCCACGTGTCCGCTTGCCTTCCATGTTGTTGGGTGCATGAATATGGCAGCATCAATGCCTGCAATATTGTCGTGCATTTGAACCATGGCCTTCCACCAATAGTCCCGAATGTTTTTCTTCAATACTGCTCCTGTTTGACCGTAATCGTATACAGCACTGAGTCCATCATAAATTTCACTGCTTTGAAATATAAATCCATACTCCTTACAATGTGAAATAACTTGCTTAAATATATCTTCTTGCTTAGTACTCATAACGAAAAATAATTACGCGCGAAATTAGCCAATTAAGCCCCTGTGAGCAAATTGGTTTTAGTCTATAGTGATATTGTCAATAAGTCTTACTCTTCCTACAAATAGGGCGATTAAAGCTATATGCCCAGATTGAACGGTAGCGGGGACCAACAGCGTGCTAGGATCGCGAATCTCAAAGTACTCTAATCGGAAGTCATCTAAGGCTTGAAAACGTTGTGAGACAAACGCTACTGCTGATTCTATAGAGTGTTCCTTTGCTAACTTGCCAGCCTCTACCAAGGTCTTGTATATAATTCCAACTTTTAGTCGGTGCTCTGGAATAAGTAATTGATTTCGGGAGCTCATGGCCAAACCGTCAACTTCTCGCAAGGTTTCGCCTGCAATAATTTCAATGGAAGAATGGGTTATTTTCACCAGTTCCTTTACAATAAGCAATTGTTGGTAGTCCTTCCTGCCAAAAAAGGCTTTGTTCGGTCGAACTATTTCAAATAATCGATTAACAACTTGGGAAACGCCTTTAAAGTGACCTGGACGAAAGGCGCCTTCTAAAATTGTTTCTAAATAACCTAAGTCAAAGGACGTAATAACTTGGCCTTGGGGATACACTTCCTCCGCTGTCGGCATAAATAATAATTCACAACCTGCTGATTCTAAGAGGGCTATATCGTTTTCAGGGGTCCTCGGATACCTGTCCAAATCACCTTTATCGTTAAATTGTGTCGGATTTACAAAAATCGAACAAACAGTAAAACATTCATTGTCAATAGATTGCCTTATAAGTGAAAGGTGTCCTTGGTGCAAAGCGCCCATGGTTGGTACAAAACCAATGGGTCGTTGACCGCGAATGGCGTCTAATTCGTGTTGTAAAGCTGATATTTTCGTTACAATTAACACAACTAAGGGCCTCAAAGCTACAATTTACTTTGAAAAAGGGATATTTTTTGTTTAATTTTGTATGACCTAATTAAAAAAGGAGAATTTAGAGTATGAAGAAAGCCAGGGTCCTTTTTATTTCTCAGGATATTACCCCTTATATCGACGAAACCTACGTAGGAAAAATTGCCAGAAGACTCCCTCAGGGTATTCAGGAAAGGGGAAAAGAAATCAGGACTTTCATGCCAAAGTATGGCTGTATTAACGAACGGAGGCACCAGCTTCATGAAGTTATTCGGTTATCTGGTATGAATTTGGTGATTAATGACGTTGATCACCCACTTATTATCAAAGTTGCAAGCATTCCAACCGCTCGTATGCAGGTGTATTTTATCGATAATGAAGAATATTTCGGAAGAAAATCTGCGTTAACCGATAAAACAAGTGGAAAGTACTTCGACGATAACGATGAGCGAGCCATGTTTTTCGTTCGCGGAGTAGCCGAAACGGTTAAAAAGCTAGGTTGGCAACCCGATATTATCCATTGCCATGGTTGGTTTACTTCCCTCATGCCACTTTACATCAAAAAGTACTATCAGGAAGATCCGCTTTTTGCCGAAACAAAAATCATCGTTTCAGTGTATGATGATGAGTTTCCAAAGGCATTAAGTAAGAAGTTTTCTGACAAACTGACGTTTGACGGCTTTAACAAAAAGGACATCAAACTTTTGAGTGAAGAAGCGTCACATTTTAACTTATTGCGCCAATCTATTGAATTCGCTGACGGCGTTATTCAAGGGGTAGAAAAAATCGACCCTGAGCTGGAAAAGTTTATTAAAAAGTCGGGTAAACCATTCCTAGGCTATAAAAATGAACTAGAATACATGGATGCCTTTAACGAGTTCTATGACGAAATGCTCGAAGAGGCAAATGTGCTCAGTTAAGTAGTCAATATTTTTAAAAAACCCCGGCTCCTCATACGAACCGGGGTTTTTATTTGTTATAAAGGAATAGGAATTAGTTATTTTTGCCAGGATCAATGAAACAAATAATTTTCGCAAGTGTACTTGCACTACTTTTACTCGGTTGTAAAAAAGATTCGGACGTACTTGATAGTAGTGTCCAGCCCGCAGGTGATGACTTAAATGGCGATTTCGTCTCGCTCCCCATTACTGCAATTACCGAAAAAGTTGACTCAGTAGCGTCTTATAATAGCCGTTATAAGTTTATTGGTGCTAATCAAGATCCGGTGGTTGGTCTAACTGAAATGGGACTGTATTTAAATATTAATATGTCTGTTTCAGATCTTAACCTTAAAAGCATGATATACAAATCGGCTTCGATTATTCTAAGACTGGATAATGATAAAAATATTGGCGATATTAATTCCTCTGTAAATTACTCTGTTTACCCCGTTGATTCTGTTTTATCTACAAGTAGGGTATACTATACCTCAAATAAACGACTTCACAACACGTCAAAGGTGATAGGAGGAGGCACGCTTAAATACAGTACTTTATCTGAAAATCCAGTGCTAGAAATCCCACTTGACTCTACCTATTTTTCTACACTAATGAAGGATACCGCGGCGCTCAAGGGGAACGATGCTCTGATCGCTAAATACAAAGGATTTTATATAAAAGCAGAGGTGATTAGTGGCACACAGGGTACTATTCATTATACAGATTTGGAAGATGGTCAAAGTGGACTCTATCTCAATTACAGGCAAGCAAGCAAAGACTCTGTGGAGACTTTTAGGTTTTCTTTCTCTGGCTCTACTTCTGTAAAGTTTAATACGGTTAAATATAGCACAACAGGTGCAGTATCACCGCTAATTAATCAATTAAATGGCGACGCTTCTTCGTCTGCTGAATATTTATTCGTTAAAGGAATGGGACTGGCTACAGTTAGAATCAATGTGCCGGGACTCGATACTTTCCTGCTGAATAAAAATCTGGCTATCAATCGTGCAGAAATTACTTTCAATACGAATAGTGTTTACCCACCATCTACAGCATATAGTGCCCCCGATGAATTAGCCCTCTTAGCAATTTCTGCATCTGGTAACGACACGCTTGTGTACGATACAGGAAACGCTACAGATAATGGCAGATACAATGGCTTCTACAATTCAACCGATTTATATTACCAGTTTAATATTGTTCGTCATATTCAAGCAATAAAGGCTGGCAAGACCAAGAATCGTGGTTTTCGCTTGGTCATGGCGTACCCAATAGGCGAAAAAGGCAACTTACGCGATGAATATGTTAAACGCATTGTACTTGCTGGTACTGGGGCTAGTAACGCACCAAAATTGAAAATTAGTTACATTAAATTGAATTGAGATGGAATACAGGAGATTGGGTAAGTCAGGACTTCAAGTCAGTGCACTATCATTCGGTAGTTGGATAACGTTTGGTAAACAAATAGAAAATAACACGGCCGATACATTGATGTCCATTGCCTATGATGCTGGAGTTAATTTTTTTGATAATGCTGAAATTTACGCAAGAGGCCGATCAGAAGAGGTAATGGGAAACATCCTTAAATCAAAAAACTGGTCCAGAAGTTCTTATTGTGTAAGCAGCAAAGTTTATTTTGGTTTTGAAGAAGGAAAGCCAAATCAAACGGGGCTTTCAAGGAAGCATATTGTTGAAGGGTGTCATGCAGCTTTGAAGCGATTACAAGTAGATTACATCGATCTTTTTTTCTGCCATCGACCTGATAAAAACACACCGATTGAAGAAACGGTTTGGGCGATGAATACACTGATTCAACAAGGTAAAATTCTTTATTGGGGCACCAGCGAATGGAGTAACGATGAAATAATGCAGGCCTTTGTGTTCGCTGAAAGAAATAGACTTATCGGTCCAACCATGGAACAGCCTCAGTACAATATGTTTGAAAGAACAAAAATGGAAAAGGACTATCTGTTGTTGTTTAGAGATTTTGGATTGGGAACTACAATATGGAGTCCACTAGCAAGTGGTTTGTTGACCGGAAAATACAACCAAAGTGAAAGGGAAAAAACCCGCCTCGATATAGAGGGCATGGAGTGGTTGAAAGAACGCACAATTGGTGAGGTTTCCCGTTTAGAAAAGGTAAATGCATTAAACCTTGTTGCTAAGGACCTGAGCACATCTTTACCGAAATTGGCTATAGCATGGGTGTTAATGAATAAAAATGTCAGTACCTCCATTCTGGGGGCGAGTAAACCTGAACAATTAATAGAAACATTGACATCAATTGAATTGCTGCCAAAAATGACAAGCGAAGTAATGGGAAAAATAGAAGCTATTTTGAATAACCAACCGTTACAACCACTCTACTAATTACTGGCTTTTGATTGGTTTAAAAATAAGACTTAAGCTGTTCACACAATAACGAAGACCACTCTTGGTTGGTCCATCATCGAATATATGCCCTAAATGCCCACCACATCGGGCACAAACAATTTCCGTTCGTATCATTCCATGCGAAAAGTCTTTTACTTTTTTGATACGATCACCTCCGCCTAATTCCCCGTCGAAACTTGGCCAGCCGCAATGACTATCAAATTTTTGAGAATTGTCAAATAACTCCTGTCCACAACCAGCACA
>JACCDS011013253.1_pt1 | contig 82477 bp, 79 predicted proteins | sample 7446441 | NCBI WGS metagenome assembly JACCDS01 (sample SAMN15323445, study PRJNA562643) | freshwater metagenome | isolation source: river surface water | place: USA:Blue River Watershed | collected 2017-08-17
GTTCAAAGAAGGCCCAGAAAACAATGCTTAAAAAGATAAAGATGAGCGCTGCAACTAGTTGTTTGATGGCAGCGGCATCGAGTTTTTTCATTTCAAAAATGAGAAAAACTAAGGTTAAAGGGCCAATGATATACATGAAAAGATCGGTGTAGGCCGTGTTGGTGATCATGATGTACACTAATGGCAATGCTAAGAGCGTACCTAGATAAACTAATTTTTGTTGGCGCGGCAAGGTGCCAGGGTTAGCTACCTTTGGAGAAAGCCCAATAGGGCCTAGATTTTTTCTAGTGAGTAAAAAGTTGAAAAGCCCAACTGCCATGAAAATTCCCGAAAGTAAGAAAGCAAAATTCCAGCTATAGGTTTTGCCGACATACACACATAAACCACCTCCAAGCAAGGCGCCAATATTGATACCGGCATAAAACAAGCTAAAACCGGCGTCGCGGCGCACATCGCCAGGCTTGTAAAGCTCACCAACCATTGTTGAAATATTAGGCTTGAAAAAACCAGTGCCGACAATGATTAAACAAATGCCGTAGAAGAAAAAACGGCTCGCATCAATTCCTAAAATGGTGCTGCCCATGATCATGAGAGCGCCACCCCAAAGTAATGATTTTTGGAAGCCCAAAATTTTATCGGCAAATAAACCACCAATTAACGTAAATGCATAAACAAAAGCTTGTATGGCGCCATATTTAAGATTGGCATCTCCTTCCTTGAAAAGTAAGATGTCCGTCATGAAAATCATGAGCATGCCGCGGTTTCCGTAAAAGCAAAAGCGTTCCCACATTTCCGTAAAGAAGAGGCTCCAGAGTTGTTTAGGGTAAGTGCCTTTAAAGTCTTGGATAGATTCGAGTGTTTGCATGGTTGAGCGTTTTATTTAATCTGTTGTCTTAGATGAAGGTTTATTTTTTTTAGCAAAGTGAAGATAATAAAAAAAGGCCCCGATTGGGGCCTTTCAAAAAATCATTTCTTTTTATTGAACGTTGTTCTCGCGCATTACGCTATTGAGCCACTTGAGCATCAAGATCAAGATGACAGCTGCTGCCATCACGAGTCCGAAGTTGAGGTAGAAGAAATTTTCCTTTTGAGGAAAAGTCTCCCATAAGCTAGACAACATACCTGATAACTTATTACCAACGGAAATCGCCAAGAAGTAACCACCCATCATGAGTGCAGTAATTCGTGGAGGAGATAATTTAGAAACCAAAGAAAGCCCCATTGGTGACAAGCAAAGTTCACCAACTGTAATTACTCCGTAAGAAGCAAATAACCACATAGAGCCTGCTTTAAGTGTCATGTCGTTGGTAGCAAATACAGCTCCAACCATAACAAGTGCTGAAAGTGCGGTAATCACTAGACCGATTGCAATTTTTGTTGGTGTAGAAGGCTCGCGCTTGCGACGGCGCATCCAACCAAAGAAACCAACAACTACAGGTGTTAGTGCCACTACCCAGAACGGGTTCATAGATTGATAAAGCTCGGTAGAGTAAAGTTTTAAGTCTTTACCTTGAGCAGGAACCTTGTCGGCTGGTAGGGTTTCAAAGTATTTTCTTGATTTTTCAAGTTGAGAAATACTCGCTGAAAAATCTGATTTTGCCTTGAGTTCACTTTTAGAAACAGCTGGCATTCCTTCTTCAACTTTGCGCAAAGAATCGATGGTTGCCTTGAATTCTGCAGCAGGTGCACTTACAATTTTATTGTTTACAACGATTTGAGCCATTCCCAATTGGTCAGCAACATCGGCTACACCTGCACTCATTTCGCGATCGGTGTGGTCTTCAGCCCAAACAGTAAGGGCATCACCATTTTGGTGGAAAATTGCAAAGAATAAGATCACGCAAGCAAAAACAGCTAATAAAGCTTTGATGGCACGACTTTCTTTGGCATCACCTGTAAAGGCTAAGTAAATAAAGAACGCAATAACAGGTAGACATCCGATAATGAAAGCATCGTTGGTGTCCGAGCCTAAGAAGTTACCAGGTAACATATAGCCTAAAATACCAAAGATGAACATTGGTAAAACCGTGTAAGAAAGGATCTTTAGCGTTGACATATCAGATTCTTGAACAGGCTTCACGACATCAACATGTTTGATGTGCTTGGTGCCAAGCAAGAAGACACCAACCCCGATGAGCATCCCAACACCTGCTGCGGCAAAGGCGTGGCCCCAACCGTAGTTGATGCGCATGTATGCAGCTACGAAGTTGCAAATGAAGGCGCCAATATTGATACCCATGTAAAAGATGTTATAACCAGCATCTTTTTTATCTTTCATGTCATCAGAAGAGTATAGATTTCCTACCAAAGTTGAAATGTTTGGTTTGAAGAAACCATTCCCTAAAATGATCAAGAGTAAGGCTATGTAAAAAGAAGTTTCACTGTGTAATGAAAGTGCAAAATAACCTGCAGACATCATGAGTCCTCCAATGATAATCGAGCGGCGATAACCTAAAATTCGGTCAGCCAATAGCCCTCCAATGAACGGGGTGAGATAGACCAAACCTAAGTAAGTTCCATAGATATCTGATTTTTTTTCGGCATCAAAGCCCATTCCGCCGTTATTCCAGCCATCGATCATGTAGAGTGAGAAAATTCCGAGCATTAAATAATACCCAAAACGCTCCCACATTTCGGTCCCGAACAAATACCAAAGTCCTGTTGGGTGACCATTCTTCTTTGTATTTTCCATATTGCAATTTTAGTTTACCTGCCGAATATAGTAATTTTGCCCCGAAAAATGAGAAAATGACAAACTGGTTAGAACGAACTGAGTTGCTCTTGAGTGAGCAGAGTATGACCCAACTGAAGTCTGCACATGTCCTGATTGTGGGGCTTGGTGGCATTGGTTCATATGCTGCTGAATTTATCGCAAGAGCTGGCGTTGGCAAAATGACCATCATCGATGGCGATGTTTTTGACCCCTCCAACAAAAATCGGCAGTTAACCGCTTTAGACTCCACAATTAATCAGAATAAGGCGAATGTTTTGGCTGCACGTATCAAGGACATCAATCCTGAGTGTGAATTAATTGTCATGGAAGAATTTGTATTGCCCGAACGTGTTTGGGAGATTTTAAAAGCAGATGAGCCCGATTACGTCATGGATTGCATCGATTCAGTAACCCCGAAATTAGAATGGATATTAGCGTGCAAGCGTTTGAAGATAAAAATCATTTCTCATATGGGTGCTGGTGGAAAAACGGATCCGACTCAAGTGAGGGTTTCAAATATGGAGCAGCTTTCGGGTTGTAAACTCGGTGCGCACATTAAAAAGCGCATGAAGCGAAAGCATGCATCGTATCGGGGGGTTAAGGTTGTATTTTCTACAGAAGTGCAGCAGCCCCATTCTTTAAAAATGACAGACGGAACCCGCTACAAAAAGAGTTTTTACGGCACGGTTAGTTACATGCCAGCACTTTTTGGTTTAATGGGTGCGGCAGAGGTCTTGCGTCATTTGAGCAAGGTAAAAGTATCGCACTAATAAGTTAAAAGTTTAGCTTTCATTAGTTGTTTCAGCAGGATTTTAGTAAATTGGAGTGCTAAAACCTTAAAAAACTATGAAACAATCTTTCCTTATCCTTGCTGGATTGCTATTTACCGCACCTATTGCAACAGCACAATTATTTTCTGACAATTTTGACAATTATGCCGCTGGATCTTATTTAGGGCCGCAATCTACAGCATGGACTACTTGGTCAGGCGCTGAAGGCAACGCGCTAGATGTTACTATTTCCAATAATAACGCAGCAAGTGCACCTAACTCCATTTACTTTGCTTCAACTTCGGCAAATGGGGGGCCTCAAGATGTAGTCCTGAATTTTGGACAGCTTTATAACAACGGTATTTTTACACTAAGTTCAGATTTTTATGTGAATTCAGGAAAAGGTGCTTACTACAATGTTCAAGGTTCTCAAACCATTGGTTCTGTATGGGCGCTAAATGTACATATGGATGCTGGTTCTTTAGTAATCGATGATGGTATCAGTTCTAATTTATGCACGGGCAACTACCCAGAAGCAACTTGGTTCAATCTTAAAATAGAGGCCAATCTTACTTTGCACGTTTGGAAGGCCTATATCAATAATATATTAGTAGGTACATGGGTAAATGGCGTGAATGCCGTAGCTTCAGCCGATATCTATCCATTGCAAAATGATCAATTTTTTATGGACAACGTAAGTTTTGATCATCAGGCCTATACTTTACCAGCCTTGAATGCCATGGTGTCTTCACTTGACATGGGAGGTTTTATTGCTGGTCAGAATGTAAGCCCAACTGTTTCTATCCTCAATGCTGGTCAAACGGCCTTGACATCCTTTAATGTGAACTTGAATTACAACGGGCAAAATTATTCTCAAAATGTTACCGGTGTCAATATTCCAAGCATCGGCAGCTATACTGTAGCTATTCCAGCGCTCAATCTTGTTGCTGGTGCCATGAATGCTGTGGTTACCATTTCAAATATCAATGGCGGCAACGATGACAACGTCAATGACAACACCCTAGCGCAAGAAGTAAATCCGGTTGTTCCGGCAGCAGGCAAAATTGTTGTTGGCGAAGAGGCAACGGGTACATGGTGTCAGTGGTGTCCGAGAGGAGCAGTATTTATGGATAAATTCCAAGCCGATTACGCTGGTTATTGGGCTGGTATTGCAGTTCACAACGGTGACCCTATGACAGTTACAGCTTATGACGACGGAATTGGAACACTCATCGGAGGGTATCCGAGTGCTTTGGTAGACCGTTTAGGTGATGTAGACCCTTCTCAGATGGGCACTGACTTCTTTACGCGTTTGCAAACCGCACCAAAAGGTATAATTACCAACGGCGCCACTTGGGATGCTGCAACCCGTGAACTCAATGTATCGATTACCACAACTATGGCTCAGGCTACAACAGGTGCCTACAAAATTGCTTGTGTACTTACCGAAGATGGTGTAACTGGAACAGGTGCTGGTTATAATCAAGCCAATGCCTATGCTGGTGGAAACAATGGTGTAATGGGCGGTTATGAATCTTTACCTAGCCCTGTGCCTGCTGCTCAGATGGTATATGATCACGTAGCCAGAGCAATTGCCCCAAGTTTTACTGGGCAAACTGGTGTCGTTCCGAGCAGCACAGCTGTCGGAGATAGCTATACAGCAAACTTTACCTTTACCTTGCCAACTACATGGGATGAAACCCAAATGCATATTGTCGGCATGCTCATTGAGCCGCAAGGAAAAATTGACAACGCAGGCTACACCACTATTGATGGTGCTGTTCAAAATGGATATGTAGCAGGTGTAGAAGAAATTTCAGGCGTACTTTTGGAGCAAATGTTGGTAGTGGCACCAAACCCAGCTACAGATTTCACCAATATTACCATGCACATTCCAACTAAAGCACAAGTTAGTCTAAGAGTGCTTGACGCAAAAGGAAGCATTTTACAGGGGCGTCAGTATGGCAGCCTTCAAGGTGATTTTGAGGTCGGTATCAATACTTCTAACTATGCGCCAGGTCTTTATTTGGTCGAGTTAGAAATGAACGGACAACGCATCCAAAAGAAATTGATCATTCGTTGATCAGTTTGGAAGCTAGATCAATGATTACTTCAAAAAAAGAGCCGCTGCAAGCGGCTCTTTTTTTTTTGAATATGCTTCTTGGAAGCTAATTAGAAATGACTTTAACTTTTTCTTTGACGATTGCTGCTTTCTGGCGAACCTCTTGCATATTGGCTCCGGTGATGGTGATGTGTCCCATTTTACGGAATGGTTTTGTCGTTGCTTTCGCATAAAGGTGCGGGTGCACACCTGGCAAGGCAAGTATTTCCTCTAGACCTTCATAATAAACAGGGCCTTCATGACCTTTCTCGCCAATCAAATTGAGCATGGCACCAGCCTGAGTGAGTTCAGTTGATCCGAGTGGCAGGTTCAGGATGGCGCGCAAATGCTGTTCAAATTGTGAACTTTGGCAAACTTCAATGGTGTGATGCCCACTATTGTGTGGTCTTGGTGCAATCTCATTGACCAAAAGCGTATTTTCAGGTGTCAAGAAAAATTCAACGGCCAGCAGACCAACCATGTCGAGTTTTTCAATGATGTCAATGGCAATTTGCTGCGCCTTATTTTCAATTTCTGAAGATACGGCCGCCGGAGAAAACAAGAATTCCACTAAGTTGGCTTCTGGATTGAATTCGCACTCCACTAGCGGAAAACAATTAGTTTGCCCTCGCTCGTTTCTAGCAACAATTACTGAAAGCTCTTTCGAAAAGGGGATGCAGGCCTCAATGATAGAAGGCGCCTGAAAACTATTTTTTAGCGCGGCTTCGTCCTTGATGATTTGAACGCCTTTGCCGTCGTAACCGCCGGTGCGTAATTTATGTACAGCAGGAAATTCAAAGGGGATTTCTGAACCATTATTGGGCTCCCAGAAAATATAGGGAGCGGTAGGAATCTGATGTTGCTTGTAGAAATCTTTCTGAAGACCTTTGTCCCGGATCAATTCTAACACTTCGGGTTGCGGATAAACCTTTACACCCTTTTGAACCAGTGTTTTGAGGGCGTCTGTGTTGACATTTTCAATTTCAACGGTGATCAAATCTTTGTCTTGGCCAAAATTGAGAACGGTTTGGGCATCGAGCAAAGAGCCGTTTTCAAAAGAGTGGGCTACAGCTGCACACGGTGCCTGAGGGTCTGGATCAAGCATATGTAATTGAATGTCAAGACTATTTGCTGCTTGAATGAGCATGCGTCCAAGTTGTCCTCCTCCGAGTACGCCGATTTTGTACTCGCTTCCGTACCAAGTTTTTGCCATGGCGCAAAGATACGTTTAAAATTGTACCTTTGTAATCAAGATGAGTGCAGCGGTTCAAATACACGACCTTTCTTTTGTTCCTTTTATAGATCAAGCGCAAATTCAAACACGTATTGAGGCTTTGGCAAAAGAAATTGATACCCAGTTCACCGGTAAAGATCCATTATTTTTAGCGGTGCTCAACGGCGCCTTTCTGTTTGCAGCTGACTTGCTCCGAGAACTCAAGTGCAAACCTGAAATTAGTTTTGTCAAAGTAAGTTCTTATCAAGGTACGCAATCAACTGGAAGGGTAGATGAACTCATCGGTTTACAAACCAGTTTGAAAGATCGACACGTAGTCGTTTTAGAAGATATTCTGGACACTGGCGTGACTATGCACAAAATTTTTACCTTACTAGAATCTGAACAACCTGCAAGTATCTCCATTTGCACACTCTTACTCAAACCTGAGGCCTATAAAGGCAAGCACCAGCCCGAATTTGTTGGTTTTGAAATCCCTGATAAATTTGTTGTTGGTTATGGGCTTGATTACAAAGAATATGGTCGAGAACTTAAGTCAATATATCAATTAATCAATTAGTTATGCTCAATATCGTACTATTTGGCCCTCCAGGGGCAGGCAAAGGAACCCAATCAGAAAGACTTATTGAAAAGTACAATTTAGTGCACCTTTCAACAGGTGATGTCTTTCGTGCAAATATCAAAGGTGAGACCGAACTTGGTAAGTTAGCCAAGAGTTACATGGATGCTGGCCAGTTGGTGCCCGATGCCGTAACTATTGATATGTTAAGATCAGAAGTCGCAAAGCACACCGATCCAAAAGGTTTTATTTTTGACGGTTTCCCTAGAACAAATGCACAAGCTCAGGCCCTCGATGAGTTTCTTTCGAGTTTGAATACGCAAATTTCTTTGATGTTAGCTCTTGAGGTTGAAGAGCAAGAATTAAAGACACGTTTACTCAAAAGAGCTGAGGTTTCGGGCAGAGCAGATGATGCAGATCCAGCAGTTATTGAAAAAAGAATTTCGGTATATAACCAAGAAACCGCTCCGGTAAAAGCGTTTTACCAAGCACAAGAAAAATTTATTTCCATCGATGGCATTGGCAGCATCGACGATATCACTCAAAGATTATTCGCTGCCATAGATACAACTATATAAATGGCTTCAGACAACTTCGTAGATTACGTCAAAATACATTGTACTTCCGGAAACGGGGGTGGGGGTTCCACGCACTTCAGACGTGAAAAATACATTCCGAAAGGAGGCCCTGATGGAGGAGACGGCGGACGCGGAGGTCATGTCATTTTACGTGGTAACAAACAACTTTGGACTTTATTACACCTAAAGTTTCAAAAGCACATCAAGGCAGGTCATGGCGCACATGGTGCTGGAAATCTCAAAACAGGTTCACAAGGTGAAGACGTCTATATTGATGTTCCGCTCGGAACCCTTGCAAAGGATGGTGAAACTGGAGAAGTTTTATTCGAAATTACCGAAGAAGGAGAAGAGCGCATCATTCAACGTGGTGGTCGCGGTGGTTTAGGAAACAATCATTTTAAATCACCTACCAATCAAACGCCACGCTATGCTCAGCCAGGTGAAGAAGGCCTAGAGGGCTGGAAAATCTTAGAATTAAAAATATTAGCAGACGTAGGTTTGGTTGGTTTTCCGAATGCAGGGAAAAGTACATTACTTTCTGTCCTTTCTGCAGCGAAGCCAGAAATTGGTGACTATCCTTTTACGACACTGAGGCCAAATTTAGGGATCGTAGATTACCGCGATTACCGTTCATTTGTTATGGCTGATATTCCTGGTATCATAGAAGGCGCACATGCTGGAAAGGGTCTTGGTCTTCGCTTCTTGCGCCATATCGAACGCAATTCTTTGCTTTTGTTTATGGTTCCGGCAGATGCCGATGATATCCACAAAGAATACCAAATTTTGCTCAATGAGCTCAAGCAATACAACCCAGAATTATTGCACAAACAACGCTTATTGGCCATTACAAAGGCAGACATGCTTGATGACGAATTGAAAGCGGCACTGGCTAAAGATTTACCAGCGATTCCTTATCTGTTCATCTCTTCTGTTGCTCAGCAGGGCCTCACTGAACTCAAAGACCTGATTTGGAAGCACTTGAATCATGACTGATTTCATTCTTCAGATAGACCGCGGTATTTTATTGCTAATCAATGGCATGCATACTCCGTGGCTAGATGAAAGTATGTGGGTGGTATCCTCCAAATGGATCAATTTACCAATTGCCCTTTTTTTGTTTTTTTACCTCAAAAAAACCAACTCTTGGCGCATGACAGGTTTACTTTTTTTAATGATCATTTTCGTAGTCGCCATCTCAGACACCATTTCGACACATTTATTCAAGGATGTTTTTCAAAGATTGCGACCATCGCATGAACCTTTTTTACAAGCCAAACTCTTCTTTCACATCATGCCAGATTTCAAACCCTATCTGGGTGGAAAGTACGGCTTTGTCTCCTCACATGCAGCCAATATTTTTGCAGCATTAGCAGTTGTATGGCCTTATTTAAAATCAGACAAACGGGTTGCATGGGTATTTGTAATTTGGGGAGTTATTGTGAGTTTATCCAGAGTATATTTAGGGGTGCATTACCCTACAGATATCATTTGCGGAGCTCTGCTTGGTTTGCTCATTGGATTTTCTTTACGCCAGTATTTACTTTCTAAATTCCTTGACCGATGGGCTTGATGACTTTTGTATGGGTTTTTATTGGCGGTGGCATCGGAAGCCTGCTGCGTTATGCTTTTTCTAAATGGTTGCCCTTTACAGCTGCGCATTTTCCTTGGGCAACCTTACTGAGCAATCTATTGGCAGCTTTCGTATTGGCATTGGCAGTTCAGTTTTGGAAAGATACGCCCAAATGGGTTCAGATTCAGACATTTATTGTGGTAGGTATTTGTGGCGGCCTCTCGACGTTTAGCACCTTCACCTACGAGAATTTTCAGCTTTTACAGCAAGGGCAACTGACCTTGTTTTGGATCAATTTGCTGCTTTCTTTTGGTCTGAGTTTGGCGCTTTTCTATTTTTTCGCGCGCAGCACTGGGTCTTACTAGTTTTTGTAAAATCAATTGCCCTTCCTCTTTGGCTTTCTTGCTTTTTTTCAAGTCCCATAAAAACTTGCGTTCTTCGCGCAAAGATTTATTGGGGTCAATGATGGGTGAAGGATAGTTGCTACCTAATTCAAATTGGCAAGCCTTCGCCGTTTCTGCGTCTATTTTCCAAGGTTCATGGATAAAGGGCAGTGGCAAATGTGCTAATTCCGGAAGCCATGTTTTGATGAAAATGGCATCAGGGTCGTGTTTGTAGCTATTGTGAATGGGGTTGTAAACTCGGATGGTATTGACACCAGTAGTGCCCGCTTGCATCTGGAATTGTGGGTAGTGAATTCCGGGCTCAAAGTCTAAGAATAAATTCGCTAAATGAGAAACGCCATCTTTCCAGTTTTGGAGTAAATGATGGCAAAAGAAAGAAACTAATAGCGCTCGCATCCTAAAGTTGATCCACCCCGTTTCTTTTAAACAGCGCATGTTGGCATCTACCAACGGAAAACCGGTTTTGCCTTCTTTCCAAGCCATGATCAGTTCTTCGTTGCTCGGATATTGCAGTTCCTCATAGGCTTTGTTGATGCAGTGCGTCGCATAACTGCAATCGGTTTCAAATTTTTGTATGAAATGACAATGCCAATGTAAGCGCGTTAAAAAGGCATCGAAATTCTTTTTATCTGGGCCTTTTTTCATGTGAGCAGCTGAGGCCCGAACAACTTGTCGAATCGATAAATTGCCCCAAGCCAAAAAAGGAGAAAGTCTACTACACGATTTTCTACTCATGGCTGGTTTGGAGATGCCTTGTTGGTAATACTTGACGCCTTGTTGCAGAAAATGATTTAAGTATTTTTCAGCATAGACTGGTCCCGCTTTCTGAAAGGTCGACGGATAGCTTTGAATTTGCTCTTGAATGGCTTCAGGAAGTTTAAAAATGGTTCCGAGCTCAATATACGATCGTTGCTTACTGAACTGATTTTGTATCACGGGGCTATTGACATAAGTAAACCATGCTTTATCCCAGTGCTTGCGATTTTTGAGGCCTCTAATAATACCATCTCTTTGAAATTCAGTCCAAGGAATGGCTCTTGAGCGCAAGTAGGTCTTGATTTGAAGATCTCTTTCAAAGGTGCGTGGAGGCCCGCTTTCTTGGTAACTCCAGAGTGCTTGCAGGTTAAATTGCGTGCTGAGCGTCTCAAAAATTTTAGTTGCAGTGCCATAAAGCACCTGGATCTGGCGTCCGAAGGGCGCTAATAATTCATTGAGTTGCTGGATAGAAGCCCACTGAAATTGCCAATGACGCAGTGCATTTTCAGGCGCAGCCCATTCTTCAGGTTCAATAATCCAAATATAGCTCAGTGCCAAGCCGCTATTTTCAGCAGCCTCTAATGCGGCATGATCATTAAGACGCAAATCTCGTTTGAACCAAACAATACCTAGAGGTGCTGCCATGGTTTTATTGATAGTTCTTTTGAAGCTGGCGTTGTACTTTTTTCCAATACGGGAAAAAAGAAACAGGTATTTGGCCGGGCTCAGGTAGCAGCCAAGTTCTTTGCTCCAATTGAAAGGGGTAGGTGGTGGTACTTGGGTGTTCCTTGCAGCAAGCTTTTTTTACATCAAGCAAGTTGCTGAGTTCTTCAATACGACCTACAAAAATTTGCAAATTTTTTAAATTGTACTTTCCTAGGTCATTGATCCAGTTAAAAACAGCCATTGAAACGGGATGTTGGTTCCAAAATTCAAGATCCCAAAATAAAATGCGTTGGTAGTTTTCTTCGGGGTGCCAAAGTGAGTCAAGGTTATAAGGCGTATAGATGCAGGAATTTTGCTCCTTATTTAATGCCAGGGAATTTTCTGAAATACCTGAGAAACGCAAATTGAGGTCAACAAGTTCCGCTTCAAGCTCCACGTTTGGCAATTGTTCATAGCTGACATCAAGTGCTGTATGACGTTGGGTAGAATGCGTGTATTTATTGATGTTTTCTTGATTGGCGTAATACACCTTGTTTGAATTGGCGCCACACACCCATTGCCAGCTCAAATGATTACTGGCTACATCGGCATCTTTTAAATGATAATGCATCCAGGTTGCCGCTGTTTGCCACGCAATCTGGTAATGATTACAAATGAGGCTCGCCAAATACATCCGTAAATGATTGTGCAAATACCCCGTTTGATAAAGTTGTTCAATGCCTAAATCTAGGGCTTCGATTCCTGTTCTTGCTTCCAAAACCTCTTTCGGAAAGCCCTCGTTATGCTGGACCTTGAATTGTGGGTTGCGGAGATTTTCAGTAGGCTTGTGTTCTTGCCATAAGCGTTGAAAATGTTCGCGCCAACACAGTTCCATCAGAAAGGATTCCATTTGATACAACTTGAATCCTCGTTGCAATAAACGCTCAATAACTTGGCTAAGACTAATTACACCACGCGCCAGATACGGCGACAAATAACTGACTCCGCCATCTTGGTAGTTGCGCGTTTTGCCGTAGCTGATTGGGTCGAAACGGTCAATTTTTGCAAAAATTTCTTCAAGAGTCAGGGTAGCAATCATATGCGCAACGCAGAAATACCCCCATCAACATTCATGATTTGCCCACTGATCCAGGTGGCTTGCTCGCTTAATAAAAAGGCTGCCATTGCTGCGATATCTTGTGGTTCACCTACGCGTTTGAGTGGATGACGCGCTGCATTGGCTTCTTTTTTAGCATCTGAATTGAGTAAGTTTTCTGCAAGTGGCGTGTTGGTTAAAGAAGGCGCAATGGCATTCACGCGGATATTTGGCGCTAATTCAGCCGCCAATGCTCTGGTAAGCCCTTCAAGTGCACCTTTTGAAGCAGAAACTAATGAATGGAAGGGGAGTCCTTGCTGAACAGCAACTGTTGAAAACAAAATAACCGCAGCATTTCCAGACTTCTTGAGCGCTCCAAGTGCTTGTTGCAAACAGGTAACTGCGCCAAGAACTTGCAATTCATAATCTGAGGAGAAATCTGCGCTTGAAAAGCGATTAAAAGGCTTGAGTGCGATATTGCCAGGGCAGTAAACCAAGCCGTGCACCACTTCAGGTAAGTTTAGGGTTTCTGACGAACGTACATCAAAGTTTTGCCAATGTATATTCGGATGATTTAAAGCGGGGCTTGTATTTGAATAAGTGGCGTACACCTGATGCCCTTGTTCGAGTAACATGGTGGTGAGGCTTAAACCAATACCTTTTGAAGCGCCAATGACGACTATATTTTTTATTTCCATGAAGGTGTAACAAAATTGTAGTACCTTGGTTTGCTATAAAACTTAAAATCTATGAATTTTTTCAAACAACATTTCTCGACTATTCTCATTGCGGTAGCTGTCATCTTTACAGGGTCTATTCTAGGAAAGTCTTATATGTCAAAAGGAAAGCCAGATGATACCGTTGCCGTGACAGGTTTAGGGGAGCAATCTTTTGATTCAGACTTAATAGTTTGGAATGCCTCTTTTTCTCGAAATAGCTATGAATTAAAAGATGCCTATGCGCAACTGAACTCAGATTTGCGTAGGGTTAAAGCTTACTTGAAATCGAAAGGGATTACTGAAGATGAAATGGTGTTTGAAGCCGCCGGCATTGAAAAAATATGGTCAAACGTTTATGATGACGAAGGGAACATAAAAGAAACCACATTTGAGGGCTATTCGCTTGAGCAAAATCTGAAAATCAGTTCAAAGAAAGTAGATCTGGTTGAAAACACTTCACGTCAGGTTTCTGAACTCATTGATGCAGGTATTGAGCTCAAATCAGCTGCGCCGCAATATTATTATACCAAATTAGCTTCGTTGAAACTTAAAATGATAGAGGCGGCTACCAAAGATGCACATGAACGCGCTGAAAAAATTGCAGAAAACGGCGGAGGTTCTTTGGGTAAATTGATGTACGCCGATATGGGTATTTTTCAGATTACGGCTGAAAATTCTTCCGAAGAATATGAGTGGGGTGGAAGCTTCAATACCAGCTCCAGACGCAAAACAGCAAGCGTAACAATACGCTTGAAATACGCCATAGATTAGCGAGTAAACATTTCTTTATCCAGATTCAACCACTCTAAAGTGGCATTGCTAAAGATGTCTTCTTTTATTTGAGGGCTCAGGGCACTTTCTTCAATGAATTTACCGATTTCAAGATCGCCGAGCGGGAAGGGGTAATCACTTCCTAGACAAACGCGTTTTGAGCCTTGCATTTTGAGGATGTACTCCAACGCATCGATGTCATGGGTAATGCTGTCAACCCAGAATTTTCCGAGGTAGGTGCGGGGGTTGTGTGGGTTGTCGATGGCTACTAAGTCGGGCCTGCAATTAAAGCCGTGTTCGATGCGGCCCAAAGTTGGCAAGAATGAACCGCCAGCATGAGAAAAACAGACTCTTAAATCGGGTAATCTTTCCAAAACTCCTCCAAAAATCAAGGAGCAGGCTGCTCTTGAGGTCTCGGCAGGCATACCAACCAACCAGGGAAGCCAATATTTTTTCATGCTATCAAAGCCCATCATTTGCCACGGATGGATCATGACGGCCATGCCTAATTTGGCACAGGCTTCAAAAATCGGGAAAAATTTTTCTTCAGAAAGGTTTTCGTCATTGATATTTGAGCCAATTTGGATGCCAACCAGCCCAATACTTTTTGCACGCTCCAGTTCTTGGATTGCGGCTTCAGGATCTTGCATCGGAATGGTAGCAAGGCCGATGTATTGCTTAGGATAACGCGTAACAAGTTCGGCTAAATGGTCATTTAAAAATCGAGATAGCTCGAGTGCATCTGCGGTTTTAGCCCAATAGGAAAACATGACGGGGATCGTGCAAACGACCTGAACTTGGGTCTGGAAATCTTGATACTCATTGATGCGGAGCTCGGCGTCCCAACAATTTTCTTGGATGCGTCTAAAAAATTGCCCTCCCTGCATCATGTCTGCACTGCCATCCTGCTGGTGTTCTAGGTGGATGAACTTGCCGTAACCAAATTTCTGCGTCCAATTGGGCATTTCTTTTGGTAAAATGTGGCTGTGCATGTCAATCTTAAGCATAGGGGTGTTTTTTAGCGTGTGGCGAAGATACAAAAAAGCTCAGAGCTTGTAGTGCATGATGTAGTCATCCATGACAAAGCCATTGCCAATATCAAAGATGGCTTCCTCTTTGATTTGAAAGCCAAGATGTATATAAAAATCTTTGGCCTTATTGGCTTTATTGACTTGTAAAATGATTTCAGAGACATTGGTTTCCGAAGCTCTTTGTATTGCTTTTTGAATAAGGGCTTTACCGAAACCCTTGTTTTGTTGTTGGCTTAAAATATAGAGCTTATTGATCTTGAGGATGTGCTGCTTGTTGTCTGTAGCTGAGGAAATCCATTCTAAGGCAAGGAAACCGAGGTCTGTGTTTTGTGCTGAAAGAATATAAAATTCATGACCCTGATCAAATTGAGTCAGGAGTGCTTGTTCGGAATACATCCATGACAACATGAATTCAATTTGCGCTGCTGAAATGATATCCGAATAAGTACTTGGCCAAATGGCGCGCGCTAATTTTTCTAGAATATTCAACTCATGGCGTTGGGCCTTTCGAATCTCCATTTTAAATTTTCACGAAGGGTGCTTGTTGAATTTTGCCGTTGATGTGCAATCTGATATAGTAGGAGCCAAGTGGTAAATCTTGCACCGCTACTTTCCCGTTGAGTATCGGACACAAAAAACGTTTGCCGTCAAGGGAAATGATTTCAGCAAATTCTGGCAATTCAACGATAGTAAAGTGCAAGTAGTTTTGTACGGGGTTTGGATAGACATTCCAGTCTGTGGACACCAACGCATTTTGGGTTCCGAGTGTTTGCAGCGCGAGTTTAACGGCGGCATAGGCATTTACTTTTCCGGCTCCCCACAATGGGCTTCCTCCGGCAGGAATGACGCCAGTGTAGTTGTCTTGGCGTGCCGTAGTCATGATGATTTCTTTGATTTGGCTAGCAGATAAATACGGATTGGCTTCTAACATGAGGGCAACCACACCTGCAACCATAGGCGAAGCCATTGATGTGCCAGAAAACTTGGCAAAATGGTAAGTAGTATTATTAAAGGAAGTGTTGCCTACAGAAGTGTAATTGGCATCTGTGAAAGAAGAAACTGCTGAAGCAATAGCCACACCAGGTGCAGCGATATCAGGTTTCATGGAACCATCGTAACGTGGGCCGCGACTCGAGAAATTAGCGAGCGCACCACCGACTAATGAACCAGAATTGGTGGCATATTGGGTGGCGTAGGCAGCCACACTAATGACTTGATCAGCACAAGAGGGTTCTGAGATGCCGTTTTGGTTGTCTCCGGCGGTAGTACCCGCGCCGGCTGCTAAGAAATCCATTCCCCAGTTACCCACCTCATTGGTGAGTTCAGTGACATTCCAATAATGCACAGTACCTGCGTTTGCCTGAGATTTCAGCTGAACGCGCAAAGCAGTGTTTGTGTTTTTAACGCGTAAACGCATTTGTGGCTTGCCATTTAAGGGATGCGCTGCGTCGGCAGAAATATTGTACCAAATGGTATCTTGATTGACCACTAGAAAAGTGTCGATATAACTGCTTGTGGTTGCGGTACTGTAAAAAGGAGTTTCAGCCAAAAGGACATTAGAACTGTTGGTAATGATTAAACCATTTTCAAATGCTTGCCCCGTCTCGCCCCAGGCGTGTATGCTTTGGCCCCACATATTTGGGTTGGCGCTGTAGTCATAGAATTCAATTCTCGATTTGAGCAGGTCGTTGTTAAAGGTTTTTTTAAGGTGAAAATTAACCGCGCCGTTGTTACCTCCTGAATTGACAAAAACAACGCCTAAATTACTAAAGGCATCAATGGCTTGGCTCAGTAGAGAAGTCCCATCTAGAGTCCCGAAATGATAGAGGCCCCAGCTCATGTTGATAACTAAGCGTTTATCGGCGGCAAGCGCTTTTTGGTACATCCATTGCCAAGCATCTAGCACTGCGCCTTCATCCACCAGAAAAGTAACAAAAAGAAATTGTGCATCATAGGCAACGCCTCGGTAGGCAGTATTGGCACCTGCGCCACCTGCAATTCCGGCGACGTGCGTGCCGTGTGTCCCATAGCTATAAATATTGGAGGTGTCTGAGCCCGCAGCAAGTAAGCTACTTGGTGTCGCATATTCGGTTCCGTAACTGAAGCCGTTCGGGGCTGGCCCGTTGGTTTTGAATTGATCCCAGGCGGCAAAAATGCGGTTGGTTTGAAGCAGGGTATCGTAAAAGACAGGGTGGGTGTAGTCAAAACCCCAATCGGTTACGCCAATGAGCACATTTTTCCCGGTGTAACCTTGCGGCAAGCCATAGCCGTGGTGTACGGAATCGGCACGGAGGTCTTTAATTGCCTTATCTAGGTTTGGATTGATTTTACCGGCAATTTCGAGGTATTCTAGCCCTTTGAGCTCTTGGATACAGGAGAGTTTTTGCAAGGGAATCTTTACACTTAAAAATTGTTGTAAAGGTTCAGTGAAGAGAATGCGTTGCCAAACCAATTCTTCTGCAGTAAATTGTGCATTGCTTTTGGCGAGCATTGAAAGATACCATCTTCCATCTATGTTGTAGATAGGGTATTTTTTTGCTAGCTCGGGGTTTACGGCACCTTTTGATCTCAATAGAACGCTTTGAATTTGTTCTATTTCTTGACGATCACTGTTGCTCATTTTGGGCGCAGCCCAGCTGAGGTTAGCGATTGAAAGTAGTAAGGTGCAGCAAAATAAAAAACCGAAGCGCATCCTCAAATATAAGCATTTTTGCGCAGTTAAAGCTTCGTAAAAAGTGAATTTATAGGCCTTCTGACCTTCTTCAAATGTTGGTATTTGTCATCATCGGCGCGTTTACCAATCGTACAAATTAGTGCGCTGTGTAGGCCTTGTTGCTCGAGCTGAAGTAGTTCGTCAAGTGCTGTTGGCACAAACCCTTCCATTGGTGTTGCATCAATTTCGAGTAGGGCGCAGGTGTGCATCAATTGCCCAAGTGCAATATATGCTTGTTTGTTATTCCATACTTTGACATCTGCTTGTGGTTTGTTCCCAATAGCAGTATGTAAATGGCTTCTAAAGCCTTGAATTTGAGCTTCTTCCATAGCTCTTTCGTCGCGCATGCGATCGGCATGGGCATCGAGAAAAGCAGTATCTAGCTCATTTTTGGCGCAAATAACAAGAACAGCTGCGGCATCTACGATTTGTTGTTGATTCCAAGCGATTTCTTTGACTTTTTCTCGAAGAACAGGGTCTTCAATCCAGAAAAAATGCAACGGTTGTAAGCCATAACTACTCGGCGTTAATTGCAGACTTTTTTCAAGTAAGGCATGCGTTTCTGCATCGAGTTGAAAATGAGGGTCGTATTTTTTAGTGGCATAGCGCCAATTGAGTGCTTGTTCAATTTTATCTTTCATATTTTTTCTTTCGCGTACTATTTTTCTTAATCTTAATTCATTGGAACTTCAATGACCAGAATTTTACTGGGTTGCTTGCTCTGAATATGGATGATTTCAGTTTGAGAAATTCCCATAGCATCCTTAGCCTGAAGTACTTGGTTTTCAATTTCAATTTCACCTTCAACAACCATCAGATAGATGCCATTGCCTTCTTGCTTTAGTTGGTAGCTAAAATCGGTGTCAAAATTCCCCATTGATAGATAAGCATCTTGGTGTATCCAAGTGCTCAAGCCAGTTTTTTCTGGCCCAACGAGTAAAGTAAATTCATTTAGACCGAGTTCAAATGGTCTTTGTGCATAACGGGGCTCGACCTGTTTTTTATCGGGGAAAATCCAAATTTGAAATAAGTTGAGCGCTAGATCATGGTTTGGATTGAACTCGCTATGGTAAATACCGGTTCCTGCCGACATCACTTGTACCTCACCAGCTTGAATGATCTCGCTAAAACCCATGCTATCTTGGTGTTTGATAGCGCCACTTAACGGAATAGTAATAATTTCCATGTTGTCGTGGGGGTGTTTTCCGAAGCCCATGCCCGGCGCTACAATGTCGTCGTTTAATACCCGCAACATGCCAAAATGGATGCGTTCTGGGTTGTACCAAGAGGCAAAACTAAATGAGTGTTTGGCATCTAGCCAGCCATGATTGGCGTGACCTCTAGATGCTGCTGAATGGAAAACCGTTTTCATGCTTGATTTTTTATGCAAAGAAAGCACGACTTAAGTGCTCAATTCAATAACACATGTTAATACTTTTTGTTGGGAGTTGTCGGGCTTTGCTAGAAATTGTGCAATTTCGTTATATGGTATTAAGTCGTTTTTGGCTGGTTATTTTCATCAGCTCTATTTTATTTGTTTTGTTTTCGGTTTTTTCCGGTCAGTTCTACAGCATAGATTACGTTCTGAATGGTAAAAAAGACGATCCAATCCTCATCGGTGAAACCTATAAATGGAAGCTCCCTCAACATGTTGTTGAAAGCATGGCAAGGGCTGATAACAATACCTATATCAAAGATGTAAACCCTAATGATCAAGATACGAGCTATGTTTTAAAGGAGAAAACCGTACTGATTTATTCCGGTGTTCAAAAATCAGACGGCCTACTCGTGACTGCAAAAGCGAGTTTGTTTGATCTGATTTTGCCACTCATGGCCTACTTAGCCTTTTTCGCTGGCATCATGCAGCTCCTAATAGATTCAGGTGCTACAGAAAAATTAGCCAAAAGACTCAGTCCTTTCTTTCAAAAAGTATTTCCAAGCGTCCCGGCAGGGCATCCGTCCATTACCTACATGACCATGAATTTCTCAGCGAATTTCTTAGGCCTGGATTCAGCAGCCACGCCCTTCGGTTTAAAGGCAATGGAAAGCTTACAAGAACTCAATCCCGAGAAAGAAAAAGCCTCAGATGCACAAATCATGTTCCTGAGCCTACACGCAGCTGGTCTTACCTTAATACCAACCTCAATTATTGGTTACCGTGCTGCTGCCAATGCAGCCAATCCTGCCGATGTCATGTTGCCTTGCATCATTACTTCCTTTGTAGGAACCCTCGCTGCTTTCTTTATCGTGGGCTTGCGTCAACGCATTTCTTTCAAGAGTGGGTTATTGTTAGGCGTTTTGATGGGTGTTGTTGGTGCTATTTTAGGTCTGCTCTTTTATGTGGGGTCCTTGGACCTCATTGAGAAGAACTATTTTACCAATAACTTCTCAGGCATTTTGTTGTTTGGCATTATTGTCTTGACCCTTATTTTTGCATTTAAGAACGAAGCTCAATTCAAGGCAAAGGACACCACGGTTTTTGATGCATTTGTGGAAGGGGCAAGAGGGGGGCTAGACACCGGTGTCAAAATATTCCCTTATGTGTTGGGTATGCTCGTTGCTATTTCTGTGTTTCGAAATTCGGGCTTGTTTGAGCTCATCGCCGCTGGGATTTCTAATTTGTTTCAATATGCGGGTGTCGGAAAGGAAATTACAGATTCTTTGCCAGTTGCACTATTAAGGCCATTTAGCAGTTCTGGATCCAGAGGTTTTATGCTCGATGCCATGAATCAGTTTGGCCCAGATAGCTTAGCTGGGCGCTTGTCTGCGATTTTTCAATGCTCAGCCGAAACAACTTTTTATGTAATTGCAGTTTATTTTGGCGCCATTAATGTCCGAAATACGCGCTATACCTTAGGTGTAATGTTACTTGTAGATCTCATTTGTGTACTTACAGCAATTGCGGTTGCCCTTTGGTTCTTTGCTTAATTCAATTGAAGAGCGAAACATGAGTCTAGCACAATTATCCTATCCATCCTTGGTCATCTTAGCCTTCGCTAAGGCCGTTGAAGGCAATAAAGAATTACAGACTTGGCTACAAGAAAACGGCTACCCTGAGCTTTTTATGGCTGCACATGCCATTCGTTTGCAAGATCCGGCACGTCAGTGGCTCATTAAAAATGGTTACCCACACCTTTTAGCCATGATTGCGGCGGCAGAGGGCGATGAAAAAGCACAGAAATGGCTCAAGCAATACGATTACATGGTGTTATACCATATTGCGATGGCTGTGGAGCACGAGAAAGAAAGTTGGTTTTGGCTGCGTCAAAATAGTTCACCTGAACTCATTATTTTGACCAAATCTATTCAAATGATTAAAGATCAAATTGAAGAAAACCACAACGACGTACACGCTATACATAAAGATTTATAGCAGGTACGTCGTTAGTCAGGTAAATATTTGCTTAGAGTAACATGGCAGCAGGCTGCTCCATGTAAGTCTTAAATGTTTGTAGGAAGGATGCTCCTGAAGCGCCATCAACAACGCGGTGGTCACAAGAAAGTGTTACTTTCATGACAGAACCCGGAACAACTTGGCCATTTTTAACGACTGGAACTTCTTTGATACCTCCAATTGCCAAAATACAAGAGTCTGGCGGATTCACGATTGCTGTGAAAGATTCAATACCAAACATGCCTAGATTAGAAATGGTGAAAGTATTGCCTTCCCAATCTGAAGGTTGTAATTTTTTGTCTTTGGCTTTTTGAGCAAATTCGCGGACTTCAGCTGAAATTTGAGTGAGGCCTTTGTTGTCTGCAAAACGCACAACAGGTACTAATAAACCTTCATCTACAGCAACAGCAACACCAATATTGACGTGCTCATTGCGACGAATAAAATCGCCCATCCAGGCGCTGTTTACAGTTGGGTGTTGACGCAAGGCCATAGCCACCGCCTTGATCACCATGTCATTGAAAGAAACCTTCACGCCATCGAGGCTATTCAAAGATTTTCTGGTAGCAATGGCATTTGACATATCGATGTCAAGGGTGAGGTAGAAGTGTGGTGCTGTAAATTTACTTTCAGCCAAACGACGCGCAATCGTTTTGCGCATTTGTGAAATGGGTTCGTCGTAATATGAAACTTGACCTGTGTTACTTGCTGCTGCAGCAGGCTTGCTAGCTGGTGTGTAAGGAACATAATGATCGACGTCGCGTTTTACAATGCGGCCATTTTCACCAGTACCGGCAACGGCCTGAATATCAATCCCACGCTCTGAAGCTAATTTTTTAGCTAAAGGGGATGCAAATACACGATCAGAAGTATTATTCGTTGCCACAACTGGAGCAGCAACTGGTGCTGGCGTTGGTGCAGTTACAGGAGCGGCGATAGGAGCTGGAGCGCTAGCTACTTCTGGAGCTGGTGCAGGAGTTGGTTCTGGTGTGCTTGTTGTCGCACCCGGAGCTCCGGCAGCTGCATTAGCAAGTGCAGCACTGATGTCTTCACCAGCCTGACCAATAATAGCCAAAACGCTATTTACGGGTGCAGCTTTTCCGGTTTCTACACCGATGTGCAGTAAAACACCATCAAAGAATGATTCAAATTCCATGGTTGCCTTGTCTGTTTCAATTTCAGCAAGAACTTCACCCGCTTTAACGGTGTCACCAACTTTTTTTGTCCAGGCAGCAACAACACCTTCTGTCATGGTGTCGCTCAACTTCGGCATGTATACTACTTCAGCCATGTTTCTTTATTTTTAGTATTCTTTGATGTAAGGATAATCAGATTGAACATACACGTCCTCATAAAGTTCGTGTGCTTCAGGATAAGGAGAGTTCTCTGCGAAAGTCACAGACTCATCTACTTCAGTTTTCACCCAAAGATCGATTGCTTCAAGTTCTTTGGCAGAGAGCCATTTGTTTTCTTGAATAATGCGCAAGCAGTGCTCGATTGGATCTTGTTCCATCCATTCAGCTACTTCATCTTTGGTGCGGTATTTTTGCGGGTCAGACATCGAGTGCCCTTTGTAGCGGTACGTTCTGATGTCGAGAAGGGTTGGGCCCTCACCACGGCGTGCGCGGTCGGCCGCTTCTTCAATGGCTTCGTGCACAGACTCTGGACGCATTCCGTTGACAATTTTTGACGGCATGCCGTAAGACAAGCCAATTTGAGAAAGGTCAGTTACGTTGGTGGTGCGCTCTACAGAGGTACCCATGGCGTAATTGTTGTTTTCGATGATGAAAATGACTGGAATTTTCCAGTTCATGGCCATGTTAAAGGTTTCATGGAGCATGCCTTGACGCACTGCACCATCACCCATAGAAACAAAAGCCACATTTTTAGTGCCTTTATACATTTCTGCAAATGCAACGCCAGCACCCATTCCGATTTGTGCACCCACAATTCCGTGGCCACCCATGAAATTCACGCTTTTGTCAAAGAAGTGCATCGAACCACCTTTACCTTTTGAGCAACCTGTGGTGCGGCCATAAAGCTCGGCCATTAAAACGCGTGGATCTGTGCCTAAAGCAATCGGATGCGCGTGGTCACGGTAGGCGGTCATGTGTTTGTCGTCTTTCTGACAAGCACTTGCCGTACCTACAACAATAGCCTCTTGGCCAATGTAGAGGTGACAAAAACCACCAAATTTTTGTTGGATATAAAGTTGACCCGTTTTTTCTTCAAATTTTCGGATCAAAAGCATGTCCTTGTACCATTTAACGTATGTTTCTTTTGAAAACTTAGGTTTAGTAGAACTTTTTACGGCTTTAGCGCACATATTTTCTTGTTTTTATCGGTCACAAATATACAAATGATTCACAAACAATGTTCAAAATGTCAAATTTACACTAAGTGTAGCTTTTTTTAAATTTCACGTTTTAAATAAGGCTGAAATTGCTTCAAAGAAAGGCTAAAAGAAAGGGTTCCGTAGGAATAAGGAGCAACTTCATATTGATTGTAATAGAAAGTGACCTTTTTATTGGAAAACTCAAAGTTATCAGGGATAAAAAAACCTCTTTCAAACCAAAAATCAGTTTGATTAAATGGCACTTTTGCAGAAATTCCAACAGCCTTTCTAAATGCAGCTTCTGCAATTTGCAGGAATTTTTTGTCTAGATTGAAAAAATCTTTCAAATGAATTTCTTTAGCCGTTTTTTTATCAAAATGATCATAACCAACACCGTATGAGCCGTGTGCGCCACCTTGATAGGTACTTGACTCTGATTTTAAAGTAGCGAACCCTGGTCTTTCTGCAGCAATTTGATAAGTTTCTTCGAGACCCCAAACCATACTCATTTCGTTTTCATCATAGCGTCTGGATTCTTTTTTGAAGGCGAGCAAGGCCTGATGAAAGAGGTTTTTATTTAATGGAGCGGTGTACGGCGCTTGTTCTTCTGATCTATAAAGGCTGTTCCGTATCAAATGATTAATGGCTAATTGCCAATTTTCTAGCTCTGCCGTTTCATCGTAAATTTGATAAGTAATTTTTGACCATGCTTTATCCCAAGTTTCAACAACTTTCTTTTTTGAAATGAGCACGCTGTCAGCGCCAGTAAGGATAAAAGCTGTGTCTGTTGGATTCAGTCCTTGGGCTTGAACCTCGGTTTCTGTTTGCTCTTTTCCCTTTACTTTTCGAACTTCTTTTTTCGATTTCGCTTCGGTCTGGCAAGCAAATACCAGTAAGAGGGTAAGCGAAAAGGAAGAAATGATTTTAAACCGCATGTGTAGATTTTTTAGTGGCATTTACTATCAAGTAAATTCCTGCAATTACTAACGGTATACTGAGCATTTGCCCGGTATTGAGTGGAAGTGTGTAGTCTCTGGCGGTTTGCCCGAGTTTGAAGAACTCACAAATGATGCGCGAGCCAAAAATCAGGATTAAAAAACTACCGAAAACAAAACCAGGCTGTTGCCATTTTTTAAGTTTCCAATATAAGTAGAGGAGCAGCCAAAATGAGATGAAATAGCAAATGGCCTCATAAAGCTGTGCAGGATGGCGTGGTGAGGGGTCGTAAAACCCGATCTCTTCATTGAAGTAGTACTGAAACTGAAAGGCCCAAGGTACATCGGTCACATAACCTACCATTTCATGATTGACCAAATTTCCGAGACGGATAAACGTACCTGCTATGGCAATTGGTGCAGCGATGCGGTCGAGTATCCAAATGTAAGGGCGCTTGGAAACTTTTCTAGAGAAAATAAATAATGCAATAAGAATGGCGATAGCTGCGCCGTGGCTGGCCAGACCGCCCTCCCATACTTTAAGGATGTCGCCTGGGTGTGAAAAATAACCGCGTTCTAAGCGGCCATTCACAACTTGGTCCCAATAGGGACCGTAAAATAAAACATGGCCAAGGCGAGCGCCTAGTACGGTTGCCACTACCATGTAGCTAACGAGCGTGTCCAGTATTTTGTCGTCAACCTGTTCGGATTTGAACATTTTACGGATTACAAAATACCCCATGACGAGACCTGAAATGAAAAGTAAGCCATAGAGATTTGGCGTTCGCCAGCCTTCAATAAGCTGGGATTCTACTGCCCAGTGGATAAATAGTGTCATGATTCTCTATTTTTAAGTACTTGGTCTACTAATGCTTGTGGTTTTTCTTTATGACCCTGAAAAGGAAGTGCAGCGGATCTGCCTTTTTTGAAAATCAGGTTGCTTTTGTCTACGCCTTTGCGCAGTTCTTTTTGAACTTCTAATGGTAGGTGAATGGTGTCTTTGCAAGCTTGGCTACAGCAATTTTCCATCGCTTTTTTACATTGTTCACATTGAATAAACAAAAGATGACAAGCATCGTTAACACAGTTGGTGTGGGTGTCTGCGGGTTGGCCACATTGATGGCAAACAGCAATGACGTCAGGTGTAATGCGCTCGCCGCGACGTTCGTCAAATACGAAGTTTTTACCAATGAATTTGTTTTCTAGCCCTTTTTCCTTGCAATCATTGGCATATTTAATAATGCCACCTTCTAGTTGGTGTACATTTTTAAATCCGCGGTGCTTGAACCAAGCTGATGCTTTTTCACAACGAACACCACCGGTGCAGTACATCACGATGTTTTTATCTTCATTTCCTTTTAAAACCGTTTCTTCAATGTAGGGCAAAGACTCTCGGAAAGTATCTACATCCGGAAGTACGGCACCTTTGAAATGCCCAACCTCCCATTCGTAATGATTGCGAAAGTCGATTAAAAGGGTATTGGGATCATCGGTAAGTTGATTGAACGCGGCAGCGTCTAAATGGACCCCTTTATTGGTGACATCGAAGGTTTCGTCGCTCAGGCCATCGGCCAAAATTTTACTACGGACCTTTATCTTTAATTTTAAAAACGGAAAATCAGCCTCTGCATCGTCTACCGCAAAATTGAGTCGGATTCCGTTTAAGAAGTCAATTTGATACAGCTCTTCTCTGAACTGTCCTAAATTTTCTTTAGGAACAGCAATTTGAGCGTTGATGCCTTCCTTAGCCACATAGGTTCGGCCAACGATATCTAGTTTTGACCAATCCAAATAAAGTTGATTGCGAAAAGCTTGTGGATCAGTAATATGAGCGTATTGGTAAAAGGAAATGGTGATATACTGATGACCGATAGCTTGAAGTTGCTTTTCTAAAGAGGCTCGATCTAGTGTATTCCAAAGTTGCATTTGCGAGGGTGATTCAGGTAAATATTAAACAGCGACGTTGTGTTCACGCAACGCATCATTCAGCGACGTTTTGAGATCTGTTGATGCTTTGCGCTTGCCAATGATGAGCGCGCAAGGAACTTGATAGTCTCCGGCGGCAAAGGATTTTGTATAAGACCCAGGTATAACCACAGATCTTTCTGGTACATAACCTTGGTGTTCGACAGGTGCTGGGCCGCTCACATCAATGATTTTAGTAGATTTGGTAAGCACGACATTGGCGCCTAATACCGCTTCTTTTCCAACGCGTACGCCTTCAACGACAATACATCGCGAACCAATGAAAGCGCCATCTTCAATAATGACAGGGGCAGCTTGTAACGGTTCAAGAACGCCGCCAATTCCTACGCCACCGCTGAGGTGGACGTCTTTGCCAATCTGAGCGCAGCTTCCTACGGTAGCCCAGGTGTCCACCATGGTGTTGCTATCCACATAAGCGCCAATATTGACATAAGAAGGCATCATGATTACTCCGGGTGCAATAAAAGCACCGTATCGAGCAACTGCATGTGGCACCACGCGTACACCGAGTTCTTTGTAATTGCGTTTGAGTGCCATTTTATCGTGAAATTCAAAAGGCCCGACCTCTATGGTTTCCATCTGACGAATCGGAAAATACATCACAACTGCTTTTTTGACCCATTCATTCACTTGCCAGGTGCCGTCTTCTAAAGGCTCGGCAACACGGAGATGTCCGCGGTCAAGTTCTTCAATAACTTTTTCAATAGCAGAAATAGTTGCGGGTTCTTGTAATAAAGCACGGTTTTCCCATGCAGCCTCAATTGCTTGTCTCATGCGTTGTATTTTGTTTCGGAATTCGGATCAGTAAAATAAGCCCAAGTACAAAGAATACGACAAGGGCAAGAATGGAAGTTCTGATATCCATCATGCCTTCAATGATACCGAAAGTAAGTGTACCAATGGCCAAGCCGATTTTTTCAGCGAGGTCATAAAAGCTAAAGTAGGAGGTAAGGTCTTTAGTTTCTGGTAATAATTTAGAATAGGTAGATCTAGAAAGCGACTGAATGCCTCCCATGACTAAGCCAACGCATGCTGCTGCAATATAAAATTGCCATGGATACCAAACAAATTGATACACATAGATACAGAGTAAAATCCAGATTGCAATGGATATACCAAGTGCTTTGAAGTTGCCAATTTTCTTGGATACAAAAGACATCAGGTAGGCGCCTGCTATTCCGATGAACTGAATGATCAAAATTGAAATAATGAGGTCCTGTTGTTTGATGCCAATGACTTCTTTGTTGGCAAATGCAACCGCCATGACCATGATGGTTTGAACGGCCATATTAAACATGAAATACGAACCCAAATATCCTTTTAAGGTTTTGTTGAGGCGGATTTGTTTCCAAACCTGAAACACTTCTTTGTAGCCTTGAGAAATCAGGTTTTTTTGCTCTTTTCGAGTGGCAAGTGTTTTAGGAAGTCTTGAAAACGAGAAGGTTGCAAAACTGATCCACCAAAGACTTACAAGAGGAAAAGCCCATTTAATAGGAATAACTTTGGTAAAGACGGTCAATACCAAAATGATGATCAGGAGTGTAGAGCTGCCGAGGTAGCCCATTGAATAGCCGCGAGCTGAAACTTTGTCGTGGTCAGCGGGTTCGGCAATATCTGGTAAATAAGCGTTGTAGTAAACTAAACTTGCCCAAAAACCAATGGAGCCGAAAAAGAGGGGTAAAATACTCCAATTGATGATAAAAGGCGTTTGCCCGGGTGTGCCATCAGGAGGTGCGTTAAAGAAATACAATAGGCCGCTTGCAGCTGCACCTAGGTAACAGAAAAATTGCATGAAGAGTTTGCGCTTGCCACCTGCATCTGCTATGCCGGAAAGCAACGGTGACATCAAAGCGACGATGATGTACGAGAGACAGATGACGTAAGCATAGAATTCAGTGTTGTGAAATTCTCTGCCAAAGAAGGAGACGGTGTCATAGATTGTTTTTCCGGCGTCATTTTTAACACTCGTTTGCGTTTCAAACAAGATCGGAAAAATAGCCGAACTAATGATTAATGGATAGACAGAGTTGGCCCAGTCGTAAAATACCCAACCCGTTATAATGCGTTTATTCCCTTTTTCCAACATATATCAAAATTAGAGAAATATCTTTAGCCTTTGATTGTTAGCTGATATTTAGTGAGTAATCCTGTAAGTGAAGCGCTGTTAACTTGCAGGCCTTTCACTTGATTTTGCTCTGGATCAAGCAATAAATTCACCGATTGATCAAAATTTGCTTTGCGAAGATCGGCATTTTCAAAAATGGCACCTACGAGTTCACAATTTACAAATGGGGTCCCCTGGGCCTTGATTTCTGTAAAGTCAACCTCTGTGAGGTCGCAGTCTTGAAAGGAGCTTTGTTGTAAATTGACCTGATAAAAAGTAGCGTGTCTGAGTAAACAGCTTTTGAACTCACATTCATAGCCAAACGGATTAGCTGCTTCGAATTGAACGCCTTGCAATTTGCATTTTTCGAAAGCAACAGCTTGAAAAGAGCAGCCCGAGACGCTGCTGTTTGATAAATCGCAGTCCAAGAAGCGACATTCAATAAATTTGGCGCCTTTGATGGGTACTTGCTTGAAATCGAGCCCAGAAAACTCACAGTTTTCATAAGTGCCTATTTCCCAATCTTGGATGTTTTGAATATGTTGGTCAAAAAAGTTCGGCATTAATGACTTTCATTAAGGTAATCTTGCAAGTACAAAAAGGGTTCGTTTAACTGACCATCTGCTGTTGTTTCTGAAGCGCGATAAATAATTTGATCGGGATCTTCGCCGAGCAAGGCTGGAAAAACATTGTTGAGTAACTGTTTCCCGAAATCTATCGATGCATCTTTTGGCAATTCGCAAGGTAAGTTGTCAACGGCCATCACGGCAATTGCTCCGGTTTGGTCAAACGGCACCTCAAGACCAGTTTGTGGATCATAGCCGTAGAAGGAGTTACCTATTTTACTTGGGCGAATGGTGCAGGCAATGGGCCCTGCAATATCACAAGAAATATCGGCAACTAATTTGATGCGGTTTTGCGCCGAACGCAGCATATCTTGCGTTAAAATCAAAGGCGATTTTGCAGACCAAAAATGACACGGAATGTACATATCCGCACTTTGAGAAAAGGCTTCAAAATTGCTTTTGTAATTTTCAGGATTTGCGTAAAAATCCGCTTTATCAAACCCATTATCTGCTTTGCGGGCAAAATATTGGTGGGTATCTAGATGTGTAAAAACAGGTTGGTCGTGCGTATCATTTAAAAACGACTCAGCACTTACCTCTTTGATGGGAAGTAGGGAGATGATTTCGCGTGCACCGTGGCCTACTTTACCAAAACCAGTCAAAACACAACGGAAATTTGAAGGGAGTTTTACTTTTTTTAATTCGCTTTCTACTTCCTTTCGATCATGGCAAAGGTGTGCTGGTTTCAATTCAAATCTTTTAGTTTGAAGACCATACGTTAAAAAGCCATTATAGGCACCTACAATTCCGGCATAACGTCCAAAGCCCGTGATGCGCTTATTTTGAGCGTCCTTGAGTACTTCATAGTCAACTAAACGAATTTGCTTATTTAAAATTTCTTGCAAAAGCGCTCGGTTATATGGCTGCTTCTTGATGGTATGAGAGAAAAACAAATAAGTTTTATTCGGGATCAATTGCTCTTTCGGGACTTCCTTGACGCCGAGTAAGATATCGCAATGACTGAGGTCTTCTTGGACAGCTAGGCCTTGGTCTAAATATGCTTGGTCTGCAAAACAGCGAATAGGGCTGGTTTGTACCGTAACTTTAACCTGAGGGTAAGTGTCTTGCAGTTGTTTGCATTGTTCTGGGCTGAGTGGCACCCTGAAATCAGGAGGTGTTTTGCCTTCGCGAATAATGCCGATGTTGATGATGGACATACTTTGTTTAAGAAAGGTAATGATCAATAAATTCTCGGACACAAGCGTCACCGCCTTTGCGTGTCAAGATGATATCTGCAATGCTTTTAATAGAAGGTACAGCTGAAGCAGGCGCAACAGCCAAACCAACAGCTTCCATCACTTTAAGATCATTGGTGTCGTCGCCAATAAAGGCAACTTCGTTTAGCTTTAATCCGAGCTCTGTGCACCATTTTTCAAGAATGGCTAACTTGGGTTCTTGCCCAACGTAAACATGATTGATGCCCAGTAGTTTGGCGCGGTCCTGGACCATGTGTTCGGTGAAACCAGAGGAAATGATACCAAGTTGCAGCTGACCTGCTTTGCTTAAATTGAGCAATGCCAAACCATCTTGGGTGTGGTAGCGCTTCATCTGATCTCCTTTTTCACTGACATACATGCCGCCATCGGTTAACACACCATCGACATCCAGGATCAGCATTTTGATGTCTTTTATTTTGGCATCCAAAACAGAGCGCTGAAACAGCGGCTTGAAAAGGAGTGCTTGGAGGTCTAGTTCGTATTCTTCGCAAATGGCCTCAAGGTCGTATAACGACAATTCTTGCACGTGGTCTACGTCGAGGTCCGCCAAAAAATCGTCAAACTTAATGCCGTGTTTCTGGCACAAGCCTTTAATATTTAATTCAAGTAACATAATTAAACAATTTGATAACCAACGCTTTGAGATACTTTTTGTAAGTCGTCTCTTAAGGTTTTGAATTCGTTGTAGTTGAGTTGCTGAGAAGCGTCAGATTTGGCCACCTTCGGATTCGGGTGCGCCTCAATAAGCAAGCCATCAATGCCCATTGCTACACAAGCACGGGCCAACGGATTCACGCCATAGGCGTAACCCATCGCGTGTGAAGGGTCGAGTACGATGGGTAAATTGCAATGTTCTTGCAACCAAGCGACACCACAAAGGTCAAGGGTAAAACGCGTCCCTGTTTCGAAGGTGCGGATACCGCGTTCACAAAGCACTACATTTTCATTACCCCCAGAAAGCACAAATTCGGCCGCCTGTACAAATTCTTGCAAGGTGGTACCGAAACCTCTTTTGATCAAAACGGGTTTCTTAATTTTAGAACAAGCGCGCAATATCCCTTGGTCATACATCGCCTTAGCACCAACTTGAATGATGTCAGTATGTTCAATGATTTCGTCAATGTGTGTTGCATCGCGGGCTTCGGTGATCACGCTTAAGCCGTATTCTTGTCGCATTTTTGCTAATAATTCTAAGCCCTCGAGGCCAAGCCCTTGAAAAGAATAGGGGCTGGTTCTTGGTTTATAACAACCACCTCTGAGTGTTGTGAGCCCCATTGATACCAATAATTCTGCTGAGCTTCTGATTTGTTCTTCAGATTCTACAGAACAAGGCCCACCAATTAAAATGGTATTGTTGGTTTGTCCGCCGATACTTACTTTACCGAAAGAAACTTCGCGTTTTTCTGCTTGGAATTTTTTTGAAGCCAACTGAATATCATTGCCAAATACCCAGTGTTGTTCAGTGTGCGCCTCTAAATAGTCCGGTACTTCTTTCAGACCACTTCCTGTGATGAGGTATGTTTTGCCCAAATAATCGATATGAAAAGCGTGGGCTTGACGCGCTAATTCAGCAGCCAAGTGGCTCGATTTTGTTTTGATTTCTAAAATCATAATTCTGATTTGATCAGGTTTGAGAATTGAACGAGTCCTTTGAGTGCGTTTGTATGATCTATGACCGGTAAATAGAGCACGGCAAAAGGACTGTTTTTAATGAGTTGCAATAATTCAAGAACGGTAGCGTCTTCTTGAATGCAAATGGGGTGTTGGTTGATCATGGCAGATACATGTAGCGCATGAAGATCTGAACTATTTTGAGTAGTTGAAAGTTGTTTCAAGAGCGCTTTTCGAATGTCAGCACTAGATAGTAGCCCTAGCATTTTCCCAGTTGCGTCAAGGGCCATGGCCACACCCATTTGGCCATCTTCTACGGTTTGTAAAGCACTTTGTAGTGTGCACTCAGCCAAAATGAACTTAGGTGTTTCGGTGAGCGGGATCATGAAGTCGGCAACTTTAAAACTAGAGCCAATGCTTCTTTGTGTGAGGTTCATGAGGGCATTGCCTACACTGGCCTCTTTAAAAAGATAGGATCCTGAAACGGCAGTACTGACACCCATTTGTCTTAAAATGAATGAGACTTCAGGGTTGACGCCGCCATCTACATGTATAGATTTATTGGGGTAGCGCTTTCTGAAAGTTCTGATTTTATCAAAATTCTGTCGGTCAAAAACACCTCCAGATTGCCCCGGAATGGTAGCCATTATTAAAATGAAATCAAAATGAGCGTAGTCGTCAAAAGCCTTAACTGGAGTAGGGGTAATTAAAGCCAAACCCTTTTTTCCACTGATATTTTTCGGGATTTCAAGTTTGCATTGAAGGTCTTCTACCTGAAAAGTGACATACTCAACCGGATTTTCGATTAAATAAGGATAAAACTTCTCAGGATCTGGCGTGATAATGTGTAGATCTAGTGGTAAGTCACACAGCTGACGGATTTGTTGGATGTCTTTGAAAACCTCGAGGTTGTCATTGCAGTCAATGTGCAGAAGGTCTACTTGATGGGCTGCAAGATCAGCAATAACGGCTTCTAAAGGTCGAGAGGCGTCAGAGTAAATGGATGCTGAAATCTTCATGGGGGCAGCAAAAAAAGATGGGGTAAGCTACTCTTATCGCACCGCTACAACCTCATACCTTTGCTACATTCCTGTCCTGGAGGATTCAGAGGGAGCTGGTCGTAAAAGACTTACCCCATGCAAAAATAAAGAATTCCTTTGATATTAAGCAACAATTGCTCTATTCAAAAGAGAAATCATGGCTAAACAAACGATAAAAAGTTGTGTAGCAGTCTCTTCTGAAAGTGCGGAGCCATCCTCATCGTCTTCAGAAACCTCCATGGCCATAAACTGAGCCAATTGTGGTTGATCACAGAAAGACTCAATGATTTCTTCGTCTTCTGATTCAAAATACTGATCAAGCATATCGAAATAAGGTTCTTCTAATTCATCGATATCGGCTTCAGTTACCGCTCTAAGTTCGATCCCTTCTTGTTTGAAAGCCTCTAAAACCAAGCAGAAATAATAAATCAGTAAGCCTTCGAGGTCCTCATTTTTATACTCCTCAGGAGCAGTCATGACGTAACCCAAAAGCGCTTCTTGCGCTGAGGCATATAATTCGGTGATGTTTTCGAGTTGATCATCGGTGAGGTTATCGACAACCCCAATGGCCTTTTCAATGGCCTGTAAAGAAACTTGTTTCATGCAAATATTTTGTCAAAGGTAGTCTATTTCAATTGAAACAGCATTTGTAACTTACGCTACACTTCAAAAAATAAGCTTATCTTATTTTTGTACCTGAAATGAAAACAATATTACATTCTGAAAAGTATTTTACTTATCTAGGTTATGTGCTTGGCGCGATAGGTGGGTATGTCTATTTTCTTGCTTTTCCTTGTACAACTGGTTGTGCTCTGAGAAGTACTCCTTATGCAACAATCTTTATGGGCTTGTTGTTAGGTGGTATCGTTTTTCAATTTCTATTTGAATTCATTAACCCAAAAAATAAAAAAGATGTCAAAAACAATCATTGATGTGCGCACGCGTGCAGAATTTGCAGGTGGACACGTTGCAGGTTCTATTAATATTCCTCTTCAAGAAATAACCGAGCACATTGACGAAATTAAGTCAATGCAGGCTCCAATTATTTTCTGTTGTGCTTCAGGTAACCGTTCAGGTCAAGCCACACATTATTTCCAATCGATTGGAGTTGATTGCGAAAACGGTGGTTCTTGGTTGGACGTCAATTATCAAATGACTCAAAACTGATCAGATGTCTCTTCTCAAAAAATTATTTGGTGGAACAAGTGTAGATTTTAAAACACTTGTTAAAGAAGATGCCATGATCATCGATGTGCGAAGTCCAGCAGAATTTAATGGAGGCCATGTTAAAGGTGCTGTCAATATTCCATTACAAGCAATACAATCGAGCTTCAATAAAATACCTAAAAACAAAGTAATCATTACTTGTTGTGCCTCTGGCATGCGCAGTGGTAGTGCCAAAAGTTTGCTCAAAGCAGCAGGCTATAACGTGCATAATGGTGGTGGCTGGATGAGTTTAAAGTCTAAATTGTAAGTCTTACTGAAGCTCTATTTCTTAAAAGCTTGTACAATAAAAAAGGCGGTCATTGACCGCCTTTTTTATTGCTCTTAATTCTTTATTTATTGTTTTCAATAATGTAAAGCAAGATCTTTTCCATTAAATGCGCGCGGTCTTTACCGCTCACATTGTGTGGATGCATGGGGTAAACAAAGTAATCTGCTTGTACGCCATTTTCGATAAAAGACTTTAACAAGACTTCGTTGTGTTGCATGACCACAACGTCGTCAACGGTGCCGTGAATCAATAGGAGCTTTCCTTTTAAATTTTTGGTATAGTTGGTCAGCGCATTGTTTTTATAACCGTCAGGGTTTTGCTCTGGGCGGTCCATGTAGCGCTCGCCATACATCACTTCATATAGTTTCCAATCGATCACAGGGCCACCAGCAACGCCTACATTGAAGATGCCTGCCTGACGCAACATCAACGAAGTGGTCATGAAGCCGCCAAAAGACCAGCCGTGTACTGCCATTCGGTTTGCATCTACGTAACTCAAAGATTTCAGGTAATTGACACCTGTAAGTTGGTCTTCCATTTCAACAGTACCTAGTTGGCGGTGTATTTGGCTTTCAAACGCAAAGCCACGCTCGCCTGAACCTCTGTTATCTAAGGTAAATACAATATAGCCTTGGTTAGCTAGCCAGTGCATCCACAAATTGGCTCCTGCCAACCAGCTGTTGGTCACCATTTGTGCATGAGGCCCGCCATAGACATAAACCAAAACAGGATATTTTTTGGAAGGGTCAAAATTGCTTGGTCTGATCATGCGGTAGTAAAGTGCAGAACCATCTGTGGCCTTGAGTGTACCAATTTCCGTAGTTCCGATTTCGTAGTCCATGAGCGCGTCTACAGCGTTGTATAATGGCTTAGCAACTTTGCCATTGAGTGTCATGATTTGCTCTTTGTTAGCTACTTCTAGGCTTCCAAAAGCATCGTAATAATAAGCGCCTTTTGGAGCCAATGCAAAGCGGTGTGTTCCTTCTTGTGTAGTTAACAAACGATTGTTGCCTTGTAAGTCCACTTCATAAACTAAAGTATTACAAGGGTTAGGACCAGTTGCTGCATAGTAAATTTTAGAACCATCTTCATTAGCTGCTAAAATAGATTTACAAACGAATTTATTGGCGGTGAGCGTCTTGATGATTGTTCCTTTAATATCGCAGTAATAAAGGTTGTTAAAACCATTTTTTTCCGAGATCCAAATAAAATTATCGGAGGTGTTTGAAGGAAAAAATGCCGGGTGTTCGGGTTCAACCCATTTGTCGTTGGCTTCTTCTAAAAGTGTTCGGATGAAAGTACCTTTGACGTCATACAAGTTCAACCACATATGGTTTTGATCGCGGTTGACCTCTGCGACCATGATATATTTTTCACTCGGTGTAAAAGTGACATTTGTTAAATAAGAATCGGCGCCTGAACGTGGGCTAATAAAAACTGTTTTCTTCGTTTTAACGTTGTAGATTCCCACCTTAGGCTTTTCAGAAGCTTGCCCCGCCATTGGGTATTTAATAAAACGAACGGCTCCTGGTACTTGATTCACATCGAGCAAAGGGTAATCATGAACTGCGCTTTCATCTTTTTGGTAAAAGGCAAGTAGAGCACCAGAGTTTGACCAGAAAATACCTTCAGCAATACCAAATTCGCTGCGGGCATAAGTTTGTCCGGATACAATGTTTTTGTCTTTGTTTTTAGTAACTGCCCGACCATTAACGTATAGGTTGTTGTCAATGGTATAGGCAAGTTGTTTACTTGCTGCATGAAAATGTGCGTTGTCTCCGTTTTCAGCAATAGTATGAATGCTGCCTGTTTTGGAGATGACGTTATAGAGTGCAAAAACACTACCACCATCTGAAACTTGCAGCACATCTTTGGATACCCATGAGCTGTAGGCAAAATGTGCAAATTTGGTTCCGAGCGCTTGGTTTAATGCATCAATTGTAAGCAATTCAGTAGATTTTTCCGAAGAAACAGCACTCAGTTGAATGCTTTTCCAGTCTGCTGAACAAATTGTGTATTGGTCGGTTTCCGGCACCCATTGAAAATTGTTCAAGCGAGTAGGAGAGAGGGCTCTTTGTTTGAGTACAGATTCTTTGAGGTCAAAGGTCTTTTTTTGAGCATGAAGCTGTGTCGTTAGTACGAAACAAAGAATAATGAGCGCTATATTTCTCATGTGCGTTGTATAAATTGATTAAAAAATAATTCGAGTGGTCTGCCAACGTTGTAGCAGTGCAAAAGTACTTGATCGAGGTCTGGATTCAATAAAGTTTGCGGCTCAAATGTGCTGTAAAAGTAAAACTGTTTATTGAAAATGAAGGCTTCTTGTTGTGCAGCTTCTTGAAGGTGTTTGTCTAATTTCTTGTTTTTTTCACCGTGAATTTCTCCAAAAACGGCTTTGAACTCCTTGTGAGTATAAAGTTTTTTAAATTCAGCTAGGTTATCTGCGATCCCTTCTCTTAAAGCTAGCAGATCTTCTTTTTCTATTTCATAGACCCCACCGTAGGCCCTCACATGTTCGGGCCCCAATTCAAAATAAATACCGTGAATGGAGCTGCTTTTCTTACCCTGTGGTGAAATCACTGCCGAGCACATGGTTTTATAAGGTGTTTTGTCTTTCGAAAAACGAATGTCGCGGTTGATCCTGAAAATGCAATCGCTGGCCTTGAGTTCTTTAAACGCAGGTTCTTTCTTAGCAAGCTCATCGATGAGGTGCTGTGTAAACGCTTTAAATGGTTCTTTCACGCTGCGCTCATAGCGCTTGCGGTTTTCGTCAAACCAATCTTTATGGTTATTAGCGGCAAGCTCCTGAAAGAACAATAAGTAATCTTCGGTGAAAAAAGGCATGTGCTAAAATTACGAAAAAGCACGATTTGATTCATCAAGCACCATGAAATGGGATTAATTGAGGCAAATTGTAAATTGTACAATTACCAACACAATTGTGAAAATATAACAACGAATTTAGTAACTCAGCTTAAGAGGGTCTTCGGAGTTTTGTAACATGGAGCAACATATTGGTGCGCAAATTCGTGGAGTGATTGAAAAACGAGGAATGACGGTTACTGAATTTGCGAGTAGGATCAATAAATCGCGTGAAAATGCGTACTCTATTTTCAATCGAAAAACGATAGATACTAGTTTGCTTCAAATCATATCAGAAGTACTAGAGTATGATTTTTTCAAACAACTGAGTCCCACTTTTCAAGTATTGGTGGCTGAGTTAGAAAAGGTAAAGGCCGAGAATTCGCTACTCAAAGACTACAACGCTTTATTGAAACAACAGCAAGTCAAATAGGATTCTTCAAGAAATCCTTGCATTTCAATAGTTTCTGTGTATCTTTGCACCCCAATTATAGTATAAATTAAAGTTTAACCTTATGAATTCTTACGAAACTGTTTTCATTTTAACTCCCGTTTTGTCTGATGAGCAGGCAAAGGAAGCAGTGCAGAAATTCGAAGGCGAGATTACCGCAAAAGGCGGAAAAATCAAGCATTCGGAGAGCTGGGGTTTGCGCAAAATGGCCTACCCAATCCAGAAAAAATCAACCGGATTTTACTATCTAGTTGAATTTCAAGCTGAAGGCAACGTTGTTGCAGATTACGAATTGATGATGAAGCGTGACGAGCGTGTTCTCCGATTCTTAACTGTAAAAATGGATGCTGATCACCTTGCCTACGCTGATAAGCGTCGTGCTAAAGCTGGAGCAACTGCCTAATTATTGTCAAACCTATTAAAGAACGAGCTATGTCAAACGATATCCGTTATCTAACTCCGATTAACATCGATATTAAAAAGGAGAAATACTGCCGCTTCAAAAAAAGCGGAATTAAGTTCATCGATTACAAAGACGCTAATTTCTTATTGAAATTGGTTAACGAACAAGGTAAAATTTTACCACGTCGTATCACTGGTACTTCCCAAAAGTATCAAAAACGTGTCAACAAGGCCATCAAGCGTGCACGTCACCTTGCTATCTTGCCTTATGTTGGTGATATGTTGAAATAAGTCATTGTTGAACGACAAAATTGAGAAATCATGGAAGTTATTCTAAAGAAAAATGTAGATAAACTCGGTTACGCCAATGAGGTAGTAACTGTAAAGCCAGGTTACGGTCGTAATTTCCTTATTCCACAAGGATACGCTGTATTGGCAACCGCTAGTGCTAAAAAAGCACACGAAGAAGTGATGCGTCAAAAATCACACAAAGAATCAAAAATGTTGGCTGAAGCACAAGCAGTTGCTGCTAAATTAGCTGACGTATCTGTTAGCATCGCTACCAAAGCAGGTGAAAACGGTAAAATATTTGGTTCTGTAAACACGGTTCAATTAGCTGAAGCACTTCGCGAAGCTGGTTTCGATATCGATCGCAAATCTTTGAAAATCAAAGACGAGCCTATCCGCGAGGTTGGTTCTTTCGAAGCAGAAGCGAACCTTTACAAAGGTGTGAAGCAAAGCTTTAAATTTGAAGTAGTTAGCGAGTAATCGTTGATCTTTAAAATATAAAAAAGCCCCGCAATTTGCGGGGCTTTTTTTATGGAGTACTTTTTAAAGTGAAGTTGTTTGTTCTTTCTTTCTCTTTCTCTTTCTTCTCTTTCTTCTCTTTCTCTTTCTTCTCTTTCTCTTTCTCCTTCTCCTTCTCCTTCTCCTTCTCCTTCTCTTTCTCCTCTTTAATGACGAGGAAGAGCCTTAAGCTAATCTTTAAGTTCTTTACTTAAGTGTTCTTGAACGTAGTCAAAAACACCTGCTTCTAGGCTGTGAAAACCTCCAGTGTAGCCAACACTTAATAACTTCGACATATTGGCTTCCGTAAAATATTGGTATTTATCGCGGATATCAAGGGGTGTTTCGATAAAACTAATTTGTGGAGTTAGCTCAAGTGCTTCGAAGGTGAGGCGGGCGAGATCATAAAATGTTCTGGCTTTTCCTGAACCAAGGTTGTAAATACCATTTGTAGGTAACTTTTCGGCTAAAAACTGACACACTTTTGCGACATCTTTGACATAAACGAAATCTCGGAGTTGTTCACCGTCTTTGTAGTCTGGGTGGTGAGATTTAAAGAGTTTCATTTGGCCATTGGTCTTGATTTGTTGGTAGGTATGAAAAACTACACTGGCCATGCGACCTTTGTGATACTCTTTAGGGCCGTATACATTAAAGAACTTGAGCCCGTACCAATGAGGGGGGCAGCTTGTTTGTTTCAAAGCCCAAATATCAAAGTCATTTTTAGAAATGCCGTAAAGATTCAAGGGCTTTAATTGGCTACAAATGCTATGCTCATCGTTGTATCCGAATTCACCGAGGCCGTATGTGGCTGCACTGCTCGCATAAACCAAGGGAATTTGCGCTGCGCTGCAAATTTTCCAGATTTGCTGGGTGTATTCTAGGTTGAGGTGCGTTAATATTTCTTGACTTTTTTCGGTGGTATCGGTGCGGGCACCTAAGTGATAAACTAATTCAATTTCTGAACTATGTGCTTCAAACCAAGAAAGAAAATCTTCGCGGTCAATACATGCTGCATATTGCAATGTTTGCCAATTAGCTTTTTTACTTTCAATAGAAAAGTCATCGACAAGGATGAGTTGATCAAAACCAGCTGCGTTGAATTCTTGGGCTAAATAGCTGGCAATAAAACCGGCTGCGCCAGTGACAACAATTTTTTTAGAAGAGGCCATTGATTTCAGCGTCAATGGCATTAATGATCTTACCGAGGTCTTCTTGGTTTTCTGGAAAACGGTTGTTGTCGACGTCGATGATGAGCAATTGCCCTTTGTCATAGGTTGAAATCCAGGCTTCATAGCGCTCATTGAGGCGCTTGAGGTAGTCAAGGCGGATGCTTTCTTCGTAGTCGCGGCCGCGTTGCTGGATCTGATTGACAAGTGTAGGAACACTTGCTCTGAGGTAAATCAGGAGGTCTGGGGCAGACACGAAAGAATCCATGAGGTTGAAAAGCGAAAAGTAATTTTCGAAGTCACGGGTAGTCATGAGACCCATCGAATGCAAGTTGGGTGCAAAGATGAAAGCGTCTTCGTAAATAGTGCGGTCTTGGATGACCGTATTGGTCGATTCTTTGATTTCTTGAATTTGTGTAAAACGACTATTCAAGTAATAAATCTGAAGGTTAAAAGACCAGCGTTGCATATCGTGGTAAAAGTCATTGAGATATGGATTTTGATCCACGTCTTCAAAATGAGTATCCCAACCATAATGTTTTGAAAGTAAGTTGGTTAGTGTGGTTTTACCCGAGCCAATGTTTCCTGCAATTGCAACGTGCATAGTCAATTTTTTTAAAGGACTAAAGTACGACAATTCAATTGAAACGTCAAAAAGTCAAGCCTACAATTTCAGCCGATAAACACTGATTTTTTGCCCTTGTTGAAAATAAAAGCGGTCTTGTAAAACTTGAAGCTCTTGATAGTTTGTAGTGGGCAGTTCAATTGGACTTGACCGGATGCTCGGACCTAATTTTTCTATTCGATTTTGTTCTTGTTGCCAAAGTTCATTTTGATACCCAAAAAGGTCAAGGTTTGGCGCTAGCGCCAATTTTTTAACTAAGGTAAGGTTGCGATCAAACTCAAAAAAGCGTCCATCACTCAAATGGCAAATGAGGTTTTGTTGGTATTCAAAAAACTGAACAAGTTGTAGGTCTTTGCTACCACCAAAACAATTATCTATAATCTGAACAGCTTGTGCTGTATTGATATTAAATAAAATAAGGCGTTGGCGATACTGATCAAAAAGCCAAATGAAATCAGGTCTTGCGCTCGAGGCAATAGCTGTTACAAATTCAAAACCTTGCTCGGTAAGATTGATACTAGAACCTTTTAACTGAAGCGTGTTGTCCAGGACGCCTATCATTTGTTGCTCTTCAGAGAAAATCATACTTCGAAGTCCATTGAGTGGGTAAAGCCCACTGATTTGACCAAAATATTTGAACGATTCTTGAAAGAGTTGGCCAGTTTGCTCATTGCGCACACTTATACTGTTGTCTTTCCATTGATAGAGCTGACCCCATTCATCAAGCACCCAATGCTGTTTGGTATCCGTTAAGCTCCATTCTTTTTCGAGTTCCCAAACCTGTGCTGTACTTTGTATGCTGAGGAAAATAAGGCTACAGAAAAAGAGTTTCCACTTCATGATTGGCGCATTATTTCTTTAATTAAAGTGTCATCGTTTTGCAAACGTGGGACTTTGTGTTGTCCCCCTAATTTACCTTTATTTTTTAACCACTGATGAAAAGTCCCAGGTGCTGCAAGGCTAAGTAACGGGAATCCGATATTGATATTGCCTTTGCGTTTGGCATCGTAATCGGCATTTTCTTTTTTGAGTTGTTCATCTAGTGTCTGCATAAAGGCTGCTGAATCTGCTGGGTTATTTTCAAATTCGATCAGCCAATGATGCGCACCAACTTCTGCAGCACCGCTAAAATCGGGCGCCACGGTGTATTCTCTGATTTGTACTTGATGCGCTTTGCAAGTTGCGCTAAGCGCCTTATCCGCGTGCTCAATGATTAACTTTTCTCCAAAAGCATTGATATAATGTGCCGTCCGGCCACTCACTACAAAACGATAGGGTTCGGTCTGGGTAAAACGAACGGTATCACCAATGATGTAGCGCCATAGACCAGCAGAGGTTGAAATAACCAACGCGTAGTCGGTATTGATTTGCACCTCTTCCAAAGGAAGCACCTTTTTTGATTCAAGACCATCGAAGCTGTCCATGGGAATAAATTCATAGAAAACCTCAGAATTGGTCAAAAGCAAGAGGTCTTTGTTGTCTTTTTGATCTTGTAAGCCAAAATACCCTTCAGATGCATTGTAGTTCTCGACATAATTCATGTCGGGTTTTCCGATTATTTTTTCGAAGGCACTTTTGTAAGGGGAAAAAGACATGCCTCCATGAATATAAAGTTCAAGATTTGGCCAAACTTCTTGAATAGTATTGGCTTTGGCATGCACGAGTACTTTTTGTAACAAGAGCAAGGTCCAACTAGGCACACCAGCAATGATGCAAATGTTTTCTTTGCACACGGATGCAGCCATACGCTCCAATTTTTCTTCCCAGTTCTCGAGTAATGCAATTTCTTTTTTTGGGGTGCGTCTGAGTTCGGTCCAGATCGGGAGGTTATTGATGATAATAGCAGATAAATCCCCGATAAATACACCATCGCTATGCTGCTCAATTTTTCCGGTTCCTCCGACAATTAAATGTTTGGCATTGTAGAGTTTTCGACCTTCAAAATTGTGATAATATTGTGCAAGGAGGTCCTTGCCACCGGCATAGTGGTTTTCTAATAAAGCGCTCTCTGTTATGGGTAAAATTTTGATGCGATCAGCAGTTGTTCCCGATGATTTTGCGAACCATTTGGTTTGTCCTGGCCATAATAAATCACATTCTCCTTCGATAGCGCGGTCGATGTAAGGCTTGAGCATGCCGTAATCGGAAAGCGGAACACTCATGCGAAATTGCGCGTAGTTATCTAGGTGCTGAAAATCGTATTTTTTTCCGTAGGCAGTTTGAGCACCTTCAAGTAAAAGAAAGGAAAGGGTGCGTTCTTGATTGACAATAGGGTGGTCCCGAAAGTCGTTGATGCGATCCATACGCCGACCGATCCACCATGAAAATAAGGTGTTAAACGGCATGGATCATTTTTTAAGTATTAACCCCAGATAAGGATCGAAACGATGATGCCAAGTAGGGCAATGGTAACAAGGGTACCAACAGCTGCAGTAGATCCTTCAAAGAAATTGTCTGACATAACTTAAAATTTATGGCTCAAAAATAACGATTGTTTTGATTCAGACGCCCGCTTGTCCAAAAAAAAAGACCCAATGTTGGGTCTTTTTTATGAAGTTTGGTTTGTTTAGTTTCTGTTGCCAAGTAATCTGAGCAAGGACAAGAATAAATTGACGAAGGTCAGATAAAGTTGGAAACCAGCAAATAAGGCTAATTTTTGACGCATGGTTCCGTCCATTTGTGCTTGATATGCCATGTTTTTAATCATTTGCATTTCATAGGCAACTAGGCCAGTAAAGATGAATACACAAACTAAAGAAATGACGTAGTCAAAACCTTCGCTGCTCACAAACATATTGATTAAACTCGCGATGATAACGCCAAAAAGCAACATATAAAGTAAGCTTCCAAATTTGGTGAGATCCGTTTTGGTGGTATAACCCAGGAAAGCCATAAAGCCAAACGAGCCTGCTGTGAGCAAGAAAGTGGTACCGAGCGTTGCAGTTGAGTAGGTCATGAATAATACAGACAAACTCATGCCTAGTAAGACAGCATAGGCCACAAATAAAATAAGCAGCGTCTGCATTGAAAATTTGTTGATGCCACCCGCCATTGCAAAAGAAATGAGCAAAGGAGAGAACAACACGACATAAAAGAAAATAGATAAGCCGCCGCTTGCGGTTAAAAACAACGAAGCCATGAGTGGCGCATTGCTTCCGATAAAGTAAGAAACTACTCCTGAAATGCTCAGTGCAGCAAACATATAAGTGTAAACGCTTTTAATGAAACTTCTAGCGTAATCTTGGCTTAGAGCGCCGTCTTGTTGATAGTTGAATTCTTCCATGGTTAATGAATTTTAGCTTGTACTAAATTAATAAATTCTCTTCTTGTTGCGTCGTTGTTCATAAAAAGTCCGGTGAAGGCACTAGTTGTGGTCACAGAATTTTGTTTCTGAACGCCACGCATTTGCATGCACATGTGCGCACACTCAATGACGACCGCAACACCTTTTGGCGCAAGGGTTCTTTGAATGCAGTCCCTGATTTCAATGGTCAGCCTTTCTTGCACTTGTAGTCTTCTAGAATAGGCATCGACCACACGTGGAATTTTACTGAGACCGACAATTTTACCGTCCGGGATGTAGGCAATATGCGCTTTTCCAAAAAATGGCAACATGTGGTGTTCGCACATCGAATAAACCTCGATATCTTTCACTAAGACCATTTCTGAATATTCTTCGTGAAAAATCGCTGATTCAATAATAGCATCAGGGTCTTGATCGTAGCCGTTGGTCAAGAATTTCATGGCTTTTGCCACGCGTTCTGGGGTTTTCAAGAGCCCTTCACGTGCTGGGTTTTCACCAAGTTGTTCAATGACGCTTTTGTAGAGATCCTGGAGTTTAGAATTTTCCAATTGAGGTGTTTTAAAACTAACAAACGAGAATTACTTAGAAAGGTTCCTTTCCGCCGTAGTATTCTACATAGTTATTTTCTGTTTCTAGCAGTTTGATTTTAGCGAGTTCTCCGCCGTTTTCCAAAACTAGTGGTGCTAGAATGTCCCAAATGGCAATGGCCATGTTTTCAGTGGAGGCCATAATGCCTTTTAAAAACGGAACATCGAGATTAAGGTTTTTGTGATCAAGGGCTTCAATGACATGAATTTTAACGAGCTGACTGAGCAACTTAAGGTTCATGATGAAACCAGTTTCAGGATCAGGTGTTCCTTTAACAGTTACCCATAGTTCAAAGTTATGGCCATGCCAGTTATGATTGGAACATTTGCCAAAAACCTCCCAGTTTTTTTCTTCTGACCATTCTTCGCGCCAAAGTTTATGAGCTGCGTTAAAGGTTTCGCGTCGGGTAATGTAAGTTGTCTTCATGCTGTTAAATCTCTGCAAAGTTAGCTAAAATCAGGCATTTTGCGAGGCCATCGCGGTCAATTTCTGTAATTTGAATATCAACAATTTGATTGATGAGTTCTGCTGAAAATGGTGTCTTGACTTTCACATAATTTTCCGTAAATCCGTAAAGAAAACCTTCGTTTTCCTCTTGCTCAAATAGCACCTTTTTTGTTTTGCCAATTTGAGTTTGGTAAAAGGCTTGTTTCTTGCGATCCGATAACAAGTGCAATTGCTTGCTGCGCTCTCTTCTGACTTCCATCGGGACTTTGGTGCCGAGTTTCGGAGCACCCGTATTCGCGCGTTCGGAGTAAGTAAAGACGTGCAAATAAGAAACATCGAGGTCTTTTAAGAAATGCATGGTTTCGAGGAAGTTGTCGTCGGTTTCACCGGGGAAACCAACAATAACATCAACCCCAATACAAGCGTCCGGATTGATCGATTTGATTTGCGCAATACGGTTTGCAAAAAGTTCGCTGCGGTATTTGCGGCGCATTTTTTCTAAGATTTCATCAGAGCCGCTTTGTAACGGAATATGAAAGTGCGGTGCAAAACGGTTTGCGCTTGTGAGGCAGAAATCAATGATTTCATTGGAAAGCAGGTTGGGTTCTATTGAAGAAATTCTGAAGCGATCAATGCCCTCAATTTTGTCAAGTGCCTTGGTGAGTTCAAAGAAATTTTCTTGGCCGCCTTGCCCGAAGTCACCGATATTGACTCCTGTCAAAACGACTTCTTTGACTGCTGTAGCGGCAATTTTTTTGGCTTCAATAACGGTTTGGTCGATACTTGCATTTCTGCTTTTTCCGCGTGCTAGCGGAATGGTGCAAAAGGTACAGAAGTAGTCACAGCCATCTTGAACTTTTAAGAACGAGCGGGTGCGATCACCGTAAGAATGTGAAGGAATAAAATCATGCGTATGCTTGATGTTATCGTGAACAATCGTTGCTTTTTCAAGCGCAGCTGGGTTTGAGTGATGTTGCTCGATTTCTGAACGCTTTTGTTCAAGGTGCTCGAGGACATTGAATTTCTCATTGGCTCCTAAAACGAGGTCTACACCAGGCATTTGGGCAATTTCTTCCGGTTTGAGCTGCGCATAACACCCCAAAATAATCACCATGGATTCAGGAGAGATTTTCTTGGCGCGTTTGACAAGCTGCTTGCATTTTTTATCGGCGTTTTCAGTAACCGAGCAAGTATTAATGACAAAGACATCAGGGTGCTCCTCAAAATCAACTTTTGCAAATCCGCCATCCTCGAACAATCTACTAATAGTAGATGTTTCTGAGAAATTAAGTTTACAACCTAAAGTATAAAAAGCAACGCGCTGGTATTGATTCATCAGCGCAAAAGTACAAAATCCTTAAATTTGCATCAAAAATCAATGGTTATGAAATACGATATTGCGATTATTGGCGGAGGAATTGTGGGTGCTGCTACCTTTTACAAGCTTCAAAAGAAATTTCCTAACCTCAGTATCGTCCTTTTTGAAAAGGAAAAAGTATTAGCAGATCATCAAACAGGAAACAATTCTGGTGTGATTCATTCAGGTTTGTACTACAAGCCGGGCTCTTTAAAAGCTAGAAATTGTATTCAAGGTCGCAAAGAATTAGTTGCCTTTGCAAAAGAATATGGTATTGCGCACGATGTTTGCGGAAAAGTAGTTGTGGCAACCGATGAAAAGGAATTGCCAAACATGGAAAAAGTTTTCAATACAGGCCTAGAAAATGGCATTGAAGGCATTGAAAAAATAAATGCTGCTCAAGTGCAAGAAATAGAGCCACATGTCAAAAGTATCGGCGGAATTTGGGTACCTGTTACAGGTATTATCGACTTTAGAGGTGCTACTGAAAAAATGGCTGAACTTGCGCTAGCAGCAAATCCTCAAAGTGCCATGCACCTTGGTTGTGAAGTTCTGGGCATTGAAAAAAGTGAGCAATCCTCACAAATTTTTACGAGCAAAGGTAAGTTTGAAGCCAGATATATGGTTTTTTGTGCTGGTCTGCAGGCCGATCGCTTGGCACGCAAAGATGGTGTTGATTTGAAGGAACAAGTGGTTGGTTTCCGAGGAGATTACTACGAATTAACCCCGGAGGCAAAGCACAAAGTGAAAAATCTAATTTACCCAATCCCTAACCCAGATTTTCCATTTTTAGGAGTTCATTTTACACGCATGACAAACGGTGAAATCGAATGTGGCCCGAATGCCGTCTTTACTTTCAAACGAGAAGGCTATGGCAAAACAGATTTCTCCTTACGAGACACCTATGATGCCCTAACTTATAAAGGAACTTGGAAGCTGTTTTTCAATAACATGTCTTTCGGGATCAATGAATACCGCAGAGCTTTCTCTAAAAAGCTTTTCTTGAAAACTTTACAGCGCATGATCCCATCATTAACTATGGATGATATTCATCCGGGGCGCTCAGGAGTCAGAGCTTTGTTGTTGGCCGAGGATGGCGATACACGTGACGACTTCAGAATTGAGTATCATGGCAATTCGATTCATGTATTGAACGCGCCTTCACCTGCAGCCACAGCGTCTTTAGCAATCGGAGAATACATCGCTATTGAAGCAGAAAAGCACTTCAATCTGTAGTTATTGTCTTACTAGCTTGCCGTCTTGCCAGTCTTTGATCAATTTTGACCAAGCGTATGGGTTGAGTAGGTTGTTTTGTGGCAGCTGACCATTGGTGTAAATTTTGGTGTTTTGTTGTTTGGTCATGGTGCCGTAGGCTAAAGAAGGGTCGGCATCAAGACGAGCCGCAACAAAGGCTAATGACTCACCACTGAGTTCTCTTTGTGCCCTGCGCACGTCATCTTCATAAGGATTCATGTTAACGAAATGCTGCGCAAAAGCTTCTTTGTTTGGCCACGGATAAACCCTGATTTCGGGCATTTCTAGGGTGTCTCGCGTGAGCATATGAATAATGCTGTAACGGTTTTCTGAAAGTGAGTCAGGAACAACAAAAGGACTTGTTGAGTAGCCTTTTCTTGAAAACAAGATGGTGTCGCCTTTTTGGCAGACAATGGAGAAAAACCCATAGCTGTCAGAAATGAGCCCCTTTCTTAAAGTTTTGTTGTAAACGGTTGTGTAGGGGAGTTCAAAAGCTTCTTCTGTGACCACTACGCCAGAAAGTTGGATGAGTTGATTTTCTTGCGCATGTAAATCAAGCGCTTTAATCAAAAAAAGGAGTCCGAAGAGTAATAAAAGTCTTTTCACAGTATAAATTTACGAATATCATGACGAATGGAAGCGCATTTGGTAACCAATTGCTAACAAAATGGGAAATTTTATTGTTAAATTTGCAGGAATTTATTAAAAAATAAGTTCATGTCTCTCTCGAATCTTTCCCAAATAACTGAAGGTTTAACCTACGACGACGTCTTATTGGCTCCAGCATATTCTGAAGTCCTTCCGCGTGACGTCTCTTTAAAGAGTAAGTTTACCCGAAACATTTTGGTCAACACACCAATCGTTTCAGCTGCCATGGATACCGTTACTGAATCCGCTTTGGCGATTTCTATCGCCCAACAAGGAGGTATAGGCGTGATCCACAAAAACATGAGCATTGAAGCCCAAGCCATGGAAGTGCGCAAGGTCAAAAGATCCGAAAGCGGTATGATCATCGACCCCATTACACTTGCTGAAGATGCACTCGTTAAAGATGCCTTAGCGCTCATGAGAGAATACAGCATCGGTGGTATTCCGGTTGTTAGCGCAGACAAAACGCTTAAAGGTATTTTAACCAACCGCGACCTCCGTTTCGAAAAAAATCTAGACAGACCCGTCACCGAAATCATGACCTCTGAAAATATCATCACCACTGGCGATGGTACAGATCTTTCTACTGCAGAGGTTATCTTGCAACAAAACCGCATTGAAAAACTACCTGTTGTTGATGAGCAAAACCGCCTGATTGGCCTAATTACTTATCGCGACATCATTAAAGTTAAAGAACACCCAAGTTCTTGTAAAGATTTGTTGGGTCGTTTGCGCGTTGCGGCTGCCGTTGGTGTTACCTATGACACCATGGACCGCGTCAAAGCATTAGTAGAGGCTGGTGTCGATGCCATTGTCATTGATACTGCTCACGGACACACCAAAGGAGTTGTGGATCAACTAAAGGTGGTAAAAGCGGTTTACCCGCAACTTGAGGTTGTAGTTGGTAACATTGCAACGGCTGAAGCTGCAAAATACTTAGCAGAAGCAGGTGCTGATGCTGTCAAAGTCGGAATTGGACCGGGTTCTATTTGTACCACACGGGTCATTGCCGGAGTAGGGGTTCCGCAGTTGACAGCTGTCAATGAAGTGGCAAAAGCCCTTGAAGGAACTGGCGTACCAGTTATTGCCGATGGTGGAATTCGCTATACAGGTGATATCGTTAAAGCCATTGCAGCCGGAGCTGATATCGTGATGCTTGGCTCTATGTTTGCAGGTGTTGAAGAATCTCCCGGAGAAACCATCATTTATGAAGGTCGTAAATTCAAGTCTTACAGAGGTATGGGGTCTTTAGAAGCCATGCAAAAGGGCAGCAAAGACCGCTATTTCCAAGATGCCGAAGACGACATCAAAAAATTAGTACCAGAAGGTATTTCTGGTAGAGTGCCTTATCGTGGCAAACTCATTGAAGTGATGTTTCAGTTAATTGGCGGGCTCAGAGCCGGAATGGGTTATTGTGGTGCTGCCAACATTGAAAAACTAAAAGGAGCACGCTTCGTGCGTATTACGTCTGCAGGTGTCCGCGAATCGCATCCACACGATGTAACAATTACGCGTGAAGCGCCTAATTATAGCATTAAGTAATTTTAAATAATTTAAATCGAGAATTTTCAAATGATGAAGCAACTTATTTTAATTACAGTTCTGAGCTGGTTAAGCTTTTCAGCCACGGCTCAAAAAGATCCAGTAGTCATGTCAATTGACGGAAAGCCAGTAACACAAACTGAGTTTCTCCAGATTTACACCAAAAACAATCCTAGTCCAAGTTTCGACAAAGATTCTCTGGACCGTTACATGGAACTTTTTCAAGTATTTAAACTAAAAGTCGCCGAGGCTGAAGCATTGGGCTATGATACCATTCCGCGCCTGAAAAAAGAACTTGAAGGTTACAAAAAACAATTGGCACTCCCTTACCTCATTGATTCAGTGCAAAACCAAAATATGGTCACTGAGGCTTATAACCGCACTGCTAATGAAGTCCGTTGTTCACATATCTTAATCAAACTAGACCCTAACGCGAGTCCAAAAGACACTTTAGAGGCATATAATCGCTTACTCGGCTTAAAAGCAAGAATCGAAAAAGGCGAAGACTTCGCTTCTGTTGCTAAATCTAAAAACGGTTCTGAAGATCCTTCAGTTGTCAATAATGGTGGTGATCTCGGCTATTTCACTGCTTTTCAGATGGTTTATCCTTTCGAAGAAAAAGCTTACAACACACCTGTTGGTCAGGTTTCTGCACCTTTCAGAACGCGCTTTGGCTATCACATTTTAAAGGTGACCGACAAACGCCCGGCTCGTGGTACCATCAAGGTGGCCCACATTATGATAGCAACAGGTCGAGAAGCAAGCACCGAGACGCGTCAGAACGCAGAAAAGAAAATCAACGAAATTTATGACAGCCTTGTAGCTGGTGCTGCATGGGATAAAATGGTCAACGCGTATTCTGAAGATGCTAACAGCACTAAAAAAGCGGGTGAATTGCCAACTTTTGGCTCAGGTACAAGTCAGCGTATGGTACTTGAATTTGAAGATGCAGCATTTGCACTCAAAGAAGTAGGGCAATTCTCTAAGCCTGTCAAAACGCAATATGGTTACCATATCATTAAATTGCTTGAGTGGTCTCCAGTTAAATCTTTCGACGTGATCCGTCGTGAATTGCAAGCCAAAGTCAATAAAGACGAACGCTCCAAAGTGACCCAAGATTCTTTTGTACAAAAACTCAAAACCCAATACAATTACCAAGATAAGTCTGCTAAAGGCCTTGAGTGGTTTGTCAATAACCTTGACTCCAACTATTATGTCGGAAAATGGAAGGCTACAGAGTTGAAGTCTAATAAAACGCTTTTTGTCCTTGGTGGTCAAAAATTCAAACAAAAAGAATTTGCCCAGTACGTTGAGAAGAACTTCAGATCCGTACGCAAAGACGAGGCGTCAGTTGTCGTGAAACAACTTTATACGCAATGGGAAAAAGCAGCCATTCTTGCTTACGAAGAGTCTTTGTTGCCAGCTAAGTACCCTGCATTCAAGGCACTTGTTCAAGAGTACCACGACGGCATCATTCTTTACGAAATCATGCAAGATCAGGTCTGGAACAAAGCGGTGAAAGATACGGCTGGTTTGCGCACTTTTTTCAATGAAAACAGAAGTAAATACAGCTGGTCAGAACGTATCAACGCAACTGTTTATGAATGTAAAGACGAGCATATCGCTGTTCAAGTCTATGGCATGCTACTGAAGTCAGACACCATTACTTCTAAAAATGTAATCGAGGTCATTAACAAAGACTCCGAACTGAACCTAAAGGTGCGCATGAACAAATTTGAGTTGAAGCAAACGGCTTATCTCAATAACCGTAACTGGACCCTTGGTCTGAATCCGGTATATTCTTATGAAGGTAAGTGGTATGTCGTTAAAGTTGCTGAAATCATGCCGCCAGCTCCTAAAGAATTTACTGAAGCTAAAGGCTTGGCAACTTCAGATTATCAAGTTTATTTAGAGAAAAAGTGGTTAGATGCGTTACGTTCTAAGCATCAAATCGTCATTAACACTGACGTACTTTACCAACTCGGAAAAAACCAATGATCAAGACTCTTCTTTTTGCTGTAAGCCTCTTTTTGACCCTAACTCATGTTTATGGTCAACCTAAAGTGGTCAATCAAATTGTTGCCCAAGTTGGCGACCACATCATTCTTTTATCGGACCTAGAAACCCAGCGTTTACAGCTCAATGAAAAAGAAAGAGAACAAGCAGGTAAATCTTGTCAAATTCTCGAACAACTTTTAATTGAAGAATTATTGGTCAACCAAGCCCAGATCGATAGCCTTGTAATTTCAGATGAACAGGTTGATGCCGAAATGGAGAACCGCTTGCGCATAATGGAAAACAAAATGGGTGGGCGTGAAAACCTCGAGGCTTTTTATGGTAAGTCAACCGTGGCTATTAAAGAAGAGTTTCGTACCATTATTCGCAACAAGATGCTCGCTCAAGAAATGGAGCGCAAAATCACCGGAGATATCTCCGTTACACCAAAAGAAGTAGCGGCTTTTTATCAAACCTTACCCAAAGATAGCATTCCTTATATCAACATGAAGTTGAGCTTTCAACAAATCGTTCAGTTTCCTGAACTTACCAAGGATGATAAAAAATTGGCCTATGACCAATTGGTAGATATTCGCAAACAAATTGTTGCAGGTTCAAAATCTTTTGACATGATGGCGAGGCTCAAATCTATGGATCCAGGAAGTGCAAGTCAAGGCGGTAAAATTCAAGCGTCAAAGGGCATGATGGTTCCGCAGTTTGAAGCCACTGTCTTTGACCTCAAGCCAGGCGAAGTGTCAGAAATTGTAGAGACGATGTATGGCTATCATATCATCAAATTAATCTCGAGAAAGGGAGACGATTACACTTGTCAGCATATCCTCATCATGCCTGAATATAGTTCCAAGAGTATTTCCATAGCTGCAGCAAAAATGGACACTTGCTACCAAATGCTCAATCGAAATCAAATCACCTGGGACGAAGCAGTTATTCGTTTTTCTAATGACGACGGCACCAAACAAAACAAAGGGGTGCTCACCAATCCATATACCATGGATATCTATTGGGACATGGAGCAACTCAATGAAATTGACCAACAAATTTATTTGCTCACCGATGCCCTAGAGAGCGGCGGTATTTCACAACCATCTTTGTACATGGATTTATTCGAGCGCAAACAAGGTATACGTATCGTTCGCCTCCAAAACAGAGTTCCGGCACACCAAGCAAATCTTGAGCAAGATTACGCCCTTATTAAGCTAGCTGCCGAGAACGATAAAAAACAAAAAACACTCGATGAATGGGTGCAAACCAAGATTCCTAATGCTTACGTTCGAATAGACGCGGCTTATCAAAATTGCGATTTCAGAGTTAATTGGCAAACCACACCTTAAACCCATGACAGACAAAGAACTCATTGATCAGCTGGTACTCGATTACCAAGCCCTAAAAAAGGAAATCCATCAAGTAATTATTGGTCAAGATGAAGTGGTTGACCAAGTCCTTATTGCCATTTTTTCCCGCGCACACTGCTTATTAGTAGGTGTGCCAGGATTAGCGAAAACGTTACTGGTCAACACCATTGCACAAACTTTAGGTTTGTCGTTCAATCGCATTCAGTTTACTCCGGATCTCATGCCTTCAGATATCGTGGGTTCAGAAATCCTCGATGAAACCAAACAATTCAAATTCATCAAAGGCCCAATTTTCTCCAATTTAATCTTGGCCGATGAGATCAACAGAACACCTCCTAAAACGCAGGCTGCTTTGCTTGAGGCCATGCAAGAGCGCTCAGTAACCGCCGCCGGAAACACCTATAGTTTACCAGCGCCGTTTTTTGTGCTCGCAACCCAAAATCCAATTGAACAAGAAGGGACCTATCCCTTACCAGAAGCACAACTCGATCGCTTTATGTTCAATATTTGGGTCGATTACCCAAGTTATCAAGAAGAACTTGAAATTGTTAAATCAAGTACAGGAGATCGAAAGGTAAGTTTAACTAACGTACTCACGGAAGCTCAAATCTTGGCTTATCAAGACCTCATACGCCGCATTCCTGTTGCAGAAAATGTACTCGAATATGCGGTTACTCTTGTCGCTAAAACACGTCACAACAATCCACTAGCTCCAGAACTCACCAAAAATTTCATCACCTGGGGGGCTGGCCCAAGAGCTTCACAAAATTTGATCATTGGTGCCAAGTGTCATGCAGCACTGAATGGAAAATACTCACCAGATATTGAAGATGTAAAAGCAGTAGCCAAAGCCATTCTGCGCCATCGCTTGGTCAGAAATTACCGTGCTGAAGCGGAAGGCTATTCTATGGATAGGATCATTGAAGCTTTGCTGTAGATAAGAATTTTTAATACCGCTAGATACCATTATTTCGTAATTTAGTTGTGTGAAAGCAATCAGTATTTTTCTTCTAGTCTGTTTCACTGCTGTTTTAACACCAAAACATTGGTGGCATCATTGTGGTCATACAGCGCATGGAAAAGAGTCTGCATTTACTTCTGATCAGACCCTTGACGAAAAATGTGCGGTCTGTGATTTATCTTTGAGTGTCTTCACCCGTCCGTCGGACTTTTCATTTTTTGTTTTTAAACAAAAGCCGTTTGTTCACGGGCAATTGCAGTGTTTACTTATTTCTTTAGACAGAAACACACAATTTCAACTCAGAGCGCCCCCGGTAGTTTAAAGTCTAGACACTTTAATTACTCATTTATCCGCTCTGATTCCCAATGAAAACATTTTTATTTTGGATAAGTACGGTCCTTTGTTTTCCGTACTATTCCCAACAAAGTGTACAAGGTATTGTCCTTGATGCACAAACTAAACTACCAGTTTCTGAGGTCACTGTTTCTTTACCTACTTTTCAAATTCAGGTCAAAACTAACGAGCAGGGCCATTTTACATTACCAATAATGTGGTCTGATCCTCAAGTGCTGAGGCTGCGTCATCCTGATTACAAAGTTCTAGATACCTTGATCAAAGGGCAAGGACCCAGTTTGCAATTTGAACTATGCTTAGGACACATGACCACCGAAGAAATTACAGTAAGTGGACAAACTATTTCTTTGCGTAATAAAAGCACGGTACCTATCGAGGTGCGCAGCATTGCCGATTTACAACTTTCTGGCGGGATGAACATCTCTGAATTACTCACTAAAATACCAGGTGTTTATGCCAGTACTTTAGGCAATGGTATTGCCAAGCCGGTTATTCGAGGCATGCAAGGCATGCGCGTTGTTACCCTGATAAATGGCCTTCGTTTGGAAGGGCAGCAATGGGGTGGAGACCATGGTTTAGGGATCGGAGAATTGGCATTGGGTTCGGCTGAACTTATCAAAGGACCGGCTTCGGTTTTGTATGGTGCAGACGCACTTGGTGGTGTCATCTATTTGGTGGATGAACCTTATGCGCGTATCAATCAGCAAACGCTAGATGTACAGCAAAAATGGAATCAAAATACAAATGGTTCGCAAACAAATTTAACCTATAAAAGAAGTCAAGGAAACAAGCGTTTTTTGTTGGCAGGAAGCTATGCAAATCATGCCGATTTTCAATTGCCCAATGGCCTCTATGCTAAGAATTCACGTTTTCATGAGTTGGTTTTAAAAGGTTCATATTCTTGGTTCAAAGAAAATCAAACACATCAGTTCAGATACGCCTTCAATAATACGGTGACAGGCATTCCCGGGCACACCCATGATTCTTTAGCCACGCCATTAAGTTTTCAAGTAGCAACCCAAGGAAGGCGTTATTCTTTACCTGCGCAGTTTTTTACCAATCAGTTAGCAAGTTATGAGTTCAAGCGCTTCTGGGCTCGTAACGAGTTTCATTTCTTGGTGGGGCAAACCCTGAATCGACTCGTAGAATACGATGAAAAGGTCACCAAGCCATTCATGGAAATGGATTTATATAATTCTGTGTATCAAGCAAAATGGACTAAAAAATGGTCTGCACAACAACTCATTCTTGGCGTTGCAGGTATGCTGCAATTCAATATAAATGCGCCAATTGCTGAGGATGAGCTTTTGCCCAATGCCCTGACATTGGATCAAGGAATTTTTGGACTCTACAAGTTAGAGCTCTCCAAGCAACATTTGCTGCAATTTGGTTTAAGACAGGATCTCCGTTTGCTCCAAACGATGTCAGCAAACCCACTAAAAAAGACCTACATGAGCCCGAATCTTTCAATGGGCTGGTCCTGGCAACCAAAAGAATTTTGGAGTAACCAGCTCAATGTTTCAAGTGCTTTTCGGGCACCTCACCTAAGCGAACTTTTGGCCGACGGCTTTCATCACGGTGCTTTGCGTTATGAAATAGGGGATAGTACCTTGCGCCCAGAACGGAGTTTGCAAATCGATTGGTCTACTGAATTGAGTTCACAACACGGCAGCATTACGATCAATCCTTTTCATGCTTGGGTCAAGGATTATATTTATTTACAACCTAACGGAACAAGCATCGATGGCATTCCTGTTTTTACCTATGAACAACTGGATTTAGGTCGTTTGTATGGCCTAGACCTCAGTGCGCATTACCATCCACATTGGCTGCACGACCTTCACTGGGAGGGTAACTTTTCGTATGTCAACCTTACAAGTAATCAAGATAGCGCTGTTTCGTTATTGCCTCCCACCCGCTTGCAGAATGAACTCAAATACCAATGGACTTTTAATCGTCCACTAAAAAAAATTGAATTGAGTCTTAGCCATCAATGGATTGCTGCTCAATATAGGGTCGCCTTTCAAGAAACGCCCAGTGAAGCCTATCAATTGCTCCATGTAAATATGCGCGTTCACTATGAGAAAAATGGCGCATGTACGCTGCAAACCGGTGTCAGAAACCTAACCAATTCAAACTACATCGATCATTTATCGAGACTTAAAAACATCGGCATGCCCGGGCCTGGCAGGCATTTCTATATTAGTTTAAAATACCAAGTTCAATCATCTTTAAAAAATAAATCATGAAAAAAACATTTTTAAGTATTTCATTATTCGTGGTGCTCATGACTTCTTGCGCCAAAAACAAATGTGCTGACTGCCATTACGATGCGCCTGCTGGTGAAGTTGAAATGGGTACTTATTGTGGAGATGAACTCAAGAATTTAGAAGAGTTAGGTACGTATACAGATTCTTTAGGCAATACTTACGTGGTACACTGCGGCGAACACTAAACGCATAACTTTTCAACATTCTCTGTTTTTGTTGATAAGTGCAGTAGCCCAAACTTGAGTTTGGCAAGCAATAGCCTTAATTTTATTAATTAGAATTAAGGCTTATGTTTGACGACGAAGACGAGGAATACAACGATAGTAGTTTAAATGAAGATATAGAACACTTTGAGGAGCACTTAAAAGGCAACTCGCTGCGTTTTATTGACAGTGACCGCTTAGAAGGTATTATAGATCATTATCTCATTCAAGGGCAATACAACAAAGCTAAAATTGCAGCCGAATTTGGCATCTATCAATTTGCTTACAATCCTTTGTTTCGCTTAAGAAAAGCCCAAGCACTTGGTGGTATTGGCTTACTCCAAGAAGCCCTCGATCTTGTACAACAACTCGAGCGTCAAGAATTGTTTAGTGCCGAATTATTCCTGACGCGTGCCTCTATTCATGCGCAACAACGCGAGCACAAATTAGCCATCAAGTACTTCGAGAAAGCTCTTGAATACTCGGATGCAGCTGAACACGATTACATCTACCTAGACATCGCCATAGAATACGAACGCTTGCAGCAATATCAAGACGCTATTGATGTACTGCATCGCGCATTGAACACTAACAAGAATAACGAGGCGGCGCTTTATGAATTGGGCCGCTGTTATGATGCCTTAGGCGCTACACAAGCCTCCATTGATGCCTATCTTAAATTCATCGATGAGCAGCCTTATTCAAGTACCGCTTGGTATAATCTAGGGAATGCCTACAGCAAAATTGAAGATTTCGATCGTGCTGTTTGGGCCTATGATTACGCCATTCTCATTAATGAAGAATTTGGTCCAGCACATTTCAATTTAGGGAATGCCTATCTTTCTTTAGAAAAATACCACAAAGCCATTGAGCATTTTGATCTCTGTATGAAACACGACGGAGATGACGCCATGGCACTTTGTTACATTGGCGAAGCTTATGAGCAGCTCAATGAACTAGATTTATCCAAGCACTACTACAAAAAGAGTATTGCCCTAGAGCCTATGCTTCCTGAAGCCTGGTTAGGTCTTGGTATTGTAGAAGATTTACTCGGTTCAACCAAAGAGGGCATTGTCCTGATTCAAAAAGCGCTAGACTACGATCCTGAAAACGCAGGCATCTATCATGTGCTTGCCGGAGCCTATGAAAAAATTGAAGCTACAGAAGAAGCCAATTACCATTATCTCAAAAGCCTCGAATTAGGCCCTACTGATGAAGAAGCACTCAACGATTACATGGCTTTTCTCAGTTCGAGTTCTCTGAGCACCGCACAACACTTTATCTTAGACTTTCTAGATAAACACCCTCAACACATTCAAGCTCAATTACACTTGATCAATCTCAAATGGCAAATGGGTCAGGTACACGAAGCCAAATTTATGTACCTCAACTGTCTTAATCAATCATCAGCACAAGCAAAAAATATATTTGAAATTAATCCGAAATTGCTAGACGACAGCGATTTCCTACACCTAACAGATGATCTATGAATTTTAAATTAACTTTTATCCCGAAACGTAGTGAAAAACCACGCGAAAAAGGGGTCACCATGATGATGGATAAAGGTCTTGGTTTGCGCGAGACCGAACACTTTATTGAGGCATCTGCACACCTAACCGATCTTGTAAAGTTTGGCTTTGGCACCGCTTTTGTCACTCAAAATCTTGAAGAAAAAATTAAAATGTACCGCGAAGCTGGTCTCAGACCTTATTTTGGAGGTACCTTGTTCGAAGCTTTTTATGCGCGTGGCATGTTCAAAGATTACATGCGCTTACTAGACAAATATAATTTAGATCTTGCTGAAATCTCGGATGGCTCAATCATCATCCCGCACGATGAAAAGTGCAAACTGATTCACGAGATGTCTCAAACACGTACCGTACTCTCTGAAGTAGGTTCCAAAGACTCTGGTATCCTGATTTCACCTGCCAAATGGGTGCGTCTCATGAAAGCTGAACTCGATGCAGGTAGTTGGAAAGTCATTGCCGAAGGAAGAGAAGCAGGAAATGTGGGTGTATTCAGACCGAATGGTACTGCACATACCATGCTGATCAACCGCATCATCGCTAACGTGAAGCCAGAAGATATTTTGTGGGAAGCTCCTCAAAAAAATCAACAAGTTTGGTTTATCAAATTGTTTGGTGCAGAAGTCAACCTTGGAAATATCGCACCAAATGATGTCATTCCGTTAGAGTGTCTTCGCTTAGGTTTACGTGGCGATACTTTCTTTGACTTCTTGCCAAAATCCTATGCTGATCGTCTCAAACAAGTAAACGATGAGTCAGATGAGTTTGAAGATGAACAAGAATAATTCATCAGATCTTTTTCATTCTCAATATCAATTATTAGGTCATAATGGCCCAATTTACGCTTTAAGTCTTCATTCAGACTTCCTTTATTCTGCCTCCTCGGACAAATTGGTGGTGCGCTGGAACTTATTAGAGGGGGTTCAAGATCAGTTTGTTGTAAAGACCGAACGCCCAGCATTCAGTGTTTTGAAGTCTGTCTTCAATGACGAACTCATTATTGGCCTTGACGACGGCAGTATTCACGTGATAGATGTCGCCAAAAAGCAAGAAGTGCGGCACCTCAAAGCGCATACTAGCGCTATTTTTTCATTGGCTGAACACCCAAATAATGGCCATCGTTATTCTACAGACGCCGATGGTAATGTATTTATTTGGGATACTTCCTGGCAGCTAGTGTTACAAATGCCCTTAGCTTGTGGCAAGATCCGCAGTCTTGTACTTAGCCAAGATACCCAATTTTTGGTGTTGGCTTGTGCAGATGGCAGCATTAAAGTATTTGACACCGAGTTTTACAATTTAATCAATGAATGGCCAGCGCATCAAGACGGCTGCACAGCACTTTGTTTTTTACCTGATCAAACATTGCTGAGTGGAGGGAAAGATGCGCATATCCGGCGTTGGCGCTTAGACGCAACATTACTAAAGTCTTATCCGGCTCACAAGGGCACAATTTATGGTTTGGCCTTGCTTCATAAAGAAAATGCCTACGTAAGTGTTTCAAGAGATAAAACCATTAAAATTTGGGATGCAGCAACGCAACAAATCATTCAGAAAATCGAAGTTTCAGGTAGGGCTCATTTGCACTCAATCAATGCGGTTCAGGTATACCAAGATAAATTCATTAGTGCCGGCGACGATAAAAGAATTCATGTTTGGACGAAATAGCGTAATTTTAAGATATGAAATGGGCGGTTCTTTTTTGTTTATGCAACCTGACGCTTTGGGGTCAATTTCAATTTAATTTTGATCATTCCGTTCCTGTCACGGTGGACGGTCTTAGCTTGAAGTCGCCGTGGGCAGGTGGGCTCAATACACCGCAATTCTCAAGCCTAGATTACGACTTCGATGGCGATGAAGACCTTCTTGTATTTGACCGTAGTTCAGACCAATTGCGTGTCTTCAAATTCAGTTTTCAAAATGGTTTGCCTCATTATGAAGTCGATTTAAGGGCGCAGCTTTTCTTTCCACCCAATTTAAGATATCGAGTAACTACCTACGATTACGATCAAGATGGTCGCAAAGATCTTTTTTGTTATGCCATTGGTGGCATTCAGGCTTATCGGAATATAGGAACACCGGCTCAAGGATTAGTTTGGCAGGCGTATAGTCCGTATTTAGTTTCAAACTATGAGGGCCCCAATTTGAATTTGTATATCAGTGGGGCAGATATTCCGGCTTTGGTAGATGTCGAGGGTGACGGAGACATGGATGTTTTGACTTACCATATCAGCGGCGAATATTTACAATACCATCAAAACCAGAGTCAGGAATTATATGGACATTCAGATTCTTTGATTTTTAAGCTAAAGAATAGATGTTGGGGTGGTTACCGCGAGGATGTTACCAGTAACGCCTTATTTTTAAATGACACCAGTTCTTATTGCAATGGTGGTAATGTAGTTGGGCCTCAACTCGGAGGGAATAATTCTAGTAAAGCACATGCTGGTTCAACAGTTCTAGCCCTAGATCTAGATAACTCTGGTGTTCTAGATTTAGTTTTGGGCGATGTTGCTTACGGCAATTTAATCAAGTTGATCAATGGAGGTACGGCGCCTAACCAGAATTCTGACATGCTCAGTGCCGATTACAACTTTCCAAGTAATACTACACCAGCCAACGTGCAGCTCTTTCCGGCAGCTTATTACCTAGATGTCGATGGTGATGCCAAGAAAGACCTACTTGTGTCTCCGAATGCCAACAATGTTTCTGAAAATGAAAACAGTGTTTGGTTTTACAAAAACCTGAGCAGTAATCAGGGGCCTGTTTTTGCTTTTCAAGAGAACGATTGGCTGCAAGGTGACATGATTGAACACGGAGCAGGTTCAAGACCTGTTCTTGCAGACCTCAATCAAGATGGCTTACTCGATTTGTTAGTCGGGAATTTTCATGCTTATAAGCCAGTACTCAACAAAGAGTCCAGGATTGCTTATTATCAAAATATCGGAACAGCAAGCGCGCCTGCTTTCATTTTAGTTGATAACAACTTTCTAGATTTAGCCAATTCAGGTCTTGGCCTTAACTTCATGCCAAGCGTTGGGGACCTCAACGACGACGGTAAACCCGAGCTCATCATTGGCCGAGATAACGGTCAGTTGGCCTTGTATCTCAATACTACGACAGGATCCACACCTTCATTTACCTTACAAACTTCCATTTTAACGGATGCAACTGGCAGTAGCATTCAGGTGCCTATGTTTGCCAGTCCTCAATTATTTGACTTAAACGAAGACGGAAAACAAGATCTGATCATCGGTTACAAGGGGGGAGGGCTTATTTATTATGAGAACACAGGAACCACAACCAATCCCTTGTTTACTTTGCAAAGTTCAGCGCTCGGAACCATCAATGTAGCGGTCAATGGCCCTGATGGTTTTTCAAATTCCTGGTTTTTTAAATGGCAAGACACCACTTATTTACTTGTTGGGGCTCAAGATGGCCGCATTCATTTTTTTGACGGCATCAGTAATAATATTTTAGGCGCTTATCATGAAATCACAGCAGACCTTGTGGGTTTATCAGCACAAATTGGGGCTTATGCCTCAGCTAGTGTTGGCAATTTAGATAACGATGCGCATCTCGACTTAATTGTTGGGCAAGATCTTGGCGGGCTCTTTTATCTTGAAGATCAACCGGGTTCAGATTTAGGTCTACAGGACCACCAACAGATTGGGATTCGGGTGTATCCAAATCCGTTTTCTAATAGTTTTTCAGTCCAAATAGATGGCGCTCATGAACTCCGGGCCGGATTGTATGATTTAAATGGTCTGCTTTTAGCTGAATTTGAGTTTCAGCAAGGCCTGCAAACTGTAGCCTTGCCCCAATTGAAAACGGGCATTTACTTCCTCTCTTTTTCAGATGGGCAAGTACTTAAAATGGTCAAGCAGTAAAAAGTGATGAATGCTTTATTTGATGGCTAACTCAAGTAGGGTTTGCCCATTGAGTTCTGCTCTTAATTGATCGCCAATCTGGACAGGTCCTACACCTGCAGGAGTTCCGGTAAACAAAAGATCACCCGTTTTCAGTGTAATAAACTGAGAAACATAAGCAATGAGCGCATCAATTTGGAATATAAAATCTTTCGGTGAACCGATTTGTCTGAGGGTGTCATTCTGATAGAAACGAAATTCTAGATTTTGAAAATCGTAGTCTTTGACATTGAGCCATATCGATGATAAAGGCGCACTGTGATCGAAGCCTTTAGCAGGTTCCCAGGGCAAGCCTTTTTCTTTGCACTGCTGTTGAAGGTCACGTGCTGTGAAATCGATACCTAAGGTAAATTGAGAGTAATATTTGTGTGCAAAAGCAGCATCAATGTGTTTGCCTACCTTGTCAATTTTAATGACGAGTTCACACTCAAAATGTAAATCTTTGGTGAAGTTCGGGTAGTAAAATTCTGCTTCGCGTAACAAGGCAGTATCGGGCTTCAGAAAAAAGATGGGCTGGGTAGGAAGTGCCGCATTCATTTCTTTGGCGTGGTCGGCATAGTTTCTACCGATGCAAATGATTTTCATGGCTTTTTGAATTTATTTTTCAATAATTCAAGTTTGTCTTCAAGGTTGGTTCCAAGCTGTGCGTCTTTGAGTCTTTCAACTTCTTGACGCAATAATTGCTTGGTGTGTAATGGGAAATCTGCTTCGAGCATCCAGCCGTAATAGCCGGGTTCTTCTTTAAGTACGCGCTCAATTGTTTTTCCTTTGTGTTTGCCAAAATTATAACAGAGCATGTTTTGTTCGTTGTAGCAAAGTCTGCCTGCATAATCAGCTCTTTGGTTATCGCCGATGGTTGAGAATTTGGCAAGGCCAGCAATGTCGTTGCTGAGGTCTTGGTAGCGTTCTGTTTGCGCTTGCAAGACTTCTAACGTGGCCAGTGTGTCGTAAAGCGCATTGTGTGCATTTTCAATGGTCTTGCCACAATAAAATTGATAAGCAGCAGCAAGTGTGCGCTGCTCCATTTTGTGAAAGATGTTTTGCACGTCGACAAAGTGTCGGGCACCTAAATCAAAATCAATTCCGGTTCTTAATAATTCTTCAGAAAGTACAGGAATATCAAACTTGTTTGAATTGTAACCAGCAAGGTCGGATTCACCGATAAATTCAATGATTTGAGGCGCTAATTCTTTGAAGGTAGGCGCATTTACCACCATTTCATTGGTGATGCCGTGGATGGCAGCTATTTCATCAGGGATGTCTTGCTCCGGATTGACCAATTCATTGAACGTAACGCTTTGGCCATCAGGCAGCATTTTGATGATGGCAATTTGTACAATTCGGTCTTTGGTAATTTGGAGCCCAGTTGTTTCTAGGTCAAATACACAAAGTGGTCGAATGAGTTCTAAGGGCATCTTAGAGCGAAGTTTCTGGGTCGAAAGCCTCGAGGTAATCGGCAACGCGTCTGACAAATTGCCCTCCAAGTGCACCATCTACAACGCGGTGGTCATAGGAATGCGACAAGAACATTTTGTGACGAATACCGATGAAGTCACCATCTGGGGTTTCAATAACCGCTGCAACTTTACGGATGGCACCAAGCGCCAAAATAGCAACCTGTGGTTGGTTGATAATTGGAGTTCCCATGACGTTTCCGAATGTACCGACGTTGGTAACGGTGTAGGTTCCGCCTTGGATATCTTCTGGCTTTAATTTGTTGTTGCGGGCATTGTTAGCCAATTCATTAACTGTTTTGGCAAGACCCACCAAATTCATGCGGTCTGCATTTTTGATCACGGGAACAATGAGGTTTCCGCTTGGCAAGGCTGCAGCCATACCGATGTTGATGTCTTTGCGCTTGATGATGTTGGTTCCGGAAACCGAAACGTTGATCATCGGGAAGTCTTTGATGGCTTTGGCAACGGCTTCAATGAAAATAGGGGTGAAGGTGAAGTTTTCTCCTTCGCGTTTTTTGAAGTCGTTTTTGATACGGTCACGCCATTTAACAATGGTTGTGACGTCAGCCTCGACATAAGATGTAACGTGTGGTGAAACATGAACAGACATCACCATGTGCTCAGCAATGAGCTTGCGCATGCGGTCCATTTCTATGATTTCGTCACCGGCATTTGCAATGACTACAGGCTCTTTAATTTGAATACCTGTAGACGACGCAGCTGGTGTCGAAGCCGCGCTTGCTGCTGGTGTGGTGTTAGAGGTTGTTTGTGCTACCGGAGCCTGACGTGTATCTAAGAATGCAAGCACATCTTTCTTAGTAACGCGTCCTTCTTGTCCTGAACCTGCAATTTGAGCGAGTTCAGCAGCACTGATATTTTCTTTTTGAGCAATTGTTCTGACAAGTGGCGAATAAAAACGACCGTCATTGCTTTTGATAGCAGCTGGAGCTTGTGCTTCAGGCGTGCTTACTGGCGCAGCTGCTGCCTGAGTTGGGGCAGGAGCAGTGTTGTTGCTTGGGGCAGCAGCTGGTGCGCTAGTGGCGCCAGCACCGTCTGTTGATAGAATGGCAATGACATCGCCAACCTGAGCTACTTGGTCTTTTTCAAATAAAATTTTGATGAGTGTACCCGCAGCCTCTGAAGGGAGTTCGTTGTCTACTTTATCGGTAGCTACTTCAACAAGTGGTTCGTCAATGGCAACGGCATCGCCAATGTTTTTGAGCCAATTAGTGATGGTTGCTTCGGTGACACTTTCACCCATTTTAGGAAGACGAATTTCTATTTCTGCCATTTTCTGTTAATTGATGTCGTTGATGAGTTGCAAAATTAAGCAATTTTGATCAAAATTAGGAAGCTTGCTGATCGAGTAAGCGATAGTTTTTCAGGATTGACTTAAAGTCTGTTTGGGCACTGTAGTTTTTGGTGTAGCGCAAATTTGCTTCTGGCTGATTATCAGGCTTCCAGTAGTATGGTCTGACAATACTTTTCTTCTGGTATTTTCGATTGAGTTGATCAACTTGAAGGCCTACAAGCGTGTATTGTGCATTTAATACACCGAAAATATTCTTGAAAAATTGCTGACGTTGTTTAAAAATCCAACACAATATTGGACTTAAAGAAAGTAAGAAGATCCCAATGAATAGGTCGAAAATGCGCTTGATTCTTTTGTTGGTGGCTTGTTCTAGGGCATCAAAGTGCAGCGTGTAGTAGTCACCGGCAGTGTCAATTGAGTTACTGCCAATCAGATAACTGGTATCTGGTTGGGCAATTTTGTACTCGAGTTGGGCAGCAGAGGTGGCCACCATGCTACTAATGATTTGCATGCTGCTTAGGTCTTTTGCTGAAAAAATTAGTTCATTCAAGCGATGGATTTCAAGCATTTCATCGAGTTGACTATTCTGAATTTGCCCAGCTGCTGTTTGGGTCGCTACTTCAATATGATGAATGCTTTCAATGTGTGGGTAAGTCTGTTCGAGCAAGTTTTTAATCCGTTCAAATTCTGCTTTACCGCTCAGGATGCCAAAACGTTTTTTCGGGAAGGCATTGAAATCTATTTTTCCTTTTTTAATGAGCGTTAAAAGGGCTCTGCTGATATAAAAAATACCAATAAAGCAAGCAGCACCAAGCAAGATAAAGAGTCTAGAAAATTGCCATTCTTTGGGTAGAAGTGCATAGAAGGCTAGGATGGCTAATGTGGCAAAAAAGGTACTTTTCCAAATGCGTTTGGCAGGTGTGCCTTTGTCGTAGAGCCCGAGTAACCAAGCGCTGAAAATCCAACAGCCGAGGTAAGCGGGTACGAGCCATTGTACCAACCAATCTGGGAACTCAATGTGTTTGACTTTCCATTGTGTAGCCAGCCAAACGAGTAAAACAAGATTGCTTAAAAAATCAAAAGCTGGAGCAGCACTTTTGCTCACAATTCTTTTTAATAACGAAAGACCTGCCCGGAGGTAAATGGCCATATGAATGGTAGCTGAAAAAATCTTGGCATAGCGCTTAGAAAAGTGCTTTTGCGCAAAGATGATCATGGCGTTGTAAAAGACAAAAACATAATTCAAAGAGCCTTTTTTCGTGCTCTCGCCTTTGTAATGAATGATTTTTGTTTCGGCAAAGTAGACCACCTTGTAGCCACCTTGTTGGATGCGATACGATAAATCGATGTCTTCGCCGTACATGAAAAAAGCTTCATCGAGCAAGCCCACCTTGCTGAGTGCTTCAGCGCGCATGAACATGAAGGCACCGCACAAAACATCTACCTCGTGGTTTTCAAGTTCATCGAGATACCCAAGGCTGTAGCGGTTGAAGAATTTTGATTTAGGAAAAATACGAGAAAGACCGAAAATCTTGTAAAAAGAAACCTCAGGAGTGGGTAGGCCCCTTTTTGATTCAGGCAAGAATCGTCCTCTGCCATCGAGCATCCTGACACCCAAAGCACCGACCTCTTTATTTTGCTCCATGTATCGAAAACACTTTTCAAAAGTATCTTCCTGAACAACAGTATCTGGGTTCAGTAAAAGCACATATTTACCCTTGCTTTCAAGGATGGCTTGGTTGTTTGCTTTGGAAAAACCAACATTAACTTTGTTGGCAATGAGCTGAACTTGCGGAAATTTAAGTTGCAGCATTTCTTGCGAACCATCAACACTGTTGTTGTCCACAACAAAAACTTCCGCAGGCATTCCTTTTAAAGCCGCATAAACACTATTCAAGCACTGTTCCAAAAAATTGGAAACATTGTAATTAACAATGACAATACTAAGGTCTAGTGTTCGGTTCTCGATCATTTGTAGGCGATACAAGAAATTTCAATAGAAACATCAAGTGGCAGGCGGCTCACCTGAACGGTTTCTCTGGCAGGAGCTACACCGGTGAAATAGGCCGCATAAACGGCATTCATGGCCTGAAATTCTTCAAGATTTTTCATGAAGATGCTCACTTTTATAACATCATCTTTCGTAAAGCCAGCCTCGTTTAACAAAGCATCAATGTTTTGTAAAACCCGAGAAGTAGCACTTTCGATATTTTCCATTTCAAGCTGCCCAGTCTGAGGATTTAATGGAATTTGGCCGCTGATATAAAGTTGCCGATCCATGAGAATGGCCTGGCTGTAAGGGCCAACCGGAGCAGGTGCGTTTGGAATTTGTATGGCTTTTTTCAATGATGACATTTAGAAACAAGGTTTTACTACTTTTGCAAAGTAACAAAAAACAAGCTAGGTGAGGGTTCTTTTGATTGATTTTTATGACTCATTTACCTTCAATCTTGCCCATTATTTGGAGGCTCTTGAAGTGGAACTGCTGACCAAGCGCTATGACGTACTTGTTGCGCAAGATTTTTTGCAGCTGAATGCTATTATTTTGTCTCCCGGCCCTGGGCTTCCGAAGGAAAAGCAAGGATTGTCTAAATTGCTATCTGAAAATATTGGAAAAATTCCCATTCTTGGCGTTTGTCTGGGCATGCAAGCTCTAGTGGAGCATTTGGGTGGTTCACTTGAAAATCAACGTCAGGTGAAGCACGGTGTTTCAGAACAAATTCAGACGCAAAGTAATAGTTTGCTTTTTAAAAATTTACCGTCTCAATTTGAAGTGGGGCTTTATCATTCCTGGATGGTCAAGTGCTCTGAGGATTGGATCACCGCCCACTCCATGAATGGCGTACCAATGGCTATAGAGTTACCTGCATTAAAAGTTTTTGGCGTTCAATTTCACCCAGAATCTATCATGACGCCGCAAGGAAAAAGAATTCTGCAGAATTTTCTCGATATTTGTTCAGAATGAAGGTAACGCTTGTGCGTGGATATATTGGGCCTTTTTACCGCACTCAAAATTGGATCCGTACCAATCAAATCCCAAAAGATTAGCAAAAATTTTGCGGGTCCTAAACTTTTTTGTTGAACTTTTGTTACTGAAAAGTGATATTAAACTTCAACAAAATGAAATTATTTCTCCAACTACTCCTTTCTACAATAACCCTCAGTGCTTTTGCTCAAACTGGTCAATTAAGTGGAAGGCTCCTCAATTCGGCCAACGGCACACCGGTTTCTCCGGCCAAAATCAATATTGTCGAACTACAACTTTTCAAAGCGGCTGACATCGAAGGTCGGTTTACTTTTGAAGCCTTAGCACCTGGTATTTATACCGTCAAGATTACCGCTCCAGGTTTCGAAGATAAAGTGCAGTCTGAAGTATTGGTTACCAATGCAAGACCTACTGACCTTCAAATTGACCTCGATGAAAAAGTTCAGACCTCTAGAGAAGTAAAAGTCAGCGCTGCGCCCTTTCAAAGAAAAGCAGAGTCACCTAATTCACTAAAAACATTGAGTGCAACGGAAGTGGAAAGACTTCCGGGTGCAAACCGCGATGTGAGTAGGGTTATTGGCGCTTTGCCAGGAGTTGCTGCACGTGCAACTTTTAGAAATGACATCATTATCAGAGGTGGTTCACCTGGTGAGAACAAGTTCTATTTGGACGGCATTGAAGTTCCGAATATCAATCACTTTGCTACGCAAGGCGCTAGTGGAGGGCCAGTTGGCTTGCTCAATGTCAATTTTATCAAAGAAGTAGAATTTTATTCGGGGGCTTTTCCTGCCAACAGAGCAAATGGGCTTTCGTCGGTTTTATCTTTTAAGCAAAAAGATGGCAACAAAGACGCCCTCATTACCAATTTTGCACTGGGTTCATCCGATGCCGCCCTAACTTTTGATGGTCCTATCGGAGATAAAGGTGATTTTATTTTTTCTGTCAGACGCTCCTACTTACAGTTTCTTTTCGCAGCACTGAAGTTGCCCATATTACCAACCTACAATGACTACCAGTTCAAACTTAATTTTCAACTTGATGCAAAAAATAAGCTCTCTATCATTGGCTTAGGTGCCCTCGATCAGTTTGGGATTAATACGAGTGTAAATGATGGTTTGACCGATACGAATCAACTAGAATACAACAACTATATACTGAATGGCGTACCCATGCAAAATCAATGGAACTATACAATGGGCGCCGTATGGCAACACTCCTCAAAATCATCTATTCAAACGCTTGTTGCTAGCCGAAATATGCTCAACAACCGTGCTTACCGCTACAAAGACCGCATTGAAGAACCTCAAAATTTATTACAAGATTACACCTCTTATGAGGCAGAAAATAAATTGCGTTTTGAACACACTTACATCAAAAATGGCTGGCGCTGGAATGTAGGCGCAGGTTATGAATACGCCAAGTATTTTTCAGATACCTATCAAAAAATCATCATTTTTGGCCAGCCTTCCGTGTTAGATTTTGAATCCACTCTGAATTTACACAAGTATGCAGCATTTTCTCAATTGAGCCGCGCTTTCTTTAACGAAAGATTGCGTTTGTCTTTTGGCGTGCGTGCAGATGGCACCTCTTACAGCGCTGAAATGCGCAATCCGTTTAAGCAGTTCTCTCCGATGTTTTCAGCTTCGTATCGCCTGACTGAAAATTGGGCAATCAACACCAATATTTCGCGCTACCATCAATTACCAGCTTATACAATTCTTGGATTTAGAAATGCTGCAAACGAACTTGTTAATCAGCAAAATGGCTTACGATATATCCAGGCTGATCATTATGTACTCGGGACAGAATACTTATTGAAATGGAATGCAAGAGTAACACTTGAAGGATTCTATAAAAAGTATAATTACTATCCATTCTCTCTCAAAGACTCCATTTCATTAGCGAACATTGGTTCAGATTTCGGTGTCATCGGAAACGAAGCAGTTAGCTCTACATCTAGTGGTCGTAGTTATGGTGCAGAGTTTTTATATCAACAAAAGTTGTACAAAGGTTTTTATGCGGTTTTAGCCTACACTTGGGTGCGCTCGGAATTCCTCAATAAAAACAATGTGTATGTACCTACAGCATGGGATAGCCGTCATATTGTATCACTAACCGGTGGTAAGCGCTTCAAAAATGGCTGGGAGTTTGGTATGCGATGGTTGTTTTCAGGTGGTGCACCGTATACACCATATGACATCGCTACATCTAGCTTAATCAATAACTGGAATATTAACGGAGTTGGTTTACTTGACTTCAATCAACTCAATACCCAGCGCGAAAGTAGTTTTCATCAGCTGAATATTCGTGTAGACAAAAAACTTTATTTAAAGCAGTTCAACATGAACTTCTATTTAGATATTCAAAACTTATATGGCTATAAAGCAACACTTGCTCCGATTCTTTTGATTGAAACAGATGCCAATAATCAACCTGTTGTTGATCCGAATGATCCAAGTCGTTATCAAACAAAACTCATCGAAAATGCCTCGGGTATAGTTCAGCCAACAATCGGAATAATTGTAGAGTTTGTAACAAAGAAAAGCAAGTAAGGACTTTGTTTACATTATTAAAAAAGTGGTATCTTTGCACCCAAATTTATCAATAATGGCAACCAATAGAACTTTTACAATGCTCAAGCCTGATGCAATCGAAAACGGGCACATGGGTAAAATCATCGACATGATTATCAATGCTGGTTTCAGCATCAAAGCAATGAAATACACGCGCTTATCTGAAGAGCAAGCGAAAGCTTTCTATGCAGTACACGCTGAGCGTCCGTTCTACGGAGAGCTTGTTGAGTACATGACCAGCGGGCCAATCGTAGCTGCTATCCTCGAAAAAGAAAATGCAGTTGCTGACTTCCGTGCCTTAATTGGTGCTACAGATCCTGCTGAGGCTGCTGACGGAACCATCCGTAAGGCTTATGCAGAAAGCAAAGGTCGTAATGCAGTTCACGGTTCTGACTCAGACGAGAATGCAGAAATCGAAGGTAAATTCCATTTTACTGCTGCAGAAGTATTTTAATTTCTGTCTGAAATAAAACTTTAAAAGACCGCACTGCGGTCTTTTTGCATTCATAGCCACCCATATTCAATACCTCGCCACATGAGATTCAACGAAGCCATCGAAACCCGCAGAACTTTTGGGATTATTTCCCACCCGGATGCCGGAAAAACGACACTCACTGAAAAATTATTGCTTTTCGGAGGAGCGATCCAGACGGCGGGCGCTGTGAAAAACAATAAAATTAAGAAGTCTGCCACCTCTGACTTCATGGAGATTGAAAAGCAACGTGGGATTTCCGTTGCTACCTCTGTTATGGCGTTTGGTTACAACGGCAAGCAGATCAACATCCTAGACACACCAGGTCACAAAGACTTCGCTGAAGATACCTTTCGTACGCTAACCGCTGTAGACAGTGTCATTCTTGTTATAGACTGCGCTAACGGGGTTGAGGCCCAAACGGAAAGACTCATGGAGGTTTGTCGAATGCGCAATACGCCCGTGATCATTTTTGTCAATAAAATGGACCGCGATGGTAAAGAAGCTTTTGATTTGCTCGACGAACTCGAGTCAAAGCTCAATATTCGTGTGCGCCCATTAACTTGGCCTATCGGTATGGGTGATCGCTTTCAGGGTGTTTACAACATTTATCAGCAAGGCCTGAACTTGTTTTCCGCTAACAAAACGAAAATTGCCGAGGACGTCCTTTCTATTGCCAATTTAGCAGACCCTCAACTCGATCAAATCATTGGTGAAGCACCTGCCGCTGAACTCAGAGAAGAACTCGACATGATCGAAGGTGTTTACGATGCTTTTGATCGCGAGCGTTATTTGGCAGGAGAGGTGGCGCCAGTATTTTTTGGCTCAGCAGTCAATAACTTCGGCGTAAAAGAACTGCTAGATACTTTCTGTGAAATTTCGCCGTCACCAAGAGGTCGAGAATCAGATACCCGTATGGTAGAACCCTCAGATGAGCGTTTCAGTGGCTTTGTCTTTAAAATACATGCCAACCTGGACCCAAAGCACCGCGACCGCATTGCCTTTTTACGCATTGTTTCGGGGCGTTTTGAGCGCAATAAGTTTTATCACCATGTGCGCCTCAACAAAGACATGAAATTTCCAAACCCAACCTCCTTCATGGCCCAAGATAAAAGCGTCATTGACGACGCATATCCGGGTGATGTCATTGGTTTATACGATACCGGAAGTTTTAAAATTGGCGATACACTCACCACCGGTGAAAAGATGCTCTATAAAGGCATTCCGTCGTTTTCCCCAGAGATTTTCCAGGAACTCGAAAACCTCGATCCGCTCAAGTCTAAACAACTCGACAAGGGTATTCGTCAGCTCATCGATGAAGGAGTAGCACAGCTCTTCATCCAACAACCTGGTAACCGAAAAATTGTCGGAACTGTTGGCCAACTCCAGTTTGAAGTCATCAATTACCGCCTCATTCATGAATACGGTGCCAATTGTCGTTTCGTTCCAAGAAACTACTACAAAGCCTGCTGGATCACCACCGATAACGACGAGCAATTGGCTTCATTCAAACGCGCGAAAGGATCATATTTGGCCCTCGACAAAGATGAAAACCTCGTATTTTTAGCAGAGACACCTTTCTTGCTGCAAATGGCCGAACAAGATTACCCAGATCTCAAATTCCATCAAACTTCAGCTTTTAAGCTAGAGCAGGCCTAAATTCTTGATGTAAATCAATGGCCAAAAGCTAATTTTGAAATACTTTAGTCAAAAATTAGCACATGAGCTCAAAACTTGAACGCCGATCATTTCTTTCTAGACTTGGCCTAGGGCTAGGTGGGGCTTTATTCATTCCCTTCACTCAATGGGGAAAAACCAAAACGCAAGAAATGCCACAACTCATTCAAAAAATCAGACCACTGGGTTTTCAATGGGAAACCCTCGATCCATTTTTATTCTGTGTTCACCACGAGGATTACTTTCCGAAGGGCAATGCTCAGTTAGGTCCTGATCCAAAGCATTTTGAAGGCAGACACATGGGCCAAGATTTCATCGTGAAAGATGGATTTAGAATGTATCATGGCTCCACAGTTCCTGGTTTTCCGGGGCATCCTCACCGTGGTTTTGAAACCATCACTGTTGTAAGAACAGGTTTGGTTGATCACGCTGACAGCATGGGTGCAGCAGGCCGTTACGGCAATGGTGATGTCCAATGGATGACTGCAGGTAAAGGGGTGCAGCATGCTGAAATGTTTCCGTTACTCAATCAAGACAAAGAAAATCCTTTAGAGCTTTTTCAAATTTGGCTCAACTTGCCAAAGCGCAGTAAAATGGTCGAGCCTCATTTTAAAATGTTATGGGCAGAAACGGTTCCGAAGTTTAGTGTAGTTGCCAATGGTCAAACTGCAAATATTGAAGTTTTGGTAGGTCAACTTGGTACTCACAAGGCCGCTGTAACACCACCAAATTCTTGGGCTGCAGATACCAATAATCATGTTGCTATTTACAACATTCAATTAGAACCTGGTGCAAGCTTCGAGCTTCCAGCAAGCGCTGTGGGCGTCAATCGAAGTATATACTACTATGAAGGCAATGGCCTCAAATTAGGAAATCAAGAAATAGCGCACTATCATGCCGCCGATGTCGATGCGAGTCAAACTTGCCTTTTGGTCAATGGTTCGGAAGCTTCAAAAGTGCTTGTCTTGCAAGGCCGACCAATCAACGAACCCGTTGTGCAACATGGGCCTTTTGTCATGAACTCGAAAGAAGAGATCTATCAGGCCTTCCAAGACTACCAACAAACCCAATTTGGCGGATGGCCTTGGAGTCGCTACGACCAAGTCCATGACTCAAAGCTGGGCCGCTTTGCCAAGCATGCCGACGGTCGGGTAGAGGAGCCGAAGGGATAAAAGCATAAAAAAAGCCCTTCCGAAGAAGGGCTTTTCATTGAAGTTCGTTTTTCAATTAGAGTTTGAAGCTCATACCTGCATTGATGAGGCCGCCTGGACCGAATCCAAATTGTAAGTTAGCCCCAATATTGTCTGTGAAGAAATAACGCATCCCTAGAGCACCTTTAAAGCCTACTGGCACAAGGCTTTCAACTGAAAGCGGCTGATATCCTGGTTCTGTACTCGTGAAATCAAAGTTTCTTTTCGCATATCCAATTCCTACAGACGAGTATAAATCAAACTCATCATTATCTAAGAAGTGGTAATTAAAACATACCAAAACCCCAGTTCTAGATGTTGTGAAATCATAATTGTATGTTGTACCGCTTGATGCATCGTTGAAGTTCACCGAAGAGTTGGTGAAACTCACGTCAAGACCTAAACCAATTTTATCTGTCACAAGATATTCGAATCTCGCTCCTAAAGGGCCTATGCCACCAGTTGTAAGGTCTAATTCTGATCCGGTACTCGCGTAAGCTGCTTTAAAAACAGCAGTATAAAGATTAGGAAATCCGTAGTAGCCTTCAATTACGATATCTTCTTCTTCTACCGCCTGAGCAAATGTTTGTTGGTGAAAACCAGTTGCAATCATCCCTAAAGCGATGAAAACTTTTAGAAAATTTTTAGTCATATTTTTTGTTTTAAGTTTATCAAATATAATAAAATAGTTTTCAATTTATTGTTCAAGAGTATTTTATGGCTATAAAATGAATGGGTTCTAATTTGTAAATCTGCTAGGTTTGAATTTAGGCCGTCTTCTGTTTTATTTCGATAAAAAAATCTTTCTAGATGTTCCTTCTAAAAACAGAAGGCGTGGCTTTCATTTTTTTTAAAAAGACCCGATTGAAATAGCTCAAGGAATCGAATCCGCAGTCGTGGGCAATTTTACTAATCTTATCCTCTGTAGCTAATAATAAGTGACACGCTTCATTCACGCGCAACTCATTTAAATAATCTGAAAAGGTGGCGCCAGTGGCTTTTTTGAAAAACTTACAAAAATTACTTTCCGACATATGAACGAGCTCAGCAATCTGAGTAAGTGTTATAGGTTCAGCAAAATGCTTTTGTAAATGCGTGCAAACTTTATTGATACGTAGCTCGAAGGTTTTGGAACTCACGTTGTGAAATTCAGTGCTAGCAAGTGTTGCGTACTTTTTTGAAGTCAAAATATTCAGAATCCTAAGCAAGTCGAGTACACTTTCCAATGCTTGGCTTTCTACCATTTTCCTGAGTGCTAAATCTAGTTCAGGTTCTGCTTCAAAATGCAGTCCTTTTTTTGCAGCAACAAGCAATGCTTCAATTGGCTTTGTTTCATTGAGCGTTAAAAAAGGGGCAATGAATGCTTTAGAAAATTGAATGACAATGGCCTCAGATGGAGAAGAATCTTCTGTCTTGCTGTGCCAAGTATGAGGCAAGTTGCTACCCAACAAAACGAGATCTCCGGCGGAGAAGGGTTCATGCGAATTTCCAACTATCCGATAGCCATTCCCTTTGACTATATAGGTCAATTCGTATTCAGGATGGTAATGCCACTTGAACTCAAAAGAAGCAACTTCGAGTCTTGCTTTATAAAAACTAGCGCCTCCTTGTTTGGAAGGGATATCTTCTAAAAATGCTTTCATGGTATTTTATAAACTTATGTAAAGCTATGTATTTAAATTTAATTCAATATAGTATTAGTAATCAATAAAATATGATTAACTAATTTTAGATTGAAAGCCTATTTTTGATCTTCAATTGCATTTAAGTTGCCTACAAATTACAATTTCATGATCAACTTACCAGTTCAAATCGAAGCGGAGTTAAATCGACCTTATGACCTGACTTCAGCACAAATTGCTTTCTACAAAAAGCATCAGTTCATCAAGCTTAAACAAGTCCTTTCTGAGGAAACGCTTCAATATTTCAATGGAGTTATTTCAGAGCAAGTGGCGCTGATGAATAAAGAAGAGCGCACCTTGGAAGAGCGCAGCACCTACGGGAAGGCATTTTTACAGCTTTTTAATCTTTGGAGAGAACATGCGCTGGTGAAAGAATTGGTTTATAGTAAACGCATTGCGCAAATAGCTTCAGATTTAATGGAAGTAAACGGCGTGCGCTTGTATCACGATCAAGCCTTGTTCAAAGAGGGTGGTGGCGGCATCACACCTTGGCATGCCGATCAATATTATTGGCCACTGGCCACAGATAAAACCGTTACCGCCTGGATTCCGTTGCAAGCGACTCCACTAGAAATGGGCCCTTTAGAATTCAGTGCCGGAAGTCATGCTATTGTCGAAGGCCGTGAATTAGAAATTGGCGACGAAAGTGAGGCCCTGATTCAAAAAAGACTGCGTGTGACTGATTTTGAGCACATCATTGAACCTTTTGACGTTGGTGAAATCAGTTTTCATTCAGGTTGGATCTTTCACAGAGCAGGAGCAAACAGTACCCCAGACATGAGAAAAGTCATGACCATCATATACATGGACAAAGACATGTTGCTCAAGGCCCCTGACAACGCCAATCAAGAAAACGATTGGCACACTTGGTGCCCAGGTGCAACTATTGGGGACGTAATTGACACCCCTTTGAATCCGATACTTTATTCGAAGTAAATATGCAGCTCAAGTATTTATGTACCTATTGGGGCAGTGAAACGCTCAACGCCACGGACTTTTTAAATAAGGTGCTACAAGAGGGCTACGATGGTGTAGAAATCAATTTTCCTGATGATCCTGTTTTTATTCAAGAATTTTTGGAACGCCTAGAAGAAATTAGGTCAACAAGCCACCCAGACTTCGTTTTTATTGCGCAGCAAGTTTTGGATCCTCAACAAGAAACAGTAGCCCAATATCAAGAACGCCTCCTCAAGCGCCTTGAATTCTTAATAGGGCTTCAACCCGACGCCATCAATTCGCATACTGGTAAAGATTTTTTTGATTTTTCTTCAAACCTTGCCATTTTGCGAACAACAGAAAATTTGGCAAAAGAAAGCGGCATTCCGATTTGGCATGAAATACATCGCGGGCGTTTTTCTTTTCATCTAAAGACCTTATTGAGTTATCTAGAGGCGCTTCCCGAGCTCAAGCTGATTGCTGACTTTTCTCACTTTTGTGTGGTTTCAGAAAGTACCTTGCAAGATCAACAAGACTTGCTCTCGAAGATTTATCCGCACATTGTTCATATCCATGCCAGAGTAGGTTCAGCGCAAGCTGCTCAGGTCACGCATCCTTTTGCACCCGAATGGAGCACACATTTAAATACTTACTTGTCTTGGTGGCAAGAAATCATTGATCTTCAAAGCAAAACTAAAAAATCATTTTTCACGATCACACCAGAGTTTGGCCCTGTCCCATATATGCCTTGCGCGCCATTTACTTTGGAACCCACCGCAGATCAGCAGCAAATCAATTTGGAAATGAAGACATATTTACAAGCAAATCTAAAAGCTCATGCGTTTAACTAAGCAACTGATCTACGGCTTTATTTGTTTGCTGTTTCCATTGACCGCAATCAAGGCGCAACAGCACAGCCGCTTTGTCAAGCCTTTTATCGGGACCGATGGTACAGGCCATACCTTTCCGGGGCCCTCTATGCCTTTTGGGATGGTGCAGCCAGGTCCTGACAACCGCGATTACGGCTGGAATCATACCAGTGGTTACCAGTTTCAAGATGCTTTTCTAATGGGGTTTTCGCAGACGCGTTTCAGTGGAACCGGCATCAATGAAATGGGCGATGTCTTGCTCTTGCCCATCAATCCGAAAAAAGAACAAGGTAAAAATGGCTATGATAAAACTACAGAGTCAGCCAAGGTGGGCTATTATTCGGTCACAAAAAACGATGGTGTTAAAGTTGAATTGACCTGCACCCAGCGCGTTGCGTTTCATCAGTATACCTTCCCAGAGAGTGCCGCTCAAGTTTTAGTGGATTTACAGCACGGCTTGCGTTTTGTCTTCGATCCAAACGCTGCGAAAGCACTGGTCATTGAAAGCAGTGTAAAAATAGAAAATGACCATACCATTTCCGGCTATTGTTCAACTGACAATTGGGTTAAGCGCAAGTATTTTTTCACGCTTACCTTTGATCAACCCTTCATCAGTTCCGCAGAACTATTGAAAAAAGACAATGAAAAGGCGCCTAGGTTTCTTTTAGACTTTCAGTTAGCTGATTCAAAGGTGCTGAAGGTTAAAATCGCGCTTTCATCGGTTGATATAGCAGGCGCTCAACAGAATATGGAAGCCGAATTGAATCACTGGGATTTCAAACGTGTGACCATTCAAAATCAAGCAGAATGGGATCGCTACCTGAATCGTGTCGATATTCAAGCACCTCACAAAAAGAAAGAACTGTTTTATACCTCGCTCTATCATTTGCTCTTACAGCCCTCCAATATTTCCGATATTGACGGTCGTTATCGCAATGCGAATGATAGCATTTGCTTAGCGCCAAATAAGGCCTATTATTCTACGCTTTCAATTTGGGATATTTATCGCGGGGCTTTTCCGTTACTACAAATCATTGCTCCGGAAAAGATAGATGGCATTGTTCAATCTATGCTTTTACATCACCAAGCTAAAGGGTTTTTGCCAATCTGGACCGCTTGGGGGCAAGACAACTATTGCATGATTGGCAACCACGCCATACCGATGATTTTGTCCGCTTATCAAAATGGCTTTACTGGATTTGATGCCAATGCCGCCTTGGAAGCCATGCTGGAAACAAGCACAAAAAGTCATATCAATTCGAATTGGGAGCTTTACAATCAATATGGTTATTATCCTTTTGATCGATTAGATAACGAGTCAGTATCCAGAACGCTTGAAAGTGGCTATGACGATTGGTGCGTGGCTGAAATGGCAAGGAAACTTGGTAGGTCCGATATTTATTTGACTTTTGAAAAAAGAGCGAAATACTACCAAAATTTATATGATCCTGCTTCCACCTTTTTTCGTGGGAAAAATACGAGCGGCCAATTCCGTACGCCTTTTGATCCGCTGATGGCCACTTCGCCTTTAAATAACCCTGGCGATTACACCGAAGCCAATGCTTGGCAGTACTTCTGGACACCCGCACAATACGATATTGCAGGTCTGAAGCACTTGCTAGGAGGAGAAGCAAACTTGACGAAGAAACTAGATGCCTTTTTCACTACTGAAGCACTGCACCCAAATAAGTTTCTTGGGCAAGAAGCCATGATTGGGCAATATGCGCATGGCAATGAACCAAGCCACCACATTCTTTATTTATATGCTTATACAGATCAAGCTAAAACAGGGCAAAAGTACATTCATCAGGTGGTTCAGGATTTTCATAATAATACACCAGACGGCATGATTGGCAACGATGATTGCGGTCAAATGAGTGCTTGGTATATTTTGTCAACGCTTGGTTTCTATCCGGTAAATGCGGCAAGCGGAAATTTTGTTCTTGGAAGCCCGCAAGTAAGAAAAGCAAGCATTCAACTAGGAGAAGAAAAGCAATTCGTCATGAAAGCCGCTCATTTTTCTAAGCACAATATTTACAACGAGCAGCCTACCTTGGATCAAAAGGTATTATCAACACCAGAGCTCAACTATATGGAAATCATGAAGGGCGGGGTCTTGAAATTTAACATGACAGCACACTAATTCATTCAATTTAAGTAACTTCAATTATGCAGCAAAAATTATTTTTCATCTGTTTGATGCTTCTCGGAGGCACAGCCTGGACACAAAAAACAAGCGCGACCCCAAATGGTGAAATCATGTATCATGTTTGTCAAAGAAGTTTTTACGATAGCGATGGCGACCTACAAGGCGACCTCAATGGTCTGCGTCAAAAACTACCTTATTTGCAAGATTTAGGGGTGAGTTCTATTTTACTTTTTCCGCTCTATGAGTCGGATTGCTATCACAACTATTTTGCAAATAATTTTGAAACCATTGACCCTGAATTTGGCAGCATGCAAGCCTACATTGAGCTAGTCAAAGAGATCCATCGTTTAGGCATGAAAGTTTACCTCGATATGGAAACTCAATATGTTACTTCCAAGCATTTGTGGTGGCAAGATGCAGTGGGTAACCTCAATTCACCTTACGCTGACTATATTCTTTTCGATGATGCCGCACATCTGCAACCAGCTACCATGGTTTTTGACCTCCGATTTCTGAAGGGCTACGATGGGCAAATCATCAATGTAACCACTGTCAATTTAAAAAGCCCAAAAGTCTTGGATTACAACATTGCTTTGTTCTCCTACTTTTTAGATCCGAATAAAGACGGAAAATTTGATGACGGTGTAGATGGTTTCAGGTTGGATCACGCCATGGATCACCTCGATGGCAAGCCAACACTTACCAACCTTTTTGCTGAATTTTGGAAACCATTAATTGCTGCCGTTAAAAAGGTGAATCCAGCCGTCAAGATTGTCGCTGAACAAGCCGATTGGGCCGATTACGGTTTTGCATATTTTGAGAAAGCAACGGTTGATCGCATGTTTGGTTTTGGCTTGCAAAAAGCAATACTATCTTTTGAAAAGCAGCAAATTATTGACAATGCTGAGGTGATCCTCAGACAAACACCAGCGGGCAAAGAGCAAATCATTTTTATTGAGAATCATGACATTGACCGCTTTGCTTCCTTAGATTTTGCTCTCGACAAACAGAAAGCTGCGGCTGCACTCATGCTGCTCATTGGAGGTGTGCCGTCCATCTATTACGGCCAAGAAATTGGTATGAAGGGCACCGCTTATGCTTTTGGCAATACAGACGGAAACGATATTGGCCGACGAGAGGCCTTCGATTGGTATGCGTCAGGAGTAGGGGAAGGACTACCTTTTTGGTACAAAAACTCAGGTCCATGGTGGGACAACGCCAATCAGCAATCCAACGATGGCATCTCCCTCGAAGAACAAAGCAAAGACCCCAACTCTTTGTTTAATTTTTACAAAAGCACCATTGCGCTTAGAAAAAGCAATACTGCACTAGCGGTGGGTAGCTATGAACAGGCCGCAAATGACAATCCTGAAGTTTTTAGTTTTTTCCGCCAATACGGCAAGCAAAAAGTACTCGTAGCGGTCAATCTTTCGAATCAAGCGCAAACCGTAAGTTTTGAAGCCAATATCAAAAAGGCAAAAGCACTGGATGCTAAAACCACAAAATACACTGAACAAATAAGCTTAGCGCCGTTTCAGTTTATGGTGTGGGAGGTGGAGTGAAAGCTTAATCGATCTTCTGAAAACTTCCTTTTTTCATACCTCCTGTTTTGGTCGTCAAGGTGTAATGATAGAATCCTGCTTGAAGTTGGGTTACATTCAATAACGGAGTGTCAGTACGAAACATCAATTTCCCATCTAAAGAATGAATTTTGATTTCGTCAATGGCCTCAGTGGTATGAAAATACAGCTCTTTTTGGGTAGGGTTAGGATAGACACTGCAAACAATCTCTTTGCTTTGAATGCCATTGGTTAAATTGATAACAGGGAAAATAGCCATTGCCACATCTAGCTGTCCTTGCCATGAGTCGTGCAGATTCACGAGTGTTGTATCAGCTTTGACTTCGAATGAATGACTAGAAGCTAAAGGAAAATCGCCATTTAGATTCGACATAATACCAATATTATCGCCTTGGGTAGTTGGTAATTCGATCATCACTAAAAAGTCTTTTGAATTGGGTATGGCCACGGGATTACTAAAAGTAATATCTACATTATAAGGTTTTCCACCTAGGGCTAATGGCCCGCCTAAATAGGAATAGTTGTCTGTAACGGTGTCCAAGTTTTGAAGTGCAAATGCCTGACTTCCTAGAAGCGCACCTAAGCTGTCTAAACTTCCAAACTCATAAATTTTTACTGTTAGCTGTCCTATTCCTGATGCATTGCTTTTGTAAGGAATCCAAGCGAGTACGTTGGTAATATAGCCGTTGCTATTTGGAAGCCCAGTTTGCGTGTTGAAGCGCATTCCTTTTTCTAAATCTCCCAACTCATTATTGCCTGTTGCATAGCCATTCCCAGCGGTTATATAGACCCCGGCGTTAAATAAATTGTAGTTGAAGAAATTCGAAACATAGAAGGTTTGTGCACTTAAATATTGGAGCTGAAGAGAAAGAATAATGGAAAGAAGAAGTTTCATATTGTAAAATTAAAACAATTTATTTTCTGGGATTCGCGCGCTTTCATCGCGCGATCGGTCCTCCATCTTACAAGAAAAAGTCCATTGCTGGGATTAAAGATCCCATTGAACCGACGTGCAGTGGATAAAAGCACTCAATCGTTGCTTTTTATTGAATAAATGCTGCGCATTATATTTCATTCGGACACTACAAATTAAAGCAAGCTTTATTTGTATTGACCTTCATTCCATTATTTCCTTCGGAAATTTA
>JACCDS011570762.1_pt1 | contig 82272 bp, 68 predicted proteins | sample 7446441 | NCBI WGS metagenome assembly JACCDS01 (sample SAMN15323445, study PRJNA562643) | freshwater metagenome | isolation source: river surface water | place: USA:Blue River Watershed | collected 2017-08-17
AAAGAAAGTTTTCCAGAATAGGCACCACCGGATTGGTGGTCACTACACCGTTGATGGCAGAAAGCTGCTTGAGCAAGGCGGAGGAAGAAACAATAAATTTCATATCGTAGGGGTGGTATAGTTTTTTCTAGTGTGGTAAATTTATAAATAAAATGCTAATTCAGCCGACCTGACTCTCAATTGTAGGAAAAAAGTTACAAATAATTGGCTGATTTTCGTTTACCCCCTCCGGGAAAATCGTTTCACCCGCAACAAGCCTAGTACTCCACCCATTAAGGCCAAGAAAAGTACAGGTGCACCCACATTGATCAATTGCCAGAATTGCTTTTCTTCAGCCACCTTCACCTTGTCCAAGGGACGAATCTGCAAAACCTTGGTACGCGTGGCAATGATGCCTTCCGGGTCAGTCAGGTACTGCACGATATTTTCCAAAAACTGCTTATTGGCAAAGGTGGTCTGATCCATCGGATCCTCCCCAAGCGGGAGTGGCTCCTGGTCGGCTGGATTGATTTGACTTTGAAATACCGATGCATCCCCAAGTACAATCACTTTCCCATTTCCACTGGGTTTCACTTGGCTTTGTGCAAATTCCGCTGGAACAAAGCGGTTCTTGAACAGGGAGGTAAACTCCCCTTCCAGCAAGTAGGCTAGTGGCAGGTTCTGCAAGCCAAATTCAGCTTCTAGAGGTGGCTCTTGAAATGCGGTCAGGCTAATCAAATGGGGCAAGGACAGGATCCGAGAACGCTCCGAACTGAAAAGCAAAGGGGTCTTTTTTACTCCATCCGCCTTCACTGTATCCAGGCTGCTGGCAAATCGGAAATTAACCTGGTCCAATCCTTTGGTGATCGGATGAGGATACATGTGCCCCGCGTGGAAATGGTAAGGCCAGGGCATGGGAACCAGCTGCTCTTGGTTACCAAAATTTCCTCCCATCACCGGAATTACCCCGAAATTCAGGTCCTGAATCAGGTCCTTGTTGACACGAATCCCGTACCGAAACAGTAGACGGTCCAGGCTATTTTCTTGCGGCAAAGCCAGGGACCCTTCTCCCGCCAATTGACTTAAATCCAAACTTGCTCCCTCGGACGCCACCACCAAATTGCCACCTCCCATCAGGTATTGATCCAAGAGGAATAGCTCTCGATCGGTGTATGCACTGTCCGGACCCAAAATGAATACTGCAGCAAAAGAACTCAGGTCTTCTACTTTTTTGGCCTGCTCCAAAGGCACTTTAAACAGTTCGTAGCGCCCGTCTAGCGCCTCCACCATCCCAAAGCCATCGTCCTCTGCCAGTTCCCCATGGCCAATAATCAGCGCAAGAGCACTTTTTTGAGGGTAGAGCAACTTCTGTATGGCTTGGGCCAATTCAAACTCTAGATTTTCAATGGAGGCATTCAAGGTTTGCTCAGCCGACATGCCTCGTTCTCCCTTCAGTACCAAGGCACCTGTTTCGTACGTATCGTCCGACACCAAAATGCCAGGAAAAATAAGTTGCGCTTGCTGCCCAGTAGCCTGGTTGACAAATAGATTCGTAGGGCGAATGCCGTAATCCGCAAGCGTAAAAATAAAGTCCTCCTTCAGGGAGTCGGTTACTTCCAAGGGATCAAAATAGGATACGGTAATGGGTTCAGCCGAATAGGCGTTGAAGGTGCGGACGGTCTCTTCGATGGATTTTTGAAGGCGACGCATGCCTCCTGGGAGCTGCTCTCCGGTCAGCAAAATATCCACATGCAAGGGTCGATCTATGCCTTCCAACAACTTTAGGGTAGAAGGGTGTAGGGAATAGCGTTTTTCTTCGGTAAGGTCAATTCGAAACCGAAGTACCTGTCCCAAGCCGAAGAGCACCAAGATGCCCAAAAGCAGAATTCCTAATGGAAGGAGCCGATACGAAAGGAACTGCTTCATTTTGCCTTCAAAATCAAAACTGCAGCCCCAAGAAAAATCCAAATCATGCCCAGCAGAAAAAATAAGTCTCTGCTGTCAATTACTCCTCGACTGAGGCTATCGTAATGGTAGCTCAAACTGAGTTCCTCCACCCAATAAGCCCAATTCCCAGGCGCCATCCCTGCCAAAGCTGTCAATCCAAAATACAAGACAAAGCAGAGAAAAACACCGAGGACAAAGGCCACTACTTGTTGGGAAGTCAAGGAACTCGCAAACAAGCCCACGGCGGCAAAAGTAGCACCGATCATCAGTAGCCCGAGCCAACTTCCAAAGAATCCAGCCCAGTCCAGGTTGCCCGGAGGGCTGCCCAGTAGGGAGATGGAATACGCGTAGCACAGGGTGGGCAAAACGGCTAGAAAAACGAGCAGCAGTAGTGCCAAATACTTGGCAAGGACGATCTGCACCAAACTGAGTGGGGAGGTCTGCAACAGTTCCCAAGTTCCCGCCCGTCGCTCCTCTGCCAAGCTGCGCATGGAGATCGCTGGTATCAGAAAGGTAAATACATAGGGCGTGTACAGAAAAAGAGACTCCAAATCGGCATAGCCATAGTCAAGCACCGAACTTTCTGGAAAAACCCAAACAATCAAGCCCAGGGCAACCAGAAATAAAACCAGTACGAGGTAGCCCGTTAAGCTTCCAAAAAAGGCCGAGATTTCTTTGAGGAATAAACTTTTCATTGGCCTTGGGTAATTTCTCTGAAAAGTGTTTCCAAATTTTTGACGCCTTGATCCAAGCGAATCAGGCTCAGTTGCCGCTGCGCCACCACCTGCAAGATGGCCTTGCGCGCTTCTGCAGCATTCGAAGTAAGCAGCACCAATTCCTGTGGGGCCTTAGTTCCAAAACTGGGAATCCCAATACCTTCAAACCAAGACAACTCCAGGGCTTCTTCCGTTTCCAGAATCAAGGTCACTTGGCTTGTTGCAGACTTCAAGTCTGCAAGCGAACCTGCAGATCGGATTTTACCTTGATTGATGATGACCACATCCTGGCAGACCGCCTCCACCTCTTGCATGATGTGGGTAGAAAAAATCAAGGTCTTATTTTCCGCCACTTCCAAAATCAAATTGCGGATATCGACCAGCTGATTGGGGTCCAAACCCGTGGTAGGCTCATCCAAAATCACCAGGGCAGGATCGTGCAAGAGTGCACGTGCGATCCCTACCCGCTGACGATAGCCTTTGGATAGTTGCCCGATTTTCTTGTGCTGCTCCTGTTGAAGCCCTGTTTTACGAATCATCTCCTCCGTTCGGCGTCGGACATCGGCAGACTTCATGCCGTAGATGCCTCCGGAAAATTCCAAAAACTCACGAACGTAGCTGTCCAGGTAAAGGGGATTGTTTTCGGGAAGGTAGCCAATCCGAGCGGCTAGTTTTTTGGGATGTGCCAGCGCATCTTCTCCCAACACGCTTACTGCTCCTGAATCTGCAGAAAGGTAGCCCGTGATAATTTTGAGCGTTGTGGACTTTCCTGCACCATTGGGACCCAAAAATCCCAAAATTCTCCCTGGGCTTGCCGAAAAGGTCACTTCATCCAGTGCTTTTTGAGCGCCGTATTGTTTACTGAGCTGAGAAACCTGGAGAGACATGCGTTGGGGCGATTCAATACATCGAGTACCTACAAAAATACAGATTGCCCTTAGAACGACAAGGCTGAATTTTAGGTATGCTATTTTCTGATTATCCGCTTTTTCACCCCTAACCTGAGAAAATAAGGTTTGAGGTTCAATTAAGTGAGCTGTGGACCGTTGACCGCCTGTGGGCCGTGGCTCATGGTCTGTCAACGATTATCCGCAGTTTTAAATAGCTATGCTGAGCTACTGGCATGATTGCGGATAATCCTATTCTATTTTTTTCCTTTGGGGCGCAGCGGACGGCATTCCACGTCGACTACAAAATAATTGGGATGAGTCTCTAAGGTTTGCACGATCGTCAGGGCTACATCGGTAGGCTGCATCATGTGCTCGTGTGCATCCATGCCTGGAATGTCATCGAAAAAGTGGGTTTGGATGGATCCAGGATAGATTGTCGATACCTTGATTCCAAAGTCTCGAAGTTCCATGTAGAGGGAATGGGAGATGCCGCGCACGGCATGCTTGGTGCCCACATAGCCCGCAAAGTTGGCCACTCCATTGAGTCCAGCGATGGAGGCCACGTTAAGGATATGGCCTTCGTCAGCGGCTTTCATGGCGGGGATGAGTCGTTTGGTGGTATAAAAGATGCCGTGCACGTTGGTGTCAAACATGGATTTCCAATCTGCGGTAGACATGCTTTCCATTGCTCCTGCCACGCCAAATCCGGCATTGTTGATCAAAATACGGATGTCCGCACCCATGCGGGCAACAGTGGCTTGGTAGGCCTGTTCAACTTGCGCCTCATCCGCTACATCACAGGTGAAAAAATGAAAATTGGGATGCGTGAAGGAAGGTTGGTTTCTTCCCCAACCCGCTACGATTGCCCCTTTTTCAAGCAAGAGTTTGACGATCTCTAAGCCGAGTCCTTTGCTCACGCCCGTGACTACGGCAACTTTATTTTTTAATTCCATCGAAAGTATGTTTCTCCTAGTAAAGCCATTTCCAACCGAAAAGTTCTGCAAACCTAGGCTTTATCCAAAATTTCGTGCAAATTCCATTCCTTGATTTAGTTTTGAACTTGATCCTTACCCACCAACCGCACTACAGACTATGAAAAAATTAATCCTTCCCCTGCTGCTATTGAGCAGTACGGCAATTGCCCAAAGCAAACTTCGTCCAAGCATCGATCAAAAGGCTGCAGCCATCGAAACCAAAGTCATCGATTGGAGACGCGACATCCACCAGCATCCTGAGCTCGGCAACGAGGAAACCCGCACTGCCAAAAAGGTAGCGGATCACTTGCGCTCCTTGGGCATCGAAGTGCAAGAAGGCGTAGCCACCACTGGGGTAGTCGGAATCTTGCGCGGGGGCAAGCCTGGACCGATGGTCGCCCTTCGTGCCGATATGGATGCACTTCCTGTGACTGAGCGCGTGGACTTGCCTTTCAAATCTAATGTCACTACCACCTACAATGGACAGCAAACCGGTGTGATGCATGCCTGCGGGCACGATAGCCACGTGGCCATCTTAATGGGGGTAGCGGAAGTACTTGCTGGCATGAAAGGACAGTTGGAAGGCTCCGTCAAGTTTATCTTTCAGCCTGCCGAAGAGGGGATTTACATCCCTGGCGTCACTTCCTGGGGTGCCAAGCAAATGGTGGCTGAAGGGGTGATGAAAGATGTAGACGCCATCTTTGGATTACACATCTCAGCACAAACCGAGGTAGGTAAAATTGGCTACCGCTCTGGACCAGCGCAGGCTGCCGTGGACAACTTGGAAATCATCGTGCACGGAACCCAAGCGCACGGTGCTTCTCCTTGGTTTGGGGTAGATCCAATTGTGACTTCCTCACAGATTGTCACCGGTCTCCAGACCATCCTCTCTCGTAGCGTCAATGTGACCCAAAATCCAGCAGTAGTCACCGTAGGTGCCATTCATGGTGGTATTCGCCACAACATTATTCCTGAAAAAGTAGAGATGATTGGTACGATCCGCACCTTTGGAGATCAACAACAAGACTTGGTACACCGCCGCATCACGGAGATCGCGACCAACATTGCGGAGAGTGCAGGTGCACGAGCAGAAGTGAATATCACCAAACTTTATCCTTCTACAGTAAATGACCCCGCCTTGACAGCCAAAATGGTTTCCACCTTGGAAGCTGCTGCAGGCAAGGGCAATGTGCATGTCAACCCACCGGTAACCGGGGCGGAAGATTTCAGCTTCTACCAGCGCGAAAAGCCGGGATTATTTATCGGTTTGGGCGGCATGAAAAAAGGAGCTGACCCTACCAAAACCCCTTCCCACCACACCCCAGATTTCTACTTGGACGAGAGTGGCTTTGTACTCGGTGTACGTGTGATGAGCTACTTTGTGGTGGACTTTATGGGGATGAAGAAGTAAGTTTTTGTCAACGGTCTACAGACCACAGTCCACCCACATTACACCTCCCAAAGCTACTTGGGAGGTTTTTTTATACGTTTAGTAAAAGAAAAAATCTGTATTAGGCTACCCCAGATCACTAAATATGGGCAAAAACTAAAGCCACTTTAATTCTTGTAGACAAAGATCAATTGGAAAGTTACTCTACCCGTCTCCTAAGACTAACTACTTTGAGGTGAGCCCACCCTAGACAGACTATCTGGAAGTTAAAGAGTAAAATCTAGCTAGAAGAGGTTTACCAATTATTGTTATTCTGTACTTGAATCTGATAGTATGTTTTATTTAATCTTCATTAAACAATGTATAATCCAGGATAAACCAGTAACTTAACATCAATAATCTATTTGCCCAGAAACTAATTAATATTATAAAGCCCCAAAATCAGCACTGACTTAGAAGCTCAACGAGCAAGGGGAAAAAAGAAAGTTCCCAAGGAAAGGGATTTCGCCCGAGTATATAGATGGAATGGGAGAAAAATTGAATTGAATGAAAAATTTGAGTAAAACTTACAATTTGCCAGCCATGGTTAATTATTCTATGAAAATTCTTGTTTGGATTGGCATTTGTTTTTTACTCAGTGGCAAAATAGCAGCTCAAGAGATCGCTAATTTGAACGATTCTTCCCAAAAAAAGCAGGAACTTAAAGTAGGGATTTGGATTGATCAAATAGGCCAAGTCGATTACCAAAACAACACCTACGAGATTATTTTTTACCTTTGGGTAAACTCCAAAGACTCCGTCTACAATCTGGAAAATAATATTGATTTTACTAATACTTGGGAAAGTGAAATCTTGTATCACCAAAGTGATTCCCTATTTATTGACGGCGAAAAAGAATATCATGAAATTGTAAAAGTTAAAACAAAAAATACCACACAATTTAATTTAAGTAACTTCCCATTTGATACAAACAAACTTAATTTAACTATTGAGTTAATTGGTCATTACATAGAAGATCTTGTTATTCATGTTGATCAAAATAATTCAAAACTTAATTCGGATATAAATAAGGATTGGATTTTAAAAATGTCCCCAATCCAAAATAAGAGAAATCGTTGGGACTCAGATTTTGGAAATTTAAAAGGGAATACAGAGGTGGATGCAATTAGCTTGGATTTAGAACTTAGCAGAAATGCATGGCCTATTTACTTTAAATTATTTGCCATTCTATTTTTAGCCTTTATTTTGGCTTGTTTGTCCTTTTTCTTGCCCAATCAAAAAAGTGAAGAGAAAGTTTCAATTGTAGTTGGAGCACTATTTACTGCCATAGGAAATAAATACATTACCGAATCGGTAATTCCAATTTCCAATCACCTTGGCTTATCCGATCTGATCCATTTTTCAACAATACTGTATATTTTAGTAATTATAATTTTCGGTATTGTTGAGCAAAGAAAAAAAATAAAAGACTCGATCCTACTCGATTTTTCAATATTTTCAACCTTCATTGTCCTTTATGCAATCACGGTTATTTTGATCACTAGAAACTATATGGAATATTGAGTTAAACTAGCTATTTGTTTTTTTATCTAATTATGACTGTTTTTTTCTAGCTATAAATGGAATTGAAATAAAAAAATAAAATGACGCTACTAATTTCCTCTATTTTTCCTGTTGTAATTTTTCTTTACATGATTTACCAAAAAGATCATGAAAAAGAACCCCTCTCCCTTTTGTTTAAATGCCTATTGGGCGGATGCTTAAGTACTTTCCTTTCTCTGGTAATGTCCTTGCCGCTCGGAACTTTAGAAGGGGTATTTCAGGGTAACTTCCTTTCGTCTTTTCACCAATCATTTCTTGAAGCGGCTATCCCAGAAGAAATCGCAAAATTTGCTGTCTTGTATTTTATCGTTTGGAAAAGTAAGGAACTGAATCATAGTTATGATGGGATAGTTTATTCAGTGTTTATTTCCCTTGGCTTTGCACTAATTGAAAATATTTTATACGTCCTAGAAGGTGGATTTACAGTCGCTATTGCGCGTGCCATCCTAGCAGTGCCAGGACACGGTCTCTTTGGAGTGATGATGGGCTATTATTTTTCATTAGCAAGATTTCATGAGGGGGGTCAAAGAAGAGAGTTGTTGGCAAAATCACTTGCAGTCCCAATTCTATTCCACGGAGCTTATGATTTTCTCTTGTTCTATATGGGAGCCTCTTCTGAAAATATCCTTTTGGTAACATTTCTCCTTATCCTTTTTGCAGGTTTCATCATTCTGCTTTGGAGAAAGGGGCTTGCTAAAATAAAACACCATCTAGAATTGGACGGGAAATTATTGGAAAAATAAACAGCGGCGCTTAGGCATCCTTTTTAACCCTTCCTGCCCATCAAGTCAATCATTTTCTGGAATTAAAAAACTTTCCTCATGGATAAACAATCGGTCTTCAGGAAATTGAAAACTATTTTTTTTGTTTTCGTTTCTTTCTTATCCATCCTATTCTTTAGTTGGCTTGCCGCCTGGGAAACCTACCTTGGCTATCTTGGCCTTTTGATTCTATTTTTTGGAATTGTTCGATGGAATAGAAAAGGTATAATCTATTTATATGGCTCCCTGCTTTCTCTGTTCATTTTTACCGGAGTCCTATTCCCACAATCCTTGAATAGGTATAACCAGAAGACCGATGAATACATGAACAAAATTGAAGCTGGCCAAGGATTGAATTTTAAAGAAAAGGCGAGTATTTATGGGTTAAATTTCTTTATGTCTGTCTTTGCTTATCCTATTTATCCAGAGGTATCCAAGGAAAGTTTCTTCTTGATGTTCAATACAGAAGATGGGACTAGAGTGTTTGAGGATGATTTTTTTATGGGCTCTCAAAAAATTAGGGACGCAATTAAAAATAAAAACTCAAGAGTTGCCTGGAGAGGGTCTGAATACCTAATAGGGAACAAAGAAAGCAGGTATGCGTTAGCACTCAATCCATGCAATCTTGATGTTAAAGAATTTGAAGACTATAGCGAAATCTCTGTAGAAGTTCAAGTAGCCTATCCAGAAAAATACCGAGCCGTACTACTAAAAGTGCCTTTTGAAATCGCTGTCGAAGAAGGCCTGTTTCATTATTTGCAAGAAGAAAAATGGCTTCATCCTTACAAAGCGATATGGAAAGCAACAGTCGAAACCCCCAGCCAGCAATAGGCACAAACCCAACTCAAAAAGGGAATGCGCTTAGACTTGGTCTCCCGTGATCGTCCCCTAATTATCGGAAAAGGCCAGGCATACCAAAGGAGTGATTTTGCATATTCTTTATGTTTTGTTTAGGTTAAAACTCTATTTTTAACCTGTCGCAAAAAAAGCAGTCCTATACCCATTTACCTTACAATATTCCCCCATGAAAAAAATCATCCTTCCCCTCCTCTTGATTGCAACTACTGCCCTCGGTCAGTCCAAACTTCGTCCCAGCATTGATCAGAAAGCCCAGGGCGTAGAAGCCAAAGTCATCGAATGGAGACGAGATTTTCACCAGCATCCCGAACTGGGAAATCAGGAAGTACGTACTGCCAAAATCGTCGCCGATCACCTCCGCTCCTTAGGTATGGAAGTGACTGAAAATGTAGCGGTAACCGGTGTAGTTGGCGTTCTTCGTGGTGCCAAGCCAGGACCTATGGTGGCCCTTCGTGCCGACATGGATGCCCTTCCCGTAACCGAGCGGGTAGATCTTCCCTTCAAATCCACCGTCACTGCGACCTACAATGGGCAGCAAACCGGCGTGATGCATGCCTGCGGACACGATTCCCACACGGCCATCTTGATGGGGGTAGCCGAAGTATTGGCAGCACACAAGAATCAATTGGAAGGCTCGGTCAAGTTTATCTTCCAACCCGCCGAAGAGGGTGTTACCGAGGTGCCTATGGCAGGAGCGGAACTCATGGTAAAGGAAGGTGTCATGAAGGATGTGGATGCCATCTTTGGTCTGCACATCTGGGCTCAGGTAGAAGCAGGTAAAATCGGCTACCGACCTGGACCTACCATGGCCGCGGTAGATATCCTGGGCATCAACGTACTGGGCACCCAGGCCCACGGGGCTTCTCCGTGGTCGGGAGTAGACCCCATCGTCACGTCTGCGCAGATCATCACTGGCCTACAAACGATTCTTTCTCGCAGTGTCAACGTCACTCAAAACCCAGCGGTAGTAACCGTAGGCGCCATCCATGGAGGAATCCGCCACAACATCATTCCTGAAAAAGTAGAGCTCATCGGTACCATCCGCACCTTTGGCGACGAGCAGCAAGCACTCGTACACCGCAGAATCAACGAAATCGCCACCAACATCGCCGAAAGCGCCGGGGCAAAAGCAGAGGTAAACATTCTCAAACTTTACCCTTCTACAATCAATGACGAGGCCTTAACTGCCAAAATGCTTCCTTCTTTAGCTGCTGCCGCTGGGAAAGAAAATTTGATCTTGATGGACCCAATGACGGGCTCGGAAGACTTCAGCTTTTTTCAAAAAGAAAAGCCCGGTGTATTTGTATTCTTGGGGGGCATGAAGCCAGGAGCCGATCCCCTCAAAACCCCCTCCCACCACACCCCTGACTTCTACTTGGATGAAAGCGGATTTACTTTGGGCGTCCGCGCCTTGAGTTACCTCGTCGTGGATTACATGGGAATGAAGAAGTAGGAATCGATCTAGTTATCGCCTCCCGTTTGTATGGGGCTCTTCTCATACAGTTGACTCGTCATCCTAAATAGCTCCTTTATCAGATGAATGTACCTGCTCCGGAGGAGCAAAATGGTAATAGTAGAGAAATCCCAAAAAGTGTCCTGAGCTCCAGAGGAGCGAAACAAACTTGTCAATTTAAATAGCGCACCTCTGGAGCGCGCCTTTTGCACTAAGATTTGGTCTAATAACATATTACTCCTCTGGAGTAAATTTAAAGCGCTCTCCAATAAATGCTCTTACTAAAGGCGAAGGCTTCCGGCTCCGGAGGAGCAAAATGGTAATAGTAGATAAATTCAAAAAAGTCCCCTGAGCTCCAGAGGCGCGAAATAAACGATTCAAATTCCCTGGCATAACGCTCCTCCGGAGCGTGCCCCTACCATGCGCTTTTTTTCTATTAACCTATTGCCCCGCAATCAAGCGGGGTAAACTCCCTCTGGAGCAAAAAAATAAACTAGATTAGGTTTCTCTGGAGTATCGAAATTAGCAAGGGGCCAATCGGCCCCTTGCTCTTTACAACATTCCTAATCCTTAAACCACCAAGCGGGGTATTCCTCGGTGCTATTGGGAAATGCCGCGCAACTCAAGCAGGTGGGCAGGTACTGATCGTAACGCTTGCCTGGAATGTATTCACAGGTTTTTTCTAGGAAATAGGGCACATCCCCTCGGGTGGTAAAGATGCGGATTTGGCGAGATTTGGCCACCTCCACAAAACCCAATACCACTTCCTTGGTGTCGTTTAGGTTGCTCACATTGCCTCGAATTGCTGCGGGCGGAGAATCAAATACCGAACCGGAATTGTTTACGACCTCCCGCACCTGCTGCCAGTAGGCAAAAGCCTCCTTGCTGATGCTGAGCTGATTGACCATAAAGTAGTGCCTACTCAAGAAGGACTGATCCACCAGGCGCTGCGCGATTACCTGCGTAGACTTTCCTCCGGGTCGGTTGAGCACCTCACCATTGACCAAGGTAATCCGCTCCGGATCTGGATAAGCAAACACGATGCAATTAGGCGGAGGCTTATTAAATGGGTTCGGAAAAAAGGTCAAATCCCAAAAATAAGCTTCCTCCACAGACCAGCGTAGGTAATAGGCTCCAGTCACTTGGGGCAAGGTGAGTTCGGTTTTTAAGATCAGTTGCGCTGCATCCGGATTGTCTGCAATGCGCGCGCGCTCAAAGGAAAAAGACAAGTCATCCTCCCCAGAGATGGGAGGCATGACCTGAGGCGCAGAACGATAGGTTTTATCCCCAATTTGTATTTGAACAAAGTAGGAAACTCCTTCTTCCAATAGTTCCACCGGATTCCACTCATATTCTCCAGGCCGCACTTCTTGGAAGGCTTCTCCCAAAAGCGGTTGCCCATTTCCCCAAACGGTGATCCGTGCATTTTGTACGGGCCTAGGGGCATCATTTAGCGTGTAATACCCATTCACAAAAAGAGGAGGCCTATTTGCCGCAGTCGTTTTAGACAAAAAGATGCGATGAGGACCTTCCAGATCTGTGATCAGTCCAGACACAATGAGTCGTTCGGTATCCGCCTTTTCCAAGGGAAAGCCGATTTGATCCACACAGGAACTGATCCCGAGCAAGAGGAGAACAAGACTCCAAATTCGAAACTTAGTCATCGGCACCTCCTAATTGAATGCTGTACGAAATGGAGGGGAAAATTGCCCCCAAAATAGCCAGGCGGTAGGGACGCAATTGCTTGGAGTCCCCATCTTTTCTCCAAAACACGGAATAGGCATTTTTACGTCCAAACAAGTTGTAAATTCCAAAATTCAAGCTGTCTCCCTTTTTTGAAAACACTTTCTCGACCGTGTAGGAAAAATCTACCCGAAAATAATCCGGAATGCGGTAGGCATTGCGCTGGGAGTAATCTGGAACCACCAAGCCTCCATTGAGGTAGTAGGAAGCCGTAACCGCGGAGACAGGACGACCGGTGGAGTAATTCATCGTCAGATTAAGAAGGCCCCTCGGGTACATCTTGCGACTCAAAATCAAATTGACTTCATGCGGCTTGTCGTAGTTGGCCGGGGTCCAGGCATTGCCATTGATTTGTTCTTCGGCAAAGGGGCTCGCCGATTGAAATAGGGATCTGGAATAGGTATAGGCAATCCATCCGGTCAAGAGTCCCACATTTTTCTTGAGCATAAATTCCATCCCATAGGCTTTCCCCTTACCGAACACCAGTGCTGTCTCGATCTGAGGATTGAGAAAGAGGTTAGCAAAATCCCGGTATTCCACTTGATTTTCCCCCAGTCGGTAAAAAGCATCCACGGTATACTCCCATTTATTGCCCGCTGAATTGGTAAATACGCCAAGGGAAAAATTATCCGCCCGCTGCGGAGGAATATGCACGGTACTCAATTGCCATAGGTCGATGGGGGTAGGTCCAAAAGTTGCAGATACGGACTGGATGTATTGGTAAAGTCGCGCATAGCTTAGTTTGAGAGAAGTACGGGAGGATAAATTTTGCCGCAGCGCAAGTCGTGGTTCCCAGCCTCCATAGCTTTGAATCGCACCTGAACCAAACACTTCTGTACCTTGGCTTTCGTCTGAAATTTTTGGGGCGTTGGGACGGTATTGGAATACCGTATCAGGGCCCAATTGACTGTATCGCGAATAGCGAAGCCCTCCAATCAAGCTCGTCGCCTCGCTAAACTCATAGTCCATGCTGAAAAATGCTGCTGCTTCAAGCCCTTTTTCCTTTCCTACTCGATCGGCTTGTATGGCAGAAAATTCTCCGTAAGGAACCCGTTGCTCAGGTTTGCCCTGGTAATGGATGGCTTCTACCCCTGCAGTAAAGGAGCGTTTTTCATCTGCCCAAGTGGCATAGGCCTTGGCTTGCTGGTAGCGCATGCCATTGGATACCCGCGCTGCCTCCACTCCTGCAGGATCCAAGAAATTGTTATCAAAATTGCCTCCAGCCAGAAGCGCTCGGACTGCTATTTTTTCGCTAAGCAGTCCCTTGTACCGGAGGGTTCCCACGGCATTGGTCCAGTCGTAGCCAAATTGATCCGAAAATTGGAAGGTATCTCCAGTCACTAGCGTACTCAAATCCAAACTATGCCCTTGGGCAATTTTCCATTGCATTCCCAAATAGCCATCGTAAAAATTGAGGCGACTGGATTGAATATCCAAATCCCGCGCTTGTCCAAGCAGCCAATTCACATTGGATTTTCGAGCGCCAATTATGAGGCTGACTTTTTCCTTGACTAAAGGACCTTCGAGTAGAAACTTCCCATTGGAAGTGCCTAGGCCTACCTGTCCCTGCCAGGCTTCCATGGATCCCGCTCGCATGGTAATGTCTAACGCGGCTCCTGCCCGACCTCCGTAAGTCGCGGGGAGGTTGCCTTTGTAGAGCGTGAAATTTTCGGTGACATCGGTATTGAATCCCGACAAAAAGCCTAGTGCATGATTGGAACTCAGGACCACGGCTTCGTTCATCAGAATCAGGTTTTGGTCTGTTTTCGCTCCCCGAACATTGATACCAGAGGTACCTTCCCCCACTGAGGACACGCCAGGCATCATCTGCAATCCTTTAAAGATATCGGCCTCCCCCATAAACGCAGGGATTGCCTTCAATTCCTTGGCACTGAGTTTGGCCACTCCCGAAATCGGGTTGCGCACATTGCGGTCTGGGTCATCGGATAGGACTACTACTCCATCCAACTCAAAACTTTTGAGAGCCATGTCTAGGTTGACCACTCCATTCTCGTACAAGTGAACTTCAGTGATCCGTGGGGCATGTGAAATGTGTCGAAATACTACCCGATGGTTGCCCGGAGGAAGTGCAATTAAGTAATAGCCAAACTTGTCTGTAACCACGCCTGAGAAAATCCCGTTTACATGGAGGCCTACCCCCGCCAAGGCAACCCCACCTTCTTGGGAGCTAATCTTACCCGTCAGCACATAGGAAGCAGGGTGTACCTGCTCGGCCTTCCCAAAATAGAAAGTCAAGGAATCTGTCTGAGCGTAAGTAGGGAGCATCGCAAAAAAATTAATTCCAAAAAAAGCAGCGAAGAATAACCTGAGGCCCTTTTTTTTAAAAGAATTCGAATAATTTCGCGAAAAAAGAAGGTTCATTCCTGAGGTTTAAAGCAAATGTCAGCACCATGAAACAGCATGTAATCTATTTCCTCCTTTTGTTTTCTTTGATCAGCGCATGCAAAGAAGAGGAAAAGCCCGAACAAGAAGCCTTTATTTTTGGACAGTGGAACTTTCGTTGTACGGGCAACTGCATTCAAATATACAAATACGTAGATGGAAAGCTGTATGTAGACAACATGAATAGCTTTCGAGAAGCACCCGTCATCACGTACTCCAAAAGCCCAAAAGATGCGAAATATGCCCTTTTGGCCAAGGAATTGGAACAAGCCTTCCCGAAAGATTACCTTTTACCAAGGGGCCTTACTTTTATTGCTTGTCCTAATTGTGTAGAGGAAGGAGGGTATTATTTGGCCTACGAGCGGGAGACCGAAATCATTTGGTGGCAGGTAGGAAAAGTTCCAGAACTGTGGCCAGAAGAGATCCGTCCATTTATGGAGAAAATGGTCCAAACCATCCCCAAGCTTCCCGAAGAATAGCATTCACTCGAATGCAAAACCAAGGTCTCCTTCCTGGAGGCCTTATTTTTTAATCGCCAATCTTGAGACGAGCGCCTCGAAAAGGGTGCTCATTACCGGTTCAGCCAGGGCAGCAGCAGCGATCACATCCTGTAGCGATACCTGATGGATTTTTCCAGGGACTCCCAAGTCCGTGATGGCCGAAAGTCCAAAAACTTCCATCCCAGCATGACAGGCCACCAGCACTTCAGGCACCGTGCTCATGCCTACCGCATCTCCGCCAATCGTACGCAGGTACCCGTATTCGGCAGGAGTTTCCAGGTTTGGACCCTCTACCCCACAATACACCCCTGTATGCAACTTGATTCCCTTTTCATGTGCAATCTGTAAGGCGAGTTCAATCAATCGTGGGGAATAGGGCACGCTCATATCCGGAAATCGTGGTCCCCATTCTTCGTAATTTTTTCCCCGCAAGGGATTTTCTGGAAACAAATTGATGTGGTCCGAAATCACCATGACCTCTCCCACGGCCTGCTTAGGATTCAATCCCCCTGAGGCATTGGATACCAGCAGCGTCTGCACGCCTAAGCTCCGCATTACCCGAATGGGAAAGGTTACTTCCTTCATGGAATACCCCTCGTAGTAGTGAAAACGCCCTTTCATCGCCAAGACTTTCTTGCCTCCTAAGGTGCCAAAAAGCAAGGTGCCACTGTGGCTTTCTACGGTGGAAATGGGAAAGTGAGGAATGTCCTGGTAAGGAATTTCTAAATCCACTTGAATCTGGGAAGCCAAGTTCCCAAGCCCGGTTCCTAAGATTATCCCAATTGCTACGGGGTCGGAATGAATCCCTTGAATATAGGCCGTAGCCTGCTCCACTTGCTGCTTGTAGTCCATCTAAAATTTACGATTGCTTGTCCAAAGATAGGATTTTGAAAAATTGTTCGAACTTTTCTGGGTACTTGTGTGTATAAAGGTGATAAAATTCACCCCATGATTAAGATTATTGTAAGCACCAACCGTAAAAATGCAGTTTCAAGTACGATCGCTTCGCTTTACCAGCAAATTTTAAAGGAAAAAGGAGCGGAGGCTGAGATTCTTTATTTGTCAGATTTGCCCGCCGATTTTACAGCAACAGCCTTGTACGAAAACAATGGGAAAAATCCGGAGTTCAACGCCTTTCATGACCGCGTCAAGGAAGGAAAAAAGTTTGTGTTTATTGTTCCTGAATACAATGGATCCTTTCCAGGAATCCTCAAAACATTCATTGATGGGATGACCTATCCCAATGCATTTCAAAACAAAAAGTGTGCGTTAATTGGATTGTCCTCAGGAATTGGCGGGGGTGGCATCGCTATGAGCCACCTCACCGACATCTTCCATTACCTGGGTATGCATGTTCTTGCTCTCAAGCCTAAATTGGCTAAGATAGAGCAAAATATGTCAGATAACCTGCTCACCAACAGGCTGTATGTAGAACTACTACATACCCAGGCAGACATGCTGCTCGACTTCTAGGACTTAGTCCACGTTGTCGTGCAAGAACCGATTGTTCCCTAAAATCTCGTTCTCCTCATTGAGGTTGAATCTGCTAAGGGAAGATTCTGAACTATGCTGTGGCTCATTGAGAATCACATTTTTGCGCTGGTAGGCAGGCACCACCATCTTGTCAGTCAAGTCATCTGAAGCGGTAGTAAAAGCACGTCCACCTTTCAATTTCTCGAAACGCTCGTGTGCACGCTGAATGGCCTTCATCTTCATTTGCTCGTAATAGTCCGTCGCAAATACTGGAGCAGTGGGCTGCTGAGGCTCTTCCGATTCAACAGGAGCAGCAGCTACTGGAGCCACTTGCTCTTGGTACAATTCATGAACTATTTTTTCTTCCTCTTGAGGCGCTTCCATCACAGGAACTTCCGCTGCAGGCTGAAAGTCAAAAGTGAATAGTTCTTCTTTTTCTTCTTCCTCTACCTTCGGCGTCAGTACCGCTACTGGAGTTTTGGGAAAGGGAAAGGTAAACGTACTTCCTTCAGCAATGGGCTCTTCTTTTACTTGGGCTGACTTACCTGAATCCAAGTCAATCACCGTTTTTACTTGCTCGGGAGCAGGAGTAGAAATTGGAGCAGCAACGGGTACTACTGGAGTAGAAAAAGCAGATACCGGAGCGGCGTTTTTAGCAGTTAAGGGCACATTGGCTAGTCTATCCATTTCGAAGCCTGTAGCAATGACAGTCACACGGATCGCTCTTCCCAATTCTGGATCAATTCCCTGACCAAAGATTACCTCTGCGTTGTCCCCTGCTTTTTCTTGGATGTACTCAGTGATATCGCTGAGTTCGTCCATTGAAAGTTCCTCTTCTTCGCCAGACATGATGGAAAGCAAGATTTTCTGAGCACCCTTGATGTCTACGTTGTTGAGCAAAGGAGAAGAAATCGCAGATCCAGCTGCACGGATGGCACGGCCTTCTCCTTCTTCCGTAGCCGAGCCCATCACTGCAGCACCCGCATCTTTCATCACTGTTTTCACGTCTTCAAAATCGACGTTTACATCTTGATGAATCGTAATGATTTCAGCGATGGAACGTGCCGCAGTACTCAATATATCATCCGCTTTGCTGAAGGCAGTTCGGATAGCCAAGTTGCCGTAAATCTCACGCAACTTGTCGTTGAGGATCACGAGTACGGTATCGCAATTTTCACGAAGTGATTCAATCCCCGCTTGGGCAACTGCCATCTTCTTCTTTCCTTCAAACATGAAGGGAGCAGTTACAATACCCACGGTAAGGATATTCAATTCTTTAGCAATTTTGGCAACGATGGGAGCGGCTCCAGTACCAGTTCCACCACCCATCCCTGCAGTAATAAATACCATCTTGGTATTGTCAGCAAGGAGTTCCCGAATCTCATCTTCGGATTCTAGTGCGGCACATTTTCCTTGCTCAGGATTAGCGCCTGCTCCAAGACCTTCGGTCAAGTTGGCTCCTAATTGGAGTCTCAACGGAACAGGGCTGGATTTCAAGGCCTGGGCATCGGTGTTGACCACGACGAATTCCACATCCTTAATTCCTAGACCATACATGTGGTTGACGGCATTGCTACCACCGCCACCTACTCCGATGACCTTGATGATGGACTTTTGGTTTTTAGGGAGATCAAATCTGTAATCTTTCATGTTATCTGACATTGTATTGTTGGTGAATTTATTTTTTAGGCTGGGGTACTAGTTGGGTGACTGATTCGAGTAAAATTTTAATTTCCATAGGTGGTATCATCTCCAATATCATCTGAAATGATGCCTTTCAGGCGCTCTCCAATGTTCTTGAAAAAATCCTTAGAGATCTTGTCCCTGATTACCACTTGCTTTGGTTTGACTCCTGTATTTGCGCGGCGATTTTGGTAGATCTCTTCACGCATGTCTAGGGATTTAAATCCTGCCAAAACTAATCCTACAGTAGTGGCATACATCGGGCTTTTGACTTCCTCCAAAACGGATTTTCCTAGGTGCTCATTTGGAAATCCGATACGGGTATCCAATCCAGTCATGTATTCAAACAGTTGTGCAATGAACTGCATTTGAGACCCTCCTCCAGTGAGGACAATTCCTCCTGCAAGCTTTTTGTAATAGCCACTCTGCATGATTTCGTTCTGCACGATCTCAATGATCTCTTCCATTCTTGCTTGGATGATGGATGCGAGATTGCGGATGGATATTTCTTTTGGCGCACGATTTTTCAACCCAGGAATGGATACGATTTCATTTGGATTGGCTTCCGCGGCGATGGCCTTTCCAAACTTGGTTTTCAACAACTCTGCTTGGTTGTGCATGAGCATACAGCCCTCCTTGATATCGGCCGTGATGATGTTGCCTCCCAAAGGAATTACCGCCGTATGACGGATGATATTCTCATAGAAAATCGCAATATCCGTGGTACCTCCACCGATATCAATTAGGCAAACTCCTGCCTCTTTCTCTTCCTCACTGAGGACGGACAAGGAACTTGCCAAGGGCTCAAGAATCAACTGCTTGGAAGTTAGATCGGCCCTTTTTACACATTTGTTGATGTTGTGAATGGCGGTCGTCTGGGCCGTGATGATATGGAAATCCGCTTCTAGACGATTGCCTGACATGCCCACAGGGTCTTTGATTCCACCTTCGTAATCGACGGTGTAATCCTGCGGCATGACGTGGATGATGCTGTTACCTGGAGGCACCACGATGTTGTGCATGTCGGAAGTCAAGCGCTGTACATCCTCCACGGTGATTTCATCTTCCGTAGGTTGGCGCATGATGCTGCCATGCATGATTTTGCTCTGAATGTGTTGGCCAGCGATCCCTACAATCACTTCTCCAATGTTCACCTCCGCCATGTTGGCACATTCTTCTACGGCCTTCTCGATGGCATGCACCGTCTTCTCGATGTTGGTCACGATTCCTCGTTCCACCCCATCGGATACAGACTTGCCCATCCCCAGGACCTCTAGTTTGCCAAATTCATTTTTTCGGCCAATGATGGCGCAAATTTTGGTTGTCCCAATGTCCAGACCTACAATTAGTTTGTCGTTTTCCATATCCAAGCTTTATTCACAAACGATTTGATTTTTATACTTCACACTGATCCGCTTGTAAGCGTCCCAGCCTTTTCTAGGCAATATTTCTTTATAGAGTACTGCAATGCGGTTGAACTTACTTTCAAAGTCTTTGGCATCCCCAAATTCAATGACTTGCTTCCCTACCTGTTGGTGAATGCGTATGTCATTTCTTCCATTGATCTCCAACTCGGTCACCTGCGCACTCCAAAACTTGTCTTGCGTAATGAATTGAATCAAGGGAATCAACTCAGGCATGACATCTAGCCTTCCTTGGTCCATCAAGGAACCGATGTACGGGCCTTGAATAATCAATACCCGACTGGTGTAAGTAGGCGAGGTAGAAATAAGTAAGCCCTCCTTGGTAATGTAACCATCCGCACTTTCTGGTCTGGCGATCCTAGCCATAGGTTCGTGTTGGGTCAGATTTAACTTGAGGATCCCTTGCTGATCCACAGAAGCCTCGGCGGTACGGATAAAAGGATGGCCCAATAAGCGATCCTCAATATCATTTAATGGCACTTCCTGCATGGAAAGCCCTTTTTTCAATTCTGGAAACGAAGAAGAAAGGATGGACAAAATCTCCTGTTCTTCCACGAAATAAACCCCACTCACCGCCTCCAAGTCTACCTCCACAGCCGTGAATGTTTTGGCTTGGTTTTGCTTCTCCACAAATCCAATGTAGCCCCCAGCAACGAGGCAGAGCAACACAATTCCGAGTACCTTTTTCACCTTTGCCTTATTCATGATTGCGTAGGGTTAGGTCTAGAATGTGTCCAAGCTGCTATACCCGGTACAAGTCGGTCAATATCTCCTGCACCCAGGGTGACCAGCACCTCCGGAGAAGAAGCCACCAAGAAATCCATCACTTCGGTCTTTTGGATACAAACCTTTTTATCGGATTGAATTCCCTCCAAAAGCATTTCAGAAACTACTCCTGGGATGGGAAGCTCACGGGCTGGATAGATGGGCAAAAGCACCACCTCATCCGCAAGGGATAGGCTCTCCGAAAATCCAGGAGCAAAATCACGAGTACGTGTAAAGAGATGCGGCTGGAAAATCACCGTCATCCGTTGGGATGGATACATGGCCCGCACCGAACTCAAGCAAGCCTTGATCTCTTCAGGGTGGTGCGCATAGTCATCAATGTAGATTCTTCCTGGAAGGGAAGAATGAATTTCAAAACGGCGCTTCACTCCTCGGAAGGTTTTGATTCCTTCTCGAATTTGGGCTTCGTCTACTCCATGGTCGAGCGCAATGGCGATGGCAGCCAATGCATTTTCCACATTGTGGAAACCAGGAATGGCCAATTCCAGTCCTTTGATCTGGTTTTTGCTGCCGATGTAATCAAAAACAAAGGAGTTGGGCTTGGCTACTATATTTTCGGCATGAATGCCCTCGGATCGAAGGCCATACTCCCGAAGGCTGGAAGAGGCAATTCCCTGATCTCCTAGGCGGTAGTGCGCATGACTTTGCAGGTATACTTTTCCCTTTTTGTCTACCAAAGACAAAAACTGTCGGAAGCCTTCCAAGATCGTTTGCTCATCTCCATAAATATCCAAATGATCTGGATCTGCACTCGTCAATACGGCTTCATTGGGGTGCAGGTGAAGGAAGGAACGGTCAAATTCATCTGCTTCGACCACTACCAATGCCTCTTTGGACTTGCCCGAAAGGATTAGGTTGCTGTTGTAATTCTGCGTAATGCCCCCCAAGAAGGCGGTAACTGCTTTTCCTGCCGACTTCAACAAGTGGGCAACTAGAGACGAGGTACTGGTCTTGCCATGGGTCCCTGCTACCGCAATGGTGTACTGGTCCTTGGTAATCATGCCCAAAACCTCCGCTCTTTTCTTGAGAAGGTATCCCTGCTGGAAAAAGTGAAGCAATGGAGAGTCTTTCGGAATCGCTGGAGTCCAGACCACCAATACCTCTTCCGGACGCTCCCGGAATTGAGTAGGAATTGCTTCGATTTGATCGGCAAAAATGACTTCCATCCCTTCCGCTACCAATGCATCTGTGAGCGGGGACGGGGTCTTATCGTAACCCGCTACGGCATAGCCTTCCTGCTGAAACCAGCGCGCCAAGGCACTCATGCCTATACCGCCGATTCCAAGGAAAAATACGCTATGTACCCCTTTTGCGATCATTTTAGAAGCAGTTCAAGTTCATGTACTAAGGCATTTGCCGCATCCGGCATGGCCAATTTCTTTATGGCAGTTGCGAGCAACTGAGCTTTGTCCTCCTGCTGAAGCAAATCGTCGATGTATGCTTTAAACTTCGCTACTGCATCGGCATCGGCTAGGAGCACTGCTGCTCCCTGCTTCACGCAAGCATTCGCGTTTTTGGTTTGATGGTCCTCGGCTACATTCGGAGAAGGAATAAAGATGACTGGCTTTCCTACCAAGCAGAGTTCGGATACGGATAGCGCTCCTGCACGAGACACAATCACATCGGCCGCGGCATAAGCCAGATCCATCTCGCGGATAAATTCCCGCAGATGAATGTGTACCAATCCCGTTTTTTCAAGGGCGGATTCCATGTCCTTGAAATAAAATTTGCCGCTTTGCCACAACACTTGGTACCCTTCTTTTTCCAAGTCCTCCATGTGCTGGAGCATGGCGAAGTTGAGCGTACGAGCACCCAAGGATCCTCCCAAAACCAAAATAGTTTTGCGGTTTGGATCTAATCCAAATACTTGAATTCCTTGTTCTCTTTTTCCAGCCAAGTCAAGTAAATCCTTTCGAACAGGGTTGCCTGTAAGTTTCAGTTTCTCTTTTGGGAAAAAGCGATCCATCTCCGGGTAGGCAACGCATATTTTAGCGGCCTTTTTCGCCAAGAGCTTATTGGTCAATCCTGCATAGGAGTTTTGCTCCTGAAGTAGGGTAGGAATTCTTTTATTCTGAGCCGCATAGAGGACAGGTCCACTGGCATAGCCCCCTACCCCTACGACTAAATGGGGCTGAAAATCGTTGACGATCTTGGAGGCCATGCGAAGGCTTCTCCAGAGTTTAATCGGGAAACTCAAATTGGCTAGCGTCAACTTTCGCTGAAGACCTGCCACAGGTAGACCCTTGATGGGATATCCAGCCTCAGGAACTTTCTGCATTTCCATTTTTCCTTGAGCACCTACAAATAGAATCTCCGAGTCTGGATGTTTTTCCATCCAGGCATTGGCAATGGCTAGGGCTGGGTAGATGTGCCCACCGGTGCCTCCACCGCTGATAAGAATTCGATATGTTGCTCCTGTTTTGATAGGGATAAGGTTATGCAGTTCGTAATTGATTTCCTTTTTTACTCGATTCACTCGCGGCACTACCCTCTTCTTGGTGGTCACCTCGACTGACACTTAGGATAATTCCCAAAGCCGTACCGGTAAATATCAAGGAGGTCCCTCCCATGCTGAGTAAGGGCAGCGGAAGTCCAGTAATGGGACCTAGTCCCACAGCCACGGCCATATTGACCAAGGCTTGAATGACTAAGGCAAAACTCAGCCCTGCAGATAGTAAGCCTCCGAAGGCCTTGTTGGAATTGGCGACAATACGCATGCCTCGGTAGAGAAGCGCGAGGTATAGGAAAAGCACAGAGACTCCGCCGACCATACCGTATTCTTCCAAAATGATGGCATAGATAAAATCCGAATAGGGGTGAGGAAGCGTGTTTCGCTGCTCGCTATTTCCAGGTCCTTTACCCGTAATCCCTCCTGTGGCAATGGCGATGTAAGACTGCTCTGCCTGAAATGGAACCTTGCTGTCATCGTCTTTGGAATCCAAAAAGGTCTCAATTCTCGCCATAAAGGTGTCTTTTCGTTGACCTGTCATCATGGCAACAGAAAGTCCTATAATCCCTACCATAACCACTAAAGCAAGGTGCTGCATGGGCACCCGGCCGATAAACATGATCAACAAGCAGGTGATCAGGAGTAAAATTGCCGTGGACATATTGGCCATTCCAATCAAAGCACTGATGATCCCAATGGAAATGATGATCGGAAGTAGAGTTCCTGTCAAATCTTTGATATTGCTTTGACGCTTGGCAAGCATGGCTGCCAAAGCCGCAATCAGGGAAAGTTTGGCCAAATCCGAAGGTTGAAAAGCCTGATTGATCACAGGAATTACTAGCCAGCGATTGGCCTCATTGATGGTAGAGCCATACAAATAGGTAACCAAAAGCAGGGGAATGGAAAGGAACATGAATAGTCGCGCATAGAGCGCATACTTTCGGTAGGGAATTTTATGGGCCAACCACATCACCACTAAAGAGGCAAGCACTAGTTTGGAGTGCTTGAATAAATACTGCTCCGTATCCACATCCTTCGCTTGGTATACCAAAGTGCCCGTTGCCGAATACACTACCAGAATACTCAACATAGAAAGCAAAATCACGATGGCCCAAATGATTGGATCACCTTTGAATTGCTCATCTATCCATATTTTTATCTGGTTCATGCGCTTTGTTTTTGAGTTAATGCAAGCACCGCCGCTTTAAATTGATCTCCTCGATCTTCGTAATTCTTGAATAAGTCAAAGCTCGCACAGGCTGGAGACAGGAGGACTACCTCTTGATCTGCTGCCAATTCCTGAGCCCAAGACACAGCTTCTCGCAGGTCTTGCGTCTCTAGGATTTGCCCTATATGAGGAGCAAATGCTGTTTTTAGTTTCGCATTGTCCGTTCCCAAGCAGATCAAGACCTTGACCTGTCCATCCACCACCAAGGGGGTCAATACCGAATAATCATTGCCCTTGTCTACCCCTCCTGCGATCCATACCATCGGCTGTTTGTAACTGCCCAGCGCATAAAACGTGGCTTCTACATTGGTACCTTTGCTATCGTTCACATAGCGAACCCCATCCAATACTCGAACAAGTTCCATGCGATGCGCAGCATTTTTGAAGGTTTGGTAGCCATTGAGCAACTGATCCTCAGACAATCCGGCCAAAAGTGCAGCAACGCCAGCACCCAAGGCATTCAGCAGGTTGTGCTTCCCTTGTATCGTCAAGGCAGTGACAGGGATAGTTGCCTCCGTGTTGGCCACTTGAAACACCAAGGATTCGCCTTCACTAAATCCCCCCTGGCTTGGTTTTTGGTCTAATGAAATCCCATACATCGAGGCCTGCATAGGCGCACGATCAAGTCCAGCCTTGGAAAAAGGATCTTCCAAGTTGAGAATCGCCGCATCCGCCTGATTCATGTTTTTGAATAAGGCCATCTTGGAATCGATGTAGCGTTCCATTTGGTAACCGTAGCGATCCAAGTGATCCGGAGTAATGTTGGTCAATAGGGCAATCTGCGGTTTCAAACTTACCAGACCATCAATCTGGAAACTGGATATTTCAATCACCCACCAAGCGTGATCCCCTTCTAATAATTGCCCAGCCCAGCTCTTGCCCACATTTCCAGCAAGCCCTACATCCCATCCCGCTTCTTTCAAAAGGTGGTAGGTCAATAAGGTGGTGGTGGTTTTTCCATTGGTTCCGGTGATCGCAATCACCTTCCCTTTGGTGTATCGACCGGCAAATTCAAGTTCATCCACCACGGCAATTCCCTGCTGTACCGCTTGCTGTACCACGGGAACAGAAGCGGGAATCCCAGGGCTTTTGATGATTAGGTCGGCCGCCAAAATCCGAGCCTGGTCGTGCTGGCCTTCCTCAAATTCAATCCCTGCAGTCTGAAGTTGCACTTTGCGTGCCTCCCCAATAGTGCCTCCATCGGAAACAAAAACGGCATAGCCTTCCCTCTTGGCGAGCATTGCTGCTCCCAATCCACTTTCTCCGGCTCCGAGGACGACTAGTCGTTTCATGGTTGAATTACCTTAGTTTGAGGGTGGCTAATGTGACTACTGCAAGAAGAATCCCCACAATCCAAAAACGGGTTACGATCTTGGATTCATGAATTCCTTTCTTCTGGTAATGGTGGTGAAGTGGGGACATCAGAAATACCCGTCGTCCTTCTCCATATTTTTTCTTCGTGTATTTGAAGTAGGCCACCTGAATCATGACGCTCAGGTTTTCTACCAAGAATATTCCGCACATCACTGGAATCAGCCATTCTTTGCGAAGGGTCAAGGCCAACACAGCAATCACTCCACCCAGCATCAGGGAACCCGTATCGCCCATGAAAACCTGGGCTGGATAGGAGTTGTACCACAGAAAGCCCACACAGGCACCGATGAAGGCTGCCGTGAAGATTACCAATTCCCCGGAGTTGGGGATGTACATGATGTTGAGGTATTGGGAAAAAATGGCGTTGCCACTCAAATAGGCAAAAATAGCAATCGTCAAACCGATGATAGCCGAGGTTCCTGCCGCCAGACCATCAATTCCATCCGTAATATTGGCTCCGTTGGATACTGCCGTAATGATGAAAATCGCTACAAAAATGTAAAGTACCGGAACCATGGCATCCCCCATGAACCCTAGTACCTCTTCGTAATTGAATTCGTTGTTTTTGAGGAAAGGGATTGTCGTTTTCAATGCCTTCACATCCTGAAAAGCAGGAGTTTCCACTACACCGCTTTCTACAGAAACCGGCGTAGAAAACTCTCGGATGACCACATCTTCATGGAAATAGAGTGTAGCGCCCACGATGATACCGATCCCGATTTGTCCTACGATTTTGAATCGGCCTTTTAGACCATCCTTGTTCTTGCGGAAGACCTTGATGTAATCATCCAAGAAACCGATCAATCCCAACCAAACGGTGGTAATCAACAGCAGGATAATGTAGATATTGTTCAGATTGGCAAAAAGCAGGGTAGGAATCAAGATGGCTGCAATCATCATCAAGCCACCCATGGTAGGGGTGCCTTTCTTTTGATTTTGACCTTCCAAACCCAAATCGCGAACTGTTTCGCCGATTTGACGATTGCGAATCCAGTTGATGATGTGGTGGCCGAAGGTGATGGTGATGATCAAGGAAACCAAGGCTGCCATCCCTGCACGGAAGGAAATGTAACGGAACACACCCGTTCCAGGGATGTCCAACACGCGATCTAGGTAGTCAAATAAAGGATAGAGCATGTCAGTTTCCGTTTAGTTGAGTCAATAATTCCGTCACGACTTCGGCATCATCAAAATGATGCTTCACGCCTTTGATTTCTTGGTAGTCCTCGTGCCCTTTGCCGGCAATCAGGACGATATCTCCTTTTTGACACAGAAGAAGCGCGGTCTTGATGGCTTCTCTCCGGTCTTCAATGGTCAAGGTTTTGCGAAAATCTGTTGGCCCAACACCCGCTTGCATGTCTTTGAGAATTTCAGCCGGCTCCTCAAATCGTGGATTGTCGGAGGTGAAAATTGCTTTTGTACTTTCTGAAACAGCAATTTTGGCCATGGTCGGGCGCTTGGTTTTGTCCCGATTACCTCCACAGCCCACCACGGTGATGAGTTGTTCATTGCCGGTACGAAAGGCGTTGATCGTCTTCAATACATTGTCCAATGCATCTGGGGTATGCGCATAATCTACGATTGCGGTAATACCACCGATGGAGATTCGGTCAAATCGACCCTTGGCCCCCTTGATAGCTGACAATTCCCGAAGTACTTCATCTTCGTCCTCCCCTAGGAGCACTGCGGTGCCAAGTACTCCCAATAAATTGTAGGCATTGAAAGAACCAATCATTCTGAACCAGATGAGTTTTCCATTGACATCCAGCTCCAAGCCTTCGATGGTATTGGAGAGAATTTTTGCCTTGAAATCTGCAGCAGACTTGAGTCCGAAAGTTTGTAGGGTTCCCCTGCAATTTTGAATCATCACCCCGCCACGCTTGTCATCCCCATTCACCAAGGCAAAGGCGTCCTTTGGCAATTCATCAAATAATTTTTTCTTGGCTTTGATGTACTCATCAAAGGTGCCATGGTAATCCAGGTGATCGTGCGTGATGTTGGTAAATACGGCTCCTGCCAACTTCAACCCTGCAATGCGCTCCTGCACGATGGCATGGGAACTGGCCTCCATAAAGCAATGGGTACATCCCGAATCCACCATTTTGCGAAGCAGGGCCTGCACGCTGACGGCATCTGGGGTGGTATGGGTCGAAGGAATAACTTCTTCGTTGATTTTATTTTCTACTGTAGACAAAAGTCCCGTGCTATAGCCCATTCGGACAAACAACTGGTGCAGTAAGGTGACGGTGGTGGTTTTACCATTGGTGCCCGTTACGGCGACAACTTTGATTTTTTCAGAGGGGTTGCCGTAAAAATTGGCTGCCATAATTCCCAAAGCCTTAGCCGAATCCACCACTTGGATGTAGGTAATTCCTGCTGCTAGCGTCTCTGGAAGTTGTTCACAAATGATGGTCATCGCTCCTTTTTCCAAGGCAAGCGAGATGAAATCGTGCCCATCCACTTGGGTCCCTTTAACCGCGACAAAGGCGGAGTTTTCAACCACTTTACGGCTATCAAAGACCAAATCAGTCACCTTTCGCTCCATGTCTCCATAAGTGGCGGTCAGTGATACTTTGTACAATATGTCTTTGAGCACGTTCATTTATCCGAGTACAAGGTCAATGGTGGCATTGGGAGTAAGGGCAGTTCCAGGCGAAATCGACTGGGTAAGGACTTTCCCCTTCCCGTTGAAATTCACTTTTAGTCCTTTATTTTCTAAAATGTAAAGCGCATCACGAAGTGACATGCCGGATACATTGGGCACTACTGCTTTTTCTGTTTCTACCTGTTGGAATAGGCCCGCATTGTTGGAGGCAATGACCCAATCTCCTTGAGCAGGAGATTTAAAAGGCAATTTCAGGTAATCAAAAATTCCTTGGAGTTCTTCGGATTTACCCGATGCTATGTATGGGAATTTTGCACCGATGGTTTGTGCAGGAGCAATTTTTGATTGGTTCACTAGATTCAGGTCCAAATCTGTTGCATAAATCTTATCTGCAATCTCTTTAAAGACCGGAGCAGAAACATCCCCTCCAAAAACCGCAATACCTTTGGGGCTATCGATCACTACTACCATGCTGTACTTCGGACGATCTGCAGGAAAGTAGCCCGCAAAGCTCGTGTAGTAGACCTCCTGATAGCTGCCATTGATGATCTTCTGTGCAGTACCGGTCTTGCCTGCAATTTTGTAATTCGGATTTTTGATGTTTCGAGCTGTACCATTTTCTACAACCCCCAATAGAAGCTCTTGCAATTGAGCGATGGTTTTCGGTGAAGCGATGGCGTCTCGGATGACCACAGGCTCAAAGTTCTCGATGGTTTGAGCTCCATTGCTGACCGATTTCACAAAAAGTGGTTTCACCATTTTTCCACCATTGGCCACCGCATTGTAAAACGCAAGGGTATGAATGGGATTTAATTTGGATTCGTAACCAATCGAGATCCAAGGAAGGGAAGTCCCATACCAATCTTTGGCACCTGGAGTTTTAAAGAATGGCTTACCTTCTCCAATCAATTGCAAGTTGAGGGGCTTGGCCAATCCAACCTTGTCCAAATAGCCCAAAAATTTGGATGGGCTAGAGCCAAAATGTCGATCTACTAATTTGGAGATGGCCACATTGGAAGATTTTTCGAATGCCTGACGAATGGTGATTGTTCCATACCCTCCGTTCTTGGCATCGACCATGGGTTGCCCGTAGAAGCGATACACCCCATTTCCAGTCTCAATCATGTCGTTGGGACTTATTTTGTTTTCTTCCAATAAAGCCAACATGGATACTAACTTGAAGGTAGAGCCCGGCTCCACACTCCCCATATCGCCTACTGCATAGTTGTAACTCTCTACATAGCCAGTACCACTTGCATTCTTTTCTAGGTTTGAAATGGCTTTGACATGCCCAGTTGCCACTTCCATCACGATGACGGAACCAAATGCAGCTTCTGTTTCCTTTAAGCGCTTTCTTAGGGCAGTTTCAGCCACATCTTGAATGTTTACATCCAGAGTGGTTTGGATGTCGTAGCCATCCAGTGGCTTTACATCATCTACATCAAAAAGTGGCTTCCATACTCCCCTCGATAAACGTTGAAAAAAGGCTTTTCCATTTTGCCCTTTCAACTGTTTGTTGAAACTGTATTCAATACCAGAGCCCACCCCATCTTGATTCAACGTTCCTAAGGTTCTGCTAGCCAAGGAACTGAACGGCTGGTAGCGCTTTTCGATTTTTTCAAAAATCACTCCCCCCTTTACTCTTTTTTCTTTAAAGATTGGCCAAGTGCTCATAGTCTGCATCTCCTGGTAATTGATTTGCCTCCTATTGATCATCAAGTACTGCTTTTGATTCGTTCTGGCGTCCTGGATCATCCGTTTATAGGCAGTTGCCGACTTGTCTTGGTAAAAATTCGCCAAAAAATTCGCCAAGGAATCTATGCCTGAATCAAAGATTTTATCCTCCACCACCGTAGGATCAATAGCGACTTGGTAAAAAGGCAAACTAGTTGCCAATAAACTTCCATCGGAAGCATAGATATTCCCTCTTGTGGCAGGCACCTCTCGGTATTGAAAGTTTAACTCTTGTGCCTTTGCTTTCCACTTCTCTCCCTCCAACAACTGAACTACCGCCACCTTGTAGGGAATGGCGCATGCCGCCAAAGCCACCAGGATGAAGATCACCCGAACTCGGATCACTATGGAGCGTTTGATGTTCACTTTATTTAGTCAGTTCTATTTTTACTGGAGGTTGATTCAATTCATAGAGTTCAAGTGCAGCAACACGTTTGGACACTTCAGACTGCATGCTACTTTTCATGTATTCTGCTTCGAGCGTAGTGACATCTGCACGGATATCGGCTACATCTTGCTTGGCCTTATCAATTTCCCGAATCTTATTCTCAGCACGCAAGTTGCTGTAGATGTAGATCAAGGCCAGTAAGGCCACAAAGCCTACCGGCGGTACCAATTGCACGGGAACCCCTTCACCAAGAATTCGCTTAACATCAAATTTTTCTTCGATCCAAGAAAAAATCGTCTTCCCTGAGCGGCCTTTTGGGCTGCTCCCTTCTTTCAATTTGTTCTTGAAGGTGTTCTGACTCATTTTCCTGTTTTTTTCGCTACTCGCAACTTGGCACTTCTGGATCGGGGATTTCGGGCTAGTTCTTCTTCCGAAGCTGTAATGGCTCCCCGACTAACCGGCTCTAGTGGACGAAGGAGATTTCCATAGAAATCCTTCTCCACTTCTCCTTGAAACTTCCCTTTGGTCATGATACTCTTGACCAAGCGATCCTCTAAACTGTGGTAGCTCATCACTACCAGACGTCCTTCGGGCTTTAGGAGCTCTACTGCGCTCAGCAGCAACTCTTCCAAAGCCCCCATTTCGTCGTTTACTTCTATCCGCAAGGCTTGAAACACCTGTGCGTAGTACTTGAATTCTTTTCCACGAGGGGCAAAGCGCTTCAAAAATGTCGTAAACCCTTCCGTGGTCGTAAAGGGTTTGACCGAACGCTCCGCCACAATGGATTGAGCAAGGGTCTTCGCATTCTTGATCTCCCCATACATCCCTAGGATCTTGTGTAGCCTTCCCTCATCCGCAGTTGCAAGCAACTCTTTGGCGCTGAGTTCCGCTGACTGATTCATCCGCATGTCCAGATCTCCCTGAAAACGAGTTGAAAACCCTCTTTCTGGAGCGTCTATTTGGTGGGATGAAATGCCTAGGTCTGCTAGTATTCCATCTACTTGTTTGATTCCATGCAAGCGCAGGTATCGTTTGATATCCCTGAAATTGGCCTGCACGAAAGTGAAGCGAGGATCTTGAGGGGCATTGGCCAACGCATCGCTGTCTTGATCAAAACCGAATAGCTTTCCTCCTTCCAAACGAGCTAAAATAGCCTTAGCGTGACCACCTCCACCAAAGGTCACATCGACATAGACTCCATTGGGGAGAATAGCCAAGCCTTCAATGCAAGGGTCAAGCATCACTGGGATATGGTAAACCGGGGTTGACATCGCGCTTAGGAGAGGTACTTTTCCATGAGGCTAGACAAGTCCGCCGTATCCACAATAATGTTTTTTAGGTACTGATCAGGATTCCAGAGTTCAATTCGAGTTCCCATGCCAACGACCACCACATCCTTCTCCAGGCTGGCATAGGTTTGGTACAGCTTCGGAATCAACAATCTCCCAGCATTATCCAACTCCACCTCGACGATGGAATTGAAAAAAGAGCGTTGCAACATGCGTTGCTCTGCATTGTTGATGTTCAGGGATTTGATTTGACTCTCCAGCTTTTTGTATTCTACCATGGGATAGAGGGCCAAGCATTTGTCTTCAGCCATGCGGAGCATAAGCGTCAGGCCATTGGCCTGAGGAATTGCCGCCTTAATCTTGGCGGGCAATGCCAAACGACCCTTGGGATCCAGCTTGCTATCGTATTGACTGTTGAACATGATTGAGTGACTTCTATTTGGTAAAATTTGAAGTAAGCAAAAGTAAGCAAAGAAGTCTTAAAATTTACCACTTTCCCCCACTTTTTCCCACTTTGTTTCAAAACTAGCCAAAAGTTTACGCGCAGACAATAGTTTTTAGTAAAAAATAGAAGAAAATTTTAGGGGTATTTTTGGGTTCTTCTTAAAAAAATGGTTTCACGAAATCTTTCTTTTTATCAGAAAATCAAGCAGTTAAACAAGAAATTGTGTCTCTACTTTATTTTTTGTGCAAGACAAGCACTACTCGACATTCGCGAATTTTTTATGAGGTGCATTTTTCCTGACTTGTGCGATTTTTTATAAAAAAAACCTGTCCTATTGGACAGGTTTTCTAGGTAAAATTCAACCTTAATTTTTCCCTTTTTTGAGTTCTTCTTGCAGCAGCAACTGAAACTCCTGTATTCGGGCTTGTTGTTCTTTTTGCCAGACTTCCATTCGCTTTTGGAATTCTTCCATCTTAGGCTTATTGGCTAATTCCCATTGCTTCATTTTTTCTTCGAACTCCTTCCATTTAGGGCCTTGTGATTCTTCCCAAGCCTTCATTTTGGATTCAAACTCCTTCATTCGAGGCTCATTTGCCTTCTCCCACTCCTTCATTTTGGACTCAAATTCTTTGAGTTTAGGGGCAAATTCCATCTGGAATTTTTCTTCCCATTCTTGCGCCTTCATCTCAAATTCCTTGGACCAATTTTCTGCCCCTTCTTTTACTGATTTTCGCCATTTTTCTTTTTCTGCTTTACTCATTTTGGTGGTGTCACTTTCAAAAGGCATGCCCTCAAAAACTTGGGTAAGAACTTCAAATCCTTCCATCATTGGAACAGGTGGGATTTCAACCCCGGGCATAGGCGCCATCGGTGGTATTTCGGGCATTGGAGGCATGGCTGGCATAGGGGCCATAAGATCCATTGGAAACATAGGGGCCATTGCTGGCAGCGGGGGTATTGGAGCCATAGCAGGCAATTGCTCGCCTTTCATCTGAATACTTGAAAGCTTTTCTAGCGCTGCTTTTGCTTTTGGACTCAATAGCACGGTGTCTCCTCCATGAATCAACTTTCCGCCTTTAATCAAGTAGGTCTTCCCATCATCTAGGGTCAAGCTGAGGTCCATCTCTTGGTTGGATTGAATTGCCATGGTCCTTGAGGAATCCATCCCAGATTTGCGGGCAGTGTCTTGAAAATAAACTAAATCGGAGCGTTCTGAATTTTGCTCAAAAGAAACCCGCATGGGTGCAGGATCCTGAGGTGCACTCGCCACCAGGCCAGCGCAAAGCAATAAGGTAAGTACCATAGGGATAGAAATTAGTGGGGTTTGCGGATAGTTTTCAGTTGGATAACCCAGCATGCGCTTGATGCGAAGCAAGGTTGGATTTCTTTTTTTGCCCGCGGCGAGTGAAAGTTCAGGTGGAGGCTGGCTTGCAAATTGAAGCACTTCTGCCAAGGCATTTGCCAAATCTGTGGAAGAAATTCCCGCTTTTAGGGCCAGTTCATCGGCCGCATTTTCTCGAAGTTCCTTTACCGTCTGACTCATCCACCAGTAACCAGGATGAAAGAAAAACAGGACTTCCAAGGTTGAAAGCAGCAAGTTGCTGAGGTAATCATTTCGCTTCACATGCGCAAGTTCGTGGGCAATCACCGCTTCCAAATGCGCAGGAGAAAGTTGAAAAACTAAAGCAAAAGGCAGGAGAATGACCGGAGTCATGACCCCAAAAGTAAGGGGAGAATGTGCTTTTCCTGTGGTTCGTATTTCAATTTTCCTGGATATCCCTAGGGTTGCTACCAAGCGATCGATACGAGTTTGGACCTCCAAATTTTCAAAGGGCAGGGAGGTTTTTTTCAAATCTCGGATCTCCGCAAATTGACTAATCAAGCGAAAAAGGAATAAAATCGCTCCAAAAAACCAGAAATTAACCACTAAGGAAAGATTTTGCTCGGTCCAGAAGATTCCCTGTGCAAGCCAGTTCTCCCAATTCATGGAAGGGCTTGATTTCACCGAATCAACAGGCAAAACAAGTATTCCTTCCGGTCTGGTCCAGAGGTATAAAAAAGTGGCCAGCGTAGACAAGAAAGACAGCATCAGAGCTCCCACAGCCATTCCATAGGTGAGCGCAGACGGTGCTTTTCGCGCCACTTTCAAGGCCAACCACAATACCCCAGCTACAAGCAGCAATTGCCAAATGGAATGAACCAGAGTCCAACCTAGCGCATGAAGCAGTTTATCGGAAATCCAATCGGTCATAGGAGTCATCGGTTTTCTTTTTCAAGTTGATCCAAAAAAGCTCTAATTTCTTTTAACTCTTCCTTGGAAGGCTTCTCTTGGCCCAAGGCCTGCATGGCCAAAGAGGTGGAAGAGCCTCCAAAAGCGATGGAAAGCAGGTTTTTGACCAACGATTTTTGTGTTTCTCCCTGCTGAACCACCGGCCGATAGCGATGCGTACGGTTCTCTTCGTCTCGAAGCAACATTCCCTTGGCATGCATGAGCTGCATCATTTTTAGGGTAGTGGTGTAGCCGGTTTCCTTGGTTTCTGCTAAGCGCTCATGGATCTGTCGCACACTGGCATCTTTTAACTCCCAAAGAATCGACAAGATCTCTAATTCGGATTCGGTAGGCTTGGTCATGATTTAAGTACGATTTATTTCGTATCAAAGTTATACGAAGGTTTTCGTATTATCAAAAAATAGTACGATTATTTTCGTACTTAAACTTAAAATCGACTACGATCCTGCTTTAGATCGGTTTTGGATTGCTTTTTCTCCCTTTTTTTCCAGGGATTTTCTGAAAAGTTCCCCTACCCAAGGCCAGGTTCCGGCGATCTTGGCAAGGAGCCCTCTGGATTCTGGAATACAGACCAGGACACGTGGACGCTCCATCACTCCCAAGATCACCTGCACCACCTCCTCGGGCTCCAGCACTTTTTTGGGACCACTGAAGGTCAACTTGGCCTCCTCGGGATAGCCCAACTGCAGGTCCAACATCGGCGTATTCACCAAATCGGGACAAATCACACTCACCAAGACCCCGTAGCGCTTCAACTCCGCTGCTACAGACAAGGAAAATCCCCGCACCGCAAATTTGGAGGCTGCATACAAACTCAATCCGGACACGGGCGCCAATCCTGCCAAGGAAGAAATGTTCAAAATATGTCCAAAACCTTGTTCCTTCATCACCCTGCCCACAACCGTAGTTCCCAAAATGCTCCCCTTTGCATTGCAGTTCAAGTGAAAGTCAATATCTCCCAACGCGTAATCCTCTACAAATCCTGGTCGAATCACGCCCGCACAATTGATCAAATGGGAAATTGGCATTCCCAACTTCTTGGCGGCTTCCATTACCCGATACCAGGTGGACTCCTGAGCCACATCCCCATCCACCCAAGCTACAGATTTACTGTCCTGAGCAAGATTTTCAAGTTTTTCTGCATCCAGATCCACAAGAATTAACGGGATTTTGCGCTCCAAAAATGTGTGCACTAGCTGCTTACCTATGCCAGAGGCAGCGCCAGTAAGTACAATCAGGGTTGGGGTCATGGGTTTCAAGTAAAGCTGAAAAATAGGGAAAGAAACTTAAAAATCCCGAGGATTGATTTTTTGTAGCTTTACCAAAAATCTGCACCCATTTTGCAGGGTTTTGAACTAAATTTGAAGAGCATCTCCAAAATCCAACCATGGACCACCCACTCGCTGATTCTCCTTACGACCTATTGATTCTGGGTGCTGGTCCCATCGGTCTCGCTTGTGGTATTGAAGCCAAGAAATCAGGTTTAAACTACCTGATTTTAGAAAAAGGCGCCCTCTGCAACTCCATTTACAACTATCCGGTCAACATGACCTTTTTTTCCACGGCAGAGCGCTTGGAACTTGCAGGCATTCCCTTTATGTCGGCAGGAGCAAAGCCTACCCGAACGGAAGCCTTGGACTATTACAGAAGGATTTACCAACTTTTTCAGTTGAACGTTAACCTGTACGAAGCCGTTCAAATCTTAAAAAAAGAGGGAGACCTTTTCTTCGTTCAAACCTCCAAAGGATCCTATTCGAGCCGGAAAATTGTCCTAGCAACGGGCTTTTATGACCTGCCCAACTTGATGCATGTTCCCGGAGAGGAACTGCCGAAGGTCCTGCACTACTACAAGGAACCCTGGCCTTTTGTAGGTCAAAAAGTATTGGTGGTAGGAGGAGCCAACTCTGCCGTAGACGCCGCCCTGGAGTGCTGGCGCAAAGGTGCCCAAGTGAGCATGGCACTGCTCGGGGATGAAGTGGACGAGAATGTGAAGTATTGGGTACGCCCCGATATCCTAAACCGCATCAAGGAAGGCTCTATCCGAGCAATCAAGAACTCCAAAGTTATTGAAATCCTCCCCACTGAAGTTCGTCTAGCAACTCCAGAAGGAGAAATTTGCCTGCCCAACGACTGGGTACTTGCGCTGACTGGGTATCGGCCCAACTTTAGCTTGTTGGACCAACTCGGAGTGCAACTCAGTTTGGATGAGAAACGGCAACCCTGCTACGACCAGACCAACCAAGAGTCGAATGTGCCGGGCGTGTATTTGGCAGGAGTGGTCTGCGGAGGACTCAATACCCGCGAATTTTTTATAGAAAACAGCATTTCTCACGCGGCAGCGATTATTCAGGATATCTTGAAAAAATAAGTGTTGCAAAAAGGAGTAAAAGCTATTGCAAATAAGAATTTCTTTGTAACTTCCTGAAAATTAAGAAAAACCATGGCTGCAGTTTGGAAAATTCGATGGGATGAGCGACGAACGGAGAGCATTGAGATCCCTCCCAAGGCCTACCACTTTTTTACTGAGACCGCCGCAATCGTCGCTGAAAGCCAAGCGAATTACGGCGAAGCTACCCTAGATTTTCACGAGACCAGCCTGATTTTTGACTACCTGGATTTTAATTCTGCAGAGATTGCTGAGCTCCTCGAGGTGGATCCCAGTACGCTATTCCGTTGGAAAAAGGAAGACCGAAAGCTCAGCAAAGGCATTTCCAAAAGCCTCCTAGAGATTGACCTTGTCCTAGCCAAAGGCATTCGAATCTTCGGCTCAGAAGAGCTGCTATCCGAATGGCTGCAGCTCCCAAATGAAGCCCTAGGGCAGCAAAAGCCCATAGACCTACTCAAAAATCCGTACCAGATTGCCCAGGTAGACCAAGCATTGGAGTCGCTTTCTTGGGGGAATGTGAGCTGATGCGCTACTTCCGATTGATCGAAAATCTCCCTGGTCGAGATCCTCTTGGCTTCGGTATGGGGCCTGGTCGCTGGAATATCAACGGCACCCCTCTAATTTATGCTTGCTCAGTAAGCTCACTAAATTTTCTGGAATTTTTGTCCATCAAAGGCCCGGTAGTCACCGAAAGCTCTTGGAAACTGGTAGGCTTGGAAGTGCTAGGTCCAATTCCTGAATTGGAAGTGACTGCCCTTCCCTTAGGCTGGAAAAATCGACCCTTTCCTCGAACAACCCAGGAATTGGGTTCCATCTGGGCCAAACGGGAACTTTCCCCCTGCTTGAAAGTTCCTTCCTGCCGCATTCCATTGGCCAACTATGCCCAGGAACACAACCTGCTCATCAATCCCCTGCATCCCGAATTCAATGAAAAAGTACGGGTGACAAACACCTGGGATGTGAGCTTTGAAGTCAATCGATAAATTAAGAATTCGCCTCGGTAATCAAGCGCAAACCGTCTAGGGTCAAATTGCGGTCTACCGCATCAAATACCCCTTCCAAATTGGTGAGAATGGAAGACAGCCCTCCCGTGGCGATCACGGTGAATTTCAGCCCCGTTTCCAATCGAATCGCTTCCAACATCCCTTTGATCAAGCCGGTATACCCATGCAACACCCCCGCCTGAATGGCATGAACTGTATTTTTTCCGAGAACGGATTCGGGCAACTTCAGTTCCACCTCGGGCAGCTTAGAAGTATTCATAAATAGCGCCTTGATGGCTGTTTGAAGCCCAGGAACAATGCTTACCCCCAACACTTCACCCCCTTGGCTCACCGTGGTAAAGGTCAGTGCCGTACCAAAATCGACTACAATGACTGGGCCCAACACGCGCGTGTAAGCGGCCATCACGTTGCACATCAAGTCCGTCCCAATTTCACTGGGTCGATGGGTGCGAACAGGTAGATTGGCGTAGCTCGTGGCCTGAAGGCGATAAGGCAGCTTGCCAAAAAACCCTTCACAAAACTGTTCCAAGATTTCATTGATTTCCGGCACTACCGAACTGAATCCAATGGCATCAATTTGATCTGCGGTGATTTCATGTTCTAAAAAATACAGCGGCACCTTGTTGCTCAGTTGAGAGATCAATTGGGGCGCTTTGGTTTCCAATCGAAACTGATTGGTCCACTTCCCACCCTTGGAATCATAAAGTGCAAAAACTACATTGGAATTGCCCGCATCAATGGCTAAAAACATCTTGGTATTTGATTTTATATAAATTAGGGGCATAGTTAGCAAATAATCAACTCTCCAACCTCAAAAACTCATGTATTCCCTAAGAGAAGGACAGAAATCAGACCTCCCACGCGTATTGGAACTCATTAACGAGCTTGCACTATACGAAAAAGCACCAGAGCAGGTCACCAACACGCTGGAACGAATGGAGAAAGAAGGATTTGGTCCGCAACCTGTCTATGCATTTTTTGTCTGCGTCAAGGACAGTAGTCAAGAAATCATTGGCATTGCTGTCTATTACTACCGCTATTCCACCTGGAAAGGAAAACGCTTGTATCTCGAAGACATCGTGGTGACGGAATCTGAACGGGGAAATGGAGCAGGCAAACTGCTTTTTGATCGGGTGATGGCCAAATCCCTGGAAGAAGACTGCAGCGGGATGATGTGGCAAGTATTGGACTGGAACGCCCCTGCCATCAACTTTTACAAAAAATACGATGCGCTTCTGGAAGCAGGATGGCTCAATGCCCACCTTCAAGATTACGAAATCAAGAAATTACTCAGTCAATAAACGCCCCCTTTCCCTCCCTGCCTCCCTTCACAAAAAAATTAAGACTACCTTTGTGTCATGAAAACAAAACCGTTTAGCGTAGTCTACGAAGACAATCACCTCCTTGTGGTCAATAAGGCGGCTGGAATCTTAGTGCAGGGAGATAAGACCAAGGACAAAACCCTGACCGACTACTGCAGAGAGTATATCGCCAAAAAATACGATAAACCTGGAGCTGTTTTCTTGCACCCCATCCATCGACTGGATCGCCCCGTAAGTGGATTGGTTGCTTTTGCACGTACTTCCAAAGGATTGGAGCGCATGATGGAGCTTTTCCGCAAGCGGGACATTCACAAGGTGTACTGGGCCCTAGTCAAACGAAGACCCAAAGAGGAACAAGGGAAATTGACCCACTGGCTGACCAAAGACGAAGTGAAAAATTTCGTAACGGCTCACGACGTAGAGGTACCTGGCTCCCAAAAGGCAGAACTCAACTACAAGGTGCTTGGCAAACTCAACGACCATTGGCTCCTTGAGGTACGCCCTATCTCAGGCCGTCCACATCAAATCCGCGTGCAACTCGCTTCCATGGGTTGTTCCATCCGAGGTGATGTCAAGTACGGATTTGCCAAAGCCAATCCCGATGCCAGCATCAACCTGCATGCTTTTCACTTGGTCTTTGAACATCCCATCAAAAAGGAAAAACTCTTTATGAGAGCCGCCCTTCCTGAAACTGAATTCTGGGAGCAGTTCCTTGAATTCGAAACGGTCAAAGCCAAGGATCAACATTTGGATAATACGTTTTCGGGATAAGGAAACGAAATACAGTGGAAATACGATGGAAATAAACTCCGCTGCGCTACGTGAAATAACTTATTGAAATACAATAGAAATAGACTACGCTACGCTACGTGAAATAAGTAGAAATACGAATTTTATGCCCTATTTCCCCGAGCGTGCTCGGGCTATTTCCACCGTATTTCCACCGTATTTCTAACTTTCTGATTAAACTTCCAATCCGATGAAAAACATCTTTTTCCTCTTCAGCTTTCTGCTCTTTTTCAGTGCCTGCACCGCTCAGAACTCTCCCAAGACGATCTACATTGTTCGTCACGCCGAAAAGCAATTGGAAGGCAAAGACCCTGAACTCGCATACGTGGGAACGGTACGCGCTAAAAAACTTGCACAGATTTTAGAAAAGGAAAGTATCAAACGGGTGCTATCCACCGATTATACCCGCACACGAAATACCGCTCAACCTACTGCGGCGGGGGCAGGAATAACCGTAGAGTACTATGATCCCAAAAACCAAGAGGCCCTTGTTGCCGACCTGCGAAGCAGCGAAGGGAATGTCCTCGTGGTGGGACATAGCAATACCGTCAGCCAGTTGGCCAATGCTTTTGTGAGTGAAGGAGAGAAATTTGCAGACCTGACCGACTTGGAGTACGACTATATCTACGTGGTGACTTTGGAAAAAAAGGGCGCCAAAGTGGAACGGAGAACCTACAAGGATTTCTAAAACAAGCTAATTATAGTTGGATGCAACCCATAAGCAAGGCAAAGTCCTTGCTTTTTTTATGGATCAATTCCTTCTCCTTCTTTTTTTTCCCTTTCCTGAGTATATTTCATCAAGGGGTCAATCGCATGAATCGAGAAAAAAATCTACAGCAGCTGCAAGAAAAATCCAAGATCTGGGACATCGCCGTCATCGGGGGTGGAGCTTCAGGCCTAGGAGTAGCGCTGGATGCTGCCTCTCGGGGCCTTTCCGTACTGCTGGTAGAAAAGGCCGATTTTGCCAAAGGCACCTCCAGCAGAAGCACCAAATTGATTCATGGCGGAGTGCGTTACTTGGCCCAAGGACAAGTTTCCCTGGTGTTTGAAGCGCTTAAAGAGCGTGGACTCCTACTCAAAAACGCCCCTCACCTCACCCATAACCAGTCCTTCCTCATCCCGATCTATTCCTGGTGGGAACGAATCCAATACAGCATTGGGCTGAAACTCTACGATTGGATGGCCGGCAGCCTCAGCCTGGGTGCCTCCATTTTTATCTCTAAAGAAGATGCCCTTCGGCGCATTCCAACCCTCCAATCTGCTCAACTCCAAGGTGCTGTGGTCTACCAAGACGGTCAGTTTGACGATGCTCGCCTCGCCATCCACCTCGCACAAACAGCCGACAACCTCGGAGCCTGCCTGCTCAACTATGCGAAAGTCACCGGGCTCAGCAAAGACCCAACTGGCAAACTCACTGGATTGACCTTTCGTGACGAAATCCAAAAAGTAACCCATCACATCGAAGCCAAAATGATCGTCAATGCCACCGGGGTCTTTGCAGATAAAATTCTGAAATTCGACAACCCACAAGCCCCCAAAACGATACAGCCTAGCCAAGGAATTCACCTAATCCTCGACCTGGAATTTTTGGGAGGTCAAGATGCGCTGATGATTCCTAAAACCAAGGATGGACGGGTTTTATTTGGAGTGCCTTGGCACGGCAAACTCCTCCTAGGCACTACCGATACGATTCGAGAAAAGGCCAAACTCGAGCCTGAAGCCTTACAACAGGAAATTGACTTTGTATTGGAAACTGCAGGCACCTATTTGACTCGGAAGCCAACACGAAAGGATGTACAGGCAGTTTTCGCTGGTCTTCGCCCGCTAGCTCGACCGCAAGAAGGAAGCACGAAGACCAAGGAAATCTCCCGCTCCCATAAAATTATCGTCTCTCCAAGTGGACTTGTTTCCCTTATTGGAGGAAAATGGACTACTTACCGTAAAATGGGAAAAGATACGGTTGATGTTTTTACCCGAATCACCGGTCAAGCCATCCCTACAAGTGCCACTTCCAAGCAACACATTCATGGCTACACCGAAACTATCCCTGCTGGACACTGGGGTATTTATGGTTCGGATGCCGAAAAAATCAAAGCCCTAGCACGCCAAAACCCCATTTGGCAGGAGCGCATTCATCCCCGCTTCCCGAATATTCTAGCAGAGGTGGTCTGGGCCTGCGATCAGGAAATGGCACTCACGGTAGAAGATGTGCTTTCTCGGAGAGTCCGATTGTTAATCCTGGACCCAGAAGCCGCCTTGGCCTCCGCAGAAACTGTGGCTCGAACCATGGCTGGGGTACTCCACAAGGAGGAGGACTGGATTACCGCTGAATTACATAATTTTAGAAAGATTGCTGCAAAGTATTTGATTTCGAAACACTAAATTCAAGCCAACATTACCAACCCAATCGCCCAAAATGCCTGTTGACAAACCCTATATTTTGGCCTTAGACCAAGGCACTACCAGTTCCCGAGCGCTTATTTTTAACCAAAAAGGAGAGATTGTCTCCGTAGCTCAGAAGGAATTTACCCAATTCTTCCCTCAGCAAGGATGGGTGGAGCATGACCCAGAAGAAATCTGGTCTAGCCAGTCCACCGTACTCGTGGAGGCCCTACTCCAAAAATCCATTCGCCCAGACCAAGTGGCTGCCATTGGCATCACGAATCAGCGGGAGACCACCATCGTATGGGATCGGAAGACGGGAAAAGCCCTCTACAATGCCATTGTCTGGCAGGACCGGCGTACCGCAGCCTACTGCGATACCCTCAAAGAAAAAGGGGTGGCCAACCAAATCGCAGAAAAGACAGGCCTAGTCATCGATGCTTATTTTTCTGCCACCAAAATTCGATGGATTCTAGACCAGGTGCCAGGGGCTCAGCAGCGAGCCGAAGCGGGAGAATTGGCTTTTGGAACCGTTGACAGCTGGCTGATTTGGAAATTGACCGCGGGAAAAAGTCACCTGACCGACATCACGAATGCCAGCCGTACACTACTCTTCAACATCCATACCCAACAGTGGGATCAGGAGCTGCTTGACCTTTTTAATATCCCCAGTTCCCTACTTCCAGAAGTCAAAAGCTGCAGTGAGGTATTCACTGAAACTGCTGGAGATGTGCTCAACACCAAAATTCCAATTGCCGGGGTAGCTGGAGATCAGCAAGCCGCACTTTTCGGGCAACTCTGCACCCAACCGGGCATGGCCAAAACCACCTATGGGACCGGTTGCTTCCTGGTCATGAATACCGGCAAGCAGGCCGTCCGCTCCCAAAATCAACTGCTCACCACGGTAGCCTGGAAGATTGGAAATGAAATCAACTACGCCCTAGAAGGTTCCGTATTTATTGGAGGTGCCGCCATCCAGTGGCTTCGAGATGGTCTCAAACTTTTTGCCGACGCCAAGGAAACCGAAAAACTAGCCACCAGCGTCTCCAGCAACGAGGGAGTTTATTTCGTTCCCGCACTCGCAGGATTGGGCGCACCGCACTGGGACCAGCAGGCCCGAGGTGCCTTTTTTGGAATTACCCGAGGCACCACCACGGCCCATTTCACAAGAGCGGCCTTGGAAGCCATCGCCTACCAGGTTTACGATGTGCTTAAGGCCATGGAAAAGGATTCGGGCAAGCCTACACAAGAACTCCGAGTAGATGGAGGAGCTACTGCCAATAACTTTCTGATGCAGTTTCAAAGTGACCTTCTGAATTGTGAAATCAAGCGTCCAAAAATCATTGAGACGACCGCATTGGGCGCTGCATTTTTGGCTGGGCTAGCGGTAGGCTTCTGGAAAGATCAGGAGAAACTCCAAAAGTTATGGCAGCCGGATAAGACTTTTTCTCCTGCAATGGAAGAAGGCAAGCGAGAAAAATTAGTACATTTTTGGCACAAAGCAGTTGAACGAACTAAAAACTGGGAAGAATGAATCCGCTAGTAGCAGAATTTATAGGCACCGCAGTGGTGCTTCTTTTAGGAACAGGTGTAGTGGCGAATGTGATTTTGCCAGGCACCAAGGGAAATGGGGCCGGACTCATCGCCATCACCACGGCATGGGCTTTTGCCGTGTTTTGCGGAGTAGTCATTGCAGGACCGTCTAGCGGGGCGCATTTGAATCCGGCAGTCACCATTGGATTGGCAGCAGTAGGTAAATTTGATTGGGCCCTAGCTCCGGGATACATTTTGGTGCAACTTGGAGGCGCGATGCTTGGCTCGGGATTGGCCTGGGCCATGTACCGGCATCATTTTGACCTAACAGATGACCCTGGCTTGAAAAAAGGCGTCTTTTGTACAGATCCAACGGTACGGAATTTTTCGACCAGCGTGCTATCGGAAGCCCTCGGAACGTTTGTATTGGTCTTTGTGATTCTTTACATCGCTGGCGCCAACCTGGAAGATACAGGCAAAACCCCTATTGGATTGGGTTCCATTGGCGCACTTCCAGTTACCTTCTTGGTTTGGGGCATCGGCTTGGCATTGGGAGGTACGACCGGCTATGCCATCAACCCTGCCCGTGACTTGGGTCCAAGAATCATGCATCAACTCCTGCCCATCAAAGGCAAGGGTAACTCGGATTGGGGCTATGCTTGGGTACCTGTTGTGGGCCCCATTTTAGGCGCAATTTTAGCTGCAGGACTGTTTCTTTTGGTTGGGAATTAATCCTAAAAATTAAATAAAACCCAAAAACAAGGATATAGTATCCACATCTTGTTCAAGAAATAAACCACATAGACACCTAGGGGTTTTTTCTATGTGTCTATGTGGTTTATTTCTATTGTGGTCTATCCTAAGCTGTTTAAAAAATAGCCGAAAAATGCTAAGCTCTTACCCGCTCTCCTATCCAAAAAATCCCGGTACTGGAGAAAGTAGAAGTGCCTTCTGGAACTTCGATTTGAGTCAAGTGCTGGATTGGAAAAAGGAGTTGACCGTTGGCATTGGAAATTTCCAAGGGCTGATTTTCTGCAGCCAAAATCTGAATTTCCGATGCCGTAAACCATTTGGAAAACTTCCCTCCTTTGACCGGATAGTATTTCCAATCCCCCTCCACTAGGGTCAAATCTAGGTGGCTGGCCTTTTCTTCCAACTTCTGGTGATTTTGATGATGAACCCCTACCAGATGCACCCCTTTGTGCTGAGACGCAAGGAGGTAATGCAATCCTTCATCCAACCCACTTAACTCCGAAACGGTCAAAAAACGGAGCGGATACTGTTCTTCCAGCAAGTGTCTATTTTCCTCTTGAAAAGAAGAAGTAGCCAGAATGACATCGATTTTTATCCCCCAACTAAGCACTACCTCCACCGCTTCTTGAGCAACCAGTAGGGTTGGAGACCATTCCAGGAGTGGGGCAACCGTCTCAAAGGAAATGCCCTCCACGTCCAAAATAAAGACGGCCGGTTCCTGCTGTTCCTTGACAAAGTGATGGCTTGACATCAGCTCCAGAGTTTTTGGTAAAACTGAAACACATTCTCATAGGCCAATTTTCTAAGCTGCCTATCCGATAGCTCCTGACTGAGGTGCTCGAGAATGCTTGGGTATTTGCTGGCATTTTCAGCCAGAGGAAAATAAAAAGGGTGACGGCTTGGGTCTGGAAAATCCTGGGTATAAAAAAAGTCTGCTCCAAAGGCAATCGCCTGCTCATGGAGTTTGGAGCCATAGATCAGGTGCTCAAACAATTTTTCCGGCTGCTCATCATCCAAAAAAGCACGCAGGAAATTGACTCCAATGAGGCCTCCACGATGGATGATCTCTTGCGCAAATTCATCGCTCAAATTTCGCTTATGATTCCAAATGCTTCTGAAGTTGGAGTGGCTGGCGATCACTGGTATCGGCAAATGGTGCCGGTCAATGTGATGTAAAATTCCTTCCGCAAGCAGATCTGAGGTATGGGAAAGGTCTATGGGAATCCGTTTGCCCGCTAGGTAATCGAGGAGGCGTTTGCCATCTTCCTTCAAGCCAATTCCTTCGGTGTAATTGCCTCCACCAAATCGATTTTCGGTATGGTGCGTGAGGCTGATGTAGGCGAGTGAACCCACCTTTTCAAGCAAGGCATCAAACTGTGCGTAAATTTCTTTCCAAGTCGCAGTGGCAGTTCCTATGCCAGCAGCATTTTCAATGGAAGCAATGATTCCTAGTTGCTCGGTGGCCTGCAGTTGCTGCTGAAAGGCAGCATCCCATCGGCATACTGTCTTAGGATGGTCTTCAAGAAGCTGAACAAAAATAGCTGCCTGTTGGCTTGCCAATTCCATGCTCCCCGAATGCACATCGGTGTAGATGGCCATCACCTGCGCTCGTACACCCCCAGCTTTTAACCAAGGAAAGGCGCAGGCGATTTGATTGGGATCAAAGGGGTCAGCCTGCGGAACCTTTGCTAAAAAGGAAAGAAGATCACAATGAAGGTCCGCAATGGGGTAGGTCATAGGATAGAAATCTTGACACAAATTAAGCCAAAAAAAGGACAGGTTGGAAGTTCCGATTTGGACTTTGAACTAGTTTTGGATGTATCTTTCGAAAAAAACAGCCCCAGCGGATGGCTCTTTGGAGTCGATAAAAATTGAAGTTAACCCAGGCTATCCAAACAAAAATCGAGTTGCTTGATTCTTAGAATAGACACCCAACCTCCCCTTTCACAATGACCCCCTTCCCTCACTACCAATACAGCGAATCTTTTGCTAAAGAACTGGATGCATTGGATCCCTTGGCCGATTTTCGATCCCGCTTTCACTTCCCAAAAATCAATGGGAAAGATGCACTTTATTTTTGCGGCAATTCCCTAGGCCTACAGCCAAAGACCGCTGCAACCTACTTGGAAAAGGAAATGTCTGCCTGGGCAAATCTGGGAGTAGATGGATATTTTCATGGGGAAGATCCTTGGTATTCGGTACGAAAGAAATCAAAACCCATTTTGGCTCAAATTCTAGGTGCCTTGCCCGAGGAGGTGGTCGCCATGAATTACCTTTCGGTCAATTTACACCTCTTGATGGTGTCTTTTTACCAGCCTAGCCCTACTCGATTTAAAATCATCGTGGAAGGCGGAGCTTTTCCTTCGGACCAGTACATGCTGGAAACCCAAATCAAGTTTCATGGTCTCGATCCCAAAGAGGTGTTGGTGGAACTTCAGCCAAGGCCTGGAGAATACACCTTGCGCACCGAGGATATCGTAGCAGAAATTAAAAAGCAAGGCAGTGCATTGGCTATGGTCAACATGGCTGGAATCCAATATTACACGGGTCAACTCTTCGACATCAAAGCCATCACCCAAGCGGCGCATGAAGTGGGGGCGCTGGCGGGATTTGATTTGGCCCATGCAGTGGGAAATGCTCCACTACAACTTCATGATTGGGACGTAGATTTTGCAACTTGGTGCAGCTACAAATATTTGAATTCTGGACCGGGCAATGTCTCTGGAATATTTGTTCACGAGCGATATGCCGATAGACCAGACCTTCCTCGATTTGCAGGCTGGTGGGGCCATAGTGAAGCGGAGCGCTTCAAAATGGAAAAAGGATTTCAACCCATGCATGGAGCCGACGGCTGGCAACTCGCTTGTTCCAACGTCCTAGCTTTGGCTGTGCACCAAGCTTCTTTGGATCTATTTCAAGAAGCAGGCATGCCTGCAATCCGTGAAAAAAGCATTCAGCTGACCGGCTACTTGGAATATTTGATTGAAGAGATCAGTGGTACTTCTGGAGTATTGGAAATCATTACCCCGAAAAATCCAGAAGAGCGAGGATGCCAATTGTCTTTGTTGATTCATAAGGGAGGCAAATCCGTCTTTGACGAATGGTATGGTCAGGGGGTGGTGGGTGATTGGAGAAACCCAAACGTGATCCGCCTGGCTCCTGCACCACTCTACACGAGCTTCGAAGATGTGTATCGCTTTGCTCGCGTGCTGGAGCAATCGCTCAAAAAATTCGCCTAAAAAATCAAGACCCGAACTGTACCCAGATTACGCAAAAAGCCCTACTTCTATTGATGAAGTAGGGCTTCTTTTGTTACAGGTCAAACAGGGTTCCACTGGCCCCTGTCGGCTTAATCTTTAGGTGCTTGTAGGCAAGTTCGGTAGCCATTCTTCCCCTAGAGGTGCGCTTGAGGTAGCCTTCCTGAATCAAGAAAGGTTCGTACACTTCCTCTATCGTTTCGGCCTCTTCCCCGCAAGCAGTAGCGATGGTTCCCAATCCTACAGGTCCTCCTTTAAATTTCTCAATGATGGTCAACAGGATGCGGTTATCCATTTCATCCAAGCCATTTTCATCCACATCCAAGGCATTCAAGGCCATTTTGGCGATCTCCAGCGTGATGGTCCCATTGCCTTTGATCTCGGCAAAGTCCCGAGTACGTCGAAGAAGCATGTTGGCGATACGAGGAGTCCCCCGACTTCGACGGGCAAGTTCATAGGCTGCCACTTCGTCTATGGGTGTCTGCAAGATTCCCCCTGAGCGAAGGACAATATCGGTCAGCAACTTGGCATCGTAGTATTCCAAACGGGAGTTGATGCCAAAACGCGCCCGAAGTGGGGAGGTCAATAATCCCGAACGAGTGGTCGCTCCGATGAGGGTAAATGGGTTAAGCGAGATTTGTACCGAACGAGCATTGGGACCACTGTCCAGCATGATGTCAATGCGGTAATCCTCCATCGCAGAGTAGAGGTATTCCTCCACAATCGGATTGAGTCGGTGGATTTCGTCAATGAAAAGAACATCCCCTTCTTCCAGATTAGTCAGCAAGCCTGCCAAGTCAGAAGGCTTGTCAAGCACAGGCCCCGAAGTGATTTTGATCCCTGCCTGCAATTCGTTCGCAATGATATTGCTGAGCGTAGTTTTACCCAAACCTGGAGGTCCATGGAGCAATACGTGGTCCAGGGGTTCATTTCTTTTTTTGGCAGCATGCACGAATACGCGAAGATTTTCGATGATTTTGGCCTGCCCTGTAAAATCCTCAAAGGAAAGCGGCCGCAATGCACGTTCAAACTCTCGGTCCTTAGGACCCAGGTGCTCTTCATCGCCTGTCAAATAATCTTCTCTCATGGGAAATGTGCTAGTTACAAATATAGACAAAAACCGATGGAGGAATTGTCCTGAATCTTTCCGATACGGATAAAAAAAAGGTACTAATTTTGTTTACAAATTTTTCTGCCCCGATGAGCCCGAACGCAAAAAAAAATATCCTCTACTCCTTAGTCTTGTTGGGCTTAGTGCTGATTGTCTACTTGTACCGAAATAGTACAGCGAGTACAACGACGAGTGAGGAAGTGGATAGACAAAAGGGATTGATCAACTGGAATGGGGAATTTATGGGTCAATCCTATCTTTTTCTATTCTATCCCGAAAGGCCCAATCTAAAATCCAAATTAGATTCTTTGCTTACCTATCAGGAACAGTTGTACCTCATGGACTCTCCGCGGTCCGAATTGTACCAACTCAATCAGCAAGACTCACTGCCTCAACCCTCCAAGGAACTTCTTTACTTACTAAAAATGGCGACCCAGGACGTAAGCATTCTGGAAAATACCTGGGATCCGAGTAGTGGAATTCTTTATCAAGGTTGGACATTTTCTGGCACACGTGCCGCAATAAAAGATAGTGCCAACATTCCCGCACTGCTAGAAAATGTCGGCATGAACAAGTTTGTGCTCAGCGATACCTTAATCCAAAAATCAAAATCAGGAGCAAAAGTTGATTTTTCAGATTATGGCAAAGCAATCGCTTTGACCGAAGTAGCTCGTTTGTTGGAGAAGGAAGGCATCCGAAATTATTTCCTGCAGTTGGGTCGACATACCCTTGCCAAAGGGGTCAATGAGCGAAAAGAGCTTTGGAAATACAAAACGCAATATCCAGATAGCTTGGGAAAAACCCAGGAGGGATGGATAGCAATCCAAACTAAAGCGGTAGCCACTGCGGGAAATTTCACCCAATCTTACCCACAGGATTCGATTCGGAAGGCTTGGGTTTTGGACCCTAGAACTGGCTATCCCCTGAATCATGGACTGCTACAAACTACCATTCTAGCCAAAGATCCAAAGGCGGCGGCTTTATTATCCCAGTCCCTACTTGTTCGTGGCTGGCAGGAAGCCATCCGAATTGACTCGGAGCGAAAAGATGTGGAGATGGTGCTGGTATACTATGAAAAAGGCAAGGGGCTGACCCTCTACAGCAGTCCTGAACTTAAATCGTTCCTCTCTTTCCCAATTCCCTAAAAAGATAAATGCAACATTATTGAATTTATCTTACCTTTGTAAAAAAATCCCTCCGCCTGGTATGGAAAAGGAGGCTTAACCTATGGCGCTAAACTTTATTCTTCTCTTTTTCACGGCGCTATTGGCGGGTCTTTTGGTGTTTGTAGCTCCAACCTTCAAGGAAAAATACTTCAAACTCATTTTAGTGTTTGCTGGGTCTTATCTTTTTTCAATCACCATCCTACACATCCTACCCGAGCTTTTTGCAGGCAATTACAATCCCGGTAGAATGGGGGTTTATATTCTGTTGGGCTTTCTTCTCCAGCAACTTCTGGAATTTTGGTCTGCAGGTATTGAGCATGGTCACATTCACAAGCATCAATCCGGTACCTCCAAAGGCGTATTTACCTTGATGATCGGACTTTTTATCCATGGTTTTTTGGAGGGAACATTGCTTTCACACAATGTTTCTGCTTTGCACGAGCACAGCGACAAAACCATCCTACTGGGGATTTTGATGCACAAAGGACCAGCAGCATTTGCGCTAGCAGCCGTGCTTTCGGCTTCCCTGTCCAAAAAGTGGACCCTTGTACTACTCACCCTTTTTGCCCTAGCCTCTCCCTTGGGCATGATTTCTAGTAATTTCTTTATCAACCAAGGCCTGCTCTCTACCGAAGGAATTGGAATTCTATATGGCTTGGTAACCGGTGGTTTTTTGCATATTTCAACCACCATCTTCTTCGAAAGCAGTCCACACCACAAGTTTCAACTCAACAAACTTGCTGTTACCTTTTTGGCCGCTGCCTTGGCCATGGCCTCAGAATATTTCATCTAATTTTTTGGAATACTTCCTTTTGGGACGCGTTTACACTCAAAAAAGCAAGCGCACCTTCCATTTAAAATGAATCCCACCTTTGGAAAAATAGTCTTTTCCTCCTATTTTTTTGGTTAAATTACTCCCAATAAAATCTGGTTTTCTTTTTTTGAAGGCAAGCCAAGGTAAACCCACACTAACCCGCACGTAATGTCTTCCTCTCCTACAAAAATGGAGCGGTATTGGAAAAAAAACCTCCAAACGCTCGCCCTACTCCTTTTCATTTGGTTTATAGTATCCTTTGGCTGTGGAATCCTATGGGTAGAGGAACTCAACACCATTCGCTTGGGAGGCTTTAAGTTGGGATTTTGGTTTGCGCAGCAAGGATCCATCTACTCCTTTGTCCTTCTAATTTTCATCTATGTGGCCCGAATGAATGCGCTGGATCGGGAATTTAAAGTAAACGAGGACTGATATGGATTTATTGACCTGGACCTATCTACTCGTTGGGCTGAGTTTTGCGCTCTATATCGGAATCGCAATCTGGACAAGAGCAAGTTCTACTCAAGAATTTTATGTAGCTGGAGGCGGAGTCTCTCCCCTTGCCAATGGCCTTGCTACCGCAGCGGACTGGATGTCTGCCGCTTCGTTTATGTCCATGGCAGGCATCATTTCGTTTTCCGGCTACGATGGTTCGGTTTACTTGATGGGCTGGACGGGAGGCTATGTTTTGCTGGCCTTGCTGCTTGCCCCCTACCTTCGGAAATTCGGCAAATTTACCGTTCCTGACTTTGTAGGAGACCGCTATTATTCCAACAAGGCACGTGTGGTGGCGGTGATCTGCGCCCTATTCATTTCCTTCACTTATGTAGCCGGACAGATGCGCGGCGTGGGCATTGTCTTTTCCCGTTACCTCGAACTTCCCATCGAATGGGGGGTAGTCATTGGCATGGCCATCGTGTTTTTCTATGCGGTCTTGGGCGGTATGAAAGGCATTACCTATACCCAAGTAGCCCAATACTGTGTCTTGATTTTTGCTTACCTGGTGCCTGCCATATTTATATCCATGCAACTCACCGGCAACCCTATCCCGCAATTGGGTTTGGGCGGGGAGGTAGCAGATGGCGTGCCCCTCTTGGATAAGTTGGACGGGATTTTGGCGGACCTAGGATTTGAGGAATATACCTCTGGCAAAAAAAGCACCTCCGACCTATTCATGATCACGTTGGCCCTGATGGTAGGTACCGCAGGTTTGCCCCATGTGATTGTTCGGTTTTTCACGGTGCCACGTGTGCGGGATGCGCGGCTTTCCGCAGGCTATGCCTTGGTATTTATTGCAATACTATACACTGCCGCGCCCGCAGTGGCAGCCTTTGGGATGTACAACACCATCCAATCTACTTCCGAAAAATCCATCGATGCCCTTCCCCCATGGGTAACCAATTGGCAGCAAACGAACCTCATCGGAATTGAGGATAAAAATGGGGATGGAAAGGTTCAATACTTAGCCGACCCAGCCACCAATGAGCTGCGCATCGACAAGGACATCATGGTCTTGGCTAGCCCTGAGATCGCCTCACTGCCCAACTGGGTAGTAGGCCTTGTAGCCGCAGGGGCAATGGCTGCGGCCCTGTCTACCGCTGCAGGCTTGCTACTCGTGATCTCTACTTCGGTATCTCGGGACCTTTTCAAAACTTTCCGACCCGAGATCTCAGAGAAAAAAGAACTGCGCATCGCACGAATCGCAGCCGCTGGTGCCGTGCTGCTTGCCGGATACTTTGGTATCAACCCTCCAGGTTTTGTCGCTGAAGTGGTGGCATTTGCCTTTGGTCTGGCCGCCGCCTCCTTCTTTCCTGTGATTCTGCTGGGTATCTTTTCTACCCGGATCAACCGAGAAGGTGCCATTGCCGGGATGCTTGCCGGTCTCGTATTCACCATCAGTTACATTTCTTACTTCAAATTCATCTCCCCCGAGCTGAATACTGCCGCCCATTGGTGGTGGGAAATTTCCCCCGAAGGGATTGGGGCACTGGGGATGGCGCTCAACTTCTTGGTTTGCTTTGGCGTCTCTTACCTCACCCCACCACCGCCCAAAAATGTTCAGGAACTCATCCAAGAAATCCGAATCCCAAAAGGTGCAGGAAAAGCGTACGACCATTGATTTACAACTTAGACTCCCCCACTCATGAGTGATCGATTGCATACCCTCAGCGGATACTTCCACGAATACCAAAAAAGTGTGGCGCAGCCCGAGGAATTTTGGGCTAGAATCGCCGACTCCTTTCATTGGAAAAAGCGCTGGTCAAAAGTCCTACAATGGAACTTTGAAGAACCCGATGTGCGCTGGTTTGTGGATGGCAAACTCAACCTTACTGAAAATATCTTTGAGAAAAACCTCTATACCCTAGGAGATCGACCTGCCATCATCTGGGAGCCCAATGAACCTGGGGAAGCAGGACGTACGCTTACCTACCGTCAACTTTTTGAGGAAGTTTGCCGATTTGCTAACGCGCTACTATCCAAGGGAATCGGTAAAGGAGACCGAGTGATCATCTACATGCCGATGGTACCCGAAGCAGCCATCGCCATGCTTGCCTGTGCTCGCATAGGCGCCATCCATTCCGTAGTTTTTGCTGGTTTCTCCAGCACTTCCCTTGCAGACCGCATCCAGGACTGCAAAGCCAAAGCTGTGCTCACTGCAGATGGCAACTACCGAGGCAACAAACAAATTAGCATCAAAGAAATCGTAGACGAGGCCTTGGCGAAAGTGGCCGTAGAAACCGTCATTGTGTACCGCCGCACCGGACAAGAAACCGCCATGCAAGCAGGTCGCGACTACTGGTGGAATGAAGTCCTGGAAGGACAATCTGACCTCCACCAAGCCGCTGAGATGGACAGCGAAGACATGCTCTTTATCCTCTACACTTCGGGCTCTACCGGCAAGCCCAAAGGGGTGGTGCATACCACCGGAGGGTACATGGTCTACACCAAATACTCCTTTGAAAATGTATTTCAATACAGCCCAGGAGACGTGTACTGGTGTACTGCTGACATCGGATGGGTCACTGGCCACTCCTACATCGTCTACGGCCCCCTTCTCGCAGGTGCGACCACGCTGATGTTTGAAGGGGTACCCACGTATCCGCATCCCGGACGTTTCTGGGAAATCATCGAGAAGCATCAAGTCAACATATTTTACACCGCCCCAACGGCCATCCGAGCCCTTCAGGCCTTTGGAACCGACCCCATTCAAGGACATGACCTAAGTTCCCTCAAAGTGCTCGGCTCCGTAGGCGAACCCATCAACGAGGAGGCTTGGCACTGGTACCACAACCACATTGGCAAGGGAAAATGCCCCATAGTCGATACCTGGTGGCAAACCGAAACAGGCGGAATTCTCATCTCTCCGCTCGCAGGCATCACCCCCACCAAGCCCGCTTATGCGACGCTACCCCTACCCGGCATCCAACTGAGCATTGTGGACGCCGAAGGAAATGAGTTGCGCGGCAATTCAGTGGAAGGCAACCTCTGCATCAACTTTCCTTGGCCCTCCATGATTCGCACCACCTACGGGGATCACGAGCGCTGCAAGCAAACCTATTTTTCCACCTACAAAAACAAGTACTTCACCGGCGACGGGGTCAAGCGCGACCACGATGGCTATTACCGCATCTTAGGTCGGGTGGACGACGTGATGAACGTCTCTGGTCATCGATTGGGGACTGCGGAGGTAGAAAATGCGATCAACGAACATCCAAAAGTCATTGAATCTGCAGTAGTGGGCTACCCGCATGAGGTCAAAGGACAAGGCATTTATGCCTACGTGATTTGTGACCTAAGCAATCGAAGTGAAGAAAACCTCATCCAAGAGATCAAGGAAACCGTTTCCAAAATTATTGGCCCAATTGCCAAGCCTGACAAAATCCAAATCGTACCCGGCCTGCCCAAAACCCGATCCGGAAAAATCATGCGCCGAATTCTTCGCAAAATTGCTGAAGGTGTCCTAGACGGAATGGGAGATATCTCAACACTCTTGGACCCAGAAGTAGTCGAAAAAATCAAGGCCGGAAGAAAATAAAAAAAGGCAGATCGCATGATCTGCCTTTTTTAGTCTTATTCCCAAGCATTCCTTACTTCCATTGGATAACTGTGGTTCCCGTAGCCTGTAGCGGGATTGCCAATCCTGTAGTCGTAGGATAAAAACCGATGGGCACGATTTGCAAATTTTGAATCGATAGGTTAGCCACTGGTGTTTGTAGCGAAAGTTGTTTCTGAATTTCTTTTAAACTCTCCGTGATTGTCTCCCCCAATGGCATCTTCATGCGCTGACTAAGTTCCCGATGGATTTTTCCCTTCTTGATCATCGTTCCCAACGTCGCTTTGGCACTGCCGCTTTTCATCACAAAATCGAGATCAACTACCTGCAGCACACGTATACTTGGATCATACAGAGGTTTTCCAACTAAGAACAACTCTCCTTTCAACTCGCTCCCCTTGGTGCTTACTGCTGTAAAGGCAACCGTAATGCCCAATCGCTCTCCGTAAGCTTGCGTACGGAATTGGGTGGCATTGAAGCGGTAGGTTTTATTCATTGGAATGGACTGCCCACCAAAAGATTTTTGGATCAGAGCATCCAACTCTCCATAGGTAAACTCCAAGGGCAACTGTAGATCAATTCGATTGCTAGCATCCGTATTGGGTGAAATTTTGGGCAGCGGAAAGGCGCGAGTTGGAAGGGCTGTAGCTGGGTGTACTTGAACCTGCCCTTTCACGCCCAAGTCAAGGCGCAAACCTTTGTTGGGCTGCAGGTATTCCCGAATCTTCACGGAGTCAGGCCGGATGGAGAGCCCTGTTTTCTTTGCTTCTATATCCATTACCATTGGCTTGCCCACTTGATTCCAAATCGATTCCATCACTGGTTTGAGCGGAAGCAAATTGGGCTTGGAGGTAAGTTCTTGCTTGGCAAATCGACGAATCTCTTGGCGGACCATTGGACTCAAGTCCAGTTCTATCCCCAACACAGAAAATCCCAGTTTACCTCCCAAATCCAGCAATTCAAATTCCGGAATCGCCAAATACCAATTGGACTGCAACTCAGGATTGATCACAAACACGGGCGCCAAATTGGTATTGAAGGGAACCTTCGACTGGAGCAGGTTGCGAATGCCCCCTGGCTTAAGGCCAATTTCCCCTTGAATTTTTAAGGGAAAGACCACCTCCAGCCGCTGCTGATCCAAAGCGCGAAGTTGGATTTTTCCATTTCTAGAAAATTCAAAATCTCCGACCAATCCATTGCCCAAATCCATCCCCCGCTGCTTAAACAGCACACTGGGCGTATACCGGTTGGCTACTGTCGTTAGCGTAGTGAATGGGATATCAAGCGGCACATTGACCAGCGAACTGGTTTTGGGAATCGTAGGAAGGGGAAGGCTGGCAGCGGGGTCTAAGGACTTGCAAGACACTGCGAAAATCCCGAGTCCCAAGCAAAAAAGTAAAGCTCTTTTTAAAGGAGATAAGAAAGTTGGCACAGTCATTGGGTTTGAGAGTTCGGTTTAACTAAGTTACCTTTGTGGATGGAACTACAAAAGTAGCGAAAAGAGGACATGAACTGGAACAAAATCACTTCAGAAGCACAAATCGATCAACTGATCACAGAAAGTGCCGAGAAGCCTGTGCTTATCTTCAAACACAGCACCCGCTGCTCAATCAGCAGCATGTCCTTGGATCGACTCCTTCGCAATTGGAAGGAAGAAGATTCTATCCAAATTACCCCTTACTACTTGGACCTAATTGCCTACCGATCTATTTCCAATTTGGTAGCGGAGCGTTTTGGGATTCCACACGAATCTCCCCAAGTGCTTCTCCTGAAAGACGGAAAAGTAACCTACCACGAAAGCCATTACGGAATTTCTTATGCCGAAATCAAGTCACAAACTGCTTGATTCGTGAACTTTTAGACTGAAAATAAACCACTTATCCCTTAGAATTCCCATTCTAATTTTACTACACACATCCATTAAACCTTTTGCTGCTCAATGGAGTCAAAGAAGGTGAACTACAACCACTTTATGAAAACTTATCCCATTCTTATTTTTCTATTTTTATCATTTTTTGTGACGCTCTCCTCCTTTGGACAGCGACCCACCGACCAAGCCCGCCCCGAACGAAAGTTTACCGGCCAGGTCATCGATGGGGCAGCGAAAACCCCCATGATTGGCGCCAATGTCTTGATCAAAACCGTCACCGACTCCCTACTTCGAGGCACCGTCACGGGTGCAGATGGGCGATTTGAAATTGCCAGACCTTTTATCCCAGAAGTTAAACTTGAAATTACCTTTCTAGGCTACAAAACCATCACCAAAATTCACAGCATGCGTGAGCCGGTGGAGCTAGGCGAACTGATCCTACTCGAAGACACCAAAGTCTTGGGAGAGGTGGTAGTCAAAGGCGTCAGCGTCGTAGGTGAGCAAAAAGGAGATACCACTTCCTTCAATGCCAACGCCTTCAAAACACAAACCAACGCCCAGGCAGAAGACCTCATTCGAAAGATGCCAGGCATCACCATGCAAGGAGGTCAAATCCAAGCCCAAGGGGAACAGGTACAAAAAATCCTAGTAGATGGTCGTGAATTTTTTGGCAGCGACCCGAATATTGCTTTGCGTAACCTTCCAGCAGATGCAATTGATCGCGTGGAAGTACTAGACCAGCGCTCTGACCAAAGCCGTCTCACCGGATTTGACGATGGAAGTTACACCAAGACTATCAACATCATTTTGCGTTCTGACAAGAAAAATGGCTCATTCGGTAGAACCTACGCAGGCTACGGCAACGACGACCGCTACGCAGCTGGAGGAAGTGTCAACTTCTTTAAAGGAGATCAGCGAATCTCCGTGCTGGGCCTTTTCAACAACATCAACCAACAAAACTTCTCCAGTCAAGACCTTGCTGGATTAACGGCCAATGCTTCTGCAGGAGCGGGTAGAGGAGGAATGATGGGTGGAATGGGTGGAGGAGGATTTGGTGGCGGCCAATGGGGCGGTGGAGGAAATAACAACTTTCTCGTGGGCAACTCAGGAGGAATAGTCACGACCAATGCGATGGGACTCAATTATTCCGACAAATGGGGTAAAAAAGTCAACGTAACAGGTAGTTATTTCTTCAACAATACAGCCAACTCCCTACGTCAAATAACCAACCGTGAAACGGTCGTAAACGCGAACCTTCGTCAGTTTTACGAAGAAAACCTGATCAATACCGTTAAAAATAGCAACCACCGCGCCAACGCTAGAATTGAAGCGGATCTCAACGAGAAAAACTCCATCGTGCTTACGCCTAGCCTTTCCTTCCAGGACAACAGCACCTTCAGCGATCGAGATGCACTTACCCGCAATAGCTTGGGCGATTCCCTTTCTGCACTTCGCTCCATCAGCAATGCGGCCACCAAAGCGGTCAACTTATCCAATAACCTGACCTACCGCTACAAATTCAACAAAAAGGGTCGGACGCTCTCTACCGAAGTATTTACCGCTTGGTCCAATCGGGATCAGGATTCAGATCTTTTGGCTGCAAGCCGTGAATTCCGTAGAAATCTAGTGGATACCGCTACGCAGGAAACTTATTCACTGAATGAAGGATTCAACTACCGCGTCAACCTGACCTTTACGGAGCAGTTGAGCAAAAATGCAATTGGTACCTTTGGCTACCAAGTTGGCAATAACGCCACGGCAGCAGATCAAAAAACTTTCCAGATTGACGAGGAACGCAAAGCTCTTCTGGATACGGCATTGAGTAATGAGTTTGACAACAAATTCATCACCCAACGACTTCGTTCGGGCTATGCCTACAACAAGGATGCTTGGAGCGTCAATGTGAATATGGACTACCAAAATGCTCGATTAGACAACGAAGCCTTTTTCCCTGTGCCAGGAACATTCAATAGAAGTTTCAATAACTTTCTTCCTAGTGCAAACTTGAATTACCGCAACCGGAAAACAGGCTTCAGCTGGAGAGTGCGCTACCGAACCAGCACCAACGAACCTAGCGTCAATGAACTTCAAAATGTGGTCAATAACCAAAATCCACTCAACCTACGGGTAGGAAATCCTGACTTGGGGCAAAGTTACAACCACAACATTTTTGCAAACATCAGCAAAATCAACCTCGAGAAATCACGAACCTTATTCCTATTTGTGACTCATTCCGTTACCTCGGATTTCATTGGAAATAGCACCTTCTTGACTACCCGTGATACCCTGATCAACAACGAGATTCTTCTTCGTTCTGGAGGTCAGCTTTCTCGACCAGTCAACCTAGATGGCAACATTCGCTCCAGCTTCTTCTTGACCTATGGAGCACCGCTAAAGAAGTTGAAAACCCAGTTCAACATCAATACGCGAGTAAGTTTCAACCGTACGCCAGGTTTGATTAATGGAGTTTCTAACCTGAATGACAACACCACACTAAGCCAAGGACTTACTTTCAATTCAAACATCAGCCAAAATGTAGATTTCTCGATCAGCACAACGAGCTCCTACAACATTGTCAACTCCTCCTTGCAGCAGAATCTAAACAATAACTTCTACCAGCAAGAATCGAACATGCGCCTCTACTTCTCCTCGAAGAACGGCAAGTTCTTTATGGGAAATAATGTGGCGCACTCCCTCTACTCTGGCCTTTCCGAAGGGTTTAACCAAAACTTTTGGCTTTGGAACATGGAAGGAGGCTTCCGATTTGCGAAAAACAACAAGGCAGAAATCAAGGCAGTCCTCTTTGATGTGCTCAACCAAAACAACAGCATCAGCCGTACCATTTCAGACGTGGCCGTGACGGACGTCTTTACGAACGTGCTCACCCGATACGGGATGATCACCTTCACCTACATTCTGGGCAACTTTAAGCAGCCAGCAGCCGAACCACAGCAACCGTGGATGATGGGCAGACCACAGGGTGGACGAACTTGGTAAGCAGAATTTGGGGTAATCGCTAAAGGAATCCCTTGGGCGATTACCCTAAAAATTTAGAAATTGGTACCTTTGCCACAGGATTAACCGGCAACTCATGTATCAGGAGAAAATCGAAGCAATCAAAACTGCCATCGCCGCAGCAGACGCAAGTACCCCAGACCAACTGGAGGCTTACCGAATGGAATTTATTTCCAAGAAAAGCGTCATTGGCGACTTGATGGGTGCCATGGGAAGCATCCCAAATGAGGAAAAGCGCGCCTACGGACAGTTGGTCAATGGCGTAAAGCAACTTGCAGAAGAGAAATTTCAAGTTCTGATTGAGAAAGTAGCCGCTTCCAACAAAAAAGAAAAAACTGCTGACGTAGACCTCACCTTACCTGCCTCAAACTATCCTCTAGGTGCGATTCACCCACTGACGGCTACCCGTCAGCGCATCATCGAGATCTTTGAGCGGATCGGATTCAACTTATCTGAGGGGCCTGAAATAGAGGATGATTGGCATAATTTTACTGCACTCAACTTTCCAGAAAATCACCCTGCTCGGGAGATGCAGGATACTTTCTTTATTGAGAAAAATCCAGACATCGCCTTAAGAACCCATACTTCCTCCGTGCAAGTGCGCGTGATGGAAAATCAAAAACCTCCTATCCGAACGCTCTCCCCAGGTAGAGTGTACCGAAACGAGGCAATCTCTGCCCGCGCACATTGCATTTTCCATCAGGTAGAGGGCCTCTATGTGGATGAAAATGTGGGTTTTGCCGATTTAAAGAATACGCTCTACCACTTTGCCAAAGAGATGTTTGGCAAGGAAACAAAAGTTCGCTTTCGCCCTTCTTTCTTCCCCTTTACTGAGCCAAGCGCAGAGATTGATATTTCTTGCTTGATTTGCGGAGGCAAAGGCTGTAACGTATGCAAGTACAGTGGCTGGGTAGAAATCGGTGGTGCAGGCATGGTGGACCCTAACGTCCTTGAAAATTGCGGCATCGACTCTAAAAAGTACACAGGCTTTGCTTTTGGCATGGGCATCGAGCGAATCACCATGCTTAAAAACCAAATCAAAGATTTGCGTCTGTTTACTGAGAATGATGTGCGCTTCTTGAAGCAATTTAGGCCCATTTTGTAGAAAAAGTTTTCTACAACTTATCCCAAACTTCACCTTCCTTTTTGTCGCTAGTTGATCCAATTGAGACAAAGAAGAAGGTGATTTTTTTTAGAATTGCTCCATTTTTCAAAACATTCCCCTTCAATTTGAGTATCTTGTTTGTACTAATTTTTCAACCTTTTTTATTGTCTTATTTGTCTTCTGCTCATGAATGAAAAGCGAAAAATTACGCTAAAGGACATCGCAAAGGAACTCAAACTTTCTCCTTCGACTGTTTCCAGAGCACTCAATGGCTACCCGTCCCTTTCGGAGGAAACGATACAGCTCGTCAAAGACTATGCCGCCAAGCACCAATATGTGCCCAATACGATGGCGGTCAATTTTCGGAAAAACCGCACCTCTATCCTGGGGATGATTGTACCGCAAATCGTCCATCACTTTTTCTCTACTACGATCAGCGGAGCTTTGGAGGCCGCCAAAAAAAGAGGTTACAGCATCCTCCTCGCCCAATCCTACGACCACCTCAAAGAAGAGGTCCTGGCTAGCCAATACCTTTTGGGCATGGGTGTAGATGGGCTCCTGATCTCTGTTTCTAATGAAACCAAGGAAGCAGAACACTTGCAGGCATTTTTGGATGAAGGCAAGGCAGTAGTCCAATTTGATAAGATCACCGAATTATTACCCAGTCCCAAGTTGGTGGTCGATGACTTTGAAGGCGCCTACCAGGCTACTAGCCACTTGATTTGTCAGGGTTATCGAAAAATCGCCCACCTCAGTGGACGAATGGAAGTAAAAAATGCAGAACAGCGCTTCTTGGGCTATAAAAAAGCCTTGGAGGACCATGGTCTTTCCCTGCAAGAAGAATGGATCAAGCCTTGCTTTGAAATCACGGAAGAGGAAGGCTTTTCCTTTACTAAAGCCTTGATGGAAAGTCAAAATCCCCCCGATGCACTTTTCTGCATCACGGACTTGGTGGCGTTGGGTGCGATGAACTACCTCAAGTCGGCCAATTATTCCATCCCTGCCCAAATAGGACTTGTAGGATTTAGCAATTGGATGCTCTCTGAATTCACCAGCCCTACGCTCAGTTCGGTGGACCAGTTTGGGGAAGAAATGGGCGCAAAGGCCGTGGAAATGCTGCTTACACAACTCCAAAATCCTGAATTGAGCAACACGGATACCGTCCAACTGAAAACCAAACTACTGGTTAGAGGCTCCTCTCAAAAGTCCTAAGCAAGTCCTTACCGAGGCTCCAAAATCCGGAAGCCATAAGGCTCCAGCACCAAATGCTCCTGATCGGGCCCCAAGTAGTAACTTGTTTGGGTCCAGGAATCGAAAAGTTGGGTGGCAGACTCTCCTTGTTCCCGGAAAGCATACCAAGTAAGCCCAGCAGGCTGATCACTGAAGTTGAACAAACAGTAACGTCTCTCCTCCCCTTTTCTGCGAATCAGCCCCGCGATATGCCTATTGTGTGGAGTCATCCAAGACACATTGCTCAGGTCAGCAAACAGTTCTTGAGATTTCCGGATTCCTAGCAATTTCTTGGTTCCCTCAAAAAGTTGAAACTCCAAGGTGCCTTCTGTCTTTCGACGATTCACCTTTTCCCAATCCAGCATAGGGCGGTGCATCCAGCGGTTGTCGTAGCTCTTGGAAGGATCCTGCTGGAACCGGTAATCGTTGGTGTAGCCTACTTCATCTCCATAAAAAAGCATGGGTAGTCCTCCCAAAAAGATGGAATGGGCTTGCATGAGCAAGATTTTTTGGATGCTCTGCTCAATCGCAGGTCCATTGCCCTCAACGAGGGCCTTTTCCAAGCCACAAAGTGAGGCGAGCGTGCCACTGATGCGCGCATCTCCAGTTTTGGGATTGGAGGAGAACAATGCCCCCCGAGCAGGACTCATCCATTGATCTCCAGAATAGGAATAGTATTCCTTCAAAAATTTGCGGTGCAGGTAGGGATCCTTTCCTGTTTGCGCGATGCTCGCATCTTCGTAGCCGAGCCCGATGTCATCGTGGCAACGGGTGTAGGTTATCCAAGAGGTGCCGTAAGGCTTGCGGAGAATGTCTCCTTGTGCCTGGAGCATCACGCTCGTATCCCCAGAGGCCAGCATGTCCCACTGCAAAGCCATCTGAGTGGCATTGTAGGCAAAATCACATTCTTGAGCCACATAATCTCCCGTACCAAAATAATTCATAATGTCTTTGGGCGCTACGATCGCCTCACCCAATAGGGCCATACCTGGCGTAGCCACCTGCACGCATTGCTTGATCAGTCGAAGGAGGGTGTGTGCCTGGGGAAGATTTTGGCAAGAAGTGCCTGTTTGCTTCCAAATGAAAGCGGGCGCATCAATTCGCAGCAGGTCTACCCCGAGGTTTGCATAGAATAGCATGGTCTCCACCATTGCCTGCAACACCTTGGGATTGCTGAAATTCAGGTCCCACTGGTAGTTGTGAAATACCGTCATCACCCAGCGCTTCATCTCCTCATTCCAGGTGAAGTTGCCCGGGGCACTTTCGGGAAATATCTCCGGCATGGCCTGCTCAAATTCGTTGGGAATCCAGCGATTTTCGTAGGTGTAGTAGTAATTCTGGTACTCTTGATCCCCCGCCTTGGCTTTCATGGCCCATTCATGAAGGTGGGAAGTATGGTTGAGCACAATGTCCAGCATCAGATACATGCCTTGGCCATGCATGGTCTTGCGCAGCGCAATCAACTCTTCCAAAGTCCCGAACCGGGGGTCTACCTTACGGAAATTGGAAACCGCATAGCCCCCATCACTTTCTCCCTGTGGACTCTCGAAGAGCGGCATCAAGTGAAGAAAATTTACCCCCAAGTCCTGCAAGTGCGGAAGCTTGGAAGGCATGGTCTTGAGGCTTCCTGCAAAACGATCCACATACAAACTCATCCCGGCCAGCGATTGACTGAGAAACCAATTTCCTTCGGCAGCCTTCTTTTGATCGCGAACTTTAAGCTGCTCCTCTCGGGCTTGGTAACCCAGAATCAAGCTTCGTAACAACCCAATTAACTGAGATTCGGCTTCTTCCTGTGCTCCATAGAGCTCTTGAAATAAGCCTTGAATTTTGGGTAGGCTGGCATGAAACCGGCTTACAAAATCCCGATCTGCTCCCTGGGTAGCTAGGGAATGGTCCTGGAAAAGTTGGTTAATTTTTTCAGTAGGCAAGAAATTTACTGACATGGAAGTACGCAAAGAGGTGATTGGAAAGAATTAATGTCCCGAGGGGGCTTGTGAAGGCGAAGCGGTGGTTTTACTTCCTTTGATCCGAAGCGTAGCAACTGCAGCAATCAGCAGCAATACACCCCCAAAGAGTATGGCTTGACCCGCATCGTTATTCAAGAAGTTTTTGGAGATATAGCCAAAGGTCAGCGTTTGAAAGATCATGGGGATCACAATCATCATGTTGATGATGCCCATGTACACCCCGTAGCGCTCTTTGGGAATATCGTTGACCACCAAGAGGTAAGGTATCCCCATCATACTCGCCCAAGCAATGCCAAATCCAGTCATGGGAATAAATAAGGCATACTTATTTTCCAGCATCGGGAAAATCAACAAACCAATTCCAGCAAGCAACAAGCAGATAAAATGCACCCGCTTGGCTCCATATTTTTGGGCCAAAGTGGCTAAGAAAAAGGCAGAAAGGAAGGTCACAATGTTGTACCAGCCATTTACCAGTCCTGCCCATCCTACTGCTTCTTGATAGGCATCAGGATCGCTAGAGGGAGTCACTTTCCATACAGAAAGCGCAATGCTTTTGGCTGAATTTTGCCAGTAACAAAAGAGGGCATACCATTGAAAGAGGTACACCAAGGCCAGTTTCCACATTACTGAGGGCATGACTAGGATTGCCTCGACAATCTCTAAATTTTGGGCAAAAAGCACCCGCAAGGCAGGCTTTGAGTCCACCCATGACAATACTTTTCGAATCAGGCCGCGATCAACTAGTGTAAAAGGTAAAAGGATTAAAAATGCGGCATAGGCCACTAAGGTGCTTAGGATAGAAAGAAAAAACTGAATAGCGGGATGGGGCATCCCCTGATTGCGAAGACGCAAGGCAGCCAACTCCTCTTCAGATGGAGGGTATTCTGGGGTTTTGGACATACTCCAAAGTACCGAGGTAATCGAGCAGACGGTTCCTAGGAAGAAAGAGGCATATACCCAGACAGGGAGTGCCCCCCAACTGCCTTTGAAGTAGAGTTGAAAAAAGAAGAGGGATAAATTGGCTAGCGTAATGCCTAGACCGGTAAAGAAACTTTGAGTCAGAAAGCCTTTGCCATGCTGTTCTTCGGGCAAAGAATCCGCAATCAAGGCTCGATATGGCTCCATGGCAGTATTGTTGGCTGCATCCAGGACCCAAAGCAAGCCTGCCGCCATCCACAAGGAGCTGCTGAAGGGATAGAAAAACAAGCAGATGCTGCAAAGTAGCGCGCCAATAAAGAAGTAGGGCTTTCGTCTCCCGTATCGATCGCTCCAAGTGCTGTCGCTCAGCGCACCAATGATGGGCTGAATCAATAGCCCCGTCATCGGACCAGCGAGGTTGAGCAGTGGAATCTCATCTGGGGCTGCACCCAGCATGTCGTAGATGGGATTGACAGCGCTTTGTTGAAGTCCAAAACTATATTGGATTCCAAAAAACCCAACATTCATATTGATGATTTGGGAAAAGGACAAGGCGGGCTTTCGCATGGGCGATTTTGGGTTTCGGTCTTTTTGGGCAATTATCCCTCAAAAAATACGAAGATTCGTTTGCTAAAAAACAAGAAAACGTACCGAAATGCCCGCTATTTTCAGAAAAGCCTTCGGAAATCGATTGATTTCTATTCCTCTGAACTAAAAAAAAATAGTCTCTGCGGCTAATCCTTTGGACGGATTTCCAGAAATATTAACTCCAGGCCTTTTTCAAAAAGCGAAGCCAGTTTCCGTGCATCACCTTTTGGACGTCCTCATCCGAGTAGCCTCTCGCCCGAAGTAGGTCAGGAATTTTTTGGAGGTCTGCAATGCTTTCCAAGTCCGAAGGGCACTGTTCTTTTCCAAAGGCTCCATCCAAATCAGAGCCAATTCCAATGTGCTCTGCATTACCAGCAAGCTGACAGATATGGTCCATGTGGTCTAGGAGCGTGGCTAAAGTTACGTTTCGCTCCTTTGGGGTGCTTGTTCCTCGAATCCAGCCTGGACTCAGCATCCAGGCATCAAATACACCTCCAATAACGGCTCCACGCGCAATCAAGGCTTTAATCATCTCATCAGAGAACTGTCGGTTGTGGTCTACTAGCGCACGACAATTGTTGTGGCTCGCCCAAACCGCGCCTTGAAAATGATCCAAAGCATCCCAAAAGGCCAGATCGCAGAGGTGGGTGGCGTCTAGGATGATTCCCAATTCATCCATTTTGCGCAGCAAGTCCTTCCCTCGTTGGGCAAGTGGAGCAGAAGAATCGGTTCCATAAGCATAGCGTCCTGGACCGTAGTGGGCAGGACCTAAGGCTCTCAAACCATTGTCATAGGCTGTTTCCAGGTAGTCGATGGACACGATGGAATCGGCTCCTTCTAAAGACAAGATGTAACCAATTGCCTTTTGACTTTTATCTTCCCCAGCATTCCAGTAGGCCAAATGTGCCTCCAAGTCCTGCCAATTTCGAATTTGCTTCAGTTCACCCTGCTTTTCCATCGCTCGATACCAGGCAAGTTGTGCTTGGGTATGTGCCCAGGCTTGTTGGGGCGAGTGCCAGCCCGGAAGCGGATTGTCTGGGGATACATAACGGGCAATCTGTGTGGCAACCACCAATCCTACATTCCCTTTGCGAAGCTCCGGTAGGGAGACCGTCCCATTTCCACGGTCGGGCTTGTCCCTCATCCCCTGCTCTCGGGCATTGATCTCCGCAAGTGGGCGGGTGAGGTCCCGGTTCCACTCCATCGCATTCATGCTCAGGTCCAGGTGTGCATCGATAGTAAACATGCTAGAAGGCTTGGAGGATAAATACAGTGGGAACTTTGTGTAGGTCTAGGGGGTGATTTTTCCAGTCCGCGATGGTTTTGGTTTGGATCAACTCATCGGCAGCGGTGAGATTTTTGGCGATACACAACTTCGTCTGTGGGGACAAGGACGATAGCGCATCAGCTAGCAATTGGTTGTTGCGGAATGGCGTTTCCATAAAGAGTTGCGCTCGTTGTTCCCGAAGGGATTCCTGCTCCAAGCGCTTTAAGGTGATTGCTCTTTCTTTTTTATCTATGGGCAAGTAGCCATGAAAAGCGAAGGATTGGCCCGAAAAGCCAGAGCCCATTAGGGCCAGAAACATGGAACTCGGCCCCGAGATGGGCACCACTTGAATGCCCTTTTGGTGCGCATAGGCCACGGCCAGGGCACCAGGATCGGCAATCCCCGGACAGCCTGCTTCAGAAATCACCCCAATATCGGCTCCATTCAGGAGCGGCATCATCAATCGGGACACTTGCTCGGCTGGAGTGTCTTTGTCTAGAACTTCCATATGCAGTTCTTCAATGTTGATTCCCAACTTCAAACTGGAAATGTAACGCCTTGCGGAGCGTGGATTTTCAACCAAAAAGATTCGGGTATGGGCAATGACATCTTGAACTTGAGGAGAGATCACCCAGTGCGCCGTGTTTTCGGCCAGTACATTGGGGATTAAAAATAATTTTCCTTGAGGCATATTCGTTAGGAATTGATTCCGAAAGTTAAAATTTAAAGTGCGAAATCCGTACCTTAAACGGGCATATACTTTCTTCAAATCTAGCCATGCTCAAAAAATCAGCCCTGATTGCCCTCTGCCTTCTACTTAGTTTCACCTCATTTTCACAAGAACTCAAGGCCTTGGTAGGAGGAACTTTGATTGATGGATTTGGAGGCATGCCCATCCGCAATTCAGTAATTATCGTGGAAGGGGAACGGATCAAGGCCATTGGACAGGTGGGAAGCCTGGCCATTCCTGCCGGAGCAGAAGTGATTTCGACGGAGGGCATGAGTGTCTTGCCTGGACTTTGGGACATGCACGTGCACCTGATGCTCAATGGCCACAGCGACTACACGCATTGGGATAGCACCTACATCGATGTGTTTGAGTCGGTAATTATGCCTTCTTCAGCCCATCAGTTGCTGCTAGCAGGTGTGACCTCTGCCCGAGACTTGGGTGCCCCACTTGAGGCCAGCATCCATGTCAAAAAACGCATCCAAAAAGGAGAAATCCCAGGTCCTACCCTCTATGTATCTGGTCCATTTATTCAAAAAACGCCTTATCCAGGCACGGAAGCCTTCCGCTGGGGTGTAAACGGTGCAGCAGATGCCCGTGCCAAAGTAAAGAAACTCATCGACGCGGGTGTGGATGTTATCAAACTCATCGATCAGGATCAAATGACCTTGGAAGAAGCAAAAGCTGTAGTGGATGAGGCACACAAGTATGGAAAAATGGTGGTGGGCCACTCCCACCGTCCCGACGAAATTCGAATCGGGCTTCAAATTGGGGTAGATAATTTTGAGCATACGGGTTTGAGCAGCGCCCCGGAATATCCAGAAGACATCATGAAGATGATGAAAGAGCGCGCAGCGAAAATGAACCTAGGTCCACTTTTCTGGACCCCAACCGTAGAAGGTCTTTTCAATTACGAGTTTGTGCGCGACAATCCAGAAAAACTAGACGACACCTCTTGGCATTTGGGGCTTCCGGATTCTATCGTTAGAGACATTCGCGCTTCGCTCCGATTCCCGGGTAGAATGTCCTACTTCCAGCTGACCCCAGTGCGTAAGCCTACCTTGGATCGCAAATTTGCCCAACTCAAAGAAAGTGGGGTGGTGATGCTCATCGGCACGGACAGTGGCATTCCGATGAAATTCCACAGCCAAAGTACTTGGAATGAACTGGATGTATGGGTGAACCAGTTTGGAATGGATCCCTTGCTGACCATCAAAGCAGCGACCTACTGGCCAGCCGTGGCCATGAAAGTAGAAAAAGATTACGGTACCATCTCCGAAGGAAAATATGCCGATATCATCGCCGTAAAGGGGGATGTTTTGCGCTACATCAACTTACTGCAGGATGTAGATTTGGTAATGAAGCATGGGAAGAAAGTGAAGTAAAATCCTCTACGGACCACAGTCCACGGTCGACCGCAGACCTAGTTGAACCTCCAACCTAAATTTCTTTGAGTTGGGATAAAAACTGAAAGTGATATGAACTAAATCTGCGTGTTTTTTCCCTATAGATCTGCGTGAAATAAGTTTCCCGCAGATTTTTTTTGAAAAATGGCGCAGATTAAAGGATAATCGTCTTTGGACGATTGTCCTTGGATCACCAAATTGAAGTACTAGCCTTGGTTTCTTGGATTCCGATAAAAAAGCGGATAGACCTAATGAACTAAATCTGCTTGAAAAATAGAGCAAAAAAGAAACTTGGCGGAATTACCGCCAAGTTGACCTTCTAGCCTAAAAACTTCCTCATCTCCGCTACCACCGCTTGCGGCTGCTCCGCATGGAGCCAATGGCCTGCGTTGGGGATAAATTCGAGTTCATAATTTGGGAAATGAGCCTCCAAATCGGGGATGTCTTTACCTTGGATATAGTTTGAGTTGGCGCCGGCAAGGAAGAGTGTCGGACCTTCGAAAACAGTTCCATCAGCTAATGCTTCTCCCACATTTTCAATCTTCTCGGTGATGACCTTCAGGTTGATCTTCCAGGCAAAGCCTTCACTATCCCGGGTCAGGCTTTTCAGCAAAAACTGGCGTACTCCGAGTTCAGGAATGTACTTATCCAACTGATCATCCGCTTCTTTTCGGGATTTGATTTCTTTTAAATTCAGAGAATTCAAACCTTCCAATATCGTCTGATGGTGAATGGGGTAAAATCTTGTCGCAATATCTGCTACAATGAGTTTGCGCACCCGCTTAGGATACTGCACCGCAAAATTCATCACCGTCTTTCCGCCCATGGAGTGTCCCATCAAGTACACGGAATCCAAGCCTTCGGCATCCAGCAACTCCCGCAAATCCTCTACCATTACCCCATAATTCCATTCGGAAGCATGCGGAGAGTCCCCATGGTTGCGCTGATCTACGAGGTATAAGGTGTAGTGATCCACTAGTTCCTTGGCGATGGAAAACCAGTTGTCTAAGGAACCAAATAGTCCATGGAGGATTAGGAGAGGTGGGCCAGTGCCGGATTTTTTGAAGTTTAAATGCATTTTGAAAGTACGAAATACGAGATACGAATTACGCAACTCTTGAGAGAGTTAAGAATATCGACCCTAGGAAACCTTACAGTTCAAGCTGCCGACGATATAACTGAATGGTATTCTCCAAGCCGTAGTAGAGCGCATCGCAAATTAGCGCATGGCCTATCGACACCTCTTCCAGCTGCGGGATGTGCTGCTTCAAATAGGCCAAATTGTGCAGGTCCAAGTCATGGCCTGCATTGAGTCCCAAACCGAGTTCAGTGGCCAACTTGGCCACCTCCACGTAGGGCTGAACTGCCTTTTCCCGATCTAAGGAATAACCCGAAGCATAGGGTTCTGTGTACAATTCTACCCGATGCGTACCCGTCAATTTGGCGGGTTCAAAGAGTCTAGGTTCAGGATTGATAAAAATGGATACTCGGGTACCCATTTCCTTCAATTCAGCAACAATATCTTGAAGCATGGATTGATGCTGGATAGTATCCCAACCGGTATTGGAGGTAATGGCCTCTGGGGGATCGGGTACGAGTGTGGCCTGAGCGGGCTTCACTTCTCGAATCAACTGCATAAATCGCTTGTCCGGATAGCCTTCAATATTGAATTCGGTACGCACTACTTGAGACAGGTCCAATACATCCTGGTAGCGGATATGTCGCTCATCGGGTCGGGGATGTACGGTAATTCCCTGTGCGCCAAAGCGCTCACAATCCAAAGCCACCTGTACCACATTGGGATTATTGGCCCCTCTCGCATTCCGTAGGGTGGCAATCTTGTTGATATTTACACTAAGTTTTGTCATTTAGGCACCAAAAAAAGGTATTTTTACTTTGTTGTCCTGGTATAACACAAAACTAAACCTTATGGCTTTAAAGCAGCGAATAGAAACTGAAATAAAATCGGCAATGATTGCCAAAGACAAGGTGCGCTTGACCGCACTTCGAGCAATCAAATCCTTAATCTTATTGGAAGAAACCAAGGAAGGTTTTTCCGGCTCCTTGAGTGAGGAAGACGAATTAAAATTACTAACCAAAGCGGCGAAGCAGCGCAAGGATTCGGCTGAAATTTACGAAAAGCAAAACCGTGCCGACCTCCTAGAGGTGGAATTGGCAGAGCTAGCAGTCATTCAGGAGTTTTTGCCCAAGGCCTTATCGGAGTCAGAACTCGTGCAGGCCATCCAAACAATCATTGACAGTTGTGGAGCTTCTGGACCAAAGGACATGGGGAAAGTGATGGGACTGGCGAGTAAGGAACTGGCAGGAAAAGCAGATGGCAAAGCCATCGCTGAACAAGTAAAAGCCCTTTTGTCTAAGTAAGTTGGAGCCGATTGATGTAGTCATCCTTGTCCTCCTGGGTTTAGGAGCCTACGAAGGCTATAAGAAAGGCCTATTGATGAGTTTAATCGGGATCTTTGGCTTTGTGTTGGCTATTGTCCTAGGTATTTATTTTATGGAATTTGTAGGCAACTGGTTGGCTACAGAAACTGAGCAGAAAGCCTTGGCGCTTCCAGTAGTTGCATTTTTACTGATTTTTTTTGGCACCCTTTTTCTGATCCACACCGCGGGCCGGGCATTAAAAAAAATGCTTGGACTCGTCCTGTTGGGAGGTCTTGATAGTCTAGGCGGAGCAGTGCTAGGAATTGTGCGAACCGGTTTTTTTATCAGTTTGCTCGTCTGGGTTTTGGGAAAACTGGAACTGGAATCCATCAAAAATTGGCAAGCCGAAAGTGAGTACTTGGCCTACATCGAGCCCCTTACCCCAGAAGTTCTTGAATTATTAGATCCGATTCTTCCTTCCGTGAAAGATGCAAGTCAAGAGTTAATTCAAAAGTTCGAAGGAGGTACCAACTAAAAAAGGCTTTCTCTCGAGAAAGCCTTTTTTAGTAGAGTTCATTGATCTATCTTAAATCAATCACTTCAATTCCGGGGTATTTTTTAAGATCAAAGGTGAAGTAACTTAAGGGAAGGCTAGGTGTAGCCTTCAAATTTTTAAAGGAATAGGAAAATACGCCTCCCTGCCCGTCTAGCATTTCCCATCCTACTAGTTGCTGAGTAGCTTTTTCAATGAGCAAGCGAACTTGCTTAAAGGGAGCATTGGATTTCAAGGCAGTTAATTCCACAATTGAAATGGGCTTCCCTTGATAGGTTTTATCTGCCAAAAGCTTGTAGTTGAAACCAGACTGATACAACTTGTAAATGTTAGAGGGAGTGAGTTCTCCTTCCATCATGGCTGCATCGTTGATGGTGACCTCTTTGTATCCCCCTGTTTGAATGAAGGTCCACACGGTCTTGCCATCGTTGTAAATTTCTTGGTCGGGAAGTTTAAGGCGGTATTTGTCCCCAAGGACCGCCACTTCTCCACTCTGTCGGTCACCTGCTCCTCCTTCGTCTTGAAAGGTATATTCAAAGCTGGCTGTAAAGCCTTTCATGCTTTGAAATTTTTGGCTCATGGCATCCAAAACGACTTTTGCCTTGGGGTCTTTTTGAGCTTGACTAGGTGCCGCTAGAAGGCAAGAAACTAAAGATGCAAAAAAAAGAATTCTAAGATTCATAGAATGGTCTGCCGTAATCGATAAGCATCGCTTACAAACTACTCAATAACCGTTCCAAACTCACTTCATCTTGAATTAAAACCTCACGCGCCTTGGATCCTTCAAAAGGCCCAACTATGCCTGCCGCCTCAAGTTGATCTACAATCCTACCTGCACGATTGTAGCCCAACTTCAACTTCCGCTGAATCAAAGAGGTACTTCCTTGCTGGTGAAGTACAATCATTCGGGCTGCCTCATCAAACAAAGGATCGCGGTCAGACAAGTCTACATCCGATGCTCCTCCATCACCATCTTCGCCTACAAACTCAGGCAACAGGTAAGCCGAAGCATAGCCTTTTTGCTCTCCAATCCAGTCGCAGACCGCATCTACCTCCGGGGTATCCAGGAAGGCACATTGGATACGGGTCATTTCAGAGCCAACCGAAAGAAGCATGTCGCCCATACCAATCAATTGGTCTGCTCCTCCCGCATCCAAAATGGTACGCGAGTCAATTTTGGAAGTGACACGGAAAGAAAGTCGAGCAGGGAAGTTAGCTTTAATTACCCCCGTGATCACATTCACCGAAGGGCGTTGGGTAGCCACTACCAGGTGGATTCCAATCGCACGCGCTAATTGGGCCAATCGGGCAATGGGCGCTTCAATTTCCTTCCCTGCGGTCATCATCAAATCCGCCAACTCATCGATGACCAATACAATGTAGGGCATGAAGTAATGTCCATTTTGCGGGTTCAACTTTCGCGCGATAAACTTCGCATTGTACTCCTTCAAATTTCGGCATCCTGCTTCTTTGAGCAAGGTGTAGCGATTATCCATCTCAATACACAAGGAATTGAGCGTGTAGATTACCTTTTTGGTATCCGTGATGATCGCTTCCTCAGCGCCAGGAAGCTTGGCTAAAAAGTGCCGTTCAATCTTATTGAACAGGGTCAATTCCACCTTTTTGGGATCGACCAAGACAAACTTCAACTGAGAAGGATGCTTCTTGTAGATCAAGGAAGCCAAAATCATGTTGAGTCCCACCGACTTTCCTTGACCCGTCGCACCTGCCATCAACAGGTGTGGCATTTTCGCTAAATCAGCCACGAAAACTTCGTTGGAGATGGTTTTTCCCAAGGCAATCGGTAAGTCCTTATCAGACTTCATGAATTTTTCAGTTCCCAGCACTGCGCGAGCAGGCACTAGTTCCCGATTCTTGTTCGGTACCTCAATTCCTATGGTACCCTTACCCGGAATCGGGGCAATGATTCGAATACCTAGTGCCGCCAAACTCAAGGCAATGTCATCTTCCAAATTTTTGATCTTGGAGATCTTTACCCCTGGATTGGGTACAATTTCATATAATGTAACGGTGGGGCCGATGGTCGCTTGAATACCTTGAATTCCGATCTGGAAATTCTCCAAGGTGGTCACGATCTTATCTTTGTTTTCTTCAAGTTCCTGACGCGATACGGTGACCTTTTTTACATCGTATTCGTTGAGCAAGTCTATCGTCGGATACTTGTATCGGGGCAGGTCTAGTGTAGGGTCGTAGGGATCCAAATTTTCTACCTCCTCAGCAGTCTTTTCTTCTTCAGGGCCTTTTTGAACGGTGAAATTACCATCCTTGAGGAGAACAGTATTGCTTTCATCCTCCAGCAAATTCACCTGAGGCACATCAAAAAGATCTTCTTCCAAATCATCTGCCATGTGCAGGGGAGGAACTAGGGGAGCGGCAGGCTCTTCGTCCAAACTGAAGTCGACTTTATCTCCTGCCATGGGTAGGTTGGGATCGTCTGATTTCACCTCCCACTCAGATCCATCATCTTCAAACTCATCTTCTTCCGATTCTTTTGTTTCAAACGGAGAAGGAATCCCCGATTCAAACTCCTCGTCCAGGTTGTTGTTATCCGAAGTTTTTGGTTTTGGAGTAAACCAATTCAGTTGCTGGATTCCATAAAAGAGAATTATAAATATAAACAAGGTGCCCCCAATGAGCAGCCAGGTCCCCATTCCCAAAAAGTCATACGAAAGCCTAGCCAACTCGTAACCCAAGCCCCCCGAAAGAAAACTCCAATTGGAATAGCCATCCACCAACATCCCCGCATATCCCGTCACCAATCCAACCCATGCAGTAAAGAAGAGCGCGAAAATGGCATAGCGCGTTAAAGAAAAGAGCGAAATTTTGAAGGTCCAGCGAAAGCCGGCCAGAAATAAAAATGGTGGAAAGAGGAAGGCAGCAACCCCAAACCAACGGAAAATCATCCAATGGGCAGCTTGAGCACCCAGGTAACCCAACCAATTTTTGGATTCCTTGGCTGCATCACGGACTGCCTGATCGGGATTATTCATGACCAAACTCTGATCTTGAGGCCCGTTCATCAAGTAGGAAGCAAAGGCCACCACCAAAAAAATGCTGATGGAAATCAAAATAATACCAAAGGTAATCCCTACCTGCTTGGTCTCGATTTTCTCAAAGGAGAAGGCAGGCTTTTTTGGTTCCGGACTCGCCTTGGGCGTGTTTTCAGCTTTTTTTCGAAAAGTATTGGTCTTGGGTGATTCAGATGCCATTTGCGGATAAAATACGGAGGTTAATGTTAGCCAAAAGTGAGAAGAATGCCAACTTACTTCGATAAATTGAGCAATAGGCCCTTCTTAATTTTTTTGATTAGAGAAGGTCCCTCATAAATCATGCCCGAGTACACTTGGACTAGGCTTGCACCCGCTTCCAACTTTTCGATGGCGTCTTTTGCGGAGAAAACTCCCCCCACCCCAACGATTGGAAATGCACCCCCAGACTGCTGGTGAAGGTACCGAATCACTTCGGTGCTTCTCTTTTCCAAGGACTTTCCACTCAGACCTCCTGCACCTATTCGTTCCAATTTTTTGGAATCTGTCTGCAAATTAGATCGATCCAAAGTGGTATTGGTGGCAATCACTCCTTCTATCTGCGTTTCGCGTACAATTTCGATGATGTCATCTAGCTGTCCATTCGTCAAATCGGGGGCAATTTTTAGCAAGATGGGTTTGGGCTTCTGATGTTGTGCATTGGCGGACTTGACGCCAAGAAGCAGTTTTTTCAAAGGCTCTTTTTCCTGAAGATCCCGAAGATTAGGGGTGTTGGGTGAACTTACATTCACCACAAAGTAGTCCACGTAAGGATGTAAGGCTTCTAGGCAATACAAGTAGTCAGAAAGCGCCTCCTCATTTGGTGTCACCTTGTTCTTTCCGATATTTCCACCCACGATCACAGCCGATTTTCTTTTTTTCAAACGCTCAATTGCACCCAATACGCCTCCATTGTTGAAGCCCATGCGATTGATCAAGGCCTCGTCTTCCGGTAAGCGAAAAAGACGAGGTTGGGGATTGCCCTCTTGTGCTTTTGGGGTGAGGGTACCAATTTCGATAAAGCCAAATCCCAACATGGCCATCTCGTCAATCAACTTTGCATCCTTGTCAAAACCAGCTGCCAGTCCCACTGGATTGGAAAACTTCAATCCAAAGACTTCACGCTCCAATCGGGGATCTTCCAATTTGAAAAGAGAATGGAGCAATGATTTGAGCAAGGGAAAATTAAAAGCCCATTTGATCAGCCCAAAGGTAAAGTGGTGGGCCGACTCGGGCTGCTGTAAAAAAAGGAGGGGTTTGATGAGCTGCTTATACACGGGGAGGATTTCGCTTGGGTTTAAACGAATACTGGGGGCACTGCCCCATTAATTTAGCATTCCAAGGTCTGGAAAACAAAAAGAAACCGGCCCAAAGACCGGTTTCCCGCGTTTACGATTTGAGGCTGTAATTCGGCGCTTCGCGAGTCACGCTCACATCGTGTGGGTGAGATTCCTTTACACCCGCTGTAGTGATCTTGACAAACTTGCCGTTAACCTGTAAGTCCTCGATGGTTTTGGTGCCGCAGTAGCCCATGCCTGCTTGCAAGCCTCCTACCAACTGGTACAAGACTTCCGAAACTAGGCCCTTAAATGGCACCCGACCTACAATCCCTTCTGGAACTAATTTTTTGATATTGTCTTCGGCATCTTGGAAGTAGCGGTCTTTGGAACCGGATTCCATGGCCTCCAAAGAACCCATGCCTCGGTAACTCTTGAATTTTCTTCCTTCAAAAATGATCATTTCCCCTGGGGCTTCTTCTGTACCCGCAAGCAAGGAACCAATCATGATGGAGCTGCCTCCTGCGGCGATTGCCTTAACCAAATCCCCAGAATAACGAATTCCTCCATCGGCAATCACGGGTACGCCAGTGCCTTTCAAGGCCTCTGCGCATTCAAACACCGCAGAAAGTTGAGGTACGCCCACACCAGCAATGATTCGGGTAGTGCAAATAGATCCAGGACCAACGCCCACTTTAACTGCATCCGCACCTGCTTCGGCAAGGGCCAATGCTGCTTCTGGAGTAGCAATATTCCCTACAATCACTTCCAAATCTGGAAAGGTAGTTTTGATTTTGCGACAGGTATCCATTACCCCTTTGGAATGGCCATGAGCGGTATCAATGGAAACCACGTCTACGCCTGCATTTTTCAAAGCCTCAACGCGCTCTACAATATCGGCTGTCACGCCTACTGCAGCACCCACCCGAAGTCGTCCAAATTCATCCTTGCAAGCAAAAGGCTTGTCTTTTCGCTTTAAAATATCCTTGTAGGTGATGAGTCCTGTCAATTTGCCTTCCTCATCTACGATTGGAAGCTTCTCAATTTTATATTCCTGAAGCACTTCTTCTGCCTGCTCTAAAGAGATCCCTGACTTGGCTGTAATCAAATTTTCCCGAGTCATGATCTCTCGAATCAGACGATTGGGGTCTTTGATAAATCGTAAATCTCGATTGGTAATGATTCCTTTCAGCACCTTATTTTCGTCCACAACAGGAATGCCACCGATGTGAAATTCACGCATGATGGCTTCCGCGTCCCGTACCTTGGAATTGATATTCAAAGTGATGGGGTCCAAAATCATGCCTGCCTGGGAACGCTTGACTTTGCGCACTTGAGCTGCCTGCTTTTCGATGGACATGTTTTTGTGGATAAATCCCAAACCACCCTCTAATGCGATTGCAATAGCCAATTCTGCTTCCGTTACCGTATCCATGGCAGCAGAAACTAGAGGAATGTTCAATCGGATTTTTTTGGTGAGCCAGGTGGCTGTGGAAGTCTCGCGAGGGAGCACTTCAGAATATCCTGGTACAAGAAGCACATCGTCGTAGGTGAGTGCTTCGTACAGAAACTTCGAGGAGTTTTTATTCATGGCAAATATCGGTGGTAGGGAACCCTATTTGCCCGTCAAAGTTACATGGAATTTGTGTTGGATTACTAGAATGTGAAAAATATTATTGTGGCATGTAGGAAGTATAATGTACCAAGTACGAGATACTATGGAAATACACTAAAAATAGACCGAGCAAGCTCGGTGAAATAAGGAATTCAGATACAATAACCACCTATTTCACGAAGCGAAGTTTATTTTTATAGTATCTCCATCGTATTTCCATCAAACTATTTCACGGAGCGAAGCGAAGTCTATTTTTACCCTATTTCCATCGTATCTCGTACCACCTACTTGGTACATTGTACTTCGTACAATCCCCTACTTCTTCAACAGCCTCGCAATGTAAAACCCATCAAAGCCGCTTTCCTGAGCCAAGACCTTGCGGTCTTCGAGTAGCTCAAAGTCTTTGCCCGCCTCACTTGCCAAAAACTTCTTAATCTGCTCCTCATTTTCCGAAGGAAGCACACTGCAGGTAGCATAGACTAGTTGTCCTCCTTTTTTCAGCATGGACGGGTAACTTTGCAGGATCTCTTGCTGGGTTTCCTGCACTTTTTGAATGGATTCAGGAGATAATTTCCACTTCGTGTCTGGATTTCTACGCAAGACGCCTAATCCAGAGCAAGGCACATCAAGCAACAATCGGTCGGCAGATTCCTTGAGACGCTTGATGGTCTTTGACCCTTCGATGACCTTGGGTTCAAAAATAGACACCCCATTTCTACGTGCCCGAAGCTTCGCCTGCTGCAACTTCCACTCTTCCACATCCATGGAAATAACTTTCCCCTTATTGCCCATCAGGGCAGCCAAATGGAGAGACTTTCCTCCAGCACCGGCACAGGCATCAATCACCCGCATGCCCGGCTCTACTTGAAGTGCAGCAGCAACCAGTTGGGAACTGGCATCTTGAACTTCAAACAAGCCCTCCTTGAAGGAAGGGTGACGGAACACATTTTGACGCGCTTCCAATACCAGAGCATCAGGATACCCCTTGACCAAGTAACTTCGGATGCCATCCGCTTCTAGAAGATTTTTGAGACGCTCACGGGTAGTTTTCAAGGTATTTACGCGCAAGACTACCTCTGCTTCCTCGTTGAGCGCGTGGATTTCTGCTTCCCACTTCTCGCCGAGTTCTTGGGAACCGAGGGTTTGAAGCCATTCGGGTATGGATTCCAATAGACCTGGATCGGTAATGGAATCGTATTTGGATTTGATTTTTTCGGGCTGCAAGCGCGCAAATTCATCCCAGGGAGGAAGCTCATTTCCTTGCATGAGCCAATAAGTACCGAAAAGGTCCCAATAGTCCTTGGAAGGACTGAGAAAATTGACCAAGCGCCACCAGCGTACCATCTCGTAGGTCGTCTCCGCAATGAAGGAACGGTCCTTTGCACCCCACTTGGGGTTGGACTTTAGCGTGCGTTCAATGACTTTGTCCGCATATTGCCCTTGTTCAAAAATGGCTTCCAAAGCTGTATGAACGCCTCTGATGGTGTTGTTATGTAACTTCATAAATCAAAATTCTGGAGCAAAGGTACAACAATCCCATGGAATGCCGCCAACCGGTAAACAGTAGCTGTATCGCTAGTAAAAAATCACCTGAGGTACGAAAAGCAGGGAAGTACGCGGGAGCGTTGTCCTCGGGATTTGGGGGTGCCGTAGAAAAATTGGTAGCGCAAGCTCAGTTCGTGAGAACCCAGCGTCTGGGAACCTACATCCGAAATCGGGTAATCGTAACTGTAGCCCACCGCCAAGCCTGAAGACAGGTTGAGCCCAAAAAGTCCAATGACCGACTCCCGCTTCGGCAAATCCGATTGGATGGGCATCCCGCGAAGTCCAGCGCCTACCACTAACTGGTTGAGCAGCACCTGGACCCCAACGTCCAAAAATTGGAAGGGGCCTTGGCGCTTGTAGTTAGCCATCAGGTGCACAAATTTCCCGGAGCCTTCCTCCCAAAACTCCGGCTCATCAAGGGGTATCGTGTAGCCTGCTTGCAGCGAGTATTTGGGCCAATGTTGCGTTTGTTCGTCGCGCACATAAAAGGTCCTATTCGGTCGATTCAAGTGGTGCCCAGAAATTCCTACCCAGAGCTTATCCCAGGTCAGCACGCCCCCAAGGCCCACAGAAAAATAGCTGAAGGGCTCCAAGCCTCCTACCGCATCCGCAGAGCTGGGAAGGGTAGTCTGGTTAAACACATCGATCTGATCGCCAAAAAGCAGGTTTTCCAGTGTTCCTCGTTTTTGGATGTAAGAGATCTGGGTGCCTAGCTGAAAGTTGGCACGCTCTGAAAGCTGCAAATTGTAGGCATAGTAGCCTGAAACTTCTGTGGTATTGAGTTTCAAAAACTCCTCGGAGAAGGAACTTACACTTAACCCCATCCCACTTTTGTAATCAAAGCTGTAATGGTCCACGTAGGCGGTAAACGCAGTAAATTGGTAGTCAAGGCCAGGCCACTGCTTTCGGTACACCGACCCCATGCGCGTTTCCTGGCTAATCCCCGCCATCGCAGGATTCAAGTAAAGTGGGGCGGCATAAAACTGGGAAAATTGAAAATCCTGAGCCCTTCCCTGAATGCAGAGAAGCAGTGCCGTGCAGGCCAGAAGGATGGATTTTAGATTCCTGTTCATCGGGCCAAGAGAAAAGTGGAAGAAGAAGTGATCGTGCGACCATCAGGAACTTGGTAGCGAAGTTTGTACACATACACCCCTTCAGGGGCTTTTTGGCCAGCGACAGTTCCATCCCAACCCGCATCTTTTTGGCTATGAGAGCGGTAGATTAGTTCCCCCCACTTATTCATCACTTGCAGCTGCAGGTTTCGGACAAATCGAAACTTAGGAAAGAAGGTGTCGTTGAGTTCGTCACCGTTGGGGGTGAAAACATTCGGTATTTCGAGAAAATAGTCTAGGACCTGTATTTCTTGACTGGCCTTGATCAAGCATCCCGAATCATCCAATACCGTCAGTGTCACCAAATAGCTGCCCTTCTTGGCATACCGATGGCTTGGGGAAGGGGCAGCGCTGCTGCTTCCGTCTCCAAAGTTCCAGGAAATCACGGTAAAAGGCCAGGTGGCCTGAGGGTTAAAGTCGACGTCAAAACCGACCAAATCCCCTTGAAATTCCGCTTGGCTCGCAAACAAATAGCTGAAGTCTAGGGGTCCGGTAAGCCGGGGCGCGATGGTGAACGATCGCTTTTCAACGAGGCCTAGGGCATCCTTCACTTCCACGTCAAAGACTCCTGATTCCCGGGTGACCAGCACCCTTCCATCCGAGGAGGGAATACCTCTCGACCAGGTAATTTGGTAAGGCGGCAAACCATCCGTAAGCTGGAGTTGCACGCTGGTCTCCTGCCCTCCCTCCTCACAGAGGGGAACCGTATTTACTTGCAGAGACAGATTCATCGGGAGCGGCAGGGTCACTGCAAATTCACTTTCTTGGCTACAGCCCTTGCTGTCCAGGATCTCAATTCCATAAACACCACTTTCAAGCACCGTGATTTGAGACGTCGATTGGCCCGTACTCCAGCGGTAGGTGTAGGGAGGAGTTCCTCCTGTGGCATTCGCTTGAAGGAGTGCTGAAATCTGTAGTGGAACTTGAGTAGCTTGTAAGGTAGTGGTCGTTTGTAAGCTGAGTGGGGGTATAGGAAGTAGGGTGTATTCCCCTACTTGGCTACAGCCCGATTGGTCGGTTACCCGCACGCGGTAGGTGCCAGCTCCAAGTCCACTAGCCAGCGCGCTTGTGCCTCCATGCTCCCAAGTTAGGGTGTAAGGAGGCGTACCTCCAGTAAGAGTCAATTCGATCCGACCATCCCTTGCATCCGCACAGGATTCGGCCTGAACCTGGGCATTGATCGTTATTGCTGGGGGTTCGGTAATCGTGATTTGTGGACCCACCAAAGCCGTACAGTTATTCGCATCACGAACCGTCACTTGGTAGGTGCCAGAGACTAAGTTCTGTGGATTGGCTAGCGTGGAACTAAAGTTGTTTGGCCCTATCCACGCATAGGTGTAAGGAGCCGTGCCTCCAGATGGAGTGACTGTTATACTTCCTGAAGTTCCCTGGAAGCAAGCATTGTTGATAGCTGTTTGAGTCAGTGTAAGCTGGGTCGGTTCGGTGATTGGTTGGGGCGATCCTGTGATTGAGCATCCATTCGCATCGGTCACTGTCACCTGATAGGTCCCTGAAACTAATGTGGATAACTCCTTATTTGTGGAAGTAAACCCATTCGGTCCTGTCCAGGAATAGGTATAGGGAGCCGTGCCTCCAGATGCAGTGATCGAGATGCTTCCTGTATTCCCTTGGAAGCAAACATTGTTCACCTTGATTTGCCTCAGTGCAAGTGTTGTCGGTTCGGTGATCG